>Ga0164293_10004616_pt1 | contig 11775 bp, 8 predicted proteins | sample GEODES118metaG_FD_111487 | JGI IMG/M metagenome (GOLD analysis project Ga0164293, IMG submission 111487) | Eutrophic lake water microbial communities from Lake Mendota, Wisconsin, USA - GEODES118 metaG | ecosystem: Environmental > Aquatic > Freshwater > Lake | place: USA: Lake Mendota, Wisconsin...
ACCGGACCTGCACCTTTATGCCGAACGGCTGGCGCGCGGCGGGATCGGACAGGCGGGCGTGACCGCCGATCCGTTCAGCGCCTGGATCGACGACTGGCAGATGACCGGGCGGGCGGCGGCGGGCGCCGATGCGCTGTCGGCGCTCGACCTGACGGCATCGGGCGAGGCTTTTTCCTATGCGCTGTCGCTCGACGCGACCGGCCCGATTGTGGCGCAGGGAGAGGGCGGCTACTCGGTGAAATCCGCCGCAGGCCAGGCAAGCCGCTATTACTCGCAGCCGTTCTACGGGGTGACGGGCGAGGTTACGATTGACGGAGCCGCCATTCCCGTCACCGGGCAGGCCTGGCTTGACCGGGAATGGTCATCGCAGCCGCTGGCGCCGGATCAGACCGGCTGGGACTGGTTTTCGCTGATGTTCGATGACGGATCGCGGCTGATGGGCTTTCGCCTGCGCGATGCGGGCGACGGGTTCACCTCGGCCACCTGGATTGCGGCGGATGGCACGCCAACCCCCATGCCCCCCGGCGCGCTTCGCGTCACACCCCTGCGCACGGCGGATGTGGCGGAGCGGACGGTTCCTGTGGACTGGCGGATGGAATTGCCCGCCAAGGGCGTTGATGTGACCGTCAGGGCTGTAAACCCCGGCGCCTGGATGGGCACTTTGGTACCCTATTGGGAAGGGCCGATCCTGGTTGAGGGCAGTCACAGGGGAAAGGGCTACCTGGAGATGACGGGATATTGACGCGGCCCGCGCGCTGCCTTCGCTGCAGCGGGGGGCTGTCTGCCCCCCCAGCCCGGCCAAAGGCCGGGCGTTCTTCGCGGAAATCCTCCCCGGAGGCTTTCTGATCGCTCATCACCCCCAAAGGGTATTTGTGCCGAAAAGAAGCAGGGGGTACAGGTTTGCGTCAGCCGGCAACCAGATGCCCGCCGCCGACATCATATAGGGTAAGGCGCGCCGGCCCCTGCCCCACAGCATGCACCGGGCTTGGCACATCGCCGGCAAGGCGGGGCAAGGGTGCGCGGACATGGGCGGGGTCGGGCACCGGAACCGCTTCGATCAGCCGCTGCGTATAGGGGTGGCGCGGATCGCCGAAGACCTGGGCGCGCGTGCCCATCTCGACGATCTGGCCCAGCGACATCACGGCCACCCGGTCGGCCACGTTTTCCACCACTGCCATGTCATGCGAGATGAACAGATAGGCGATGCCGAATTCCGCCTTCAGCGCCGCCAGCAGATCAAGCACCCGCGCCTGCACCGACACATCCAGCGCCGAGACACTTTCATCGGCCACGATCAGATCGGGGTTCAGCGCCAGCGCCCGCGCAATGCAGATGCGCTGGCGCTGGCCGCCGGAAAACTCATGCGGATAGCGATCCATCTGGTCGGCGGACAGACCCACGCGGCCCAGAAGGTCGGCCACCCGCGCGCGCCGGCCGGCGGGCGTGCCCAGGCCATGGATCACCAGCGGCTCTGCAATCAGATCGCCGATGCGCAGGCGCGGGTTCAGGGCTGCCATCGGGTCCTGGAACACCACCTGCACCCGGCGGCGCAGCGCCTTGCGCCCGGCGGCGTCCAGATGGGCTATTTCCTGCCCGGCAATCTCGATCCGGCCCTGATGCGGCACAAGGCCCACCATGGCGCGGGCGATGGTGGATTTGCCACAACCGCTTTCGCCGACCAGCGCAAAGGTCTCGCCGCGCCTGATGTCGAAGCTGACATGCTCTACCGCATGCACATGATGTGTGACCCGCCCCAGCACCCCGCCCTTCAGGTCAAAGCGCACCTGCACATCGTCCAGCCGGGCGATGACCTCGGCAGACGGCACTTGCGCGGGCCGCTCGCCCCGGCCCATGCGCGGCACGGCAGCCAGCAGATCGCGCGTATAGGCGGCGCGGGGGCGGGCGAAGATTTCGGCCACGGCCCCCTCTTCCACCGCGCGGCCGTCGCGCATGACGATCACGCGGTCAGCCATTTCGGCGACGACGCCCATGTCATGGGTGATCAGGATGATTGCCGTACCCAGATCGCGCTGCAGATCGCGCAGCAGGTCCAGCACCTCGCGCTGTACGGTCACGTCCAGCGCTGTTGTCGGCTCATCCGCAATCAGCACCTCGGGGCGCAGGGCCAGCGCCATGGCAATCATCACGCGCTGGCGCATGCCGCCCGACAACTCATGCGGATACTGGTCCAGCCGCCGTTCCGGCTGCGACAGGCGGACCTGACGCAGCGCCTCCAGCGCGAAGGCCCGCGCCTGGCTGCGCGAGACCGTCTCATGCGCGCGAATCGCCTCGATCAGTTGCAGACCCACGGTCAGCACCGGGTTGAGCGAGGTCATCGGTTCCTGGAAGATCATCGCAATCCGGTCGCCGCGCACGCGGCGCATGGCGGCTTCGGGCAGGCGGGCCAGATCAGTGTCGCCCAGCCGCACCGACCCACCGGTGATCCGCACTGCAGGCGGCGGCAGCAGGCCCATGATCGCCAGCGAGGTGATGGATTTGCCCGACCCGCTTTCCCCGGCAATGGCCAGCGTTTCGCCGCGCCGCAGGGTAAAGGACAGGTCCTGCACCAGCGGCTTCAGCCCGGCCTCGGTGTTCACCGAGACGCACAGGTCAGCAACCGTCAGGACCGGGGGGGCATCCGGGGCCGGTGCGGCCCCGGACAGGGGTTCGGCCAGCGTCATTCGAAGACGCAGCGCGGGAAGTAGAAGCTGACGACCCAGTTCGGCATGTCGACAATCTCGGAAATCCGCAGATCGCCGCAGGTCGACACCAGCATATAGGCATCCACCGCTGCCATGCCGCGCTGCGCGCAAAGCAGGTCGATCATGCTGGCCACCGCATCGCGGCTGGCTGCCATCAGGTCTGGCCCGATGCCGGTCGTCACCTCATACCCCTTGGCATCCAGATGCCGGGTGACCGGCCCCGGCGTGGTAAAGCGCGGGGTCTTCAGATTCGCGCCCTTCACCAGATCAAGGGTCAGCACCACATCCATCGGGCTTTCGATGGCTGTGCCGCAGACCTCGCCATCGCCCTGCGCCGCATGGGTATCGCCCACGCTGAACAGGGCACCCGGAACCTCGACCGGCAGATACAGCGTGACACCCGAGGTCAGGTCGCGGATGTCAAGGTTGCCGCCCACCCGGCGCGGCGGCACGACCGAGTGCAGCCCCGCTTCAGCCAAAGCGTTGCCGATGGTGCCCGCAAAGGGCTTCAGCGGCACGTGGCCTTCCTTGCCCCAGGCGGCAGGTGCCATCTGGTTCGCGTCATAGGACCAGATGTGCAGCGCGGGGTCGCTGAACTGATCGGCCAGCAGCCCGAAGCCCGGGATGTTCGCCGTCCAGCCAAAGCCTTTGCCACCATGCAACTGCGGGGCGAAGCTGTCGATTGTCACCTTGATCGCATCACCGGGCTGCGCGCCTTCGACATAGATCGGCCCGGACACCGGGTTGATCCTGCCAAAGTCAAGCGCCGTCACATCTGCCAGAGTGGACGACGGGCCAAGCTGGCCCGCCGAGGAATCATGGCAGTGAAACAGGATCGTCGCACCGGGTTCGACCCGTTCGGCCGGGACACGTGAATTGTCCCAGCCGAAATGGTGCTGCGCCCCGTGGATCGTGTAGTCGCAGACTTTGCACATGGCCTCACTCGGTCACGAAGACATAGTCGTAGTTGACCGGGATCGAAACGGGATCGACGTAAAGCGCATCCTCGCCGCCCATGCGGGGCGACTTCATCGTATAGCGTTCTTCGTTGAAGACCGGCACCCAGGGGGCCTGTTCCATCACGCCAATGTAGACATCCGACCACAGCGCCATGCGATCCGCCACCTTGGCGGGGTCCGCCATGCTGTCAGCCTCGGTCGCCTTGGCATCAAGCGCCGCATCGCAGAACTTGGACCAGTTCCAGCCGCCCTCAACCGCCCCGGCGCAACCCAGGATCGGGCCGTAGAAGTTGGACGGATCAGGGAAGTCCGCGATCCAGGCCATGCCGCCCGACCAGATCATCGGCGCGGTGCCCGCCCCGCCCGCCTCGATCACATTGGCCTGGGCCAGGCTTTGGATATTGGCCTTGATGCCGATGGCCGCCAGATCCTGCTGGATCGCCTGGGCGATGCGCGGGTTCGGATCGGTGTTCATGACGTAAAGATCGGTCTCGAACCCGTCCGCCACGCCAGCCTCTGCCAGCAGCGCCTTTGCGCCTTCGACGTCATAGGCATAGCCCGCATAACCTGCGGTATAGCCCGGCATTGACGGCGGCAGCGGCTGCGTGGCCGGCACGGCGCGACCGTTGATGATCTGCACGATCCGGTCCTTGTTGATCGCCATGTTGACCGCCTTGCGGACTTCAACCTTGTCGAAGGGCGGGGTGGTGACGTTAAGCGTGATGTAACCGGTGTGCAGCTGGCCGCCGACCACTACGCGCTCGGCCTGGGCCGGGTCTGCCATGACTTCCTGGAACTTCGCGGGCGGAATGCCGTCGCCGGGGACGTCAACCTCGCCGTTCTGCAGGCGCAGCAGGGCCACGACAGGCTCCTGCCCCACTTCGAAGACGACCGAGTCAAGATAGGGCACGCCCGCACGCCAGTAGTCTGCGTTCTTCTCGAACACCAGGCGCTGGCCCAGCGTCCATTCCGCAAGCTTGTAGGCCCCGGTTCCGACCGGCTGCTTGCCGAAATCGTCGCCCGCCGCATCGACCGCCTCTTTCGGCACGACAGAGGCAAAGTTCAGCGCCATGACATGCAGGAAGGTGGCATCGGGCCGCGACAGAGTGATCTCGACCGTCAGCGGATCGATGACCTTCACGCCGGACAGTCCGGCATCCCCGGCAGCGTCATAGCCGGCGATGGAGCCGAAGAATCCGGCACCCGGCGATTGCGTGGCGGGGTTGGTCACGCGGTCCAGCGAATATTTCACGTCGTCAGCCGTCATCTCGCGGCCGTTGTGGAATTTCACGCCGGGCCGCAGCCTGAAGGTATAGGTCAGTCCGTCTTCTGACAGGGCATAGCTTTCCGCCAGACCGGGGCGCAGCGTGGTGGTGCCCGGCACGTAGTCCATCATCCCGTCGAACAGCGACTTGATCATCGACCAGTTCTGCCAGTCATAGCCGATGGCGGGGTCCAGCGTCGCCACGTCATCCTTGTAGGTGACGGTGATCGACCCACCCGGTTTGGCGTTGGGATCGGGGGTATAGTCCTGCGCCATTGCGGGCAGGGCCAGCGTCAGCATCAGGGCGGTCGAAGCAAGAAGGCGTTTCATATCTCTCTCCTGTCAGGTTGGTTTCTTGGTGGTAAGCGTGGTGTCATCGCAGCTTGATCCGGGGATCAATCAGCGGGGTAATCAGATCGGCCAGCAGATTGCCCAGCACGATGGCACAGGCCGACACCAGCGTGACGCCCATGATGATGGGGATATCGACGCGCTGGATCGCCTGCCAGGCCAGCTGGCCGATGCCCGGCCAGCCGAAGACGGATTCAACCACCACGATCCCGCCCATGAACACGCCAATATCGATGCCGATCATCGCAATCACCGGCAGGATGGCATTGGGCAGGGCATGGCGCAGCACAACGCGGCTGCGGCCCAGCCCCTTGGCGCGGGCGGTGCGGATGTAATCGGCGCGCAGCACGTCGATCATCGACGAGCGCATCATCCGGCTGTACCAGCCCGACCCCAGCAGGCCCAGCGTCAGTGCGGGCAGCACCAGATGGGCAAAGGTGCCGTAGCCGCCGATGGGGAACCAGCCCAGCTTGACCGCGAAGACATAGAGCAGCAGCAGGCTGACCACGAATTGCGGGGCGGACACCGCCAAGAAAGAGCCGATCATCAGCGCCTGGTCGGCCAGACGGCCCCGTGTAAGGGCGGCCACGATGCCCATGGTGACGCCCAGCAGCAATTCGCAGAAAATCGCCGCGACCATCAACAGAAGCGTGGCCGGCAGGCGCGAGGCGATCAGTTCGGCGACTTCCGTCTTCTGCAGATAGCTGCGCCCCATGTCGCCCTGCACAAGCCCGCTCAGATAGCGCCAGTATTGCACCACGAAGGGCTGATCGAGGCCAAGCTGCTGGCGGATGTTTTCCACCGTCTGCGGCGTGGCCGATCGCCCGGCAATCTGGCGCACCGGATCTGCGGGCAGGATATAGAGCAGAAAGAAGGTGATGAAGCTGACCCCCAGCAGGATCAGTGCAGACTGGATCAGACGGCGCAGCAGATAGGCGGGCATATCAGACGCGCCCCCGCTGCATCGGGTCCAGCACGTCGCGCAGCGCATCGCCCACCAGGTTGAAGGCCAGCGCCAGTAGCAGGATTGCGGCCCCCGGAATGAACACCAGCCAGGGGGCGGACTGAAAGTAGGTCTGGTTTTCGAAGATGATGTTGCCCCAGCTTGGCGTGGGCGGCTGCACCCCGACCCCCAGGAAGGACAGGGTCGCTTCCAGCAGAACGGTGGTGGAAATGCCCAGCGTGCCCCAGACGATGATCGTGGGCAGCAGATGTGGCAGGATGTGGCGGAACAGGATGCGCCCGGTGCCCGCACCCAGGGTCCGTTCGGCCGCAATGAATTCGCGCTGCGACAGGGCGGTGGTTTCGGTGTAGATCACCCGCGCCGTCTGCACCCAGTTCACCAGCGCAATCACCAGCGCGACGATCCACAGCGAGGGCTGGAAGATCGCTGCCAGGCAGATTGCCAGCAGCAGCGCCGGAAAGGCCATCATCAGGTCAGTGAAGCGCATCAGCACCGACCCGATCCAGCCCTGGAAATAGCCCGCCGTCAGCCCGACCAGCGTCCCGATGAGCAGGGCCAGACCATTGGCCACCACCCCGATGATCAGCGAGGTGCGCGCGCCATAAAGCATCCGCGAAAACAAATCACGCCCCAGGAGGTCGGTGCCCCAAAGGTAGGCCCCCCCCGGCGGCAAAGGCGCGCCTTCGATGGTCAGCCCGTCGAACATCTGCGCGTCCGGCGCAAAGGGCGCAATCCAGGGTGCCAGCAGCGCGCTGCCCGTAATTGCCGCGATCAGCACCAGCCCGAACAGCGCCAGCTTGCGCTGCAGCAGCCGTGCAAGGGCACCTTTCGGGCGGGTGTCAGCCGCGCTCGCGCCGGTCATCCTGCCCCCCCGCAGCTTGGGCCACGATCCGTTCGGCTGCGTCTTCAAGGCTGACGCGCCAGGCCATGGCGATCTGGCGCAACTGGTCATAGGCCTCGGCCTCGGTCCGGCTACGGGCGGCCAGCAGCGTTACGGCGCGCACAACGGTCTGCCGCCCGTCGAGCCTGCGGCGCAGGTCGGCCACTTCGGCGGCCAGCGCACAGCGCGCATCATGGGCGGCCCGCGCGATGAGCAGGGCCCCGTAAGCCCCGTTGTCGCCCACGGGTTTCAGCATCTGCGCATGCGCCCCGATCCCCAGCGACCATTCGATGCGCCCCGGCGCTTCTGACCCTATCAGCGCGATCATCGGCATCGGCGCTTCGCCCGGTTTCCAGGGAAACTGCGCGTCATGCCCCATGTCGGCATCGAAAAAGACGAAATCGGCCGCCATGGCCTCGGGTTCCAGGTCCGGCCAGTGGACCAGAACTTCCAGTCCGATGGCGGTCAACTGCCGCGTCAGCGCCTGCACGGTCGGGTGTGGCCGGTGCAGGATAACGGCGCGCGCGCCGCCAAGGTTCTGGATGCGCACCTGGCGCTTCATGACACCACCCTCAGCACCGGGGCAGAGGCTGCCCGCATCTCGGGCCGCCGTGCGGTCAGATAGGGGTCGCCCGCCACCTGGCCACAGCGGGCCACCACCTTGAACGCACCGTCCCTGACCTGGGCAATCAGTGCCGGCAGGGTGGTGTGATGCGTCTGCGCGTCAATGCTGCTGCGGCGTCCCGCCAGCAGGGTCGCAAGACTTTCCGCTTCGGCCCCGGGGCGGTGCGCCAGCAACCCCGCCAGGCCCTGCACAGCCCGCCAGGCGGCCGCCTCGTGCGAACTGCCGAACTGTCCCGATCCGGGCCAGCCGGTTTCGCCCTGAAAATAGGGGCCGGCCGCGATCAACCCCTCGGCGGCGGCACCAAGGGCCGGAAGCTCGCATTCCGTCATGTTGCACGACAGCACCGGGCAGCGGTCCGGGGCAAAGGCCGGGTCCTGCGCCGCAAGCTCTGCAAGCACGGCAAGGAAGCGGTAGGACGACGGGCCGATCAGCGAGTTCAGGATGAAATCTGGCCGGGTTACCCGGATTTCCTCGATCATCCGCCCGATTTCCAGCGACCCGATAGGCAGATAGCGCTCGCCCAGCACTGTTCCGCCCGCCGCCCTGATCGTCTCGCGCGCAAGCCGGTTCATCTCCCAGCCCCAGATATAGTTCGATCCGGTCAGATAGGCCCGCCGCCCGTAGACCGGCATTGCCCAATCCAGCAGCGGCAGCAGATGCTGGTTCGGGCAGGCATGGGTGTAGACCACATGATCGGACGCTTCGAACCCTTCATAGGGCACGGCATACCACAGCGTCCCGCCGGCCTTTTCCAGCGTCGGGATCACCTCTTTGCGGCTCCACGAGGTCACGCAGCCGATCACGTGGCGCGCGGATGTGGCGTGCAGGATCTCGTCACACAGCGGCGCATAAAGGTCGATGTTGCCGCCCGGATCGCGTTCCACCGGCACGAAGGTGATGTCGCAGCCGGGGTCGGCATTCACCTCGGCCACCGCCGCCAGCGCGCCGCTGCGGCAGGCCTGCGCGATCAGCGCATAGCTGCCTGTCCGCGAGTAAAGCAGCCCCAGTTCGATCCGGCGTTTCATCCCAGCCCTTCAGAATACACAAAGCCCCGGCCCTGACCGCACCGAAGTGCAGGCAGAACACGAGGCCCGGATGCCGCCCGGCGTTCAGCCGGAATGTTGAGACCAGACGATGGCAACCCCTGCCCCGCAGGTCAAGCCCCGACGCTGCCGGGCCGGGCGGTCGCGCGACCCGGCGTGTTTCGCTGACATTCAATGCAAACAATGCGCAGAGTTGCACAGATATCAGGCGGTTCTGGCGGCAGACAAAGCCGAATCAACGGCGGCCAGCGCCTTGGTCTGCCCCCGGTACCGGGATGTCGCCAAACCTGGCGATGGTCCAGTCACTGGCATAGGTATCGGTGCGGAACGATCCCGGCCGGGGCAAGCCGATGTCGAAACTCTTGCCCACCACTGCCGTCCACAGCAGACTGGCCAGAAGGCTCAGCACCCGGTGATGCCGCCCCGTCAGCCCGAACTGATAGCCCAGCACCCCCATCCCGATGCTGCTGAGCGCCAGCAGCAGCCAGATCAGCTGTGACGGCATCGCATAGGCCATGCAAAAGCGCATGGCGGTTGTCATGTCGAAGGTGTGGTTGACCGCGTTCATCAGAGATGTCGCAACAGGGCCGGGCGCATCGCGCACCAGCGCCGTGACATGCCCCCAGATTTCGGTCTGCATCGCAGCGGTCCGCGCCACGCTTTCAGCGATCACGGGCGAATTCCGGTCGGCATGGACGAAGACAATGCGCTCGGCGGTGTAGTCTTCCAGGATGCGGGCGATGGCGGCGGCCTGCGGGCTGTCGATGGCCCTGGCCTGCAGCCAGGAGGTGCCGATGGCATTGGCCTCTTCCAGCGAGGCAAGGCGGCGCTCGCTGTGAAGCGTGGTGGCGATGGACAGATTGAACGCCAGCACGAAGGCAAGCAGACCCAGAATGCTGCCGATGACCACCCCGACCCCTTCGCCCGCCTTTTCTATCTGGTCGACGCGGTGTTGCCCCGAGAGATACCCGGCCTCGCGCGCCAAGGTGATTTGTGCACCAAGGGCCAGAGCGGCAAAGGCCAGAAGGCTGTAGGCGGCAACGTCGGAAAAGATGGTCATGGCGTCTTCCCCGATACCGGGCCATCCGGCCCGGGCAGTTCCCAGATGTCCGCGCCAGTCAATGACGGGCGGGCGGTAAGCCTGGCAGCGGCATCCCGGCCATTCCGGCGTCTTCGATGGCGTATCTCGCCTGGCCGGCACGCGTAAGTCCAGCCCGAAGACCGACCAAAGTCCTGTGGACAGACACATTCGGGAAGCGTTCTATGCAGCAGGAAGCGGCAAAGACCGCTCTGCACGGATGCACTGTAAGGGAGGAAACGATGCTCGATACGACACCCGCAACGGCGGTAACGCAGGTCTTGACCGATCTGAACACGGCCCTGTCCAAGGCCGACCCTGCGGCGGCGGCGGCCCTGTTCGAGACGGAGGGCTGCTGGCGCGATCTGGCCAGCCTGACCTGGAACATCAAAACCATGGAAGGCCCCGATGAAATCGCCGCGATGCTTACGGCACAGATGGCACAGATCAAGCCGCGCGGATTCACCATCACCCCCGGTGAACTGGCCGAAGACGCCGGCAGCTTTCAGCAGGCCTGGATCGATTTCGAAACCGAAACCGGGCGCGGGCATGGCCATATCCGCATCCGCAACGGCAAGATCTGGACGCTGCTGACCACGCTGAAAGAGTTGAAGGGCCACGAGGAACGCAAGGGCACCACCCGCCCGATGGGGGCCGAGCACGGAGTGGAACAGGGGCGCAAATCCTGGGCCGAGACGCGCGCCGAAGAAACGGCGCAGCTGGGATATGACGTGCAGCCCGAAGTGCTGATCATCGGCGGCGGCCAGGGCGGCATCGCGCTGGGCGCGCGGCTGCGCCAGCTGGGCGTGCCCGCGATCATCATTGAAAAGAACGAACGCCCCGGCGACAGCTGGCGCAATCGCTACAAGTCGCTCTGCCTGCATGACCCGGTCTGGTACGACCACCTGCCCTATCTGCCCTTCCCCGCCAACTGGCCGGTCTTTGCGCCCAAGGACAAGATCGGCGACTGGCTCGAGATGTATACGCGGGTGATGGAGCTGAACTACTGGTCCTCCACCACCGCCACCTCGGCCAAATACGACGAGGTGAAGAAGGAATGGCAGGTGCATGTCACCCGCGACGGCAAGGATGTGGTCCTGCGCCCGAAACAGCTGGTGCTGGCCACCGGCATGTCGGCCAAGGCGAACTGGCCCAAGTTCCCGGGGCAGGACATCTTCAAGGGCGAACAGCAGCATTCCAGCACCCACCCCGGCCCCGATGCCTACAAGGGCAAGAAGGTGGTCGTCATCGGCTCCAACAACTCGTCGCACGACATTTGTGCAGCACTTTGGGAAGCGGGCGCGGATGTGACCATGGTGCAGCGGTCGTCCACCCATATCGTGCGGTCGGAACCCTTGATGAAGCACGGGCTTGGGTCGCTGTACTCGGAAGAGGCGGTTGCGGCGGGGGTGACCACCGACAAGGCCGACCTGATCTTTGCGTCCATCCCCTATCGCCTGCTGCCGTCGTTCCAGAAGCCGATCTATGACACGATCAAGGCCGAGGATGCCGCGTTCTATGCAGCCCTGGCCAAGGCCGGCTTCATGCTGGACTGGGGCGATGACGGAACGGGCCTGTTCATGAAATACCTGCGCCGCGGCTCGGGCTATTACATCGATGTGGGCGCAAGCCAGCTGATCATCGACGGCAAGATCAAGCTGAAGTCGGGGTCCGACGTGGATCACCTGACCGAAACGTCCGTTGTGCTGAAGGACGGCACCGAACTTCCGGCCGATCTGGTGGTCTATGCCACAGGCTATGGTTCCATGAACGGCTGGGCGGCAGATCTGATCAGCCAGGAGGTTGCCGACAAGGTGGGCAAGTGCTGGGGCCTGGGGTCAGACACCACCAAGGACCCCGGTCCCTGGGAAGGCGAGCAGCGCAACATGTGGAAACCCACCGCGCAGGA
>Ga0164293_10004617_pt1 | contig 11775 bp, 10 predicted proteins | sample GEODES118metaG_FD_111487 | JGI IMG/M metagenome (GOLD analysis project Ga0164293, IMG submission 111487) | Eutrophic lake water microbial communities from Lake Mendota, Wisconsin, USA - GEODES118 metaG | ecosystem: Environmental > Aquatic > Freshwater > Lake | place: USA: Lake Mendota...
TGGCGCTCGTATTCGACGCGCAAGTCCTCATCGCTGACCTCTTTGGACTGGGCCGTCTGCTGCTGCCAAGCCTGGATCAGCACCGACTGGCGCGCCAACTCCATCTGCGCCTGCACCAGCGGCAGCTTGTCCAGGCCCTCTTTGACAGCCGCCTGCGCCATCAGCGCCTGGGTGACCAGGGCCTCGCGAACGGCTGCCTGCACTTGCGGCGAGTTGGGCGCGCCGCGGGCGATTTGTTCGCGCAGCAGCACTTCGGCACGGGCCAGCGACTGCGGCTCACCGTTGACGGTCACAAAGGCTCGGGTCAGGCTGTCCTGGCTCTGCGCCGCCTGCGACCAGGCCAGGGCGGGAAACAAGGCGACCAGCGCCACAGCGGATGCAGCGCGACGGGTCAAACAGAGCGACTTCAACATTGCACGACCTCAAGCTCAATCACAAAAACAGCCCACAACTGTAGCGCATGGCGGGGTCTGGGCGGCGCTGCGGTCGCCGCGCTGCGGCCCGCCGCGATCAAAGCCGCGCTTGGGGCGCTGGCACAATCGCCGGCCATGCGCATCCTGATCGTTCGCTTGTCGGCCATGGGCGACGTGATCCACGCCCTGCCCGCGCTCACCGACCTGCGCCGAGCCCTGCCCGATGCCCACATCACCATGGCCGTCGACGAGCGTTTTGCCGATATCGTGCGCCTGCACAGCGGCGTCGACCGGGTGATGGCCATCGCACTCAAGCGCTGGAAGGGCCAGCCGACGGCGATGCAAACTTGGCGCGAGATCAAGGCCGCGCTGCACGCGCTCAGACAGCAGCGCTACGACCTCGCTCTGGACCTGCACGGGCTCAACAAAAGCGCCGCCCTGATCTGGCTGGCGCGCGCCGGCCTCAAGATCGGCCCGCATCCGAGTCTGTGCGGCGAATGGCTGGCTTCCAAGGCCTATGAGCGCCATGGCTTGCCCGAGCAAGCCCATCTGCCCGTGCCGCGCATGCGCGGGCTGCTGGCGCTGGCTTTGAAGCAAGAATTGGGCGGGCCGGCCGACTTCGGACTGCGCCACGCCTGGCAAGGCGCTGCCTCTAAAGACGTGGTGCTGCTGCACGGCACTTCAGCGGCCCACAAGCTCTGGCCCGAATCGCACTGGATCGAGACCGGGTGCTTTTTGGTCGCCCAAGGCTTGCGGCCGGTGCTGGCCTGGGGGAGCGCGGCCGAGCATGAGCGCGCTGTGCGGCTGGCACAGGCCATGGGGCCGCAGGCCGTGGTGGCGCCGCCCTGCTCGATCTTGCAGTGGGCCGAGCAACTGGCCCGCTGCCGGCTGGTCATTGGCGTGGACACGGGTCTGACGCATCTGGCCGCGGCCAGCGCCGTGCCTTGTATTGCGCTGTTTGTGGGCACATCGGCCAGACTGTTCACGCCGCAGGAGCCGCGCTGGGCGCGCTCGCTCGACGGGGGCGGACAAAGCCCAGCAGCTGAGCAGGTGCACACGGCAGCGCAGGAGCTGCTGGCGATGTCTTGAGCGGCGCGGCTGCGCCGGCCGCATCAGGGGTGCCAGGGCTAAACGGCCCTGGGCTCAACGGCCTGGGCTCAGTTGGCCTTGATATTGTTTTCTTGCGCCACCTGCCGCCACAGCGCAATCTCGCTGGCGATCAGGCGGGCAAACTCATCGGGCGTGTTGGTCATCGGGACGCTGGCCTTGGCGGCGATGCGGGCGCGCACATCGGGCATTTCGACGATGCGCACCATCTCCTCGTGCAGGCGCTTGACGGTGTCAGCCGGTGTGCCGGCCGGCGCGAGCAGGCCAATCCACAGCGAGACCTTGAGGTCGACGCCCAACTCGGCCAGCGTGGGCACATTGGGCAGGTCTTTGAGGCGCTCGGCCGAGGTCACGGCCAAGGCCTTGACGCGCCCGCTTTGCAAACCGGTGATGGCCGGGCCCGAATCGGCCAGGGTCATGCTCACATCGCCGCTCATCACGGCCTGCACCGCCTCGTTGGCGCCCTTGTAGGGAATGTGCATGAACTTGGCACCCGTGCGCCGATTGAACAGCTCGGTGGTCAGCTGGAAAGACGCCGAACTGGCGCCATAGTTGGCCTTGTCGGGGTTGGCGCGAGACTGCGCCACCAGCTCTTGCACATTGCGCGCCGGGTTGTTGGCGTTGACCAGCAAAACCAGGGGCGAGTTGGTCATGATGGAGATCGGCGCAAAGTCGCGCGGGCCGTAGGGCAGCTTGTCGTTGAGGGCATGGTTGAAGATGATGGGGCCGGGCGCGCCCATCATCAGGGTGTAACCATCGGGCTTGGCCTTTGAGACCATGGTGCTGGCCACGACCGCGCCCACACTGGGGCGGTTTTCGACCACCACCGGCTGCTTGAGTCGATCGGCGAGCTTTTCGGCCAGCAGCCGCGCCACAAAGTCGACGCCACCGCCGGCCGCATAGCCGACCACGATGGTCACGGGCTTGTTGGGATAGTCCTGCGCTTGCGCAAAGGCGGGCAGGCAGGCAGCGGCCAGCACAAGGGCCGCGCGCTTGAACACGGTAGAAAGCAACATGGGCGCTCCTTGAAAAAAAACTTATTGCAAGCCGACCTGCACATTGAGCACGGCCGAGCGGCCTTGCTCAAGGGCTTGCAGACAGCGGGCGATGGCGGCGTCGGCCTGTGCCGGGTCGTGCAGGCATTCGCCGTACGCGCCAAAGGCCTGCCCCACCTGTTCGAAATGGCGCGCCGGGCCTTGCAGGCGCGACTGGTATTCATTGGCCTGGGCCGCCGCGCCATCGGGGTAGACGCGCAGCACCGCCTCTTTGACCGCTTGCCAGCCGCCGTTGTCGAGCACGACGGTGAAGATGGGCAGGCCGTAACGCTGGGCGGTGGCATAGACCGAGCTGGGCGTGCAAAAGTGAAAGCCGCCGTCGCCGACCACATGCACCACACGCGCGGCCGGCCGCGCCAGTTTGGCCCCCAGGGCCATGCCGCCGCTGTAGCCCAGCCCACCACCGGCGCCGCCCCAGAACGTCAGCGGCTCGGTGCGCGTGATCTGCTGCATCACCGCCGGTGAGTTGCGCACCGCCTCGTTGATCACAATGTCCTGCGGCGCCAAAGCGCGGCCCAGGGCTGCGCAGATCCAGGCCGGTGCGATGGCGTCGACCTGCCCGGGCTTGGAAGCGGCCTGCGCCCAGGCCCCCCGGCGACGCGCGGCGGCTTCGGCCAGTTGCAGCCTTCGCGCTGCAGCGCGCTCATGAAAGTCGGCATTGGCGCCCTCGCGCACGAGCGCGGCCACCTGGCGCAGCACCGTGCCGACGTCGGCCTGCACCCGCAAGTCGGTGGCAAAACCCCACATGGGGTAGTCCTGCTTGATCGGATCGACATCAATATGGGCCCACCAGGTGCCGGGCTCGGGCTGCACGAACTTGGGCAGCCAGGGCACGTCGACATCGAGCAGCAATCCGACGTCGGCGCCGGGCAGCACGACCGACGGATCAAAGCCGGCAAAGCAGTCAGACTGCCTGGAAATGCTCAGGGTGCTGGCCATGTAGTCGACCACCGGCATGCCACACAACTGCGCCAGATCTTCCAGCGCGGCCACGGCCTCGGCCTTGCGCCCCAGGTAGGACGTGATCACCACCGGCTGCTTGGCCGCCAGCAGCCGATCGGCGATGCGCTGGGCCCGCTGCGCATCGATGCCGCCGAGCAAGGACGGACCATAGCGCTGCGCATCAAAAGCCTGGTCGGTGGCACTGACCTGCTCAGCCAGCACCTCACGCGGCAAGGTCATGAACACTGGCCCGGGCGGCTCGGTGTGCATGATGGAGTGGGCGCGGCGCAAGGCCTCGCGCGCCACCACGGCGGTGGGCAGGTTGTACTCCCATTTGACGTAGGGCCGCACCAGGCTCCCGATGTCAAACGGGTCCTGCACAAAATGCACATAGTTGTCACGCGAGCCAGGCAGCTCGCCACGCAGCGTAAACGGTGCCTTGCCCGCCAGCAGCATGACCGGCAGACGCGCGCGCAGCATGTTGTGCATGCCCATGACGGCATTGGCCGTGCCCGCATCGACATGCACCATGACCGCCTGACCGCGTCCAGTGAGGGCGGCGTAACCGGCGGCCATGTGCACTGCCACGTTTTCATGCGGGCACAAGATGAACTGCGGATGGGCTCGGCCTTGCGCATCCCAATGCGCGAGCTCTTCGATCAGGCTGACGTGGTCGGTTCCCAAATTGGAGAACACATGCTCGATGCCCAGATCGGTGAGCCCTTGCAAGAAGTGATGGGCGCCGCTGGCGCTGGAGGTGGGCTGTGGGGTCATGAAGGGGAAATCGTGGAAGCAGGGCCAAGCCGCACGGCCAAAGGCATGAAAGCTGCGCCGATCATGCGAGCCATCGGCCCGTCATGCCACAGGGCAATCCCTAAGCACGCTAAGTATCTTTTCGTCGCATGCTTGGGGGCGCGCGATTTGATGGCGCAGCACCTGTACTGACATGATCAGCAGCACCCCAATCCCCCCCGATGTCCAGCTCGCCTGCCAGGCCAGCCTGATGGCCTTCATGGCCCACTTTGATGCCGATGAGTTTGAGGCCATGCAAGAGTGGTTTGCCCCAGACGGCGTCTGGGTGCGCGCCGACGGCACACTGCGCGGCCTGGGCGAGCTGCGCGCTTGGTGCGCCGCGCGCAAGCCCGGGGTCCTGTTCGTGCGCCACTTGATTTCCAATCTGCGCTTTGAGGCCCTGCCCGATGGCCGGGTGCGCATCCACTCCTATGTGACCGTTTACCGCCACGACGGCCAGAGCGGCGATGCGCGGCCCGCGCCCATGAACGGCCCGGCCCTGGTGGGCCGCTACACCGACGACCTGGTGCTCCATGAAGGGCGCTGGAAGATTCACCACAAGAGCGTGCAGGCCGACTTCAAGAAAGCCTGAGCGCGCCTGCATTCCCACTCCCCCTGCTTTCGGAAGGACAGACCATGAAAAAAATCCTGACCCTCAGCCTTGCTGCCGCCTTGGCCGGCTGCGCCACCGCGCCGCAAACTCCCGCGCCCGCCAACGACCCGGTGACGCTGCGCGTCAACGTGTTTCGCGGCGCGAGCAACCTGCCGATTTACATGGCGCAGGAAAAGGGCTACTTTGCGCGCCGCGGGCTCACGCTGCAGATGCTGTTTACGCCCAACTCCACCGAACAGCGCGCCGGCTTGGCCGCTGGACGCTTTGAAATCGCACACGCCGCAGTCGACAACACCGTGGCCATGATCGAGGTGGCCAAGGCCGATGCGGTCATCGTGGCCGGCGGCGACGGCGGCATGAACGAGGTGCTGGTGCGCCAGGACATCAACAAGCCCAGTGACATGCGCGGCCGCACCTATGTGGTCGATGCGCCCAACACCGCCTATGCGCTGATTGGTCGCAAGATCTTCAAGGACGCGGGCCTCAAGGAAGGCCAGGACTACAAGATCTTCCCGCTGGGCGGATCGGAGGCACGCACCAAGGGGCTCGATACACCCGAGGGCGCGGCCACCTTGCTCAACCCACCGTGGAACTTTTTGGCCAAGGAGCGCGGCGCCAAGAGCCTTGGACGCACCGTCGACCTGTTCGGCCCCTATCAGGCCAATGGCGTGTTTGTCATGCGGCCCTGGGCGGCCAAGAACGGCTCGGCCCTTGAGCGCTATCTGGCGGCCTATATCGAGGGCTGCCGCGCCGCGCAAGACCCGGCCCAGCGCACCCTGGCGCTGGCCGTGCTCAAGCGCGACCTCAAGCTGTCCGACAAGGTGGCCGAAATGACCTACGCCGAGCTCATGACCAAGGGCAGCGGGCTGGCCAAGGACTGCGCCTTTGACATGCAGGGCTTTCGCAATGTGTTGGCACTGCGCGCCGAGATGGAGGGCCAGTGGGGCGGCAAGGCACCTGATCCGGCCCGCTTCATTGACATGAGCTTCTACAACCGCGCGCTCGGTCACGCCCGCCCCTGAACGCAGCGGCCCCAGCCATGCGACCCGAGCTCAGACTGCGCCACATGGGCATGTACGTGTGGGACATCACGCGCATGGCCGCCTTCTACCAGGACGTGCTGGGCTTCGTGGTCACCGACACGGGCTTTGTGCGCGGCCACGATGTGGTGTTCTTGAGCCGCGATGCGCACTCGCACCACCAATTGGTGATGGAAACCGGTCGCCCGCCCGGCCGCGGCTCGGGCTACGGCCTGCAGCAGATCTCGTTTCAGGTCGATGCGCTCGGCGACCTGCGGGCCATGCGCTCGCTGGTTCAGCAGCGCCAGAACGTCGAGCGCATGCAAGCGGTGGACCATGGCAATTCGTGGTCGCTGTATTTCTGGGACCCGGAAGACAACCGCATCGAGGTCTACCTCGACACGCCCTGGCATGTCGATCAGCCCTATCTGGAGCCCCTGGATCTGGACCTGAGCGACGAGGCGATTCACGCGGCCACGGCCGCCCATGTGCAGGGCAAGCCAGGACTCAGGGCCATGAGCCAGTGGCAACAGGAGATGGCCCAGCAGATCGAGAAAATGCGCTCGGCCAGCCAGTGACGCGACGCCATCGCCGCGACCCTTTAGCAGCGCCGGCCTCGGCTCAGTCGGCCGAGACCTTGTAGCGGCTGACCGAGCCCACCCAGCGGTCGATTTCTTCGCGCAAGAAGGTTTGCTGCTGGGCCGGTGCAATATTGAGCATGCGCCCGCCATCGCGCTCGACGCGGGCCAAAAATTCGGCCTCGCGGTTGATGCCCGCCAGCGTCTCGCGCAGCCGGGCCACGACAGGCGCTGGCGTGGCGGCTGGGGCGAACACGCCGAACCAGCTCTCGCCTTCAAAGCGGGTCAATCCGGTTTCGTTGACGGTGGGAATGTTGGGCAGCTGCGTACTGCGCTGGGCCGACGAAACCACCAGGCCCTTGAGTCGGCCGGCCTGAATATGCGGTTTGGCCGCCGAGATGTTGTCAAACATGATGTCGAGCCGACCGGCCATCATTTCCTGATGCGCCGGCGCCGCGCCCTTGAAGGGCACGTGAATCATGTCCAGCCCCAGGCTGCTGGTGAGGATGGCGCCCCAGACGTGCTGCAAGGTGCCCATGCCGCCCGAGCCGTAGCTCATCTTGCCGGGCCGCGCCTTGGCGTAGGCGGCCAACTCGGCCAGGTTGCTGATCGGCAGATCGGGGCGCATCAGCAGGACAAAGGGATAGGCCGATACGAAGCCCAGGCTGACGAAATCGTTCTCGGGTGAATACGACAGGTTCTTGACCAATGCCTTGTTCATCACCATGTTGAAGATGCCACCCATGAGCAAGGTGTAACCGTCAGCCGGCGCGCGCGCGACAAATTCGGTGCCCACGAGCGAGCCCGCACCGGTGCGGTTTTCTACCACCACGCCCTGCTTGAGCAGATCGGTCATGCGTGCGGCCAGATTGCGCGCCAGGATGTCGGTGCCGCCGCCCGGTGCCTGCGGCACCACGATGCGTATGGGCTTGTTGGGAAAGTCCTGCGCGCCGGCGGCCCCCGCCAGCAGGGTGCTGCCGGTGGCCACGGCCCACTGCCGCCGGGTCATGTTGTTGTTCATCGTCTCCTCCTGTTGATCAATGGCTTTGAGGATGCAGTCTAAGAAGCTGCGCCCAAGCGGCAACTGGCATTTACCCGCACCACCGGTTGCTGGCGCGCGCCGGCAAGCGAGCGAAAAAGATCTTATGCTTCCCGCCTCATCAGGAGGACCTCACCATGAAACTGGCCAGCGTGGAACTGCGTGGCAACAAGACTTTTGGCGCGATTGTTGACGGCGGGTTTGTCGACCTCGGCGCTCGTCTGGGCGCGAGCTGCCCCGACCTGATTGCGCTGTTCGAGACCGACGGGCTCGCTCGGGCTCAAGAGATGGCTCACAACGCTGCCGATGCCCCGCTTGAGGAGTTGGTGTACCGCCCGGTCAATCGGCGCCGGGACATGCGCATGTTTGCGCTGGGCTGGGCCTACAAGGCGCACCAGCTCGAGGCAGGCAAGGAAGAGCTGACCCACCCCAATATGTTCAGCAAGCATCCGCAGTCGCTGGTCGGTCACGGGCAGGCCATCATCAGGCCGCGCCTGTCCGATCGCTTCGACTTCGAAGGCGAGGTGGCCATCGTCATCGGCAAAGGTGGGCGCCATATCCCGGCGGCCCAAGCCATGGCGCATATCGGCGGCTACAGCATCGTCATGGACGGCTCGGTGCGCGACTACCAAAAGCACAGCGTGACAGCGGGCAAGAACTTTGACGCGAGCAGCTCATTTGGCCCCTGGCTGGTCACGCCCGACGAGTTGGGCGATCCGAAAAAAATGGTCTTGAGCACGCGCCTCAATGGCCAGCTGATGCAGCACAGCGGCTTTGATCTGATGGCCTGGGACCTGGCCGAGTTGATCGCCTATATCTCGGGCATCTGCGCGCTCGAGCCAGGCGATGTGATCTCGACCGGCACGCCCGGCGGGGTGGGCCACCGGCGCGATCCGCAGGTGTTCATGAAGGCCGGCGACGTGCTCGAGGTCGAGGTGAGCGGCATTGGGGTGCTGCGCAACACGGTGGTCGACGAGGCGGCCTGAGCAGGCGCCAGCACGTGAGACGGCCCGGTCCTAGGCAAGGTCTGCACAGGTCCTCTTTGTCATGGCGAGGATTGCCACAGCCCTTCGGGCTTCGCAATGACGAACACCTGAGGCGGCCCCGCCTCAGGCGCCCGGCCAGCTCGCGCCTGTGGTGCGCACGTAAATCGAATAGAGCGATTGCGTGCCACAGATGAACAGCCGGTTGCGCTTGGGGCCACCAAAACAGACGTTGGCCACCACCTCCGGCACACGGATCTTGCCGATCAGCTGGCCCTCGGGGCTGAGGCAGTGCACGCCGTCGCCCGCGCCGAGCCAGAGGTTGCCCTCGACATCGACCCGCAGCCCATCGAACAGCCCCACAGTGGCGCTGGCCAGCAACTGGCCCTTGCCCTGCACGGTGCGCCCATCGCTCGACACCGCATAGCGGCGCACATCGCGCGGGCCGTCTGGGCGATGCGACACACCGGTATCGACCACATACAACCATTTTTCGTCGGGGGAGAAGGCCAGGCCATTGGGCTTTTCCATGTGATCGATCACGGCGCTGACCTGCCCGCTTTGCGCATCGATGCGGTAGACCTGCGAAGCACCCATCTCGCTGGCCGCCGCATCGCCCTCGTAGTTTGAGTCAATGCCGTAGGTCGGGTCGGTGAACCAGATGCTGTCGTCGGACTTGACCACCACATCGTTGGGTGAGTTCAAGCGCCTGCCATTGAAGTGCGAGGCCAGCACGGTGCGGCTGCCGTCGTGCTCGATGCGCGAGACGCAGCGGCCCCGGTGCTCGCAGGTGATCACCCGCCCTTGGCGATCAAGGGTGTGCCCATTGGCGTTAAAGGCAGGGGCCTGAAACACCGACACCGACCCGTCGGACTCGTTCCAGCGCATGACGCGGTCATTGGGAATGTCGGACCACAGCAGGTAGCGACCTGCCGGCACATACACCGGCCCTTCAGACCAGCGGCAGCCGGTGTAGAGCCGCTCCAGGTGGACATTGCCCAGCGCAAGCCGGGCGAAACGGTCGTGCAGCACTTCAAATGATGCGGTCAACATCGGCAGGTCCTTCAAAATATTCGGGGTGCAAAGCGGCAATTTTTTTCACCAGTACGTCGTTGTGATGCAGGTGACGGGCCATCGCGGCCACGGCCGCCGCCGCATCGCGCTTGCGCAGCGCGCGCACGATGGCGCGGTGGTCGCTCAAGGCCTGTCGGCCGCTTTGCAACTCGGGCAGTGCGATGGCGCGCACCCTCTGGTGCATGTCGCGCGCTTGTGCGACCACGGGCCAGACGGCCCCCATGCCGCACAAATCGAGCAAGGTGCGATGAAACTGGGCATCGGCGTTCAGGGTCGCCTCCAGCTGCTCGGCCTTGAGCGCCTGATCCTGCACGGCGATGCACGCATCGAGCTGAGTCCAGGCGGACTCATCCGGTTGGGCATCGAGCAGGCGCCTAAGCCCATGGCTCTCGACCGCTTCGCGCACAAACAGCGCTTCGCGGATGCGAGCCAGGCTCAGCAGCGACACCCGTGTGCCCCGCTGCGGCAGCACGTACACCCAACCCTCCTGAACCAGACGCCGGATCGATTCGCGCACCGGCGTTCGGCTCACGCCCAGGCGCAAGGCCTGCTGGTTTTCTGAAAGCAGCACGCCGGGGCGCAGCCGCGCATGCACGATATCGGCGCGCAGCCGGGCGTGCACCTGCTCGGCCAAAGACGCCTCTTGCGCCACCGCCGCGCCGTGCATCATGGGCTCGCCTGATCGCGCATGAAGCGCCCCAAGGCGGCGAGCTTGCCCGCGCTCAGGTAGCCGTAGCGGTTGACCCAAACCCGGCCCGAGCCGGCCTGGGCGGCTTGCGCGGCCAGCGCCACACGCCGCATGACGTCGGCCTCGGGTCCGTAGCTGTGCGCAAAGGCAATCACGGGCGTGGCGCCGGCTTGCGCGCGGGCCAGCTGCAGTTTGCCCCGCTGGGCCTGCTCGCCCACAGGGTGATCGACATCAGGGGGCGGATAGCGCAAGGCGGCCGCGTTCTCGGCCGGGCCCAGGCCCATCCACTCAAACACCATCTGGGTCGCCGCGTCGGCAGCGGGCCCCTCAGAGGAGCCGACCAGATCGCGCGCCCAATACCGGGCGATCATGGGCCAGTGCATGGTGTAGAGCTTGACCCCCACCGCATCGCAAGACGCGCCCAGCTCGTCCCAGGCAAAGCCCGACCAGGTGCTCAGGGGTTGCGGAAACACCTGCGGCTCGAGCAGGCGGCGCGGGCCTGGCACCGCGTCGAGCGCGCGGCGATAGGCTCTGAGCATGCGCGCCACACTGGCGCGCTTGCTGGCCCACAAGGCGCGCGCCGGCCCGTCGCGGCCCAGCCAGTCGTCCCAACCGGCATCGGCCAGACGCCGGCGCAGCACGGCGGCACCGTCGGGCGCCGATTGCGCGGCGATGCGGCGCCAGGACGCAAGGGCGTGGCTCAAGCCGGTGGCCAGCTGCTGTGGGTCGGCACCTTGCTGCGCGATGGCTTGCTGGCCATGCTCGCTGAAGTCAAACAAGGCGCTGCGCAAATCGTAGGGCGGGTACTCGGGCCAGTCGATCCGAAAGCCGTGGACCTGGGGGTAACGCTGGGCCAACTCGGCCAGCAGCGCAGCACCGTAGGCGTGCACATGGGGGCTGGCCAGACTGGCGTTGCGATCGACCCGGTCGGGGTGCAGTTGGCCGTCCGGGCCGCGGCACTGGTCCTGCTGCACAGCGCCCGAAAACTGCACCCTGTAGCCGGGCGGGCTGGCCGCCATCACTTGCAAATACACCTGCATGCCGCGCGCGCGCGCCTGCTCAACCACCCGATCGAGGAAATCGGGATGGGCCGCCGTGAGTTCGCCGGGCGGGCTGGGCTGGTAACGCAGGCCCTCGTAACGCGAGGGCTGATGCACGAGCGCCGGCGCCGTGCTGACCCAGGTCTCGCGCTGGCCCCAGAGCTCGCGATCGAGCGGACGCACCGCGCCGGCCTCGCCGTCCGGAGGCGGCTCGCGCGCGCCCTGCCCGGCGGCGACGATGCGCATCAGGTAGGGGCTGGTGACCAAAGCGGTGGCCCCTGCCGCCTGCAGGTTGTCGAGCACCGGCTCGATCCCCTCACACTGGAACCACTCGGGCATGACGGTGATGCCCAGGCTGATGGATGGCGGCGAGGAGCTCATGGCATGGTTTTGGTATGCTAGTATACAAGTGACCTGGAGGATCCCCATGAA
>Ga0164293_10004618_pt1 | contig 11774 bp, 10 predicted proteins | sample GEODES118metaG_FD_111487 | JGI IMG/M metagenome (GOLD analysis project Ga0164293, IMG submission 111487) | Eutrophic lake water microbial communities from Lake Mendota, Wisconsin, USA - GEODES118 metaG | ecosystem: Environmental > Aquatic > Freshwater > Lake | place: USA: Lake Mendota...
TACGAAGGTAGTAAGGTTGTTTATCTTCCAACATACCCTCTTAGTGGTAGTTTTAAAAATTTTAAAGTTTTTCCAATTCGGTCCTGACTAAATCCATCAATTCTTTGATCGTGGAGGGGGAAAAATCAAACGACAAACCTGCTGCTGAATACAATTCCGGTAAGGTCCTTGTTCCGCCAAGACTCAAGCCAGATAAGTAGTTGGCGATTGCAGCCTCTTTATTTTCTTTGTACTGTTTCCATAGTCCTATAGCTCCCAGTTGTGCTATTCCATACTCTATATAGTAGAATGGCACTTCGAATAAATGCAACTGTCGTTGCCATGAAATATTACTATAAGGCATAAGTCCGCTATAATCTATGGCAGATGTGGTATACTGGTTGAGAATATTCATCCAGGCTTCAGCCCTTTCAAGGTCTGTATGCACCGGATTTTCGTAGATCCAATGTTGGAATTTATCAATGGTTGCTATCCATGGGAAGATGGTGATCACCCTTTCCAGTTGATGTCGCTTTGCTCTTTTCAGATCTTCTTCATTATCGAAGAATACATGCCAGTGATCCATACTGAACAGTTCCATGGCCATGCTGGCCACTTCTGCCATTTCAGTGGGGTATTCCTTAAACGCATTCAGTTTAAGGGGATGGGCTAGGAATGAATGAACGGCATGTCCGCTTTCGTGCACCATGGTGGTAACATCGCTCATTTGTCCTGCCGCATTCATAAAAATAAATGGTGCACCACTTTCGGCAAGGGGCATATTGTAGCCCCCTGGGGCTTTGCCTTTACGACTGTCGAGGTCGAGGTGCGACATCTCTTCCATTTTTCTGAGGCAATCTGCAAAGAAGGGGTCCAATTCTGAAAGGCAGCTCACCGTTTTATCTAACAGTTCTTTTCCCTGCTTAAATGGGCGAAGTGGTTTTATACCAGCGGGCTCAGCTTCTGTATCCCAGGGTTTCAGGATCTCTACATCCAGTTTTTTCTTTTGATCCTGAAAGATTTGGTCTACCAGTGGGAGTACATGCAGCCTTACTGCTTCGTGGAATTGAAAACATTGGTCGGGCGTGTAATCGAACCTGCCCATTTCCATGAATTTGTAATCGCGATAGTTTTCAAAACCTGCATTAAGGGCTACCTGGTTGCGCAGCGCGATGAGTTTTGTGAACAGATCGTTCAAAGCCTCTTTATCCTGCAGTCTTCGTTCGTTGATCTTCCGGTACACGTCTTCCCTTTTCTCACGCACCGGATCTTCTAAAAACTTCGCTGCCTGTTGTAAGGTGAATTCCTGTCCGTCTATGTTGACGGTCATGGCGCCTGCTATCTGTCCATAGTGTTGTTGAAGTACATTGATCTCCGCCTGCAGGGGAATGTTTTCTTCCCGAAACAGGTCAATGCTTTTCTTCACATTCCTCAGGTAAGTAAAATATTTCTGTTGGTCCAGTTCTTTGACAAAAGGGGATGAGATCAGTTTTTTATTCAGTTGATCTGAATAAGGCTGCAGTTTGGGTTGAATTTCGAGGTAGAAATAATTGAAAGATTCTTCCAAGGTTTTGTCTGTAGTATCGCAAGTCATTCTGATCTGTCTCCAGCACGCATCTTCACTGATGACTGCTTCCATTTCGTTGAAGTCGGCCAGCCAGTCCTCATATTTTCCGATGGTGTCTATATCCCGGTCGAGCAAGTTTTTATACCAGGGTTCGAGACTGTTCCAGTCGGTGATTACAAATTCGGAAGGGAGGAAATGTCTTTCCACCTTACGAATATCTGCTGAGTAGTTCATGGGGTTAGTTTTTCTCGTTATCAGCTTCTGCTGATTTCTTAGCCTTTGTTTTTTTTGCCGGCTTTGTTTCTGGAGCAGCTTCAGCAACAGGTGCTTCTTCCACTGCCACTTCTTCCTCTTCTTCCATTGGAGAGAGTTTGATCTCCACGCCATTGGCTTTTAAAATACTATACCAGCGGATCATTTTCTTCATGTCGCTATGGTATACCCTTTCAAAGTCCAGATCGGCATATACTTTTTCGAAATAGGCTTTTACGGCCTTGGCATCTTTTTCATCGGGGAGGGCGTTAGCGCCCTGCATGGCAAGAAAGATGTCCGCGAGGTTTACATTGTCTGTAACGGTATAAACTTCAATACTTTCCAAATGTGAAAGATTATGCTGGCGGGAAGAAACGAATTTTGTGGCCTTATCTTCCAGGCCACGTACAATGGCTCCGTCAGTTTTGCTGCTTAACATTTCGAACAACCCTGGTAAACCGGTAACTGATACGATCTTGCTGTATTCCATTTTGTAGTAATAAGCCTGCAAGATAACCCCATTTGAGAAAACAGCATACCATGGCGGTAAAAACTAACCATTCAGGACGACTTTGGGGTAGGATCAACGGGGTGGCAATTAGCAGCAGATGGGGTTCAATGATGACGAGACGGTAAATACTACCGGACCAGCAGATCTTCGAACTCACTGCGGCTGCCGTGAAACACGTTGAAGTCTACGGCAGCGGTAATACCGTTCACGCGCCCTTTTTCCGAGTGTTGCCAAAACACCCATGGCCGGTTGATCCGGGGCTTGTTTTTCTGGATGTAGTGCGCTACCCACAGCGGGTAATCGTCGAATTCGTCGCCCAGATATTTTTTATAGAAGTCTGCCCCGGTATAAATGATGGGCTTTACACCATAGTGGCGTTCCACGGCATAAAGAAACTCTTTCACTCTTTTGACAACATCGGCCGTTTTTACTCCATAAGTGTCTTCCACATCCAATACGGGTGGAAGGTCTCCTTTTTCGAGTTTTACGGTGTTGATGAAATTATCGGCTTGTTTGATACCGCTTTTATTAGCGAGAAAAAAATGGTAGGCGCCTCGTGGCATTCCGTTCTCCTTCGCCTTACGCCAATTGCGGCGGAATTGCCAATCCACCCGTGTCAATCCTTCTGTTGCCTTGATCACGGCGAAGCCTAGCTTTACATCCTTGACCTGCATGGCGTGAACATCTTCCCAACTGATCACGCTCTGGTGGTGAGATACGTCTATGCCGTGAATTTCGTAGTCGGTGGGGAGGTAGATGCCAAAGCCTGGATAGTGCGTAAACGCCGCTTGTTTCTCCATCCACCAGTAGTAAATGAAATATCCTGCTAATCCTAATGAGAACAGAAACAGGAGGGCCAGTAGTATTTTTTTAGGGAGTGCGTTTTTTTTCTTACGTGGGGGCATGGGCCGGATTATCGGGCTGTATAATAAATTATTTCACTATCCTTTTCACAAAGTTCATATCGTTACTTCTAACCCGAACTACGTATACGCCCCTGGCCCAGCTGGAAGAAGGGATGGTCAGCAGGTCGTTTCCTGTGGGCAGCGCGATATCCTGCTTCCATAAGAGTTGTCCGAGCGCACTATGCACTGTGACGGCAGCGGTATTTGAGGTGAAATTATTCAGCAGGATGGAAAACTGGTCTCCTACCGGATTGGGGTAGAGTTTTACTGCATTTTTAGCGGTGGTAGTTCCTGATTTGGAGGTCTTGTTTTTTGCGGATACCAATTTTACGTAGGGGTCTATGAAGGCGGTATCCGGAACGAAACCGAGATCGTGTAGTTCTGATTGTCCGTTCCGGGTATGCTTGATCACGATAAGTGTATCGCGGGTAGCGCTTTTGAACAGCACAGGCACGGGCATTTCGTAAAAATCCACTGAAGGGTGTGAGGTCGTTTGGTTTAACACGAGTTGCACTTTGTTGCCCAGGGGTAACCAGCTCATTTGGTAGCTCGGGTACCCTTCTCCATATACCCAGTCGTCAAAAAATTCGTCGAGGTTCTCGCCACTCACCAATTCCAGGTTTCTCTTGAGATCGTTGGTTCTGCCGAAGCCATAGGAAACGATCGGATCGGACAGATATCGCCGCGCTCCCTCAAAGAAAAGGGCATCACCGAGCACCCAGCGGAGCATATTGACTACCCATCCTGCTTTCACATAGGTAGTGCGGTAATTAAAAATGGCGTTTACGGAGCTGGTGTCTTTGACGTGAACGGAGCCATCGGGTTTTGTGGCGATATAGTCTACTTCGGAACGAAACCAGTTTATGGTTTCTGCTTTGGGTAATACGGTTTCAAAATAGGCGTAGGTTCCAAATACGGCGAAGCCTTCATTCAGCCAGATATCCTGCCAGCTGCCGCAGGTGACCCGGTCGCCGAACCATTGATGCGCCAGTTCGTGGGAAATCAGGGAGCGGTTGGTGCTGCCCATGAATGAGTTGGTCTGGTGTTCCATGCCACCGCCGAAACCGACTTGGGTATGGGCGTAGCGTTCGTTGCGGAAAGGATAGGGTCCGAACTGCTGTTCGAAATACCGCATCATGTTGCGGGTGTTAGACAGGGAGGCGGTCCATGCCGCAGCGGCCTCCGGGTATACATACTGTTGTAAAGGCAATATCTTGCCGTTTAATTGGATTGTATCCTGTTGAACTATATAATTGGTGGCAGCGATGGCGACGAGGTAGGAGACGATGGGATACCGGTGTTTCCAGTGGTTGGTCCGTTTTCCGTCTGCCACGATCTCAGCGGTGAGCACGCCGTTGGAGGTTCCGTAGTACCAGTCTGGTGTAGTGATGATCACATCAATGGAGTCTGCCTTATCGTCCAGTCCGTTGCGGCATGGCCACCAGTCGCGCGAGCCATAGGGCTCGCTGAGGGTCCACATAATAGGAACGCCGGCGTGGTTGGATATGGAAAAGGAGCCTATGCCCTGATCGATCGGCCGGCCCTGGTAAAGTATGGTAACGGAATCCCTTGAGCCTGAGCTGAGGCTGGAGGGGAAGTTGATTTGGAGGCTGTTATTGCCAGGCCGGCTATGGTTGATCCGGGTGCCCCGGTATAGGATGCTGTCGACCCGAAGGGAATCAGAGAGGTCGAAACGTATATTGGCAGTGGCAGCGGTGATGTTGAATGAAGCGGTAACCCTGCCATTGATGTATCTTACTGCAGGATCCACTTCCCATTCGAACCGATAGTAGTGTACGGTAAAATCGGGGGAAGCGGTGCTGGCGGAAAGGGTGGTTTTAAGGGCGTTATCGAATGCCCTGTATCTTAGTCTCTCCTGTTCAAATGCTTCGAATGGCTGGGCCAACAGGTTTTTTGGTCCCACTCCCATAACCAATCCAGCAAGTATCATCCATTTCCACATAGGTATAAAGTTCGTGTGATATCAGTAATAACGAAGGGTAGGATTGATTAATTTTACTGTTCATCGTTTTCGCGGGAAAGAAACGCGGGCGAAAAATCAAATATTGAACACGGGATGAAAATCAAATGTCGGAATTTAATTTAAACGATACTGTTAACCTGATATCAAAACTGACCCCTCAACGGGCCTGGAATGCAATGAAGGTGCTTGGAAGTTTCTACATGAGCCGGCTCATAGGTAAACCGGTTCAATGGGGATATCCCGTTTCGATTTCCTTTGAGCCCACCACCTCCTGTAATCTGCGCTGTCCCGAATGTCCGAGTGGATTGCGGGCATTCACCAGGCCAACCGGGATGTTGGAGAATACGTTTTTCAGGGAAACCATCGATGAGATGCACCGTGAGTTGTTGTACCTGATCTTTTATTTTCAGGGCGAACCCTATCTGAATCCTGCATTCCTCGATATGGTCAAATATGCGTCTGGAAAGCGGATATATACAGCCACGTCCACCAATGCCCATTACCTGACAGATGAGATGGCTAAGCGAACCATTGAATCTGGTCTTGACCGGTTGATCATTTCAATCGACGGCACTACGCAGGAAGTCTACCAGCAGTACCGCGTGGGCGGAAAATTAGATAAGGTGATCGAGGGAGCTAAAAATATTGTGCGCTGGAAGAAGGCCATGAATAGTAAGAAACCTTTTATTGTATTTCAATTTCTGGTGGTGAAACCCAATGAACACCAGATTGAAGACGTAAATAAACTGGGGCAGGAGATTGGTGTGGATGATGTGTGGTTTAAAACTGCCCAGGTGTACGATTATGAAAACGATCCCAACAAACTCATCACTACTATTGATAAGTACAGTCGTTATAGGAAGAACAAAGCGGGCGAATATGTTCCTAAAAACAAACTGGCGAATCATTGCTGGAAGCTGTGGCATGCGAATGTGATCACCTGGGATGGTTTGGTGGTGCCTTGTTGTTTCGACAAAGATGCGCAGCACCAGTTGGGGGATCTCAAGAAGCAATCTTTCCGCGAAACCTGGGATAACGAGCATTACAGAACATTCCGGAAACAGTTGATGAATAGCCGGAAAAACATTGATATTTGTTCAAACTGCAGTGAAGGCACTAAAGTTTGGGGTTAACTAAATTATACCGTGGAAAAAGTAACAAGATTCAATAACAGGATCCGGCAGGTAGTTCTGCTCATCATCATACTGATGCTGGGCTTCCTGATCGTTAAACAACTCTACATTTTTGTTCCCGGCTTCCTGGGGGCTATCACTTTGTATATCCTTACCCGCAACTCCTATGAGCGGCTGGTGTACCAGCGGAAATGGTCGCCCAAATGGACAGCGTTGTTGTATGTTGTCCTCAGCCTGATCGGCATCCTGATCCCATTGTATTTCACGGTTCGGGTGATGATGCCTAAGATCAGTGGTGTATTTGGTCATTCTGAAGAGCTCATGCACGGGCTGCAGGAACTATCGGCCAGGGTATCGGCATATACCGGCACGGAGCTCCTGACAAAAGAAAACATGGGGCAGCTGCAGAAGATGTTGGGCAATTTCATTCCAACATTTTTAAACAGTACGCTGAATATACTGGCCAATCTGGGTATGATGTTTTTTGTGATGTATTTCATGTATGTCCATAACCGGGTGATGGAGTCCAGCATCAGTAAGTTCATCCCCCTGCATCCCGATAGTGTAAAAAAATTGAAAGATGAGACGCTGACCATGGTTAGGGCCAATGCCATCGGAATCCCGCTCATCTCCATTATTCAAGGCATTACCGCAACTATAGGATACTGGATCTTCGGTTTATCTGAATTTGGGCTTTGGGGATTTCTGACCGGCATTTTTGCATTCTTTCCGGTTGTTGGAACCATGATCATCTGGGTACCTTTGGTGGTGTTTCTATATGCGCAGGACCAGACCTGGCAGGCATCGGGCCTATTGATTTACAGTCTACTCGCCACTGGCAATGTGGATTATCTGGCGAGGATCACCTTAATGAAAAAGATAGGTGATGTACACCCCATCATTACCATCCTGGGTGTTGTTGTGGGGCTCGCCACATTTGGATTCATGGGCTTTATCTTCGGCCCCTTACTGCTTTCGTACCTGATCTTATTGATACGTATATATTCCAGCGAGTTTGTGGAACATTCAAACGAAATCCACCCAAACGATTTGCATGAGTCTTGAGAAGGAAATCAATCAGCCGAAGTTTCGGAATGAGAAGCAAAAAGCTATTGTAAACATCGTCTACACGTACAATTGGGTTACAGAAAGAATGAGACTCTATCTGGAATCAGAAGACCTTACCCAGCAACAGTATAATATTCTCCGCATACTGAGGGGCAGTGCTCCCGAACCCCTATCCACCCTACAGATCAGGGAAAGAATGTTGGACAAGATGAGCGATACCAGCAGGATCGTAGACAGGTTGGTATTGAAAGGACTCGCGAGTAAGAAACCGTCAAAGGCCGACAAGAGGCTGGTTGATGTGGAGATCACAGAAAAGGGGAAGAAATTGCTCGCAAAACTCGATCATAAGAATGTGCAGATGGACAATATCCTTCAGGCACTGAGTGACAAGGAACTCAAAACACTGAACAAGCTGTTGGATAAGATGAGGGCCATGCCCATGGTGGTGTTTTTGATGATGTTGGGAATGCTGGGATTTTCCCAGTCTTCGCCCAAGTACGAATTCCGTGCAGCATGGATCGCTACGGTGGATAATATCGACTGGCCTTCTAAGAAAGGGCTGAGCCCGGAAGTGCAGCGCGCAGAATTCATCAGGCTGATCGATATGCACCAACGCAACGGGTTAAATGCGTTGATCGTGCAGATCCGGCCCGCTACCGACGCTTTCTATCCTTCTCCCTTCGAGCCCTGGAGCGAATGGCTGACGGGCACACAGGGTAAACCACCCTCTCCCTACTATGATCCCCTGGAGTTCATGATCACGGAAACGCATAAACGAAATATGGAATTTCATGCCTGGTGCAATCCCTATCGGGCCAATTATTCAATCGGTACGTCTTCGATAGCACCTAATCATGTTACTCGAATCCATCCCGAATGGTTTTTAACTTATGGTAAAACGAAGTATTTCGATCCGGGAAATAAAGAGGCGCAGGTCTTTGTCACCGAGGTGATCCGGGATGTGGTGAAAAGATACCCGGTAGACGGCGTGCATTTCGACGATTATTTTTATCCGTATCGGATAGCAGGACTTGAATTTCCAGATGCGGCATCGTACAAAAAATATGGTGGCGGCATGGACCAGGCAGGCTGGAGACGAAGCAACGTGGACTCTATCATCCTGAAACTGTCTAACGTGATCAAAGAGACGCGGCCAAACTGTAAGTTCGGGATCTCGCCTTTTGGCGTATGGCGTAATGCTGACAAGGACCCGAGAGGAAGTAATACGAAGGCCTTGCAGACAAATTACGATGATCTCTATGCCGATGTGTTGTTGTGGCTTAAGAATGGCTGGATCGACTACGTAGCCCCGCAGCTGTATTGGGAGTTTGGCCATAAAGCGGCACCCTACGAAGTGTTGTTAGAATGGTGGAGCAAGAATACCTACGGCAAGCACTGTTATATCGGCCTCGGCATGCACAGGGCCGGGAGCAATACCATCTGGCGCGACAGTACACTGATCCCCCGTCAGATCAAGGCGTTAAGAGAAACCCCAAATATCCAGGGTGCCATCTTTTTCAGCAGCAAAAGCTTTATCAGAAATCCCAATGGCTGGAGCGACAGCCTCCGGTTGACGTACTATTCGACACCCGCGGAGGTTCCACCGATGGACTGGATAGGCGACCGGGCCGAAGTTTTGCCAAGGGACTGATTTTTACCACTTATTTTCCCTCCATCCTGTTGACGTATTCCAGGCTGCCAAGTCGTAGTCGAAATGGCACCCCTGTAGCTTTTTCCAGTTTCCATTCTTTTTGGCAGATGATACCCCAGTCGCGAACTGGTTCAAAATATTTGTACTGGAGGATCATTGTGTTTTGCGAGGATAGTCCACTCTGAACGGCCTTTGGCTGAATATAGAAATAAGGGTTCCCAGGCTTTTGATAGGGGACATAAATATGCTGGCCATTCTGAAATCCCGAATTGCCATAAGAGGTTTGGAAAGAATAGCTTTTTGCGGCATTCACCTGGGGCGTCAAATAATTTTTAACATATTTTTGATTCTGGCAAACACTCGCCAGATGCAGGAAAATCAATGCAAACAGAAGAAAGGATAAACGTTGCTGCATTTCATCTGATTTAATTCGTAATTTTCGGCTTGGTTTTTGCGGATGGCGCCGATTTTTACCCGGAGACAGTTTTAAGTTAGCACTTTTCGATAAAACGAAGTCTCTTTATCCTGAGTATTATGGCACTTGGTCAAAGTCTACAGCAAAAGCTTCTACAGAAGCTCTCCCCCCAGCAGATTCAACTGATGAAACTGCTGCAGGTGCCTACGGCCAATCTCGAAGAGCGGATCAAGGAAGAGCTGGAAGAAAATCCGGCACTGGAGCAGGGGGAAGACGGGCATGAGGAGGAAGGGGAAGCAGATGAGTTTGCCGATAAAGATGGGGAGACTGACGAGTTTGAAGAACCGGATGGGAGTGCCGACGAATACGAGAACCTCGATATCAGCGAGTATGTGAGTGAGGACGATGATGATATCGCCGAATACAAGCTGAAAGACGATAACTATCCTGAAATGGATGAGGGGCGTACCATCCCCCACAAGATTGACACCAGTTTCCACGAGTACTTGCTGGAGCAGCTGGGGATGCTTACCCTCGCTGAGGACCAGCACCGAATCGCGGAGCAGATCGTGGGCAGCATCGATGATGACGGTTACCTGCGAAGGGAGACCACCTCTATTGTTGACGATCTGGCTTTTCGCCAGAATATTTCCACCACCGCGAAAGAAGTCGAGGGGCTCATTAAAAAGATCCAGCTGTTTGATCCGCCGGGCATTGCCGCCCGTGACCTGCAGGAATGTCTGCTGCTTCAGCTTTACCGAAAACAGATCATCAATACGGATGAGTCCATAGATCAGGCGATCGATATCCTCGAGCACTATTTCGAAGAGTTTACGAAAAAACACTACGATAAGATACAGAAAGGGCTTAACCTGACCGACGAGGACCTGAAGTCGGCCATCAACCAGATCATCAAACTCACGCCCAAGCCGGGCGGTAACATTGGCGAAAGAAGTGGGCAGGAAGGGTATATCATTCCAGACTTTTTCATTTATAACAATGCCGGCGAACTGGAGCTCACGCTCAACACGCGGAATGCGCCAGACCTGAGGGTCAGTGAAGGTTACCGGGATATGCTGAAGGATTACGACAGGGGGAGTAAGAAGGACAAGCGCCAGAAGGAGGCCGTGATCTTCATCAAGCAGAAGATCGATGCGGCCAAATGGTTCATAGATGCCATTAAGCAGCGACAGCATACGCTGTTCATCACCATGGACGCTATCAAGCAGCACCAGGAAGAGTTTTTCTTTACGGGTGATGAAACCAGTATGCGGCCAATGATCTTGAAAGACATTGCGGAAAAAACGGGGCTGGATATTTCAACGGTGAGCCGGGTTGCCAATAGCAAGTTTGTTCAAACTGAGTTTGGCACTTACAGGTTGAAGTTCTTCTTCTCGGAATCCCTGAGTACGGAAAGCGGGGAAGAAGTATCTACGCGGGAGGTTAAGAAGATCCTGAGTGATATGGTAGAGGGCGAAAGCAAGCGGAAACCACTGAGTGATGAAAAGCTCACCGAGATGCTTCAGGAAAAAGGCTATAATATTGCACGGCGAACGGTGGCCAAATACAGGGAACAACTGAACATACCTGTGGCCCGGCTTCGAAAAGAATTATGATATGACGGATTCCCAACCCATCTCTTCCGGTAGTTGGATGTTTGTAGCCAAGCTGGTTTCTTATTTATTTCACCCGCTGCTGGTGGGTGTTTACATGGGGGTGTACATGATCTACCTGAACCCTGTGTTCTTTAACTACACTGATCCGCGATCAAGGTTCCTGAGTTTAGCCACCATCGTCAACAACAACTTCATCTTTCCCGTGATCGTGGTTCTGCTACTCAAGGGATTGGGCTTTATACAATCCATTTATCTGAACACGCAGAAAGAGCGGATCATACCCTATATGGCCTGTATTATTTTCTTTTTCTGGACCTGGTATGTCTTCTATAACAGGCCTGAAGTAGCACAGCCGGTAAAGGATATGCTGCAGGGTGTGTTTTATGCGTCGATTTTTGGGATGGTTGCAAATATTTATTTCAAGATCAGTATGCATGCCATCGGAATGGGCGGCTTGATTGGTATGATGCTTATGGTATTGTTTGGCGGCATAATGCTCAGCGGACTCCCGTTCATGAGTGCGATCTTACTAACGGGCTTGGTGATCACGTCGAGGTTGATCGCCAGCGATCATAAACCGGGTGATGTAGCTGCGGGATTTTTAGTAGGGCTGGGGTCGCAGATACTTGCTGCCACTATATTGTAAGATTTTTATTCGGCGAAAACTGCCACAAAATTTCAGAAATATTTTCA
>Ga0164293_10004619_pt1 | contig 11773 bp, 12 predicted proteins | sample GEODES118metaG_FD_111487 | JGI IMG/M metagenome (GOLD analysis project Ga0164293, IMG submission 111487) | Eutrophic lake water microbial communities from Lake Mendota, Wisconsin, USA - GEODES118 metaG | ecosystem: Environmental > Aquatic > Freshwater > Lake | place: USA: Lake Mendota...
GCTCGAAGAATCATATCAGTCAAATTTGATGTCTTTCACGTAGAGTTGCAAACTACTTTTGTCCCGGAAGAAATTTTCTCGCAGTTCCACCACAAGATCAAAGCGCATTTTTCCACGCAGCATATTCACAGTCGTGAGGTCCGGATCTTTGGCTCGGTCTGCCATGCCAAAGCCCAAACATACCGGGGTAGTCAACTGTCCGTCCTGCATAATTTTAATGCGCAGGTGCTTGTCTTTGAGTACTGTCACCTCTTCGGCATACACATTTTGAATTCTGAAAACGGGTTCCGAATTGCCCGGCCCAAAAGGAGCCATCTGCTTGAGAATGTTGTAAAACTTGTAGTTGATCTGATCCAAAAGCAAGACATCATCAATCTCGATCACCGGCTTCAGGTGTGTGGCTTTTATGCGGCTGCGAACCACCTCCTCGAACTTTTTCTGAAAGGCAGGGACATTTTTCACATCCAAGGTCAGGCCTGCGGCATACTTATGCCCACCAAACTGATCCAACAAGTCCGCACATTCGGCGATGGCTTCGTAAATATCAAAGTCGACCACAGAGCGCGCACTCCCCGTAGCCTTGTTGTTGGACTCGGTCAGGATGATGGTAGGACGGTAGTATTTTTCGATGCAGCGGCTGGCGACAATGCCAATTACGCCTTTGTGCCAATCTTCTTTAAAGAGTACCGTAGCGTTCAACTGTGCTCCGTCCTCTTGAAGTGCCAGCATTTCAAAGGCCTCCTTCGTGATGTGTTCGTCAAAGTTGCGCCGGGTGGCATTCACCTCATCTACTAGCTTGGCTCGTTCGATGGCCTCGTCCAAATTCGGCGCAATCAGCAACTCTACCGATGCCTTGGCATGCTCAAGGCGGCCAGAGGCATTGATCCGTGGACCTATCTTGAAGACGATTTCTGAAATTTGAATGTCCTTCTCAATCTTGGAAAGCAACATCAAAGCTTTCAGGCCTGGTCTCGGAGTATTGTTGATTCGGTCCAAGCCGTAATAGGCCAAAATTCGATTTTCCCCTGTGATGGGCACAATGTCAGCCGCGATGCTCACCACCACCAAGTCCAAATAATTGTAGAGGCTAGATTCTTCGAGTTGATGCGCTTTGGCATAGGCTTGGATCAACTTGAAGCCTACCCCACAACCGCTCAATTCCTTGTAGGGATAGTTGCAATCCAGCCTTTTTGGATCCAGTACAGCAACTGCCTTTGGCAGCTCATCGCCTGGCGTATGGTGGTCACAAATGATAAAGTCCACTCCAAGTGCTGATGCCAATTCCACCTTATCCATGGACTTGATGCCACAGTCCAAAGCGATGACCAGTGAGAACCCCGATTCGGCAGCATGGCGCACTCCCCGTTCGGATATCCCGTAGCCTTCCTTGTAGCGATCAGGAATGTAAAAATCGACATGAGGGTAAACGCCTTTTAAAAACTCATACATCAAGGCTACGGCTGTGGTTCCATCCACATCGTAATCCCCATATACCAAAATGTGCTCTTCGTTTTTGACCGCTTTTTCGATGCGACGTACGGCCTCCTCCATGTCTTTCATCAAAAAAGGATCATGCAAGAGATTCAAGCTAGGGCGAAAGTAGTCCTTGGCTTGATCAAAATTTTCCACGCCCCTATTGATCAACATGTTGGCAAGGGTGGCATTCACATTGATGTCCTTGCTTAACTTGTCAATCGCGAATTGAGCCATTTTTGGCTTTTGTTTCCAGACGTACTCCATAGGGTAATATTACAAGTATTTAAGAAGGAAAATCCAAATTCTTGGGTCTATTCCTTTTAGCGTGAATCGCTTAAAAAGGTTTGATGGAAAATTAATTCTTCCGTAACGCTCGAGCAGCCCACCAAAGTCCTAGCGGGAAAACCAAAGCCCTTAACTTCAATTTATTCTTCTGAGTGAAGGTAAGCTCGGGGTTCTCATGTATTTTCTTGTACCATCTCGCCGCAGCCCATCCATGTCCCAGGACAGCCAAAAGCAGGAGGGTGTAAACAATCAGTTCAGCCATTTTATTTTTTTTGGAGGCAGAGTGCCGCCCAATTGTCTTTGGTTGTTTGTGAAGTCAAGCCGAGCCCATGCGGAGCGGCAGCAGTGACTAGGTCTGCAATGTCTTCCTTATAAAACCCGCTCAACAGCAGGAGTCCTTGGGTTGGAAGTAGGCTTGCATAAATTTCCATTTCATCGAGCAACACATTCTTGTTGATGTTGGCCAAAATAAGTTCGTAAGGACCTTGCGGCTGTACCTCTCGGATGGTACCCAAACCCATGCGAGTTGTCACCCCATTCAACTCAAAATTCTCGTTGCCGTTGTCCACACACCAAGAATCGATATCAAAGGCTTCCACCTGCGCAGCTCCCAGCAAATGGGCCATAATCGCCAAGATGCCCGTACCCGAACCCACATCCAAGACAAGTTTGCCTTGGTGATCGATTTTGCCTTGCATGGAAAGCAACTGGAAGGTGGTCGCATGATGCCCTGTCCCAAAAGACATTTTCGGGTTGATCACAATCTCATGCCGGTAGCCTGCCTGAGATTCATGGAAGGAAGCGCGCACATACACCAGGTCATCCACAGCAATGGGATCGTAATTTTTTTCCCACTCTTCATTCCAATTCACCTTGGGCATGATTCCTTCTACCAAAGTGAGGGCTGCCGGTTCGCGATAGGTGGCGATGACTTCGTCAAAGGAATCTCTGGCAAACAGGTCTTGCGGCACATAGGCTTCAAACCCAGTTTCTGTTTCCAAAAAGGAATCAAAGCCCACTGCTGCTAATTCAGCAATCAGGATTTCCCGGTAATCCTCCAAGCAGGTAATGCTCACTTGTACGTAGTCCATGGCTGGTTTTTACTTGGGTATGCCTTTTCTTAGGATAGGGAAAAGCCGAAAAAGCCCCGCAGTTGCGGGACCTTATTTAAAATGATTTTACGATTTCAATAAAGTCACGGGATTTGAGGGAAGCTCCTCCAATCAATCCTCCGTCCACATCCGGCTTGCCAAAGAGTTCTTTTGCATTTCCTGGGTTGGCCGATCCTCCGTACAAAATGGAAGTTTGCTCCGCGATTGCTTGCCCATACTTGCTGGCCAGATGGCCTCTGAGTGCTGCATGCATTTCTTGGGCTTGCTCAGCCGATGCCGTCTTGCCCGTGCCAATCGCCCAGATGGGTTCGTAAGCAATGACCCCCTTGGAAAATTCTTCTGGAGATAAGTGAAACAAACTTGCGGTCAACTGTGCCTTTACTGTTTCTTCATGAGTGCCTGCCTCACGGATTTCCAAAGATTCTCCGCAGCAGAAAATAGGGGTCAAGCCATGCGCCAAGGCTTGGTTGACCTTGGTAGCCAAGAGGGTTTGATCTTCTTTGAAATATTCTCTACGCTCTGAATGGCCCAAAATCACATAGGACACCCCAAAGGAGGCCAGAATCTTGGCAGAAACCTCTCCAGTAAAGGCTCCACTTTCTTTATCCGAACAATTTTGTGCTCCTACAAATATTCCAGCCGTGTCGCCTACCAACCGCTGAACCGGATACAGATGGGGGAAGGGAGGATTTAGCACTACCACCACATCTTGAATGGCCTCGTCTTTGTACATGTTGACCAGCTCAGAGGTAAGCTGCTGCCCTTCCTCAAAGCTGAGGTTCATTTTCCAGTTGCCGGCTACTATTTTCTTTCTCATGTGTCGAATCGATTATTTAGGTTTGAAAAAACTTGAGCTTAAGGTAATTTGCTTCAAAATTACCAAAAATGTCCACTTGGGGAAGAAATAACGGAGAGCAGTCGCCAAAAAAGAATTGGAGCCTGGAAGAAGCAAGGGGCAAATTGGAAACCTTTTGCTCCTACCAAGAGCGCTGCCTTTGGGAATTGCGCCGCAAACTTTTTGAAAAAGGCATCCAAGGTCAAGCCGTGGACACGATACTTGCCGAATTGGAGGCGAGTGGATTTGTGGATGAGGAGCGCTTTGCTAGATCCTATGCACGCGGAAAATTTCGGATTAAAAAATGGGGGAAAGGACGAATCACCCAGGAGCTAAAAGGTCGACAAATCAGTTCGACTCTCATTCAATTGGGCTTGTCTGAAATTGACGGAGACGAATATTTTGCTACCCTTGAGCGGGAAGCAGAAAAAAAGTGGGAAAAAACCAAGGAAAAGGACGGATTCAAAAAACGGTACTTGGTCACCCAATACCTCATGAGTAAGGGATTTGAACAAGACCTCATTCAAGAGGCCTTGTTCCCCCTAATATCACAAGAAAAAGACTAAGCTTACCAGCTTCCGCCAGCACCGCCGCCGCCAAAGGAGCCTCCGCCGAAGCCGCCAAAAGAACCGCCTCCCGAAGAAAAATCTCCAAATGAACCGCCGCCGCTACTTCTACCGCCGCCGCCCAGCATGTTGGCAAGCATAACGGTGGTCCAAAAATCAATTCCTCCTCCTTTTCCACCCATGTGGTTGTTGTTGTCCTTCCTGTTTTTGATAATCGGAAGGATTACAAAAAGAAATACCAACAGCAGGATGAAAAAGATGGATCCTCCAGAATCTCCTTCGGAAAGCACCTCATCTGCTTTGTATTCACCAGAAGCCAACTTGAAGATCATGTCAGTGGCCTGATCCAACCCTTCATAGTAAGCTTCCATCTTGAAGTTGGGCAGGATCATGTCTGTCACAATGCGCTTTGCTAGCGCATCGGGTACCACTCCTTCCATTCCTCTTCCGGTAGCAATAAAGACCTTGCGGTCCTCCATCGCTGCCAAGATAAGAATGCCATTGTCTTTGCCTTTGCCTCCTATTCCCCACTGCTCTCCCAACTGGAAGGCATAATCCGAGATGTCGTAAGGCCCTACTGATCCCATTAGGACAATAGACACCTGTGTGGAGGTGCTATCCGAATAGGCAAGCAATTTTTGCTCAAGTTGAGCAACTTCTTCAGCGCTTAGCGTCCCCGTCAGGTCATTGACCAAGCGAGGAGGATTAGGTGCAGGAGGAAAGTCCTGAGCAACGGCAAAGCCTTGTAAGAGAAAGAGTGCGAGTACTACTACTAGCTTAGTTGCCGAAGGATACCTCATCAGTTAGTTCATTTTTGTCGTCCCGGTGATCGAAAGGAAAATGTGCTTTCAACTGATCCCCGGCGTGGTGGATGCCTTCAACAAGGCCTTCGGTAAATTTCCCTTGGCGGAAAAGATCGGCCATCAGGTCTTTAGTGGTCTCCCAGAAATTTGCAGGCACGACTGCATTGATTCCCGCGTCACCCAAAATTGCAAATTTGTGGTCTTCCGCCGCCAAATAGATCAGCACCCCATTTCTGTCCTTAGTTTGGTACATTTTGAGGGTCTTAAATACGGCAGCAGCACGGTCCAATACGGACCCTTTGCATCGGCTTTCGATGTGTACTTGAATCTCTCCAGAGGTTTGGGTTTCTGCCTCTTTTATTGCGGCCACAATTTGTGACTTCTGCTCTGAAGAAAATACGTTGGATGCCATGTGCTTAGAATTCTACTTTAGGAGCATTTTCTGCACCAGCAGCTGCTTCAAAATAGCCTTTCGCTACAAATCCATACCAACCCGCAAACAGGTTGTTCGGGAACACACGCAAGGTAGAGTTGTATCCTTTGATGGACTCATTGAAGTTTCTTCGTGCTACAGAGATTCTATTTTCAGTTCCCTCCAATTGGGCCTGTAGCTCCAAGAAGTTTTGATTGGCTTTTAGGTCTGGGTATTTTTCAACAGTGACCAACAAGCGGCTCAAAGCACCAGAAAGCTGATCTTGTGCTTGTTGAAATTCTGCAAGTTTTTCTGGAGTCAAGTTTGTTGGATCAATCTGTACAGATGTAGCTTTGGAACGTGCCTCTACCACTCCTGTAAGGGTTTCTTGCTCAAATTCCGCATACCCTTTGACTGTACTAACCAAGTTTGGAATCAGATCCGTTCTTCTTTGGTATTGTGTTTGTACCTCAGCCCATTCGCCATTGATGCCTTCTTCTAATTGCACAAATTGGTTGTAGGTCCCTACTGCTTTACTGTAAATTAAAATAGCTAATACGGCAATAATGCCTACCGGAATTAAGATTTTTTTCATGTTTGTTAGGTGTTAAATCGAAGAGTTACACGAAATATTTATTGGTTCGTTGCTTTAAGTCACAAAGTTACCCAAATTTTCTTTTCCAATAGAAAAAATCAAATCTGCTTGGTCAGTCTAAATCGTAGCGAGAGTTCCTGAAAAGTGCTGGCTCCTGGCTTGGGATAGCGCCGCAACTCCAACTGGATTTCTCGCCCTTCCTCGGAGCGAAGTAACTTGACCAACTGATCCATATCCCAAAAGAGGATGGGGACAGCATTGATGCTGATTAGCTCATCGAAGGGTAAGATCCCCGCAAGCTGAGCCGGCGAGCCTTCTCGTACATCTCCTACAAACAGGCGCTTTTCTGGACTTGCCATTTTTTTGACCACCAGCCCACTCATGTCAAATTCGAAGGGTTGAAAGAAAGAAGCATTCCTTTTCAGAAAAAATTCATTCCGCGGGTAGTCCAAAATTAGGGTGGTTCGACCCAAAACCTCTGCGCCAAGGCTACCCATGCGGCCACTTTCTTTGATTCTCGAGCTGAAGGGGGTTTCTTCAGGAAAGGAGGTCAGCACCTGGCTAAAAGTTAACCCCCGAATGGATAGCACATCAACCCGACCAATGACCCCATACAAAACCCCTCCCAGCGACTGCCCCAATTGCGTTTCTAGCTGCTTTTCTGGCAATCTAATGGAGGAAGTAGTTTCTCGATTCAACAGCAATCCATGATTGGCTCCCGTATCTACGAGAACTTTTCCTGTCAATCTTGGCCCCGCTTGTTGCTTTACTTTTACGTCTAGATAGGCCTTCCCATCCACCACATGGAGCGCTCCTCTCCGATAAAATGGAGACCGCCAAACCGTACTCTCTGGAGGATAAACTGTCAAAATCGACTTCTCATAGTCGATTTTGACTGCGTTGTGCTTGAAAAATTCATAGCCCAAAATTCCATATACTGGGATGCCAATCACCGACTCGAGCTCCAAAAAATCTTCTTCCAACACCAATAAACTTTGGAGAGCTCCTACCACTTCCCCCAAGTCCAAGCTGTTGACCGGAGATATTTGAGCCCATACGGTCGAACTCCCATCTGCTCCCACCATGCCCATTCGGCGCGTGTACGTTAATCCCAAGGTATCGCCCATGGCTTTGCTAAAAAGCAGGTTGGCCTTGACGCCGGTGTCTAACAAAAAGTAAACCGGAGGGTGACCATTGATAGAGACGGGAAGGAGGATCAAACTATTGGAAGCTAAAAAAGGCAATTCCACCTTTTTTTGGTTGCCCGTGATAAAAAACCCGGGAACCTGCGCTTTCAGGCCAAGTACAGGGAGAAAAAACAGGAAGAAAAAAAGGAATTTCAGCTTCATCTACCTCACGATTCGATTCAAGATAAAGTACGGAGTTTTTTCGCCTCAGTTCAAGCAAACCCAAAGAATTTTGGAAGTACAAGGACCAAAGAACTGCCTTCATTCCTTGCCAAACCTTCAAGAAAAGTAGATATTTATCCTTCAACTCGCTTAAAAATGGCCGACAGCGCATTAATTGAAAAAGCAAAGAAGATTTTTGAAAACTTCCTCCTTCGGCAAGGAAGCAGAAAGACGCCCGAACGCTATTCCGTTTTGGACGAGTTGTACCTCCTCCCCGAAGACGAACACATCGACGTGGAAGGACTTTTTCTAAAAATGAGAAACAAAGGCTATACCATCAGCCGGGCCACCATTTACAATACCCTAGACCTACTCGTCGAAAGCGGACTCGCCGTCAAACACCAATTTAAAGATAAGGTCGCCCTCTACGAGCAAGCACTCACCTACACACACCACGATCACCATGTGTGCAAGCAATGCCGAAAAATTAGAGAGTTTTCAGATCCTCGCTTGAACGATATCAAGGAGGCGATGAGCAAGGAATTTGGGTCCACCATTACCAGTCACTCCCTAGTGCTGTATGGGGATTGCCACATCAAGAATTGTGAGCACCTCTCTGCAGCTAATCCGCTCTAAAAATCTTGCTGTAAATGGGCTTTCGGTACCAAAATTGAAGCCATAGAATCGGGTAGATCAACGGGGTCATCCAGGAGTATGCACCTTCAAACTCAATTTCATCACGAATGATACTTCCCGAAGGCTGCGCCAAGATTCGGTGGCAATGCCTCCACCTCCCCAAGAAAAAAGGCAGGACGATCCCATCATCCACAAAAAGGAATTCGGTCGCATCGAAATGATCCTCCGTGATTTTGCTAGTCCATTTTTGCTTGAAAAAAATAAAGTTCAACTCCAGATCGACGATATCCCCTGCTTTACAGCCATCAAAACGGATCACCCTCACAGGTGGAAATGGTGGAGCTAGCTTGGCAAACAAGGATTCCGTAAAGCCCTCCTTTACTTGAAGGTGAGTCTGTTTAACGGCCGTTTGAAGACGAAGGTGCATCAGAAGCTAATCACAAATAGTAGAAACAAAATAAGCCAAACTGCATCCATAAACTGCCAATAGACAGTAAATAGGCGGATTCGTAATTTTTCGTAGGGGTTGGTGGACCACACCAGCCTTCGCACTACATCCTGCTGCGTTTTTCGAAGTTCAACCAGCAAGATGGCCGCAAAAGTCATCGCCCCAAGGAGGTGGAGCACATGGATCCCTGAGAGCACGTATAGAAAAGAACCGCTGGGAATGCCTGTGAAATTAATTCCCTTGTCTGTGAGTTCCTTCCAACCCAAAACTTGAAAGACCATGAATAGCAGACCTAAAGTAAAGGTGGCTTGCAAAGCACGGTTAAGCTTGACGATGTTTTCCTCCTGGTAATAGAGTCGCATTTTCACCGCAGTATATCCAGAGAGTACGAGCAGGAAAGTAGAGACCAAAAAAGCAAAGGGCACCTGCTCGTTTAATCCTTGGAGGTACTCCCGGCCAGAAAAAAGGAAGGATAGGGATAAAAACAAAAAAATAATCCCGCTACCCAGCATCGCTAGGTACAGCAAGGTCTCGTAGGGATGTTGCTTTTCTATCCTTTGGAACCAAGTTTTCGAAGAAGGGGATTGTCTCATCGAATGCAAAACATTTTGTACGCGGCTTAGTTCAAAAAATGTCAAATTCCATTGCCAGCCAACGGAATCCCTCAAAAAAACCTAGATTTACAGGCTTCAAACTCCTAAACCAACCCTTTGTGGATAGACCTTCTTTTCTCTCCATTTACCAGTCGGATCCAATTTTTCAAACTTTCGCCCACCAATTAAGTGAAAAGTCGCCCTTCCAACTGCAGGTAAAAGGCCTATCGGGTAGTTTGGACATGGTCCTCCTGGCAGCCTACTTTGAAAAGCACGGGGGGTTTCATTTGATCATAGCCCAAGACAAAGAGGAGGCGGCCTATTTGAATTCGGATCTCCAAAATTTATTGGGGACCCTAGAGCAACGATTTTTTCCAAGCAGCTACAAGCGCCCCTACCAATACGAGGAAATTGACAATGCAAATGTCCTGTCACGAGCAGAGCTCCTCAACCAAATTCTAGAATCAAAAGGCAGTTCCCGCATCGTGATCACCTATCCCGAGGCACTCTATGAAAAGGTGATCAACAAGCGCTCCCTCGTAGAAAATACCTTTACTGCTCGAGTAGGAGAAGCGGTGGACCTAGAGTTTATCACTGAAATTCTCTCCACCTACGACTTTGAGCGAACCGATTTTGTCTACGAGCCCGGGCAATTCGCCATTCGCGGAGGAATTCTAGATGTATTTTCATTTAGCAATGAATTTCCCTACCGACTGGAACTCCTTGGAAAAGAAATCGAAAGCATCCGAACTTTTGATCCCGAGACCCAGCTTTCCCTGAAGTCCGTGGACTTCATCTCGCTTATCCCCAATGTACAAACTCGACTCCTTCAAGAGGTAAGGCAGTCATTTCTCAGTTTTCTTCCAGAGCAGGCCCTGCTTTGGATCAAGGATTACCAGCTCACCCTTGACGTGATGGACGAGTGCTACCAAAAGGCAGCCCAAGCTTTTGCGTTGATGGCTGGGGACAATAAGAAGGGAGCTCTAGTGCTCCAACCCGAGCAGGTATTTGAGCAAGGGGCACAGTTTGCCGAAGCCGCCAAAAAGTTTGCGGTTGTAGAATTTGGCCGGCAATTTTATAGCAAAGGAGCCACCAAAATCAGCTGGGAAAGCCAGCCCCAACCCTCCTTCAACAAAAATTTTGACCTACTCGTCGCCAACTTGGGTGACAATGAAAAGACAGGCTACCTCAACTTAATTGTTGCAGAGAACGAGAAGCAAATCGACCGACTCCAGGGAATTTTCCAGGAATTGGATCCTACCCTACAGGTCCAAAGCTTGTTGCTAAGTCTCCGCGAGGGCTTTGTGGACAAGCAGGCCAAACTAGTTTGCTACACCGACCACCAGTTATTTGAGCGTTTTCACCGCTACAAATCCAAAAGTAAATCCACCGCATCCAAGGCCCTCACCCTCAAAGAAATTAAGGCCCTACATCCCGGTGACTATGTAGTCCATGTGGACTATGGAGTGGGGCGGTTTGCAGGACTAGAGAAAGTGGACGTCAGTGGCAACATGCAGGAAGCAGTTCGCTTGATCTTTCGAGACGATGACCTGCTCTATGTCAACATCCACTCGCTCCACAAGATTTCAAAATATTCTGGCCAGGAAGGACAAGCACCCTCCATGTCTAAGTTGGGCTCCCCCGACTGGGAAAATAAAAAAGCACGTGTCAAAAAACAGGTCAAAGACATTGCCAAAGACCTGATTGCCCTCTATGCCAAACGCAGGTCTGCTCCAGGCTTTGCCTTTTCCAGAGATTCGGTCCTTCAGGTAGAGCTCGAATCCTCCTTCTTGTACGAGGACACACCAGACCAAGCAGCTGCCACGGCAGACGTGAAAGCAGACATGGAAAAATCCTATCCTATGGATCGCCTCGTTTGCGGGGATGTGGGTTTTGGCAAAACAGAAGTCGCCATCCGCGCGGCCTTCAAAGCCGTCAACGATCGCAAGCAAGTCGCCATCTTGGTGCCCACCACCATTTTGGCCATGCAGCATTTCCAAACACTGCAAGAGCGACTTGAAAACTTCCCCGTCAAGGTGGACTACCTCAACCGATTTCGATCGGCCAAAGACATCAAAGCAATCAAGGAGCAAGTCTCCTCTGGGGAGATTGACATCTTGATCGGCACCCACAAAATCGTGGGCAAAGACATCGAATTCAAAGACCTAGGCTTGCTGATTATCGATGAGGAACAAAAGTTTGGGGTCAAAGTAAAGGACCAACTCAAAAACCTGCGGGTCAATGTGGACGTGCTCACGCTGACGGCCACCCCGATTCCGCGTACCCTCCATTTTTCCTTGATGGGCGCCCGTGACCTATCCGTGATTGCTACTCCACCACCCAACAGGCAGCCGGTGACCACCGAGGTGCAAACTTTTGAAGAAGAAGTCATTCGGGATGCAGTATCCTACGAACTCCGACGCGGAGGACAGGTGTTTTTTGTGCACAACCGGGTGGGAGAGATCGACAGCATTGCCAACCTGATTTTAAAATTGGTTCCAGATGCACGCGTCATTGGCGCACATGGACAGATGGATGGGGATAAGTTGGAAAAAATCATGGTGGACTTTATCCACCACCAGTACGATGTGTTGGTGTCTACCAACATCATCGAGTCAGGTCTTGATATTCCGAATGCGAACACGATTTTAATCAACCGGGCA
>Ga0164293_10004621_pt1 | contig 11767 bp, 12 predicted proteins | sample GEODES118metaG_FD_111487 | JGI IMG/M metagenome (GOLD analysis project Ga0164293, IMG submission 111487) | Eutrophic lake water microbial communities from Lake Mendota, Wisconsin, USA - GEODES118 metaG | ecosystem: Environmental > Aquatic > Freshwater > Lake | place: USA: Lake Mendota...
CAAGGGCGGCAAGGGTCTCTTCGCACAAGCCAAGGACGAGGCGAAGAAGGCGAAAGAATCCGACAAGCCGGCACCGGTCCAAAGCAAGCGGGTCACCCCGGCGAAGAACAAGCCGACGCCGTCGGGCGGGCGACCGCAACGCCCCGTGCCGCCCTCGAAGAGGGCCGGAGGCGACAACAAGGGTTCGGCACCGAGCCGACCCAAGCCCCCGAAGAAGAAGTAAAAGATTTTCAGAAACAGTCGAGACACTGGCGGCCTGACGGTCGCCCATAAATGAAGGACAGAACATGGAATGGGTAGAGACCACCGGTAGCACGGTCGAAGAAGCCAAGAACGCCGCCCTCGACAAGTTGGGTGTCGCCGAAGACGACGCCGAGTTCGAGATTCTCGAAGAGCCCAAGCCGGGACTCTTCGGCCGCACCCGCGGCCAGGCCCGTGTGCGGGCCCGCGTTCGCCCCGCCCAGGTGCGCCCGAAGACCGAGCGTCGCGACCGCCGCCGCAAGGGCAACGGCGAGGGCCGCGCCGAGAAGGCGAACGGTGAACGGTCGAATGGCGAGAAGACCGGTGGTGACAAGCCAGCCGGCGAGAAGAGCAACGGTCAGGGTCGCAAGCCGCGCAACGAGCGCCCGGCCCGCGAGCCGCGCGAACCCCGCGAGGAGCGCCCGAAGGGCGACCCGGTCGACCCCGCCGTGGTCGGTGCCCAGGCCGTCAGCTTCCTGGACGGCGTCGTCAAGGCCTTCGGTATGAAGGCCGATGTGGTTCTCGTCCGCGAGGACGAAGAGATGGAAGTTCAAGTAAACGGTGAGGATCTCGGTCTTCTCGTTGGCCCGAAGGGCAACACGCTCCTGGCTCTCCAAGACCTCACCCGAGTGGTGGCTCAGCGCCGCCTTGGTGATCACGACACCCGCCTGCGGGTCGACGTGGCGGGGTACCGCGAGCGTCGCCGCGATGCCCTCAGCCGCTTTGCCACGAAGGTGGCCAACGAGGTCATCGAGTCGGGCAAGCCCCGCATGCTCGAGCCGATGGCATCCGCCGACCGCAAGGTCATTCACGACACCCTGGCCACGATGGACGGCGTCACCACCCGCTCGCGCGGAGACGACCCGTACCGCCAGATCGTGATCGAACCCGCCGACCACTGAGAGGTCAGCCCGGTGCCTCGCTCGGTTCGTGAGATCCTGAGCGAGGCACAACGTATCGGCGCCCTCGGTCCCCGTCCGATCGACGAGGTGATCGAGCACGCTCGTGCTTTTCTCGCCGCCTTGCCCGGCGGTCCCCTCGCCGTGGTCGACCTCGGCACCGGAGCCGGTCTCCCCGGCCTGGTCATCGGCGAGGCCCGCCCCGAGATTCGCCTGACCCTGGTCGACCGTCGAGCCAAGCGGACCGATGCCCTCGAGCGGGCGATCCACGCCCTCGGCTGGACGGACCGGGCCCGGGTCGTCTGCGCCGACGTCGAGAAGCTGGCGAAGGACCCCACATGGCAGGAGGCGTTCGACGTCGTTGTCTCCCGTGGCTTCGGCCCCCATGAGACCACCCTGCGATTGTCGGCCGCGCTCGCCCGACCCCAAGGGCTGGTGGTCCTGACCGAACCCCCGGAGGGCAGCCCCAACAGGTGGCGTCCCGAGCTCGTGGCCGACCTGCATCTCAAGGGCCCCGAGCGACTCCCCCACGTCGTCGCCTTCAAAAAAACGGAGCGCTGAGAACCTCCCCGGCCGGGCCCGAATGTTCCACGTGGAACATCACCCCGAGGCCTTTCGGAGCGAAAAGCACCCCATTTCCGCCACTTTTCAGGCCCAAAACATGTTCCACGTGGAACAATGGGCGTCGGAGGATCCTCCGTCTTTTCCCTGGCGGGATGTAGCATGACCCCATGGACGCACCTGCTGCCGGCCCTCGGATCATCGCCGTTTCCAACAACAAGGGTGGTGTCGCCAAGACCACCAGCACCGTGAACCTTGGTGCCTGTCTCGCCGAGATGGGCTACCGGACCTTGATCATCGACCTCGACCCCCAGGGCAACGCCTCCAGTTCTCTGGGCATCGACACCCGCGACCTCGAGCACACGATCTACGACGTCTTGATCCAGGATGTCCCCCTCGAGGATGCCGTCGAGCCCACCGCGGTCAAGGGCCTCTTTCTCGTCCCCTCGAACATCAACCTGGCCGGAGCCGAGATCGAGCTCGTCCCCGCCTTCGGCCGTGAGAGCCGGTTGAAGATGGCGATCGAGCCAGTGGCCGACCAGTGGGACTTCATCCTGATCGACTGTCCCCCGTCGGTGGGCCTGCTCACCGTCAATGCCCTCACTGCCGCCACGGAGATTCTCACCCCGGTGCAGACGGAGTACATCCCGCTCGAGGGCATCGACATCTTGTTGAAGAACCTGCACCTCATTCGCAAGAACCTGAACCCGGCTCTCCCCGACCCGAGCTTCCTCTGCGTGATGTACCAGCGCACCAACCTGGCCGACCAGGTGGTGGCCGAGTTGCGCGGCAAGTTCGGCGACCGGGTGTACAAGACGGTCATCCCCCGTAACGTTCGGTTGAGCGAGGCACCGTCGTTCGGTCAGCCGATCACCACATTCGATTCCTCGTCCACGGGCGCCAAGGCCTATCGCGAAGCTGCAAAGGAGATTGCCAATGGCACGGAAAAGCGGGCTGGGTAAGGGCCTCGGCGCTCTCATCACGGCCGATCTCGTCGAGAAGAACGAAGTCGAGACCACCACGGTCGATGGACCGTTGTTGCGGGACGTCCCCGTGGGGTCGATCGAGCCGAACCCGAACCAGCCCCGTGTGCACTTCGACGAAGCGGCTCTGTCGGAACTGACCGACTCGGTGCGCGCCATCGGCGTTCTGCAGCCGGTGCTCCTGCGTCCGGTGGCGGACGGCAAGTATCAGTTGATCGCCGGTGAGCGACGGTGGCGTGCCGCCAAGCGCGCCGGCCTGCCCACGGTGCCAGCCGTCATCCGACCAACCGAGGACATCGCCTCGGTGGAGCAGGCATTGGTCGAGAACCTGCATCGCCAGGACCTCACGCCACTCGAAGAGGCAGCGGCCTACCAACAGTTGTTGGAGGACTTCTCCCTGACCCACGAGAAGGTGGCCGAACGGGTAGGCAAGAGCCGCTCGGCGATCACCAACTCGTTGCGCCTCTTGACCTTGCCGCCGGCGATCCAGCATCTTCTGGCCGACGGCCGCCTGTCGGCGGGACACGCCAAAGCGATCCTCGGAACCCCTGACCGGGCGTTCCAGGAACAGCTTGCTCGCCGCGCCGTCGACGAGGGATGGTCGGTTCGCGCCGTGGAAGAAGCGGTCCGCGAGCGTCAGGGCGGCAAGCCCATCGAGCCCGAGCCGGAGGCCAAGCCACGACCGTTGCCGGGTTCACAACTGAAGCCCCCGGGTCTCTTGGAGTTGGAAAACCTGCTGGCGGAGTTCCTTGACACCAAGGTGGCGGTGTCGATGGCGGGGAAGCGTGGCCGAGTGGTCATCGACTTTGCCGACTTGGCTGACCTGGAGCGGATCTACCGCCGAATGGTCGAAGACACTGCGGCCAACTAGACCAAAAAGTTAAAACTCTCACTCACGACTTGAGGTCATCCTCAACTTGAGGTTTCGCACAGGCTGTGGATAACTGTGGGGAAAACGGCGGGAATGCTGTGTGGATAAGGCAATCCCTGTGAGAAAACGTGTCAGGTGCTGTGCGGATCGACGCGCCAGGCAAGAAAGGCCTGGCTGATCGCCGTGGCCGTCTCTCGGGCGTTGTCGGCAACCTCTTGGAACGGACCGAGGCTGCAGAGCACCGCGGGCATCCGGGTTTCACGCAGAATCGGCAGCCTCATGCCGACCGCGGTGGCCGTGATCTGGGGGAGGGCCTTCATCAGTTCCCGAGCAATCATCTCGGCCAGTGCCTGACCCCCGACCGAGACGAAACCGTCGACGGCGTAATAGGCGATGACGCATTCGGGCTCGGCATGGCCTTCGAGGCCGATGTAGGCATCGGCTGCGAAGTGGTTGGCGGCACGGGCATGGGACGACACGTCGGGTTCGTCGACCAACATCACGATGTCGTGGTGATCGCGCAACGACCGAGACACGAGACGCGCGACTCCGCTGAAGCCCCCGAACTGGCCGACCACCACACGATGAAATCCGCGCTCGGCCGCGAGCAACTTCTCGGTCTCCCGAATGGTGGCGATACCCGGGCCCTCGCCCGACTGGGAACTGAGCCGCTGGAGTGCACGCACGGTTTCCGTGCTGCAGATGCCGTCGACCGACAAGCCCGCGTTGCTCTGGAACTCACTCACCGCATGGGCACACAACGGACCGAAGATGCCGTCGACCCGGCCGCAGTCGAACCCCAGACGGGACAACGTGGTTTGCAGTTCCACCACGTCGTCGCCACGCAGGTTCGGGGACGTGAGATACAGCAGTCGGTCACCGAGTGACCACGAGGCCTCGACGAGGGCGGCCCATGTCGCGGCATCACAGATGCCGTCGGTGCGCAGACCTCGTGAGGCCTGGAAGTCGATCACGGCCTGCTCGGTCACGGGGCAATAGAGCCCCTCGTCTTCGACATTCGCAGCGAGAAAACCCGTGCTGCGCAGGCGCCGTTGAAGATCGCTGACGGTGGCGGTGCGTTGACCGACGGTCAGTGGGAAGGTGTCAGAAATTCGGAAAGCTCCTGAAGAAGTGCGCCCTTGCCTTTGGCGCCGACCATCCGCTTGACCATCTCACCCTTGTCGAACACGAGGAGAGTGGGGATACTCATGACGTTGAAGCGCTGGGCGATCTCACCGTGGTCGTCGACATTCAACTTGGCGACGATGAGGTTGTCCTTCTGCTCGGTGGCGATCTCGGCGAGGATGGGCGCAATCATCTTGCAGGGCCCGCACCACTCCGCCCAGAAGTCGACGATGATGGGCTTGCTCGCCCCGTTGACGGTCTCGTCGAACGTGGAACCAGTGAGAGTCACGATGCCTTCAGCCATGGGCGACAGTCTACGCCCGACGCCTCGGCGGGCGAACTCAAGCGTGATTGGCCTCGAGCTGTGATATGGCTCAGGCGTGGTTCGCCTCGAGCTGTGATTTGGCTCAGGCGTGGTTCGCCTCGAGCTGTGATTTGGCTCAGGCGTGGTTCGCCTCGAGCCAACGCTCGCAGTCGATGGCGGCCATGCAGCCCGAGCCGGCGGCGGTGATGGCCTGGCGGTAGGTGTGGTCCTGGACGTCGCCGCAGGCGAAGACGCCGGGGATGTTGGTGTAGGACGAGCCGGGCTGTGTGACGAGATAGCCGCTGTCTTCCATGTCGAGGATGCCGGTGAAGAGACCGGTGTTCGGCTTGTGACCGATGGCGATGAAGAGACCGGCAACGTCCATGTCGGAGCGCTCACCGGTGACGGTGTCTTCGAGCACGATGCCTTCGAGCGACGAGGCGCCCTTCAGTTCCACGACCTGGCTGTTCCACTTGAACTCGATCTTCTCGTTGGCCATGGCGCGGTCACGCATGATCTTCGAGGCACGCAGTTCTCCGCGACGGTGGACGATGGTGACCTTCGACGCGAACTTGGTGAGGAACGTCGCTTCTTCGACGGCGCTGTCGCCACCACCGACCACGGCGATCTCCTTGCCCCTGAAGAAGAAACCGTCGCACGTGGCACAGGTGGATACACCGTGGCCGACGAGCGCGGTTTCGTTGGGCAGATTGAGCATCAGTGACTGCGCACCGGTACTGACGATGACGGAGTCGGCAGTGAACTCCTTGTCATGGGTCCACACGCGGAACGGGCGTTGCGAGAAGTCGACACGAGCGACCTTCTCGGTGAGGAACTCGGCGCCGAAACGCTGCGCCTGCTCGCGGAATCGGCCCATGAGCTCGGGACCCATGATGCCCTCGGGGAACCCGGGGAAGTTCTCCACCTCGGTGGTGAGCATGAGCTGGCCTCCGGGTTGGTCGGTGGTGGAGGAGGGCTCACCTTCGATGACGAAGGGCTTCAGGTTGGCTCGGGCGGTGTAGATGGCGGCCGTGAGGCCGGCAGGGCCCGAGCCGATGATGAGGACGTGGTGATGTGCAACAGACATGGTGTCTCCGAAATTGTGCGTGACTAGAGATCCGAGTCGAGGGGGTCGCGACGCTGCTTGCGGGCGATGACCAACCCGATCAACAGCAAGAGACCACCGACGACGAAGTACGAGAGCCACACCGCGGTGTCGTGGTCCATACCGGCGTCGAGCGCGGCTTGGAGACCGCGGGTGGATCCGATGAGGAAGAGTGTGGCGATGACGACCAGACCGGTGCCGATGAGCACGCCGTAGACGAGGCCACGGACGAGAGAGATGACGGGCCGTGTGGTGCGATCACGAACGAAGCCCACCCATTTGTCGATGCTGTCGACGGTGCGACGTGCCCAATCGGCATCGGTGAACGGGTTGGACGGCACCGAGCCAGCCTAACTGTCAGCCACCGAGATCAAATTGGAAGAGAACCTCGCAGGTACCGGCATCGAGCACGTAGAGAACGTTGCGACCGTCGACCACTGCGCGCTGGATGTGGACACTGACGCCCGCCGACACGGTGGTGATGGCCTGGGCGGTGTCGCCCATGGAACACGGGGTGGTGGCCGTATCGCCGACCGAGGCGGCAAGCACGGTCTCGGTGGTGACGTCGGCCGAAGCGGGGGTCTTCTTCGTGGCCGGCTTGGTGGCGACGGACTCTTCGGTGGTGACGGCGGCGTTTTTCACCGGGGGAGCAGAAGCGACGGCCGCGTCGGCCACGACCATGGTGGAATCACTGCCACCGAAAGAAGCGCCGATGCCGAGACCCACCGCAAAAACTGCGGCGGCTGCCACGGAGGTCATGGCAACGAAACGCGAACGGCGTCGTGAATCGAGTGAGACCACGGGCGCAATGCCGGTCGTCGACACGTGACCGAGTGCCGCGGTGAGGTGAGCCTCTTTGACGTCGGCGGATGCTGGCGGAACCGAGGCAAGCCCACGCAAGAGCGCATCAAACGCGGCATCGTCCCCGATGGGGTTCGATGATCCCTGTGCGGGAAGCGGAGGAAGGTTCGGCTCGGTCATGGTGTGTGCTTCTGATGGGCGTCAGTTCTGACGTTGGTGAGTGTCATCTTGGTTCCCCAGTCGGCGAATTTCCGGTCATGGTGGGGGGCGTTGGAGGTGTGAGCATCTCGGCCATCAGATGACGACCCCGTGACAAACGTGAGCGGACCGTTCCAACGGGGACGTCGAGGACCTCGGCGATCTCGGCGTAGTCGAGGTCGGCCACGTAGCGCAGCACCAGGGCCGTGCGGAACTCTTCGGGCACGCGGCCGAGGGCGGCAGTGAGTTGGCTCTGTTGGTCGAGATGAGCGGCGAGGTCGTCCGTAGGGTCGACACTGCCTCCGCGGGCTGCGAGACCCTCGTCGGCCATCGGGACGGGTCGGCGTTGGGTGCGGCGGATCTCGTCGATCGCGCAGTTCGTGGCGATCCGGTACATCCATGTCGATATCGACGACCGGCCGTCGAACCGGGGGAGACCCTTGACCACCGCGATGAGGGCGTTCTGTACCGCATCGTCGGCACTGTCCGGGTTGTGCACCATGCGATGGCACACGGCATGGATCAGGTCGTAGTACTCGCGGAGCAGTGCTTCGACGGCATCGGACTCGCCCCGACGGGCGCGCGTGAGGAGGTCGTCCGTCTGCACGTGGCAGAGACTAGGGCGTGGCGGCCTGATTCGAGAATGAGACGCCGGCAACGACACCCTGGAAAGGATTTTTCGCGCTGCACTGTGGGCTTTCGGCGATCTCCCGCAGATAGACGAGGACGTACTTGGCCTGATCCTTCACGTTGAAGGTTGCCTTGCCCTGCTCGGTGCCGTAGCCCTTGTCGACTTCCTGGCCCCATGCAGAGAGCTCCGACGGGATGACGTCGAGAGCGGTGTACACCTCGAGTGCCCAAGGCGAGTGGGCGAGATTGACGGTGAGGGTGCCAGTGGACGGTGCCGACAGTTCGGCCACGAAGCCGACACCCTCCTTGGCTCCGAAGTACTTGTCGCCGTAACACACCGTGCGCCACTGCGTGGACGGGTCGCCGTCCAGAAGGAAGGGCAACTTGTCGTCGTTCTCGACACCGTCGTCGCCACGCGGGTCGTAGCTCCGCACGCCGAGGATCGAGACCGGCTCCGTCGGTGCCGGCGCCATCTGGGTGGCCTCTGCAGGTGTCGTGACCCCGGGGTCGCTGCTCGAGATGCTGCGCCACAACACGACACCCACGATGAGCACACCGACCAGCATCGCCGCCGCGAGCATCGTGGATGGTGCAACTCTCGGTGCCGCCGGCTTCGGCTTCGTCGACGGTGAAGAGGCGACCTTCGGATGCTGTCCCGTCGTGCGCGCCGACACCGGACGGTTCGTGGGGTTGCTCACAACAGGGTCGCCGGGAATGAACGGAGTGGGACCCGCGGGGGTGGCATCGATGTTGGCAACGTCACGCGGTGCTTCGAGTGGCGCGGTGTGTCCGCGCGGCGGTGTGAGACCCGTCGGTGTGCCGTCGAGGCCTTCCTCGCGCACCTTGTACAGCTCTGCACGAACTGCTTCACCCGTCGGAGGTCGATGCGACGGATCCCTCTTCAGCATCTGGTGAATGATGCGAGCGAGGTTGATGTTGAGTGTGGGTCGCAACTTCAGCAGGTCGGTGGGTTCGCGTTGCACACGGGCCAATGCCGTTTCGACGTCGGAACCACCGATGAACGGAACGCGTCCAGCGAGACATTCGTACAGCACGAGGCCGAGCGAATAGATGTCGGCACGACCGTCGAGTCGTTTGCCGCGCACCTGTTCGGGCGACAGGTACTTCGCCGTTCCCATCATGATGTTGTCGTTGGTGAGATCGGTTTCGTTGCCGGTCAACGCCTTGGCGATGCCGAAGTCCGTCAACAACACGCGACCCGTCGGCGTGATGAGAATGTTGCCCGGCTTGATGTCGCGGTGCACGAGGGCGTTCTTGTGTGCGGCATCGAGCGCGCTCGCAACCGCCATGCCGATGTGAACGGTGAGTGCCGGGCTGAGCCGCGTGTGCTTGTCGAGCACTTCGCGCAGACTCTTGCCGTCGACGTACTCCATGATGACGGCCTGACGTCCCGCGTCTTCCACCACGTCGTAGACGGTGACGATGTTCGGATGATTGAGGGCGGCGGATGCTTGTGCTTCGCGGCGGAAACGTTCGGCGACGATCGGATCACCGTCGTGTTGCGCGCGCATCAACTTGACGGCGACCTTGCGACTCAACGAGATGTCGTTGGCCAACCACACTTCGGCCATGCCACCCTGACCGATACGACGCTCGAGTCGATAGCGCGCCCCTATGAGGGTGTTCGGTACGAGTGAGGAGGCCATTCCTCACACGACGCTAGTTGCGCGGCATTCACCGAATGAGGCAATGCACACCGATTGAGGCAGTGCACGTGGCAACGACCGTTCACTCGGCGTCGAAGAACGCAACACCGATCGTGCCGCGACCGGCGTGCGTGCCGATCACTGCGCCGATGTCGCCGACCTCGATGTCACCCGAGTACACCGAACGCAGCGTGGCGATGAACGCGTCGGCGTCGTCGCAGTCGGCCTGGAGCACCGCGAGGTCGGTGATGTTGCCGTGCGACTTGACCTTCTCGAGGAGGAAGGCAAGCGCCTTGGCGCGGGTGCGCTGGCGGCCACCTTCTTCGACCTTGCCGTCGCGGACGTCGATGATCGGCTTGATCGACAAAGCGGAGGCAACGAGAGCCTTGGCGCCACCGATGCGGCCACCCTTCTTCAGGTTCTCCAAGGTGTCGAGGGCACCGTAGACATGGACGCGGCGGCTGAGGCTCTCGCCCTTGGCGGCCACTTCGTCGAGGCTGGCACCGGCTTCGGCGGCCTGGGCGCAGGAACGCACGATGATGCCCTGGCCCATGGAGACGCTGCGGCTGTCCACCACCTTCACGGGAATGTCACCGGCAACCGAGCGGGCGGCGATCTCCGCACTCTGCATCGTGGCGGACAGCGCCGAGGACAGCGAGACGACCACCACGCCGGTGGCGCCCTCGGACTTCAACTGGCGGTAGGCCTGTTCGAACTGACCGGGGGCCGGCGCGGCAGTTTCCGGAAGGACCGGGGACGAGGCGCACTTGGCCCAGAACTCCTTCGGAGTGAAGGCTTCGCGGTCGACGTAGTCGGTGTCGCCGAAGCGAATGGTGAGCGGCACCACGATGATGCCGTACTGATCGATGACGGATTGGGGGAGATCGCAGGCGCTGTCGGTGACGAGACGGATGGTCATAAGACCTAGACCGTAGTTGTTTTGCGCGACGGGTGACCGCTCGTGTCGATGGCAGATTCGAGCGCCCGGCGGCGCCTGACACGCCAGTTGTGCCCCCACCACGTGAGGAGCATCAGCAGTGCCACCACCGTGACCACCTGACCGAGTCCCGCCAATGCGCTGACTCGGGCCGTGACGGTGTCGGACCCCAGCAGCACGTTGCCCCGGGGTGTCAGCAGCTCCACGGTGACGGGGAAGCGGCCGTTGCTGCGGGCTTCGACGAGCGTGCGCACCTCGGTGCTGGCGTTGGCGGGGATGTCGACCGTCTGGCGGGCCTCGGGGAAGCGCAGCTTGGCGCTGCGGAAGAGAATGTCGACGCGGACCGGCGCATCGGAAGAGTTGCGCAGTTGCAGACGCAACTCGCTCTCCCTGCCGCTCAGGGTGAAGTTGGCGGTGTTGGGCAGCGACACGGCGCGGCGCACCCCCTCCGTTTGTTCGGTGATGGAGGCGGCAAGGCCGGTGCGCAATGCGGTGCTCGCTGTACTCGACGCGAGGGTCGCATGCATCAACCGCCAGGTGCCGATGCGTCCGTCGGTGTCGGGAAGCATCGACGACGTGCTGCTGATGCGTGGGGCCAGGGCATCCATGGCGGTCGTCGCCTCGGCAAGTGACGTGTCGTCGCGCTCGGGAAGTTCCACCAAGTCACCTGATGTCTCCGTGACGGCCGGGCGTGGCGCGGTGGTCATTGCCAGAGCGGGGTTGGTGTCGACGAGACGGATCAGTTGGCGCATGATCTGAGGGTTGGTCGGCGCACCCGACGATGTTCCGAGCGCCGTCGCAACGAGGTTCAGGTCCTTGCCGTCGGCGATCAGGGCGTCTCGCTGCAGGACGAGGCCGCTGGCCACCCGAACGGCTCGGGCCAACGCGCTGAGAGACTCGTCGTCGAGGATGTCCGCGAGGTACTCGTCGACGGCCTGGACAAGCAGGGTGGAACCGTCGGCCGCCCGGGCGCGATAGGTCAGGGCGGAATCGAGCTGGTCGGAAAGCCCGGTGAGCTCCAGCGCCCGCGGTGTGAGCACCACTCCTCGTGTTCCGGTGTCGCGCAGCAACGTGGCGCCGTCGGCCGTCAGCCCACCGGACACCACCGCCGTGGTGCGATCCGGCGTGAGACCGAGCGCGAGGTTGACGGCGTCCTCGCCGGCTCTCAGTTGCGAGGCGTACGTCTCTCCGAGGTCTGCGGTGGCCATTGCGCTCGGCTGATACGGGGTGAAGGTGGTGGCTCCGAACGCGTGCAGGTCGCGTTGTGCGCCGAGTGCAGCAACGAGTTCGGGATTGCCGGAAACGAGAGCGGCGATCTGATCCGCGGGGAGGGCGACGAAAGCCCCGACCCGTGAATCGGTGAATCCGTCGATCACGTTCTGCAGACTCGTGACGAACTCGTCATCGGTCTGGGGCGTGCCGGTCGCATCGAGTGCCGGCGGCGTG
>Ga0164293_10004623_pt1 | contig 11765 bp, 7 predicted proteins | sample GEODES118metaG_FD_111487 | JGI IMG/M metagenome (GOLD analysis project Ga0164293, IMG submission 111487) | Eutrophic lake water microbial communities from Lake Mendota, Wisconsin, USA - GEODES118 metaG | ecosystem: Environmental > Aquatic > Freshwater > Lake | place: USA: Lake Mendota, Wisconsin...
GCATCAGCAGGTGGTGTGTCAGTTTCTTCTATTAAATCATCAACCATTAATGTTAATGGTAGTGCTCAATCACTAACTCTTTCTTCGACCGGGGGTGGTGCTCAACAAACTATTGTTTCATCGACTGGTACAGGTAATTCGGCAGTTTATCTTAATGCTTCAGCAGGTGGTTTCTCAGTTAATGGTGCAGCAGCATCTGATGTAACAACTTCTGTAGGTGCTATTTCTCTTCAGGGTGCAATTGGGGTTGATATTAAATATGGATCAACCTCGCAAGCCAACTTTGGATCAGATGGAACTCTTACTCTTAAAGCAAATAATCCATACATAATTACCCATGCAGCCGGAGGAGATAATAATCATCTTACAATTTCACAAACAGGTGGACATGATGCAAGTCTTTTAATAACATCTGCAGGTACTGGTAATAATGCAATTGGTTTGAATGCTACTGGTGGAGGTGTGTCAATTTCGGGTATTAAATCATCAACCATTAACGTTAATGGTAGTGCTCAAAACCTTACATTATCATCAACTGGAGGTGGTACGCAAAAAACTATAGTTTCATCAGCAGGTACTGGAACAGATGCAATTGATCTTAATGCATCAGCAGGTGGTGTTTCAGTTTCGGCTATTAAATCATCGACTATCAATGTTAATGGTAGTGCTCAATCACTAACTCTTTCTTCGACCGGTGGTGGTACGCAAAAAACTATCGTTTCGTCTGCTGGTACCGGTGCAGATGCAATTGATCTTACTGCATCAGCAGGTGGTGTGTCAGTTTCGGCTATTAAATCATCTACCATTAATGTTAATGGTAGTGCTCAAAACCTTACATTATCATCAACCGGAGGTGGTACCCAAAAAACTATAGTTTCATCAGCAGGTACTGGTACAGATGCAATTGATCTTACTGCATCAGCGGGTGGATTATCAGTAACCGCAGCAACTGGAATGCAAGTAAATAATGATATTACAATGGGTAATTCAAATAATGTAATTGATTACTTTTATTTTAAAAATAGTACTGATAATACCAAATGGTGGAGAATGTATGTTGGTGCAGATGGTAATTTCAATATTGATCGATACAATGGAACAACATGGGTTAATAAATCAACCTTGGCTTAAATAAAAATACAAAAATACAAAAATAATATTATTTATTGACTAACAAATATAGGTTTCTCTTCAGGAATCGATTCTAAATTTTTATTAGAAGTTTGTGGTTCAGAAGGTGTTTGTGGTTGTGGTTGTGGAATAATCGCTTGTTTGGTTTCAACAAAAAAATCAATTGATTGTGAAATAAGTGATGTCTCTTTCATTGAAAAAGCACCACGTTGATAAGCAATAATAGCAGCATTCACAAGAATTTGAAGAGGATTAACCCGTTGGGTTTGAGGTTGGGAAGGAGTGGAGTCCATTTCGTAAGATTTAATTATTTTATTAAATAATATAAATAATTAAAAACTTAAATTCTTTTTATGTTTATTTGGTATTTATTTTCTATATTATTAATAATAAATAGAAAAATATCATTAAAATGAGTGGTGGACTTATACAATTAGCCGCATATGGTCAACAAGATATTTATATTAGTGGTAATCCACAAATTACATTCTTTAAAGTAATCTACCGTCGTCACACTAACTTTTCAATTGAATCAATTCAACAAACATTTAGTACTGAAGCCGACTTCGGTAAAATAGTGGCAGCAACAATTGCCCGTAGTAACGGTGATTTAATTCATAAAATTTACCTCCAATTCACTTTACCTGCACTTCAACAAGGTGAAAATCCAGATGACTGGGTTGGTTATGTTAACTCGGTTGGTCATAATATTATCAAGAGAGTTGATCTTGAAATTGGTGGTCAATTAATAGAAAGACATTACAGTGAATGGCTTGAAATTTGGTCAGAATTAAGCATGTCTGAATCAGAAAAAAGAAACTTCAACCCTTTAATTGGTAAATATAATACAGATTATTCCCTTGAGAATAATGCTTTAGAAGAAAGAACATATCAGGTCCCTTTACAATTTTGGTTTTGTCGTAATCAAGGTCTTGCTCTTCCAATCATTGCACTTACACAACATGAAGTTAAAATTAAAATGGAATTTAGACCACTTGCTGAGATGATTAAATCACATGGAGTGGTAACTGAAATTAAGGATATTGATGATAAGACCCCAATCATTAAAGATGCTTCTTTATATGTTGATTATGTCTTCTTAGACGATGATGAAAGAAAGATCTTTGCTAGAAACCCTCATGAATATTTAATTGAATTAGTACAATACCAAGGTGGTAAACCAATTGAAGCAGGTATTTCAAATGACAAAATAAGATTCTCTTTCAATCATCCAGTTAAAGAATTAGCATGGGTAATCCAAACGGCAAACAACCTTGAAGTTGATTCAGTTACTGGTAATAACCATCTTAAATTTTCTTCACAATCTGGTAAAGATACATTTAAAAATCTTAGAATTCAATTCAATGGTAGTGACAGATTTTCAGAAAGAACTGCTGATTATTTCCGTCTTACTCAACCATTAGATCATCATACTGGTGCTCCTCGCAAACATGTTTACACATATTCATTTGCTCTTAAACCAGAAGAACACCAACCATCTGGTTCAGTTAACATGTCAAGAGTAAATAATAGTGACTTCTTTATTTCATTCAATAATGCCGATGTTGTTGAAAGTCAATTTAAATTATTTGCTCTTAGTTACAATATTTTAAGAATTGTATCAGGAACAGCCGGTATGAGTTATTAGTTAAAATTAGTTAAAATTATTTATAAGTTTTATAATCTTTTATTTTATTACCTTTTATTATAATAAAAAATAAAATGATAGCATTAGAAGCAGCAGGTCTAATATTATTTATTGGTTTATTAAGATTTATGTATTTATATTTAACAAAACATTTGTCAAAATTAGGTGAAAATAGTGATGTTATATTATATGTTATTATGTTGTTAATGATAGGTAATATTATCATTACTTGCGGTGTATTAATATATTATTATTATCAAACAGAATGGAGATTAATTGGTAAAATTGGTAAAAGAGGACCCGATGGTCCAAAGGGAGATCAAGGTAGTACAAAATGTACAAATCTGCGCGATAAAAGTGATAACAATGATTATTGCGCTTAATATTTTATATTCATTTTTATATTTTTCGCTTTAAGTATATAAAAAGAATGTCTAAAAAACTATCGTATACGATTACTTTAGAAACTATTGAGAGTTCTGACTTCAATAGTTTATTAGAATTAACATCTAATCCAGAAGTCATGAAATTTATAGGTAATTCTAAAACATGGAATTCAGAAAAAGTAAAAACTTTCATTAAATATTGTCAAGAAGAAAATAAAACACCTGATAATCGTAGACAAAATTATTATTATAAAATTGTCGATAATTCAAACACAAACCAAACCCCAAATACAATGTTAGGTGTTATTGGGTTTCATATTTTCAAAAGAAAAGAAATGCCTGATATGGGCAATGAATTTTTTTTAACGGTTTATATGAATCCAAAATATCAAGGCAAAGGTATATATTCACAAGCATATAATTTATTAATTGAAAAAATAAAAAAACATCAACCTAGAAAGAATAAATTATATATTTTAGTTCGTAAAAATAATGAAAAGATGAATAATTTAGCAAGATCTAAATATCAATTTCTAAGAATTGTTCGTTTTGAAAGTGAAGAACTTAATTTATATGTTTCGTACATAAAAAAAGAAATGAACAAAAAAGAAACACAAAGACATCAAAAAACTAAGACGAAGACAAAAACAAAAAAAAGAAATGAAAAGAATTGTTATATTGTTGAAAGTGAAAGAATTCCAATGAACTCAGTTGCTAGAATTATGAATAGTAGAGGTAATTGGGAAAAATGTGATCTAAGAAAAACAAAAAAAATAGATTTTAACTACATTGAAGGTATGAATTTATATCAAAAGAAAAAAAATTTCCATAAGGCATATCTAAAGAATGTAATAAATGGAGATAAACATAATATTTCACGCAAAGATGAATTATATAAAAATTTAAATGCTTACATGGATGAACATCCAAAAGCATCTTTAAAAAAATATATGCTAGAACAATATAATTTTGATTGGTCTGATATTTATCATAAACATAAAATTCAAGAAACTTATGATACTGTTAAAAAAATATTTGATAATGATCCTGGTAAAATTTGGATATATAAACCCGTTTCTGGATTCAGAGGTATGTTAATTGAGATATTTAAAAAATATGATGAATTTGAGTCATTTATGAATGATTTTATTAAAAAACAAGAATCTGTTTGGAAAAGTACAAAAGAACTATCTAAATTAGTTTTACAAAGTAACTGGGTTTTACAAGAATATGTAGAAAAACCATTACTGTTTGATAATAAAAAGATACATATTAGACCTATATTTTTATATCACAAAAGGGACAATCAAAAAACAGGTTATATTTTTGATAAAATTCTTGTTGCTCATGCATATGAAGATTATAAATTTGATGATTTTAGTAATAAAAGAATACATGATACGCATTTCGCTTCAACTACATCTGGTAGAATATATTTCCACGAAGATTTTATAAAATTAAAAATATTAACCCCAAGTCAAGTCTCTGATATTGAAAATCAAATTAAAGATCTAGGAAGTTATTTACTAGATTTACTTAATGCAGGATGTTATGATGAAAATGATGAATGCTTTGAGATTTTTGGAACAGATTTATTAATTGATACTAGAACACTAGAAATAAAAATAATGGAAGCCCAAGTGACTAATATTAGTTTTGGCTTTTTTGACGATGATAGATTACCTGGATATACAAATATATTTGAATATATTTTTGCTAATGCAATTGAAACAATAGTAGATCAATATTTTAAACCATCTAGAAAAGTAAAAACTTTGGGTGATTTTAATAAATTTTATCAAAAAACAATCTCTTAATAAAATAAATACATGTTTCGTGATAAAAGAAAAACATTAAAGAGATCATTAAAGAGATCATTAAAGGGATCATTAAAGAGATCATTAAAGGGATCTTCTTCAAATAAAAAAAATATCGTCAAGGATGAATTCATGAAACTAGAATATCCATATTATAAAAATGAAATAACATTTAATAAAGTTCTAAATAATTTTGAAAAATTAAAAAATTATCATACAAAATTCATTAAATATAATCCAATTAGAAAACGTATTAATAATTTTCAGAACAGATTAGTTATTATTAAAATTAATTATGATGATGTAAAAGATTTAATGAAAGTAACTGATTATTTTTCAGAATCTTGTCGTGTTAAATGCCTAAATAATTTAAAAGAGAAATTAACCCCCTATGAATATTTTAATAAAAACAAAGAGATTATATATAATAAATTATCAAAAACCGGTGATTTATCTTATGAAAATATATCAGAACATCTATTTAATAATATTTCTCAATGTACTTTATTTAATTCAACAATTATGATTTCAATTCTTAAATTATTAAAACCTAAAAAAATTTTAGATCCTTCTAGTGGATGGGGTGATAGATTAATTGCTTCAATAGCATATGGGTGTTCATATACAGGAGTTGATCCGAGTAATTGTATGAATCCAATTTATCATGAAATGATTGATAAACTTGCACCAAAAAATAGAAAAGAAGATTATGAAATTTTACATGGTGGGTTTGAAGATGTGACTATAAAAGAAAATTCATATGATCTAGTTTTTACAAGCCCACCTTTTTTTGATTTTGAATTATATGAAAATAGTGAAACACAATCAGTTAGTAAATTTAATACATTAGAAAAATGGTTATCTGGATTCATGTTTCCATTAATAGATAAAAGTAATAAGGCCCTAACTTCAAAAGGATATTTTGGTTTATATATAAGTGATTATACAGGTGTATCATTCGTTAATCAAATTTTTAAATATATCAATACAAATGTAAAAACTTTAAAATATCAAGGTGATATTCATTTTTGGAATGAAACAAATCCAAAAGTGGTTAGAACTATATTCTTTTGGAGAAAAATATAAAAAACAAATAAAACAAATAAAACAAACAAAATAAATAAAACAAAAAACAAAAATTTATACTATTTTATTTTGTAATTCTTGTAATTCAGCCGGAATTGGTTCACCTGCTGCTTTCTTCTTACCAACTAATTCTCTAACAACATCTTCGAGACAGCCATAACATAATTCTAAATCTTTCATTTTGACATAACCGGTTGTATCTGGTAATTTACAAACTGGACAATCTTTTTCTTCTTGTGAAACACGTCCATATTGGGCTACAACAAAATCTTTAAGTAAATCTTTAAATTTCATCATTTCTTCTGGTACATCCCAACTAATTTCGAGACCACGAGTTTGCAAGAGTTTATCTGCAACCTTACCATGTAATTGATGTTGTTCTTGTAAATCTTTCTTGGTTTTATAACGATTAATACCTTCAATGATAAGTTTATATAATTCATCTTCTGACATAACACTATTGATTCTTGTAATTAAATTATCAATATATTGTTTCTTGTCATTTAGAAGTTTATTTAATTTCTCTTCTTCGACTAATAAAGTTTGTTTACTTTCAGTTTTATCATAAATTTGATTTTCAATACCACGATATGCTCTACACATTTGTTTAGCGCTCTTATCGGCATCTTTTAATCTATCAACAAAATCACATTCTTTAACACATGGAACAATATCATAACATTCCCATAATAAAGAGTCTTTTTCATTTCTGTATTTAAGTGCATTTGGTGTTTTGTTTTTATAAACTCCTTTTTGTTTCTTTTGATCAATTACGATAATTGTACCTAGAAATGGATTTCTATAAAAAACTAAATCTTGATATGTATCAGAATATTTATAAATAATATCATCTGCTGGAATCCAAGGACGTCTTTTAAAATTTTTAACACAACTTTGAGGAACACATTTAATTAATTGTTTCGATGGTTTTACTGTTTCCTCCTCATTTGTAAATACAAATCCTAGAGCAACATAACCAGGTGGTGGTACTGGTTGCCAAATACTGAGACGATTATAATCAGTTTTATTAAATTGAGGAAATTCTTGTTTAAATCTATTAATAATTGATATGACTCGATCATATTTTACTTTTAAATCTTCATCAGTAAATAATTCAGTATTTATAATAGACTCAACAGTTGAATGATAATATATTTTGAAATAATATATTTTTAGTGTTTGTTTATTATGACGACCTTCTACAGCAGGTTCAAAACAAATAGTTCTAGATTGTACACTATTATTATCACCAAATGCAACATCTAAATTTCTTTGTCTAGTTCTTAATTCACCACTACCAGGACTCAACCATTTAAGACCTGACCGATCACGATATGTTTCATTATAATATATTGAATAAGATAACATTACATTTGGTTGAGTTGTATATCTATTATGACGATCATCATTAATTATAATGACACCTAATTCATCACCAACTTTTTCTTGTATTTTTATAATTGGAATTACTGACATATTTTTTATTGTAAAAATGTACATATCATACTTTATCATCGAATTTTCATTAATAGAATCATAATTTTTAAATAAAATATTTTTAATAACATCAGGGAAACCTTTAATAATACTTTTAAACAAATATCTATGATTAACTACAATTGGTTTATTAACAATAGAAATTAAAACTTTATTTTGTCGAGAAACTGAATCTCCCATTGGTTTATCATCAACAAGACTTAAAGGTGCATATGAACTAAAATCAGAACTATCTATAAATTTTTGTATATTTAAATATGAATCAAGATCCTCTACCTCACATTGCCATGGTATACCTTTAATTTGATTAACGTATTTATTGAATTGTATTAATTGGTTTTGTGTTATTTGATTAACCATATTTTGTAAATATACTTTTTTTGCCTCAAATGCTTCTTGGAATTCTCTCATATAAAAAGCAATACGATATGAATATTTATTAAATAATTCATTACGAACAAATCTATCAATAATTGGGTCTTTACCAAATCCACCAATATAAATATAATCTTCTGGTTCGGCTAATTTAACTCCTGTTACTGAAATGGTTGACAGATTTTTTTCGGTTATTGCACCAGGCGTCTTTGCTTTTCTAACATCGTTAATCATTTCAATAGATGGATTTCTGAGTGATCTGGTCATAACATCTCCAATTGATTCAAAACCATCACCTGGTGTAGGTCTCCATATACTAAGTGGACAATCACCAAGTGGATTAACTTTGGCATCATTCGCAAGACATTCATTTAATGTTTTTGGTATATTTGTGTTATAAGTACCAATTAATTTAGTTTCATTATCCCATATTTTAATATTAAAAAATTTATGTTCTAAAGATGATATAAGAGTTTCTATTTTATCAGATGGTTTGATTAAATTCTGTATTGTTGTCGTGTTTCCAAATCCCTCTACATTATCAGTTCGATTGTAATTTAGATACACATAATATACTACTATGATAATCAAAATACATAGTATAATGTTACAGTATTCCATTTTATCTCTTTTATTATCTAATAAAGAAATAAAAGATTATATTCTAACATTTAAGGTAAAAGAAAATGCATACGATATATGATTTAACAGTTGTTGGTGGAGGTATTTCTGGATTATATGCAATTTATAAATATCTTAAAACAACACAAAAAAATACAAAAATATTATTACTAGAACAATCATCTAGATTAGGTGGCAGAATATATACAATTAAAAATAAATCACAATTATATGAATCTGGAGGGGCTAGATTCTCAAACCAGCATCATCTTTTGATGGAATTAATTAAAGAATTTAAACTAGATGATAAATTATTTCCATTAAATTCAGAAAAAGTTCAGATTTTAACAAATAATCCGAATAAACAAACTAAAATTACGGATCAACTAGATACGACATTAGAAAAGATAATTAGATTAATTAAGAAAAATAAATTATCAGATGAATATTTATTATCTAAAACATTTTATGATGTTGTACATGAAATATCACCAAACTTATGTAAACAATTTGTTAGTATGTATCCTTATTATAGTGAAGTTTTTGTCATGAATGCTAGAGATGCATTGATTTCTTTAAAAAGAGATTTTACTAGTGACATTCAGTATTATGTTTTACAAGGGGGGTTAGAACAAGTTGTGAAGAAATTAGTCAATTATATTAAAAAATATGACGTTGATATACATCTAGAATCATCATTAAGTAATATTTATAAATCTGAATCTGAATCTGAATTTGAATTGGAAACACAAGATTTAAAAAAATATAAAACAAAACAATTAATTCTAGCAATTCCTCCAAAGAATTTATTACAAATACCTTTTATTAAAGAACATCGCTTAAAATCATTGATTAATCTAGTTACTCAGCAACCTCTTTTTCGAATTTATGCTAAATATAAAAAGTCATGGATACCACATCATATTATAACAGATTCATTATTAAATTATATAATACCTTATAATAATAACGGTTTAATTATGATTAGTTATACTGATGGACCTAAAACTCAAGAATGGTATAATTACTATCTAGAATCAGAAGACAAATTAATTGAAGTTTTACATAATAAACTAAAGGAAATCTTACCAAATCTTGAAATTCCGGAATTAGAATGGATTGATGTCAAGGCTTATTGGGATATTGGTTGTCATTACTGGAAACCTAGAAAAACATATATTGATCCAAATCAGTTGGAAAATAAAATTAGAAATCCAATGGAAAATATGTGGATAATTGGAGAGGCTTTCAGTAATTATCAAGCATGGGTTGAAGGTGCATTATTAACAGCAGATAAGGCAGTGTCTGAAATAGTCAAAACGAAAGATAATATGAGTGGTGGTGGTGGTAGTGGTGGTGGTGGTGGTGGTAAAAAATATACAATGAATGAGGTTTCAAAACATAATAAAGAGCATGATGCATGGTTAGTAATAAATAATAAAGTTTATGATGTGACTGCATGGGTTCCAAATCATCCAGGTGGAAAAATTATTATGAAAGGTGTTGGTAAAGATGCCACAGATTTATTTAATCAGATTGGTCATGATTTATATGCAAAAAATAAATTAAAAACTTTTCAAATAGGTATTCTAGATATCTAATATCTAATTTAATTTTTTAATGAATTGGACATTAGTATCCGCTTTATTTGATTTTAAAGCAACATCTTCATAAAAACCAGATGCTGCTCGTGGATTTTGATATACATATGATGGATCTAATGTGTCATAAATTTTTTTATTTGGTATAAATGTATTTTTCTTTTGTAATAGATTTGTATTATCAACATATGTTACATAATCAAATCCAGGATTAGACATTTTTTCAAACTGTTGTTCTAGATGGGTTGGTTGTGTGAAACCTTGATTAGATTTTTCTTGCATTTTTAATTTAAATTTATGTTCAAGCCATCTATTTTCAAATGGATCGCTTTTATTTGGTTCCGGTTCATAATTAGTGAATGATTCTACTGGAGTTGTTTCAGTTGTTGAACCTAACCCACTGAAAGTTCCAGGTTGAATGTTTAATTTAACATTGAATTGACTTTGACTATTTTTACGTTCTTGTACAAGTTGTTTAAGTTTATCATCAATTTCAGATTGTTTATTTTTATCAGCAAGAATTCCTTGATCATTTGCTTTTTCTCTTAAGAGTCTTAAATGTTTCATTTTTTCAACAACTGATTCAAGATTGGAGATTTTCTTATCATGATCTTCTAATTGCATAATATATTGTCTATTTTTTTGAATTCTTTGATTATTTTCTTTAATTTGATCTTGTAAATCAATTGCATCACATAATTGTTGAATTTCGGCTTGTTTACCTAATAAATCAGATACTGAACCACATCCTTCATTAGTATTAGGGTTACAATATTGTTGTTTGTTTTTATCAAGAAGAACTTTTTCTTGGACCTCAGAAACAGATGAACCATATATATCTTCTATTTTCATACAAACTCTTTGACCTGTTTTAGCAACTTTTGTTGGTTTAATAAGAAGTTCAGTTGCAACAATTGGATTTTCAAAATAATATTGGAATACATTAGTGAGACCACAATTGGTGTTACCTTTAATATTATATATAGTATTACTAACTTTAGACTTGGCATGTGTATATGTTAGTGAAAATTCTTTAATCCATTGTTCATTACTAACACTATTACTACCTGAACTAAATTTAATACTATATACTGTTTTTGCAACAGATGTACCATTTTCTTCAAATGCAATTCTAAGTCTAGGATCATCATTACCTTGTTCAGAATACCAATCTCCTCCTGGAATGGCACGATTATTAATATCATAAAACTTACTGGAACCTTTTATAGATTCACCACCTTTCATAATCTTACTTTCACCAGGTAAACCTAAAATTTCTATTTTAACACCATTGTCTGGATCAATAGATGATGCAACATCTGAGACAGATGAATTATTGGCAGGCATATTAGTTGCAACAGGTCTTTGATCAATAATACCAGTATCAGATGGTGAAACAGGGACAATTTTAATAAATGTAGCAAAAATATTTTGACCATCAATTGTAGTTAAATTACTAAAATATGATACATTTGTAAAACTATCTGTTGTAAAATACATTGAACCAGTATCTATAGATGCTGAATTTCTTTCTTGGTATAATATTTCTTCATATGACCCCGAATCATTATCAGTTTGACTATAATACACTTTAAAGTTTTTA
>Ga0164293_10004624_pt1 | contig 11763 bp, 21 predicted proteins | sample GEODES118metaG_FD_111487 | JGI IMG/M metagenome (GOLD analysis project Ga0164293, IMG submission 111487) | Eutrophic lake water microbial communities from Lake Mendota, Wisconsin, USA - GEODES118 metaG | ecosystem: Environmental > Aquatic > Freshwater > Lake | place: USA: Lake Mendota...
CGGCAATACTTTTTTAGGAACGGGTTGCATATTATGAGTGCCTTTCTTCCAATTATGATACATGTCCACAAACGAATCTCTCATGTATTTATCCCACATATCTGGTTTCTCCTTGAGCCACAAGAGTCCATCCTCGCGTTTCCATCTCATGCCATATAGTTCTAGAAACTTGAGCGGGGTATGCAATTGGAGCAAGATGTTTAATTACAATACCTGTAGTGTTTGTTGGAATAACTTGCAAGTTATCTCCCGCTTTAGGATAATTAGAACGGCGCAAGGTTCTGTAAAATCTTTCCCAAATACCCCACTTAAAAGGTTTTGGAGACCATCCCACCATAGTGGTGTTGTATTGTGATAACTGAGGACGATCAATATTGATGTTTATGAACATCACATAAGTCTCTGGAGTGAAAGCACCGTGAGAATAGTCACGCATAATCCACCACTTGTGTGTGCCCATTTCTTGCATTGCTCGGGCAGAAGGACACCGCCTAGACTGCAATGCTTTTTTGATTGTCCACAAACAGAACTCATCTACATTTGATTGTTTTGGAGGAAGAGGTATAGTGAATTGTGCTTCTATCATAACCTAAATTATATCGCAACTACTTAAAGTATCAATAAAATAAATACTATATTAGGAGATATCACATGACTTTAGACCCCGTAGAAGAACAACCTGAAGATTTAGGATTAGTCGAGCAAGAGGTTTCTTGTGGAGAAGAATCGGAAGTTGTATACGCATCTTTTTTAAATCTAATTGCTCCTATTGGTGACAAACAACCTGTAGAAGAAGTTCCGTGCAGAACTATAAGAGATGGTGTTGCAGAAGAGTTCAAAAAATTTTTAAAGCAAGGTGCTGATGATGAATCTTTAGGAGAATTGTGGTTTCAATGGTGGCTTAAAATAGTTTGTGCAATAGAATCTAATGGAAGTGTTATTGGCAGTTGTGTTGGTTGTGAAAAAGCATTTAATTCGTCAGGAGCAGGTGGCGGGGCATTAGGTTGCTATCAAGTAACAAAAGGTATGGCAGATGGAATTGCTAACGAACTTTGTGCTGCATATAGAAATCCAGGTTTAAGAGAACAATGGGGTATAACTAGGCAAGAGACTAAAGCCTGGTGCAAGGCTTTAAGAGAAATAATTTCAAAATCTTGGAATGGAAAGCCTAGAAGTATTTCTAAAGCAGATGCAGAACTAATTATTAAATTATGGATACTTCGTTATCGAACGGTTGGCCCAAATTTTCAAAGACAAGAAGGAGAATCTTTTGAAAATTGGTGGAAAAGAATTTATGTTGGAGACCCACGATATGTTGGAGATCCACAGGGACGAGGAATAGGATACGGAGATCCGGCAAATAGAGAAAAAAAATGGAAAGAAGTTAATCCAAAACCTGCATTTCCTGTTTGGCCTCCAAATCCACCACCACCCACTCCTCCTAAATGATTGATTTAATTAAAGTTTATCTTTAAATTTATAAAACAATCCCGAGAAATCGGGATTTTTTATTTCCAATTAGATTGACACTCGTAAGCCATAGGGTATACTGTAGTAATGCCTAAGCGATGCCTTGATCGTTTCGATATGGAAGCCGAGCGTGAGTCTGCTGCTATTCGCAGGCTTGCGCCTCACATCTGCAAGCCGTTCGGTTGGAATCGTGGTATCCTGAAGCAGCGTCGTATGCACAAAGACGGTGAAACCCGTGTTGAGTGCCGAACCATCAAGCAAACTTTTACCCGAGGTTACAATGCGCCCGTGTATCAAGTGCGGGATTGAAATTCCCGTGATTCGTTTGGAAGCACTTCCGCTTACGGAAACTTGCGTGAAGTGTTCTAGCGTTCGTGCCTACAAGGGTTTTATGGATTGGCAGCACAAGACTGCACCCGACCTTGTAATGGTCAATCCTGATGACAGAGAGAATCTGCGTCGGGCTCAAGCAATTTCTGACCGAAGGAGATAACTATGTCATTTGTATCAATGTTATATGGTGAAGGCAATAAACCGTATTCCATTTCTTATAGTGGTGGGTCAACCTACACTACACAAACTTACTGTGAACCGCCGCAATGGAAACTTGCAAACACCATGACTACGGAGTTTGCTCCAAGCATTAATGGTGCTACACATACACAACCACTTGCCGAATTCAACGGTGGCGTGTTCAACGGATTCGCAGAAGGACTTTGGATTTATCGAGTGTTCCTGAACGGGGAACTTGTAGCCACCTATCAATTTCAAGATCAAGCATTTTGCATTCCTATTGAGTTTGACCGTGTGGAAGGTGTGTGTATGAGTGTTTCTCTTTCTCCCTCATTCGCGTTTGCTAACGACGAACCACCACCGCCAATTCCATCACCCGCGTCTATTGTTATTCTGATTTGTTCCGCCCTTTTTTCTCTACGAAAGACCTCTCGCAATGCGTAATTCACTACTCGCCTCTACCGTGTCCTCTACCGTGTTTGTTCTCGCAGCAACGAATGTCTCTGAAGCCACTTTGATTTCTTTCTCGCAGGTTATTACAAACAATACTGCAAGCACTCAAAGTTATGAAATCATTCAGTCCACACCCACTTCAATCAATTCGGCTACAGCAGGTATGCGTGGCTCGTTGAGCATTGTGCTTACCGATTTCAATCGAAATGGTGCTACCTTTCAGTCGGATGGTAGCAATCTTTACACCGCATTTGCAAATTCCACACTAGTTCGGTCTGCGTTCGTTCCTGCTGGTGGTTTTTTGCTAACCGCACTTCCTCGTGAAATGGCTTCATCCGACAACTATTTCGGCACACCTGTTTGGGAGCCGTTGTCGCCTTCGCTTGGAACCATTAACAGCATTGAAATGCGATGGAACTTCCGTCTGTCTGCGGGCGACCAAGTTGCCATTTCGGGAACTTTTGAAGTTGCTAGTATTCCCGCTCCTGCTTCTGCCGCCATTTTGATTTGTTCGGCAATCTCAGCCCGACGAAGAAGGAGATAACATGCCTGATGACTTCAACCCAATAGATTACTTTAAAAATCTTCGCACAGACGGAGCATCAGAGGATAACACTCAAGATGCATTTGACCGCAACGGTATGACAGTTGAAAGATACGATGAGTTGATGAACAATCCTGAACTTCGTTTAACAGAAGGCGAACTTCGTGTGGGGTGGTATTGGAGTCCTTCGTGGGACGGTCTGCTTGTTCACAGGAGTTGGCCCGAAGCAAAGTTTGATTATCCGGATGAAACACCATGAGCCTGCTTGAACGGATGGTTGCAGAATGGGGCACACAATGCCCCGACTATCACAACACCTGTGCTTTGTGTGTTGCGTGGCGATTGTTTCGCAACTTGAATCGTGTTCCCACTTTGTATGAAGTGGAAGATGAACTAGACAGAATACGAGAGAGTGACGAGGAGTGATTTCTACCCTCTTGATTTCCGTTTTCTGCTCTCTGCTTACTGCGGTAGGTGTAAACTACGGCATACAGAAACTACACTTTCGTAAACTGAAAACGCAGATGCGAACCCGCGAGGCGTATAGATTAGACAAAATCGAACAAGCCGCCCTAAACCGTGATTCTCCCTCATGGTTTAGACACAAGCGACAATACAAGATTTTAAAGTCTTGTTTCACACCAACCGTGCTTCCTCCTCCGATTATTACTAGTCCTCAAGAAAGAAACAGAAAGATGCATCAACCATGATTAAAGCAAAGTTTAAGTCTCGTTACGGCGACCTCCGAACAGTTACTGAAATCGCAACAAACACCTATCGGATTGAAGGCAAGTCTGGATTCACTCGTGGTGGGGGTGATGCAGGCTATCAGATGTTTGATTTTGAGGGCGGGCCGTTCATTGAAACAGGTATGCCGCTCTCGCTCTTGATTGACAACGCGAATGGAACGGTTCGGGAGATTACTCCGATGCCGACCGGCAAAGAAGGTTACGCTGCGGTGGAAATCGTAGTCAAGTAAACTAAAATTTAAAGTTTTACCTGCGAACAACCCTCATTCACGAGGGTTGTTTCTTTTCCTAAATATTCGAATAGGAGGTTGTCATGTATACTGAAGAGCGTCCTTGGGGCAATTTTACAATTTTATACGAAGACCATAACATGAAGGTGAAGCAAATTATTGTTCATGCAGGTCAAAGATTGAGTTACCAATATCATAAGCACCGCCAAGAGCGATGGACAATTGTGGAAGGTGAAGGAGTATTCACCTTGAATGGCGTAGACCGTGCGGTGCGTTCTGGTGATGTTTTAAGCATTGCGGTTGGTGACGCACATCGCATCAGAAATACAGGCAAAGGCAACTTGATTTTTGTGGAAGTGCAGTTGGGCGAATCTTTTGCTGAAGACGACATCTACCGTATAGAGGACGATTATAACCGCGCTAGCACATGAAATCATTCAAGCACCATCTCTCAGAACAGGATGCAACTCCAAAACCTCGTGGCGAGTATTTCGTCAGTCGCTTTAACATTAGCGGAACTGTTGTGAGTGCTGTCGCTGTATACGAAAGACCCATCAAGAACTACAAGTATAAAACTAAAGTTTGGAGATGGCGGGTTCGTATAAAGACAAGTGAGGGGTGGATGCTGATGGGCTTTATCGGAAATGGACAACGACAGGAAGAACTGCCTCCGCTTCGTGTTGGAGATGTTGTGGAGATTAGAGACCTTGTTTTGTCTAGAGTCACGGGTGGAGATTGGGCACAACAAAACAAGGTAATCGGCAAACCTCTTGATTACCGTTCCAACCTGTTCTCTCGTCAACTACACGGCAAGATTAAAAGAGGTGCAACCTCTGTATGAAATCATTCAAGCACCATCTTGCAGAAGCAATCGCAAATCCAACTATCTGTGATTTGCTTAAACTGCCTACCGCTAAAGCGTTTATTGAGCGACTTGAAATATCCAAAGACCTGAAAGCGTATTGGAATGCGTTAAACCTGTGGTTTGACCAAAGTGGCGACACAAAACGGTTCATGGGCAAGATTGTTGAGATGGGTATGTGCCCAAACAAAGCGAAATGGGCTTCTTGGTCTGGCAAAGGATATCGCGGATTAACCAAACCAAAAGAGTGGGCAAAAAAGTTACAGTATACTGGCGAAACTGTGGTTAAAGAGAAATATCTTTTTTTGGTAGCAAACGCAACCTATCAAAGCCGATATACAGCCCAATCTTGGACAAACGATTTTGCTGTTGCTATGTCGTTTGCTAACAGCGATCTAGACATTCCTGTAATAATGGAAATTGAACTAACTCGTGAAAATACTTTATTCTCTCCTGAATCAAGCGTAACGCTTAGTGGTTTTGGAGAAGCGGAAATTATACGAGTAGGCATTAGACCCACAAAAGTTAAGGTGTATGTGAATATACAATTTATGATTGAATTCTTTTGCTACAGGATATTGGGAAACGGAGGAACTAAAGGAGTTCCTAAAGCAGAACAAACCTCTTGGTGGACGAAACAATTTGAAGGATTATTTTCTCAACTTGGTGATGAAAAGTTTGTGAAAGACCTTATGTCTAATCCTAAAATCAAAGCAATAATTAAACGAGAAGCAAAGGTTAGCATATGAAATCATTCAAGCATCATCTCACCGAACTATTTGACCAACCGTTTCCGTTTGCGTCTTCTTCAATTATAAATGGCGATGTGGTGAAGTATGTGTATAGAAACGATGCTACCTTTGTGGTTATAATGTTTTTTGACCTTGGTAACGGAGGTTGGGATGTGATATTCTCACGAAACGGTAAGGTTGCTGTAACAGGACAAGGTGATGCTGGTCGTGTGTTTGCTTCCGTGTTAGACGCATTTCAACGATTCTTGCGGGACTATAAGGATAAAGCAGACACCATTAGTTTCACGGCTGAAAAGCAGGAACTAAATCCTGCAACAAGCAAGTATACTACAGATTCTCGTGTTACGCTGTATAAGGCTATGATTAAACGATATGCGGAAGCAAACGGATATCGGATGCGAAGCAACATTCCGATATCAGGAATGGGCAAAGGTAAACAACTGTTCGTGTTGGAGAAAATATGAAGTCTTTTTTCTCATTCATTAACGAAGCGGTGGAAAGCGGATTGCGAGATTCCGACTATAATCCCGATTGGCATGAACCTGAGTGGGTTAAAACTCATAAGCCTAGTGTATGTGATTTGTTGTCGGAACCCACACCAGCAATGATGGTGATTGGAACAAAACTTGTGCAAAAAACAGGAGATCCTTGGTTTCAATACGCACCTAGCGAAACCGTAAAATTTTTGCAAGCGTTGCAGTTGCATTTAACTCAAGTTGGTGGAGATAAGGGTATGGGGTCAGTAGGTATAGGATTGGTAAGAGCAGCCGCGAATTGTTCTCGCCGCGCTTCTTGGAGCATGACTTCTGAGAAACGCTTGTGGCGCGGTAAAGGAATCACACTTTCCGAAGCAGTCAGATTACTTAGAGGCAAAAAACATCACACCTCAACAATTTCTGGTGTTGGCTATTGTGTTGGAGTGGATGAAATTTACACTTCCAAGTATCCTATACAATCGTGGAGCACAAATTCGCAAGAGGCAGTAGAGTTCGCATCAGGTGCTAGAAAGAATGCTGGAACTTGGTATCTTCCTCGCGTAACAGACGGCATGCTTAAGAAAGATAATCCTAGCGTTTGGTGTGTAATGGAGTTGACTGATTTCAAACCACAGGAAACCTTGTTTGGAGAATTCCGAGGATATCCTGTCAGTAAATCTGTATCTCGTCTAGAAGAAGATGAAACAATCAGAATTACCAATCGTCCAGTTAAGGTTCGTTATTGGTTTTTACAAGAACAGTTTGAAGACATGTTGCTTGCAGGACTATTATAATCTTATGAAATCTTTTAAACAACACATTTCTGAAAAGTGGACGCAATCGTATAAGCGTAGCATTGATTGTAGCCGACCAAAAGGCTTTTCGCAGCGAGCACATTGTCAAGGCAAAAAGAAGCGAGCAGGCAAATGAAAGACTTTGAAGTGTTCTCGGAGGAAACCAACAATGCTCGCACCGAGCGGATTGTAAAGAATCTGTTGCCTGCCATTAGAAACGGTGACATGAACGCGCAAATATGTGCGATTGCATCACTTGAATTTGGAGACTTCATGCACTTCCTACGAGCACTCGGTGGAAACATAGGCCCATCAGGAACTGTGATAAATCTTGGTTCAACTGGCGCACACATCTACACGCTTATAAATGAAAAAGAATCAAAGGATATAATGTATTTTTGTGCTTATCTGCGTAATCATCTGTCTGCTTTTTTTGGTGATTTAGCAACCACAGCGTCGGTAAACTTGAAAAATCGCTACTATCCTACATTTAAATCCATGTTGGATTGTTCATCTCGTAAATCTTGGACAAAACCAGAATCAGGGTTTGTGTATCGTGGAAAGGCTACAGGCATTTCATATCTTGCAAAAATGGGTGAGTGGCGCACCGAAGGCGAGTATTCGGTATGCAAAGGCAGTTACACAAGTCAGTATCCCATGCAATCTTGGTCGTATAGCAGAACAAAAGCGGAACTGTTTGCTGATACGCGAATTGGTGATATATCGTTATGGATAGACCGTCTTGGTGAGATTGGTGGAATAGGCAAAGAAGCAGGCGGCGATTGGGAGAAACAGGTATTGAAACAAACTCAACCGCTAGGCATACAACGAGGCGATTTGGCTGTGCCTGTGGTGATTCGGTGTCCTGTGAATCCACGAGAATTCTTGTTCTCTGCTGACTCAAGCGATAAAATTAAAGTAGCCTTGAAATTGTTTACTAAAAACACGAAAGAACGAGAAACGGTGCGAGTTTCTAGTCAACCTGTTGCTGTGGAATACATGGTTAAAAATGTTAAGGGTGTTGACATGAAAACAGCGATTGCACAATGGCGAGAAGCCAACGGATAATATTTAAAAATTAACACAGTCTAGGTAAAACCCTAAATACCATACCAACAGGAGAATTGCCATGTCAGGAAACGCACGAAGACTAGCCGAAGCCGCAAATCAGATTATTAACTCACAGCCTATTAATGAAGCCTATAAAGCCGGAGACAAGGTAAAGGTTCCACACAAGGGCAAGATGGTAAAAGGCAAGATTGTTCGCTACGATGATGGCGGAACAGACAAGGCAAGACAGTCGGGTGGAGGATATGTGGTGGATGTTGGTGAGCCTGCAAGCATCCTAGTTCCTGCAAACAAGGTGGTTAAAGAAGCCGCAAATCAGATTGATGAAATAAGTAAAGCAACCAAGGATGCGTATGTCGCCAAGCGTGGCTCACAACTCTCATCCATGTTGAGCGGACATACTAAGGGCAAGCAACTCACAGGCAAGCAGCAAGCCAATGCCGTGAAGGGCATCAAGCAGGCTATGGGTGTGAAGGAAGAAACTGCTGAGATTACTGAAGCACCATACACTCCTGCTAACGATTACGAAGGTGAAATGGCAATGACTCAACTAAAGTCGGTTATTGAAAAGGCAACCGAGACTCTTGCAATGCTGAAGCCAGAAGCCAAAATGGAAGCATGGGTGCAAAGCAAGATTACCTTGTGCGACGAGCATATCTCGTGCGTTCGTGATTATTTAAAGCACACACCAGGTGCGGTGAGTTAAATGAACAAAAACTACGAACAAATCTTGGAGTCGGCTGATGCGGCTTTAGCCCGCTTAAACGAACTATACTATCGTAAAGCACATCCAACCAATCCGATTCTCATTCCTGCAAAGCGAGTATACGACGAGTTTTTCAAGTATGTGAAGAATAGCGGGATCATGTTCAACCAACTCAAAGCGGAACAGGCGGTTGAAGAGGTGTTTCGTGTTCGTCAATCAACGAGGTCGTCAGGCAGCACAGGAGAACTAGTGATGACTGCTTTTTTGGTTTACAAGCGATATATGGGAATTAGTTAAGTTAACTTTTAATTTTTAAAATCCCATCGCTCTGGCTAGCAAAATCCCTACCAGAAACGAACTCACACAAACCAAGAATTTTTGAAATCGGGTCATACGAAACCTCCTTGTATGATTCCTATACTATCTATTTTAATTTTTGTGTGAACCCTTGACAAAACTGTAAAATCGGGTATAATTGAGGATATGGCTACTCATCCTCTCAGCGTTCTTGTTCTTGACGATGATTCGCAGCGACACGCTGCTTTCGTGGCAAACAATCCGAATTGTCAGGTTCATTCGGTTTACACCTGCAAGGAGGCGGTGGCTGCGATATACGATCAGCATTTTGATGTGATTTGCTTCGATCACGACTTGGGATGGAACACCGAGCAGAACACCTACGAGACCTCTATTCCGTTCGCACAAACGGTGCGTCGGTTGATTGATGAGGGCGGCATTCTTGATTCCGTAATCATGTTGGTGCATTCCGCAAATCCTGTGGGGGCTCAAGACATTCTGAGTTACTTTGCGAGAACCATGAATCACTCATTCAAGGTTCCGTGGGCTTGGCGAATGCCGAATCTGTTTCACACCATTTGTGCTGATGGAACTTGATCGCGTCTACACTTTTGAGTGTGCCGCCTCGTTCGGCACTCTGCCACAATCCGTGGTGAACACCTTGTTCACGGACGGTCGCCATGCCGCAGGCTTTTTAGAGCGACAATTGGAAATATGGTTTCCAAACTTAAAGTTCATGGACGGTCGCGGCTTCGATCATCAGGACGAGCAGGGAACACGCTATGAAGCGAAATGCTTCACTCCACGCGGAGCCGACTATTCTGCATCGAAATTTAAAGGTGCAGGCAGGCGAATCAATCTGACAGAACACGCTGAAACCGCGAAACAATTAATTTACATTATGTGTGATGTTGTGGATTTTCCTGTGGTTCATGTGCTGTTTAAGCGTGGCGAAACCTTGTTGGCTAGATATCCGAACGGCAAGATTCCGTTCAATCAACGATCACAACTTTTTATCGCAGGAGATACTTGTTAACATGGAGTCTGCTTGGATTGAGACGGCAGCAGTGGTGACGCTGATTGTGATTCTTACGGTTCGCCGTTGGATGAGACTTGTTAAATGGATGCTTGTTCCGATTGCGATATGGATACTAATACGAGCCCTTGATCGTGCTAGGAAAAGGAGTTACCCGTGAATTTTTGGGCAGGAATGGCTAGCGGATTTGCTGTTGTAGCCGTCACCTTCGGGGTGGGTTATGCGGCATGGAGCATTTTCTTTGCGGAGAAGAACCGATGAAGCGAAAAAGTAAAAAATTGAAAATGCCGCCTCGTGGCGCACAACATCAACGCCCAAAAAGTTGGAGCAAGCGGGAAGAGCAGCAGGATCCGCGTCGGCAGCGTAAGCGCAGACGGCTCACCATATTTCTTGAAGACTACTGTATGCCCGTGTGATCCACGGGTTTTTTATTTAACTGCTGCTGCGAAAAGCAGTTAACACATAAATAAAGGTGATCGGGCTGAGTTGGTTGTAGGATAGTGTAACAGCGAACTACGCCATTCATGCTTTAAAAGGGAACTTCGCTACCTTTAGATCGTCGTAGTAACCTCAGTCCCGAGCAGTCTGGACTGAGGTTTTTTACTGCGATTACACTTGCATTTCTCACGAGTTCAAGTATACTACACCTATGGAAACCAGCATCGCATACTGTCTATGGCGACCGCCTGCGCGTGGCGGGGATGGGGCTATATTAGAGTTTCATCCCACCGCAACCGCAACCACGGAGAAACACGGATGGGTTGAACTCAGAAATCACGGCAACAGTTTGGTGCGAGTTTGGGGTGGCGGTGGCGAAGATGAATGGCTTCAAACGGGCGATGCCACATTGCTGAGATTGCCGGTAGCCAGAACCGTATGGGATAATCTTGTTAGAGCAGGATGGGAGCCGCTATCACCCAACACGCCACGAAAATGGTTTATCAAGGATCTTCCCCCATCACGAGATTGGATGGGAGATTGTTAACTAACAGGGGTTAGTGCAACGAAAGTTGCCAAGCGAGACAGGTTCACCTTACTCTCGTTTCCCCTGATACGGGTGATCGTATTCCCGGGTTCCGGAGCCCTAACGATCTGCGTTGTCACCGTGTAAGAGTCAACGGGTCTGGGTCAGAAGCCTCCTATTCCGAACGGCTTCCGCTTCTCCTCCTGAGCGATATCAGGAGGATTTTTTATTTTAACTTTACAGGGCCACCGTGGCTGTGTCTGTTTCAGGCGGATACCAGCGTTTCTTTGGAAGACACACACAGTAACCCTTACCTAACGGATTTGGATTTGAAAGCACTAAGGGAATATGAGTGTCATTGCTATTAATCCATTCGGTTCCCCACAACGACGCTAAACAATCACTCCATGATTCGTTTTTTATTGTGAATTGTATTTGACCTGCAACATGCGTAGGATTTCCGCCAACCGCCTTTTGAGCAAAAATTTTAACTTGCAACTCTAATTCTCTGCACTCTTCAGAATCAGAAGTGTTTCTGAATACACACGAACAGTTGCGTTTGGTTTTGTTTTTGATTATGTTGTTTATTAACTCTGAAGAGTTTGGCAACTCTTTCAACTTAAATTTGCCGTGTATTTCTGTAGGATTACCCGAGGGAGAGATATTGTTAAAATCAAAGTCTGACACAAAAACATCGTTAATGTAAAGTTTAAAACTAGAATCACCGCAACCGTGTCCAATTGCACAGTAACCAAAATAGTAGTCCCATTTGAATTCAATATCACCAATTTCTTCTTCAGTTATAGTTCGCATATTTGGAGTTCGGTGTCCAATACAACCTCCTCGGAC
>Ga0164293_10004625_pt1 | contig 11762 bp, 12 predicted proteins | sample GEODES118metaG_FD_111487 | JGI IMG/M metagenome (GOLD analysis project Ga0164293, IMG submission 111487) | Eutrophic lake water microbial communities from Lake Mendota, Wisconsin, USA - GEODES118 metaG | ecosystem: Environmental > Aquatic > Freshwater > Lake | place: USA: Lake Mendota...
CCAATTAATAATTGTCTGTTTGTATTAGTTAATGTTCTTATTACAATTTGTTCAGTAGAATCAGATGTGGAATAAATCTGACCATAAACAGAAAGTCTACCTACGTTAGCAGATGTAGTTCCTATACCAACACTACCACTATTAGAAACAGTTAGTGCTAAAACACTATCAGTTATATTATTCCAATAGGTTGAATCATTATCGGATAGAAATCCCCATTTTTTAGCAGCAACACCTGTTCTTTGATATGCAATTGACTGTGCATTGGTAGAAGCAATTTCTAATGGATAGCTTGGTTGTGTAATACCAATACCAACGTAACCTGCGCTTGTAATGCGCATTCTTTCAGTATTACTACCTACATTGAATGTCATGTAGTCATTACCAAAAACGGCAGCAGCGATAGAAGACTTTATAACACTATCTACATTTATAAAGTTTAATGCAGCGGCAGTTACTCCCGTTTGACTTGGATTCGACAAGTAAATACAGTCTGCAGTACCTGAATTAAAAGTTTTGGCTATAGTAAAAAATCCCGCAGGAGTTGTTGTGCCAATACCCGTATTACCTGATGCACCTGAAATAATTCCCCCACCACTACCCAACTTAATTGAACCAACTGTACTATCCTGAACGCCATATATACCTATAGTGTTGGCAATATTTACATCATAAAGAGCAGCATCATCACCGCCTTGGAAATATTTCCCACCGTTTACTGTAGTAATATATGGCAGACTTGTAGTTACGGTGCTACCATCGTCTATTATGCTACTATTACCTATTGTAGTTGTACCTGTAAACTTAGCAACACGGTTTACAGTACCGCTAATAGTACCCGCACCTGAAGAACCCGAACTACCTGAAGAACCCGAAGAGCCACTTGTGCCTGAAGTTCCTGAAGACCCGCTTGTAGCAGAAGTTCCCGATGTACCTCTCGTACCTGATGTACCTGAAGAACCTGAAGTACCCGAAGTACCACTTGAACCTGAAGTTCCCGAAGTACCACTTGAACCTGATGAACCTGAAGAAGCAGATGTACCCGAAGTTCCTCTCGTACCGCTCGTTCCTGAAGAACCGCTTGTAGCGGATGTACCTGAAGAGGCAGATGTGCCGCTTGAACCTGAAGAGCCGTTAGTTGCAGATGTACCTGAAGAACCTGAAGTTGCCGAAGTGCCACTTGTACCCGATGAACCTGAACTTGCGGATGTTCCCGAAGTTCCTCTCGTACCGCTCGTTCCTGAAGAACCGCTTGAGCCACTTGAACCTGATGAGCCACTTGAGCCGCTTGAACCTGAAGAGCCGTTAGTTGCAGATGTACCTGAAGAACCTGAAGTTCCCGAAGTACCCGAAGAACCACTTGAACCTGAAGAAGCAGATGTACCTGAAGTTCCTTTCGTACCGCTCGTTCCTGAAGAACCGCTTGAGCCGCTAATACCTGATGAGCCACTTGAACCACTTGAACCTGATGTACCCGCAGTAGCATTTTGACCACTTGTACCCGCAGTAGCGTTTAGACCACTTGTACCGCTTGAACCATTTGTACCCGATGTTCCTGATGTTCCTGAAGAACCCGAAGAAGCAGAAGTACCTGAAGTACCCTTCGTTCCACTTGTACCGCTTGAGCCTGAAGTTCCTGATGAACCTGATGTCCCGCTTGAACCTGAAGTACCCGAAGAACCTGATGTTGCAGACGTACCCGCAGTAGCATTCAATCCGCTTGTTCCTGAAGAACCATTGGTTGCGCTTGTACCTGAAGTTCCGTTTGCACCGCTTGTACCTGAAGTACCTTTCGTACCACTTGTACCGCTTGAACCCGAACTACCTGAAGTACCTGAACTACCTGAAGAACCTGAAGAGCCCGATGTAGCAGAAGTACCCGAAGAACCGTTAGTTCCTGATGTACCCGAAGAACCTGAAGTTCCCGATGTTCCGCTTGACCCCGATGAACCTGAAGAGGCTGAAGTTCCCGCTGTACCACTTGAACCTGAAGTACCCGAAGTACCTGAAGAACCACTTGAACCGCTAATACCGCTTGAACCTGAAGAACCTGATGTACCCGCAGTAGCGTTTTGACCACTTGTACCCGCAGTAGCATTCTGACCGCTTGTACCGCTTGAGCCATTTGTACCACTTGTTCCTGATGTACCTGAAGAACCTGATGTAGCGGAAGTACCTGAAGTTCCTTTTGTACCACTCGTACCGCTTGAACCCGAAGAGCCTGAACTACCCGAAGAGCCACTCGAAGCAGAAGTTCCACTTGAACCCGATGTTGCAGATGTACCTGCAGTAGCATTTAGACCACTCGTTCCTGAAGAACCATTGGTTGCGCTTGTACCTGAAGAACCATTTGCACCGCTCGTACCTGAAGTTCCTTTCGTACCACTTGTACCGCTTGAACCCGAACTACCTGAAGTACCCGAAGAACCTGAAGAACCGCTTGAACCTGAAGTAGCAGAAGTACCCGAAGACCCGTTAGTTCCACTTGTACCGCTTGAACCTGAAGTACCCGATGTTCCGCTTGAGCCACTTGAGCCTGATGAAGCAGAAGTACCCGCAGTACCGCTCGAACCTGATGTTCCACTTGTTCCTGAAGAACCACTTGAACCACTAATACCACTTGAACCTGACGAACCTGATGTACCCGCAGTAGCGTTTTGTCCACTTGTACCCGCAGTAGCGTTCTGACCGCTTGTACCCGAAGAACCGTTAGTGCCACTTGTTCCCGAAGTTCCTGAAGAGCCTGAAGTAGCAGATGTACCTGAAGTACCTTTTGTACCGCTCGTACCGCTTGAACCCGATGAACCTGAACTACCCGAAGAACCACTCGAAGCAGAAGTTCCCGAAGAACCTGATGTTGCAGACGTACCCGCAGTAGCATTCAGACCACTCGTTCCTGAAGAACCATTGGTTGCGCTTGTACCTGAAGAACCATTTGCACCGCTCGTTCCTGAAGTTCCTTTCGTACCGCTTGTACCGCTTGAACCTGAAGAACCTGATATACCTGAAGAACCTGAAGAACCGCTTGAACCTGAAGTAGCAGATGTACCCGAAGACCCGTTAGTTCCTGATGTACCCGAAGAACCTGAAGTTCCCGAAGTACCACTTGAACCTGATGTACCTGAACTTGCACTTGTTCCTGAAGAACCTGATGTTGCACTTGTTCCTGAAGAACCGCTTGAGCCGCTAATACCTGATGAGCCACTCGTAGCAGAAGTACCCGAAGAACCACTTGTTCCGCTTGTACCTGCAGTAGCATTTACACCACTCGTTCCTGATGAACCATTCGTTCCGCTCGTTCCTGAAGAGCCGCTCGTAGCAGATGTACCTGAACTACCCGAAGTACCGCTTGAACCGCTCAAACCACTTGAACCCGAAGTTCCTGCAGTTCCTGAAGAGCCGTTAGTTCCGCTTGTACCTGAAGAACCTGAAGTTCCGCTTGTTCCCGAAGAACCTGAAGTTCCCGAAGAGCCATTTATACCGCTTGTACCTGCTGAAGAGGATGTTCCTGCAGTTCCTGAAGAGCCACTTGACCCACTTATGCCACTCGAACCCGAAGAACCTGAACTACCTGATGTGCCTGAAGTACCTGAAGAACCGCTTGTTCCACTTGTACCTGTAGTTCCACTCGACCCGTTAGTACCGCTTGTTCCTGAAGTACCCTTCGTACCTGAAGTACCCGAAGAACCACTTGAAGCAGAAGAACCCGAACTACCTGATGTAGCTGAAGTACCACTTGAACCACTCGTAGCTGAAGTTCCTGAAGAACCCGAAGAACCACTCGTAGAGGATGTACCACTTGAAGCAGATGTACCCGAAGTTCCTGAAGAACCTGATGAACCGCTTGTTGCGGATGTACCTGAAGAACCTGAAGTACCGCTTGAACCTGAAGCTCCTGAAGAACCTGATGAACCGCTTGTAGATGAAGTACCACTTGAGCCACTTGTAGCAGAAGTACCTGCAGTTCCTGATGAACCATTAGTACCTGAAGTGCCACTTGAACCTGAAGAGCCGCTTGACCCACTCGTTCCTGATGTACCCGAAGAAGATGAAGTTCCTGATGTACCCGCAGTAGAAGAAATTCCACTTGAACCGCTTGTAGCAGATGTCCCTGCAGTTCCTGATGAACCTGATATACCCGAAGTTCCTGATGAACCTGAAGAGCCACTTGTACTTGAAGTTCCGCTTGAACCCGAAGAACCTGAACTACCTGAATTTCCGCTTGTTCCGCTCGTTCCTGAAGGCGGATTAAATGTTGTTTGAGCGTATGAGTAGTTACTCGTACCCTCTGTATAAAAAGTTATATTATGATTACCACCACCACCTGAAAATTCAGCATAAATTTGACAATAAAGCCTATCTGTTGCGTTTAATGCAGTCTGACCCAAAAACAAATCTGTAAAAAACTCTTTAATGACATCCGTTGACAAACTTTCGGTGTCAAGATTCGTAGTTCCCAAAAGAGTAGAAGTACCACCCGTTGTGTAACTATAAAGTTCTATGTCTACTGCTACGCTTCTATTTGTATCAATAGAAAAGTGTGTTACCCACGCCCAATTCCCCGCAGGTATGCTCGTAATGTTTGGCACACCTGAATCTGTAGCAAAAGTTGCAATTAATGTTCTTGTATTTGGCGCTACATTTTTAACTACTGTTTGCTGCGCTCCACCTGTTGCCGTAGGAGACCATTCCTTATATGTCGGAGTACCAAAAGCACTATTTGTTTCTACTGACTGATTGAGATAATACACCAATCCACCCGCAACACCGCTCGCACCGCTTGACCCTGAAGTGCCTGCTGTACCCGCAGTTGATGATGTACCTGCAGTCGAAGAAGTACCTGAACTACCCGAAGTAGCCGATGTTCCGCTTGAGCCACTTGTTGCAGAAGTACCCGAAGAACCACTTGTAGCAGAAGTGCCACTTGAACCGCTCGTACCTGAAGTTCCTGAAGAACCGCTCGTAGCAGATGTGCCTGAAGTACCTGTAGTCCCTGATGAACCGTTAGTTCCTGAAGTTCCACTTGACCCTGAAGTTCCTGCAGTTCCTGAAGTTCCACTTGACCCTGAAGTCCCTGATGTACCTGCAGTAGCCGATGTACCACTTGTTCCGCTTGAACCCGAACTTGCCGAAGTGCCACTTGAACCGCTCGTAGCTGATGTACCTGCAGTTCCTGATGAACCGTTTGTTCCTGATGTACCTGATGACCCTGAAGTACCTGCAGTCGAAGAAGTACCTGAAGATGCAGAAGTTCCTGACGAACCGCTCGAACCTGATGTAGCTGAAGTACCCGCAGTAGACGAAGTACCTGCAGAAGAAGATGTACCACTCGTACCACTACTACCTGAAGTAGCAGAAGTTCCCGAAGAGCCGCTCGAACCTGAAGAAGCGGATGTTCCTGAAGTTCCACTTGAGCCTGATGTGCCACTCGTTCCTGAAGAACCCGAACTACCACTTGTAGCGGAAGTTCCTGAAGTTCCTGAACTACCTGAAGAACCCGATGTACCGCTTGATGCAGATGTACCTGAACTTGCACTTGTTCCCGAAGAAGCTGATGTACCACTCGTACCCGATGAGCCACTTGTTCCTGAAGTTCCACTTGAACCGCTTGTTCCTGAACTACCGCTTGTAGCGGATGTTCCTGAACTACCACTCGTTCCTGATGAAGCCGATGTACCACCTGTTCCTGATGAGCCTGATGTGGCAGAAGTACCTGAGCTACCTGATGAACCTGATGTAGCAGATGTACCTGAAGTCCCACTCGACCCGCTTGTAGCAGATGTACCTGAAGTTCCGCTTGAACCTGAACTTCCCGAAGTAGAAGATGTGCCACTTGACCCCGATGTACCGCTTGTTCCACTTGTTCCTGATGAACCTGAAGAAGCAGATGTTCCTGAAGTTCCACTTGAGCCTGATGTTCCACTTGTTCCTGAAGAACCACTCGTAGAAGAAGTACCCGAAGTACCTGCAGAAGAAGATGTACCTGCAGTTGCAGAAGTCCCGCTTGTACCTGAAGAACCGTCAGTTCCCGAAGTACCGCTTGAACCATCTGTAGCGGATGTACCGCTTGTTCCTGCAGTTGATGAAGTTCCACTTGATGCAGAAGTACCCGAAGAGCCGTCAGTTCCTGAAGTACCGCTTGAACCTGAAGTAGCAGAAGTACCTGCAGTTCCTGATGAACCTGAACTACCTGAAGTAGCAGAAGTACCACTTGAACCTGATGTACCCGAAGTTCCCGTAGTACCCGATGAACCACTTGAAGCAGATGTACCGCTTGTTCCTGATGACCCATCATTTCCTGAAGTTCCACTTGAAGCAGAAGTTCCGCTTGAACCGCTTGTGGCAGAAGTGCCTGAAGATGCAGAAGACCCACTTGACCCCGATGTACCCGAAGTACCACTTGACCCTGAAGTTCCACTTGTTCCGCTTGTACCCGAAGAACCTGAAGAAGCAGACGTACCACTTGTTCCTGAAGAACCTGATGTTGCAGACGTACCCGATGAACCACTCGTAGAAGAAGTACCCGAAGTACCTGCAGAAGACGAAGTTCCTGATGTAGCAGAAGTCCCGCTTGTACCTGAAGAACCGTCAGTTCCCGAAGTACCGCTTGAACCGTCTGTAGCGGATGTTCCGCTTGTTCCTGCAGTTGATGAAGTTCCACTTGATGCAGAAGTACCCGAAGAGCCGTCAGTTCCTGAAGTACCGCTTGAACCTGAAGTAGCAGATGTACCTGCAGTTCCTGATGAACCTGAACTACCTGAAGTAGCAGATGTACCACTTGAACCTGATGTACCTGAAGTTCCCGTAGTACCCGATGAACCACTTGAAGCGGATGTACCGCTTGTTCCTGATGAACCGTCAGTTCCTGATGTTCCTGAAGAGCCTGTAGTTCCACTTGAACCACTTGAAGCGGATGTACCCGAAGAAGCGGAAGAACCACTTGACCCCGATGTACCCGAAGTACCACTTGAACCTGAAGTTCCACTTGTTCCGCTCGTTCCTGATGAACCTGAAGAAGCGGATGTACCGCTTGTTCCCGATGAACCCGAAGTTCCTGAAGTACCTGATGAGCCACTTGTGGAAGATGTTCCACTCGTACCTGCAGAAGATGAAGTTCCTGATGTAGCAGAAGTTCCGCTTGTACCCGAAGAACCATCAGTTCCTGAAGTACCGCTCGAACCGTCTGTTGCGGATGTACCTGAAGTACCCGCAGTAGAAGATGTTCCTGAAGTAGATGATGTTCCTGATGAACCGCTTGTTCCTGAAGTACCACTTGAACCTGAAGTAGCAGAAGTACCTGCAGTTCCTGAAGAACCTGAAGTACCACTTGAAGCAGATGTACCACTTGAACCCGACGTTCCTGAAGTTCCTGAAGTACCTGATGAACCACTTGTAGCAGAAGTACCGCTTGTTCCCGATGAACCGTCAGTTCCCGATGTTCCTGAAGAGCCTGTAGTTCCACTTGAACCACTTGAAGCAGAAGTACCGCTTGAAGCAGAAGTTCCACTTGAACCTGATGTTGCACTTGTACCCGAAGACCCCGATGTTCCTGAAGTACCCGTAGTTCCTGATGAACCGTCAGTTGCGGATGTACCGCTCGACCCCGATGTAGCAGATGTACCTGCTGTACCACTTGAACCCGAAGTTCCCGATGAACCGCTTGTCCCACTCGTTCCTGAAGAGCCACTCGTTGCGGATGTACCTGAAGAACCTGAAGTTCCTGATGTACCTGATGTACCGCTTGAACCTGAAGTCGCAGATGTTCCTGAAGAGCCTGATGTAGAGGCAGTACCACTTGTTCCTGAAGAACCTGAAGTTGCGCTTGTTCCGCTTGTGCCACTCGTTCCTGAAGAACCCGATGTAGCCGATGTACCTGAAGACCCTGAAGTTCCTGATGTACCTGATGTACCGCTTGAACCACTCGTAGCAGAAGTTCCCGAAGAACCACTTGTTCCTGAAGTTCCTGCCGTTCCCGAAGAGCCACTTGTAGCAGAAGTACCGCTTGAACCACTCGTTCCTGATGTACCACTCGAACCTGAAGTTCCTGATGTGCCTGAGCTACCTGATGTACCTGAAGTTCCTGCTGTACCGCTTAAACCCGAAGTACCGCTCGAACCTGAAGTACCTGCAGAACCACTCGAACCTGCAGTACCCGCAGAACCACTCAAACTCTTTTGAAGAAAAATGGCGGTTTGTGAGTCAATCTTTATGTAAACAGGATAAATAGCCCCACCAACAGGAGGGGTAGTCGCAAGATTATATGTTTGTGCAGGGTCAAAATAGAGGACATCGCCCGTATTTCCTACCAAAGGAGGTAGGTTTTTTACAATTCTACCTATGGGTCTAACCCTTAAATTACCTTCTTCGGGTGTATTTACTGTTGTTACAATACCCGCAATAGAGAGTATGTCTTCGTCAGTTGTACCCGTAACCTTTATAAATTCACCTGCTGAATTAATTCTTACGAAATCACCAATAGAAAATGTAGAATAATTAGTGCTGTCAGGGTCAATAGAAAAGAAATCAGTCAGATAATTCCTAAATCTAAACCTATCATGTAGGTCATTCAGCCAATTTGTAAGGTCTCCAAGTTGACTACGAATCTGTTCTGTTGGTGTTATAACGGGAAGACCGTCATCACCAATCTTAAAAATAAGACCCGTGAACCCTTCAGGTGGAAAGTTATTACCTGAAGAGGTATTATCAACTAAAAGATTATATAAATCGACATCTTGTATATCAACTCGGCAACTTGTACCTTGAGCGTTGATGTTGGATATGGCGGTAATCTTGTAACAGTTACCGTTAGGTAAACCCAACCACATACCAACCTCGATGTCGTTAGCATCATAATAATAAGGAGGAACTGTATCTTCTGAACTTTGTTCCTGAATTAAAACTGTAAGAGTAGAGCGAAAGACAAAACCTGCACCATTCCAAACGCTAATTACATTTGAATAAGTCTCCACTATGGTTGTAGAACCAAAGTTTATAGAAGCAGGAAGACAAATTGGTGGTTTTATCAGATTCGCCATATTTCACACTATACTTTAGCAAGGAAAAAAATAGTTAAACTACCCGAACCCACACTCGCATACCCTGCAAGGGTAGGAGACAGGCTATAATAAGTCATAGTCGTATAGCCTGAATTTTGGAACATTGAGTAGTTACCCGTAGTATTCCCTGAAAAAGAGCGTGAAAGCACATTTGACCCATTAACACCACTTGTAAAAGCTCCTACAATGACATTACCAAGAGGATGAGTAATAGTAAACTGACTTCCTGAATTTATCGTAAAATTCCAACCCGTTTCTCCTATTAAACTTGCTCCTACGGGGTCAGTAGCACTTACGACTGCATTCAAAGACCCATTTTCTGTACCTATAACAACTGTAAATGTTTTCAAAGTACCTGCGGCACTTACGCCTGAAGTACCTGCTGTACCCGTTAATCCGCTTGTAGCACTTGAACCCGATGTACCTGATGAACCCAAAGCAGAAGTTCCTGACGAACCGCTTGAACCCGAAGTTCCTGCGGTTGAATTAATACCACTTGTTCCTGAAGAACCCGTAATACCCGAAGTACCCGCAGTACCCGTCAGACCCGAAGTACCGCTTGAACCTGAAGTACCGCTTGTTCCCGAAGAACCGCTTGTCCCCGAAGTTCCTGATGTGCCTGAAGTACCCGAAGTACCAAAAGTTTGACCACTCGTTCCTGAAGAGCCTGAAGCTCCCCCGCCTCCGCTGCCCCCCGAAGTGAAGCCAAAGTAGTCAGTACCTAAAAAATTACTCATGCCAATTCAAGTTTCAGGACATCTTGAAGTAAAAATTCCTTCATAAAAGCCCCATCGTTATATAAAAAATATCTTACTTCATTGTCGTCTTCCCTATCCAAATATACACAAACTTCAACGTTTTTTGACTGCAACTCGGATTGAAAGTTTTCAATAATTTTTTTGATTTGAGGTGGGACTAACAATGAATATCCTTTCAAGTCAATCAACACACCTAAAATCTCCATCATTTTAGTATCTCTTACAGGTTGGTGATGATGGCAAACCTTAAAACCTGTAACACTTTCCTCATCTTCCTCTTTCAGATACAACAAAATTGAAACTTCTTCTTGTTCTACCTTGTCGTTTTTACTGAATTTTTTGATGGCTTTATTAAAAATCTTCTTCGTTTCATTAACAATGAAATCTTCCATTTTTATGTTTTTTTTGTAGTTAAAAATACTATGATTGAGATATTACTATCTCTGCAATATCTCCCGATGTACCTGCTGTTATAGTTACTCCATCAATAGGATTTGAAACAACAGATGCACTGATAGTTACACCTTGCCCTTCATTTAAAGTTACAGGGTCAGACGCAATATTTTGAAATGAACCGCTACCTGCTACTGTAATTGTACCTAAGCGACAAATAACACTAAGCCTTACTGCATTATCTGCAACAGCAACACTAAGGCTATCATTTGTAAGCGTGTATGTCCAAACATTTGTTGCTCCCATCTTATTTCTTGTTTAAAATGCTTTTAAGATTGTTTGTATATTCAAACGGTATAGTGGTAGAAATGAAGCTACTCTTCACTTTTACATATCCTATTGCTTGGAATGTAACATCTTTTGCACCTACACTAAAAGAAATAATGTCAAGAATGTTTTGACCAACAATTCTTGGATTAAACTTAAAATTAAATGTGATGTCAGTTGTTTTTGAAGGCAAAATCAAGATGTCCTTGGTTTCGTTTACGCTTCCAACTTTTATTCCATTTATGAGAAAATCTAAGTACATTTCATTAACCGTAGCTTCAACGTTTGATGCGTTGTAAATACGGGTAGTAATGTCCATAGAAACCTGATTCTGAGAGATACCTATAATCTTTAAGCCAACTACTTGATAAGTAATGTCTTTAAGAAAGTCAATCTGCTTCAAATAATAACGGTAAAGGGCGTAACCAATTACGCCAAGACCTGTTACGATTAATATAGGCTTTAATGATTTCATCTTCTTCTCAAAATTAATGCAATTATTACCAATCCCACAACTCCTATACCACCATATATCAACAAATTTTTGTTTTTGCTTACAAAATCACCTTTAGCACCTCCATCAGAAGGAACTAATCCTTGAAGCTCTGCTTGCGCTTTGCTAACAGAAACATCACTTAACTTGGTAAGGGTGTCCAATGTAGATGCTCTTTCCTTTTCTTGCTTATCTTGCTCTTTTAAAGCCTCACATCCCTGAAGGATTTGCTTGTTTTTGTATTCACCCAATACTTTATTGGTTTCATCCAACCTTTCCCTTTGTTCAAGAGTGGATTTTTGCTTGAGTAAAGTAGCTACATCATTTGATATGGCATCGATTGAAGTCTGAACATTTGCACAATCAGTGGGGTATGAATCATATTTTGCTCTTATCTGCTCCCTGAAAGTAGCTTTCTTTTTATTTCTGCTACCGAAAAGGTTATAGAAGTCCTCGCTACCCGTGTAATTACGGTTTTCATCAGCAAACTGCCTTAAACCTAATCGACCTTCGGCAAATACACCAAGGTCATCATTTTCAATCATGTCGATAGCCATAATCTCTTATTTTTTTATCAATTTGTAAATCACAAAAGCCCCAACAGCCACTCCGCCAATTAATAACCAATTTACTCCTTTTTTGGGATTTTCTCCTACCATATCTAATACTTCCTCTTGTGGGGGAGCAACAGGATTAAGTTCAGATGATTTTTCTCCCTCTACTTTTTGCGCAGGA
>Ga0164293_10004626_pt1 | contig 11761 bp, 10 predicted proteins | sample GEODES118metaG_FD_111487 | JGI IMG/M metagenome (GOLD analysis project Ga0164293, IMG submission 111487) | Eutrophic lake water microbial communities from Lake Mendota, Wisconsin, USA - GEODES118 metaG | ecosystem: Environmental > Aquatic > Freshwater > Lake | place: USA: Lake Mendota...
CCGCACGGTGCGTCGCAAGCACTTATGCCGACACTTGTCGAGAAAGTGAAATGGGTCGTTGATCTCGCTGCCGATTTTCGGCTGCAAGATGCATCGCTCTACCCGCAGTGGTACGGCGAATCGCATCCGTGTCCCGAACTCCTTCCGCAGTTTGCATACGGACTGCCCGAGCTGTATCGGGCGCAAATCGCAACCGCGTCAGCGGTTGCCGTTCCGGGGTGTTACCCCACGTGTACGACCTTGGCGATTGCGCCGCTCATTGTGAACGGACTCGTCCATCTCGACGGAATCGTGGTCAATGCTGCAAGCGGCGTGTCCGGCGCTGGTCGACCACCCAAGCCGAACACCACGTTCTGTACGGTCGATGAAGACTTCACTGCCTACGGGTTACTGAACCATCGGCATACGCCAGAAATTGAACAAAACGTCGCCGCGCTCGCGGCGGGGGACGTTTCGTCTGTCTCGGTGTTGTTTACCCCGCACCTCGCTCCGATGAATCGGGGAATGCTCGCAACCTGTTACCTGCGGCCCACTGGTGCCAAGTCCACCGAACAGTTGCTTGAGATTTATGAAGAGTTCTACGCCGATGAACAATTTGTTGTCGTTACCGAAGGTTCGCCGTCGACGAAAGCATGTTTGAGTTCAAACACCGCACACGTCACTGTTCGGGCCGACGAACGCACCGGCCACATCGTTGCGATCGGCGCAATCGACAATCTCACAAAGGGCGCATCCGGTCAGGCTGTGCAATGCGCCAACATCCTTGCCGGATTGCCTGAAGCGACTGGCCTTTCGTCGATCGGGGTGTACCCATGAGCGTCACCGCTGCTCCCGGTTTCGTTGCTGGCGGCGTTGCTGCTGGCATCAAGCCATCTGGCAATCCCGATCTTTCACTTGTCGCAACTGCTGACGGCCTTCCCGTCGCTGCGGCTGGTGTGTTTACGCGAAACAAGATGACTGCCGCGCCGGTGATCACGACTCGAGCACATCTTGACGCCACGAACGGTCACGCTGTTGCCGTTGTGCTCAATAGCGGTAACGCGAATGCCGCGACAGGCCAGCAAGGTCTCGATGACGCCGAAGCCATGTGTGCGGCCGTGGCAGCCGAACTCGGTGTCGATGCATCCCAGGTCCTTGTCTGTTCCACCGGACTCATCGGAATCCCTATGCCGATCGACATCATCAAGGCGGGCATTCCCGCCGTCGTCGCTGCGCGGTCTGCCGATGGCGGTCAGGCCGCAGCAACCGCGATCATGACAACCGACACTGTGGCTAAGCAGGTTGTCATCGACGGCGGAGGCTTTGTGGTCGGAGGCATGGCGAAGGGTGCTGCGATGTTGTCGCCCAATATGGCCACAATGCTTGCGGTACTTACAACCGATGCATCCGCAACGCCAGAACAGCTCAAAGCGGCGCTGGTCTACGGCGTTGCTGATTCGTTTAATGCTCTCGATGTCGATGGTTGCACCTCGACGAACGACACCGTGTTGTTGTTGGCGAGCGGGCTCGCTGGCCCCGTCGACGAAGCTGCACTGAATGATGCGGTTGCGAAAGCGTGTGCAAGTCTCGCAGCACAGATGTGTGCCGACGCCGAAGGCGCAACCAAAGTCGTGCGCATGACTGTTACCGGCGCTGCGTCAGACGCCGAAGCGTTGATCGGTGCTCGTTATGTCTCGCGCAGCAACCTTGTGAAGTGCTCGTGGTACGGCTGCGATCCCTATTGGGGTCGAATCGCGAGCGATCTCGGTTCGTGTGGCATCGACTTCGATCCCGCGAAGTTCTCTGTTTCCTATGGCGGCATCACCGTCTGTCGTGGCGCAATCGATGCCGAGCACGACGCCGGCGCTGTTGCAGCGCATATGGCCGGACGCAATCTCGAAATCGTTGCCGATCTCGGACTCGGATCCGGCACGGCAACAATCCTCACTAACGATCTTTCGCACGCGTACATCGACGAAAACATGGGCACCTCATGAGCGCATCGCCAGACAAAAAGCCAGGAGCATCAGCTCCGTCATCCCATTCGGGTCCAGCAATGGCCACCGCCGAGGTTCTCATCGAGGCGCTTCCGTTTCTCCGAGAGTTTTGGGGCAAGACCATTGTCGTGAAGTTCGGCGGCAACGCAATGACCGATGTATCGCTTGCTGAATCGTTCGCGGCCGACATTGTTTTGCTTCACTCAGTTGGTATCCGAGTAGTGGTCGTGCATGGTGGTGGGCCGCAAATCGGCGATCTGCTCAATCGACTTGGCATTCAGTCCGAATTCAAAGACGGTCTTCGGGTTACCGACGCCGACACGCTCGACGTTGCGCGGATGGTCCTCGTTGGCAAGGTCAATCGAGACATCGTTGCTTCCATCAACACCCATGGGCCCCTTGCTGTTGGCCTTTCGGGTGAAGACGGTGGACTCATCGAGGCGAACCGTCGCGACCCAGCGCTCGGATTCGTTGGTGACGTGGCCAAGGTGAACCCAGCCATTGTCGAGTCGCTCTTGGCCCAACACCTCATTCCTGTGGTTTCCACGATCGGCGCCGACCTCAATGGGCAGTCCTACAACATCAACGCCGACACAGTTGCCGGTGCTCTTGCTGGCGCGCTTGGTGCAACCAAGGTCATCTATCTGACTGATATCGCGGGTCTGTTGCGAGACATTGCCGATCCTTCGAGCCTCATTGCTGAAACAACACCGACCGAGATCGCACAACTCATCGCCGATGGCGTGCTTTCCGGCGGAATGATTCCAAAGGTCGATGCATGCCTCGAAGCCATCAGCGCTGGTGTGCCCGCAGCTCACATGCTCGACGGCAGAGTCCCGCACGTTGTCTTGCTCGAACTCTTTACCAAGTCTGGTGTTGGCACGATGATCACCTCTGAGGTCAGCCCATGAGCACGCATTCAGACGCCATGCACGCCCCGGCTGGACTCGATCATTGCCCGTTCATGCCGACCTACGGCGCGCCTGCAGTGCGCATGGTCAAAGGCGAAGGTTGCCGGCTTTGGGACGAGGACGGTAACGAGTATCTCGACTTCCTCGCCGGTATCGCAGTCGTCGGCCTCGGGCATGCCAATCCTGAGATTGCAGACGCGATCGCTGAGCAGGCGCGCACCTTGGTGCACGTTTCGAATCTGTATGGCACGGTGCCAGGCACCGATGTCGCCATCACGCTCGACCGTTTGCTCGGTGGGGGAGGGCAGATCTTCTTCACCAACTCGGGGGCCGAAGCAATCGAGTGTGCGATCAAACTCGCTCGCAAATGGGGTGGTGACGGTCGTTACGGAGTCGTCAGCGCATATGGCTCATTCCACGGACGCACGCTTGGTGCGCTTCATGCAACGGGACAGCCAGCAAAGTGGGAAGGATTCCAGCCTCTTCCCGAAGGTTTCCGGCATGTGGCCTGGAACGACCTCGCTGCTCTCGAAGCAGCAATCGATCCGAGCGTGGCTGCAGTCTTGCTTGAACCTATTCAGGGCGAAGGTGGAGTTCATCCGGCAACGGCCGAGTACTTCGAAGGAGTACGTCGCCTGTGTGACGAGCGCGGGCTCCTGATGATCGTCGACGAAATCCAGACTGGTCTCGGTCGCACCGGCGAATGGTTTGGCTTCCAGCACTTCGGTGTCGAGCCCGACGTCGTCACGATGGCCAAAGCACTTGGTAATGGCATGCCCATCGGCGCATGTTGGGCCAAGCGTGACGTCGCCGCGGTTTTCCAACCTGGCGATCACGGCACGACCTACGGCGGGCAACCACTCGCGGCATCGGCTGCGCGGGCAACGCTCGAAATTCTTGAGCGGATCAATGCTCCGCAATTGGCCGAACGTGCCGGCGCCGCGTTCCGACATCTGCTCGAGACCGTCGAAGGTGTCATCCAGGTTCGTGGCCTCGGACTGCTCCTCGCAGCAGAACTTGCTGTTGGAATCGATGCAAAAGCTGTTGCCAGCGATCTTCTCCAGCGAGGACTGATTGTCAACGCGGTATCGCCCACGTCACTTCGGTTTGCGCCACCGCTCATCGTTTCTGAATCCGAGATCGCACAAGCGGTCGATCTTCTCTCGGCAGTACTTGCCGATCACCTCTCCAAGGAAGAGTCATGAGACATCTTTTAGAGGTCGACGACCTCTCCACAACTGAATTAGGCGACATCCTCGATCTCGGTGGGGCTGCCACTGTTCCGCGCAGCCTCGATGGGCTCGGTATGGCACTGCTGTTTGAGAAGCCTTCAGCGCGGACTCGTAATTCCATGGAAATGGCCGTTGTGCAACTAGGTGGCCATCCACTCACGATCCGTCCCGACGAGGTTGGTCTCGACACGCGCGAGACCGTCGAAGATGTCACCAGAACCTTGTGCTGCTATCACGCTGCAATCGGTGCGCGGGTATTTGAACATTCCAAACTCGAGCGCATGACGGCAGTGAGCTCGGTTCCGGTCGTCAACATGCTCTCCGACGAGGCCCATCCTTTGCAGGCGCTCGCCGATCTGCTCACTATGGCAAATGAGTTCGGCGGCGTCGCTGGTCTCGCCGGCCGCACCGTGGCCTACATCGGCGATGCCAACAATGTCGCTCGCAGTCTTTCCCTGGGTGCAGGAATGTTGGGAATGTCTGTTCGGATTGCCACGCCGGTCGGTTTCGAATTTTCCGAAGCCGACATTGCGCGCATCATCGCGACCGGCACCGACTTCGCCGCTTCCAACGATCCGTTCGAGGCTGTTGCCGGTGCCAGCGTCGTCTATACCGACGTCTGGACCTCAATGGGCCAAGAAGACGAAGCAGCCCAACGGCGTGAACTGTTTGCCGGTTTCACCGTAAACGACGAGCTCATGAACGCTGCAGCTTCCGACGCCATCTTCCTGCACTGTCTTCCTGCCCATAGGGGAGAGGAAGTCTCTGATTCCGTACTTGAAGGTGCCCAGAGCAGGGTGTGGGCGCAAGCCGAAAACCGCATGCATGCCGCACGGGGTGCGCTCGTATGGCTCATGGAGCAACGATGACCGATATCAAGGAACCATCGAAGCTGGGTAAAACTCAACGACAGCACCTTGTCGCTCGGCTTATCGAGTCACAGGTGATCGCGAATCAGCAGGCGCTCGTCGATCATCTCGCTGCCGAAGGCGTGGTCGCAACCCAAGCCACTGTTTCTCGGGACCTCGAAGACCTCGGCGCGATCAAGGTCCGCATGCCCGGTGGCGAATCTGCCTATGCCATTCCGGCGCTTCCCAAAGAACAGCGCGCTCCTGAAGATCATCTGCGCCGCGTATTCGGCGATTGGGTGGTCGAAGTCGCGACATCGGACAACCTCGTTGTGATTCGCACACCTCCGGGTTCGGCCCATGTGGTGGCATCGGCGCTCGATCGTTCGGGACTCGCTGGCATCCTCGGAACCGTCGCCGGTGACGACACAATCTTGATCGTGGTTGCCGCCGATATCGGTGGCGCAGCGATTGCCGCACAACTTTCAGATCTCGCTGGACTCTGAGTCCAGCACCTCACAACATTCGAACCAACGAAGGAAGAGCAATGGCGCAACGAGTGGTACTGGCATACAGCGGTGGACTCGACACCTCAGTCGCAGTTCGCTGGATGATCGAGAACTACGGAGTCGAGGTAATCACTGTCGCGTGCAACCTCGGACAAGAAGGTGATTGGGAAGGCCTTCAGGCAAAAGCGTTTGCTGCAGGCGCGGTCGAAGCAATCGTGGTGGATTGTCGCGAGCAGTTCGCCGATGAATTCCTTGCCCCTTCGCTGAAAGCAAATGCGCTCTACGAGGGCAAGTACCCACTCGTCTCGGCGCTGTCGCGTCCAGTCATCGTGAAGCATCTCGTTGAAGCGGCTCGCTTGCATGGCGCCGATGCGGTTGCTCATGGTTGCACGGGGAAGGGCAACGACCAGGTTCGGTTTGAAGTAGCAACCCGAGCGCTTGCCCCCGATCTTGAAATCCTTGCGCCCGTGCGCAATTGGGGTATGACCCGCGAAATGTCGATTGACTACGCCGAAAAGCATGACATTCCCGTTCTTGCGACCAAAGAAAAGCTCTACTCAATCGACGACAACTTGTACGGCCGCGCAATTGAATGCGGCGAGATGGAAGACCCTTGGGCGCGTCCACCCGAAGGCGTGTGGTCGATGACCACGGTCAGGGCCTCAGAATCTCGCGAAGTTGTGATCGGTTTCGAACAAGGCATTCCAGTTTCCATCGACGGTGCTACCAAGTCGTTGGCTTCGCTCATTGTTGAAATGAATGACATTGTGGGCTCGTACGGCTGGGGTCGTCTCGACATGGTGGAAAATCGCCGTGTTGGCATCAAGAGTCGCGAAACCTATGAAGCTCCGGGTGCGCTTGCCCTCATCCTCGCTCACCAAGACCTCGAATCGCTGTGCCTCGAGCGCGATGTCATGCACGAGAAGCAGCGTCTCGAAGGCCGTTACGCCGATTTGGTGTACGACGGAATGTGGTACTCGCCACTCAAGAACGCGCTCGACGCGTTTGTCGATGCAACGCAGCAGTACGTCACTGGCGAGGTTCGTCTCCGTCTCGAACCTGGTCGTTGCTATGTGGTGGGTCGTCGCAGTCCTTGGAGCTTGTACGACTACGGCCTTGCTACCTACGACGCTGAAGATACGTTCAACCACGCCGATTCCGAAGGCTTCGTGAAGCTTTGGGGATTAGGCATTCAAACGTGGGCGGCTCGTCAATCGACCGCTTCCAACGGAAAGTAAAACTCCATGAGCACTCTCTGGCATGGCCGGTTCGAAGGCGGACCAGCAGAGGAATTGATGGCATTCACCGTAAGTCTTCCTTTCGACTCGCGACTTGCCGCCGACGACCTCACTGGTTCGCGCGCGCATGTCAGGGGTCTCGCCCGAGCGGGAATTCTGACCAAAGAAGAGTGTGCGTCGGTGCTGTCGGCTCTCGATGCAGTCGAGGCCGAACTGCGTGACGAAACATTTGTCTTCGTCCCATCCGATGAGGATATTCATACTGCCGTTGAACGTCGCGTGACCGACCTCGCTGGCCCAGCAGGCGCAAAACTTCATACCGGCCGTAGCCGGAACGATCAGGTCGCAACCGACCTCCGTTTGTTCACCAAGCGCGAGATCGGCGTGGTTATTGAAAAGGTTCTCGCGATGCAACGGGTGTTGCTTGAACGCGCTCAGGAAGTCGGCAACGCCGCGGTGCCGGGATACACACACCTGCAGCGTGCACAACCGGTATTGCTCGCGCACCATCTGCTGGCCCATGGTTGGGCGCTCTCACGTGACATCGATCGACTCGTCGATGCCCGTCGTCGACTCGATGTATCGCCGTTGGGCGCCGGAGCCCTGGCGGGTTCATCGCTGCCGCTTGATCCGGCGGCAACCGCCAAGGACCTCGGTTTTGCCGACGTGTTCGCCAACTCGCTCGATGCAGTGAGCGATCGCGACTTCGTTGCAGAATCGCTTTTCGATTTGGCGCTTCTCGGCGTCCACTTGTCGCGCCTGGCCGAGGAAATCATCTTGTGGTCGACCGACGAGTTCGGGTTCCTTGGTCTTGCCGACGCGTACTCGACGGGTTCTTCCATGCTTCCGCAGAAGAAGAACCCAGACATTGCGGAACTCACCCGTGGCAAGACTGGTCGACTGATCGGGAACCTCACCGGGCTCCTCGCCACGCTCAAGGCGCTGCCGCTCGCATACAACCGCGACCTCCAAGAAGACAAAGAACCCCTGTTCGATTCACTCGACACGGTGGTTCTCGCTCTTGGGGCAATGACCGGTCTGCTTGCATCATCAACGTTCCGACTCGATGTCATGGCCGAAGCAGCGAATGCGCCTACAGCGGCGGCAACTGATCTTGCAGAGTGGCTTGTCTCGAACGGAACTCCGTTCCGTGATGCGCACGCCATCGTCGGCGCATTGGTTCGCAAGAGCCTCGACGAAGGAATCGCTCTTCGTGAACTTGTCGCGTCATCGCCTGAACTCGGCCCCGATGCGGTGTTCCTCGTTGACCCCGGGGTTGCTGTCACTCGCCGCACCACTCCCGGTGGTGGTGGGCCTGAACCTGTGTCGGCTCAGCTCAAAGCCTTTGCTGCTCGCGTAACTGCTGACCAAAAGCGGGCGTAGTCAATGACCACCGGATCGCCGAAGAATCAGGTTGGTCCGAACCCGACTCTGGCGACACCACTTGTCATGAGCGACGAGAGTCTTGCGCCATCAAACAATCTTTTGGCCCTCGCCGAGCAACTGGATCAGCACGCGTCCGACGACCCGTCTCAACTCGCGCTTGCGCAACGAATGGCAGAGTTTGCGCGAGGCCACGACGATGCACTCTTTCGTTCGTGTCCCGACGCGCATTTCACTGGTTCTGCTCTCGTCGTTGAAGAGGGAACCAGCCGGTTCATTCTTCTCTTCCACACAAAACTGCAGAAGTGGTTGCAGCCGGGTGGCCATGTCGATGGAAATGCAAACCTTGCGGCCTCGGCGCTTCGTGAAGCACAGGAAGAAACGGGCATCGAAGGTTTACGTGTTGTGCAACCAGCGTTCGACCTCGACATTCACGAGGTTCGGCCGCCGAACGAGCCGCCCCATCTTCATCTCGACATCCGCTTCGTCGTTCTTGCTCCGAAGGGTTCTGTCCCGGTTGGCAATCATGAGTCTCGAGAACTCCGCTGGGTCACCGTCGACGAATTGCAGGAGTTCGATGTTGATGAAAGCGTGCGCCGTCTCGTTCGTCAGGGTCTGCTTCTGCTCGAAAACATCGACGTCTAACCCGACGGTTATTCGGTGTCGTCGGGGGTGACGCAGTTGTACATCTTGTTCATCGTGGCGAAGAAGTCGATGGGCTTGGAAATCTGCTGTCGCTCTTTGACTGAAACATAGAAGCGAGCATCGGGGTCAGTCCTGAGTGCGGCGGCGTAGGCCTCTCGATCACCGACGTAGGTGCGCCAGTCTCCGAGCCACTCGGTGATGTTGGACGCCTCATTCGCATCAGACGGAAGTGCAAGAGCGCTGAGTTGATCGAGCATCGCGTAGAGGATGACGTCAGAATTCGCAACGACGTCGGCTCGTTCGATGGGGTTCGGCGTTGCATACGCTTTTGGGAACTGCGACAACTGCCCGGCGGCGTTCGTGCAGATCGCTTCGGCTGCTTCGGGGAAGCTCCTGTCCTTCAGCGTTGCCGGGGGAGTTTCAGACGGTGGAAAGAACAATGCCCATCCCCAGAGTCCTGCGATCACGAGAACGGCAAGCAGGGCCAGTACGCGCGCCGTGTGGGCACGGAATGACAATGGCTCAACCTCGTCGTCGGAGACGGTGGAGTCGTTGTCCTCGAGGTCCATGGGCTTCAACTGTTGCCCGTGGGAACCTCGCTGGCAAAGCGGGGGGCCAGAATGGCGCGCATCCGCCACGAGCGGCATGAAACCGGCTGGACTAGGCAGTCGAGACGGGAGAGAGTGACCCCCTGTGAGTACCGCCGACATCCTCGAAGATCTCAACGCTCGTGGCTTGATCCACGACACCACCGCGATCGATGCGCTCCGCGACCGTCTCGGGCAGGGCCCCGTAGCGGTGTACGCCGGGTTTGACCCGACTGCCGACAGCCTTCATGTGGGCAATCTGGTCCCGCTCTTGCTGCTTCGCCGATTCCAGTTGTTCGGACATCAGCCCGTTGCACTGGCCGGGGGAGCCACCGGCATGATCGGGGATCCCGGTGGACGCTCCTCCGAGCGCAGCCTTCTCGATGCACCGACCCTCGACGCCAACCTTGCCGCCATTACGCCGCAGCTCGAGATGCTGCTCGATTTCACCCCTGGCGCAACGCAGGCTCGGCTGGTCGACAATCGCGACTGGACTGCGCCACTCAGCGTTCTGGATTTCCTGCGTGACGTCGGAAAACACGTCACCGTGAACACAATGCTCGCCAAGGATTCGGTGAAATCCCGGGTCGAGTCCGAAGCCGGCATTTCCTTCACCGAGTTCAGTTATATGTTGTTGCAAGCGAACGACTACCACCATTTGTTCAATGAATTGAAGGTGGAATTGCAGGTAGGCGGATCGGATCAGTGGGGCAATATCACCGCCGGAATCGATCTCATTCGCCGCACCGAAGGAGCACACGTCCATGGGCTGACGGTTCCTCTCGTCACCCGGGCCGATGGTCAAAAGTTCGGCAAGTCGGTCGACGGAGCGGTGTGGCTCTCTCCCGAGAGAACAAGCCCCTATGCGTTCTTTCAGTACTTCATGAATGTCGATGACCGAGATGTCGAGCGATTCCTCCTGCAGATGACCCTTGCGCCGCTCGACCAGATTGGCGCAGTAATGGCCGAGCACGCCGGCGATCCCGGGCAGCGACGCGCCCAGCAGTTACTGGCCCATTCGGTCACTTCGCTGGTCCATGGCGAGGCCGAGGCCGAGCGTGCCGCAGGTGCCTCCCAAGGATTCACGCGATCGGCCCAAGAACTCTCGGCCGAGGAATGGGCAGAATTGGCCTCAAGCCTCCCGACGCTCCCCATCGAGGCTGGCGAAATTGGGCGAGATCTTGTCGAAGTTCTTGCCGACCACGGCGCATTGGCCTCCCGAAGTGAAGGCCGCCGGCTCGTCGCGCAATCCGGCCTCTCGCTGAATGACACGGCAGTTGTCGAAGGCCAGGTGCTCGAGGCCAGTGACTTCACCACCGATGGCTACGCCATGGCCCGCAGGGGCAAAAAACACCGTTTTGTATTGCGCTTTTTGCCCTAATCACTGCCGGTGAGCCACCGCCATCTGGCCGCACTCGCGCCGGGGCTGTGCTTGTCCTCATGTGTCGATGTGCATTACGAGCAGAGCGCGGCTATCTTGCTCGGACCACCTCGGAGCGGCTGTGCCGCACTGGGGAGGTCGACCCCCCTGATATCGGCATGTGTGAGCTTCTTGCACTGCCGAGTTGCGTTGGTCGGACCCACTCGTTAGAGTGGCTCTCCGCTCCTGAGGCGGCTTCCACATTCGGAAGCTGCTCCGGTAGCCAAAGTTGTTTCCGGCGAAATCGTTCGTCGGCTGCCGCACCCCTAGGGTGCACCGAGTTCTGGCCGGTCCACAGTGACTGAGCTCCCTCGGGTCGTGCTCCTTGAAAACGGAACAGAGGACGAAAAAGCCAGTGCGGGCGATCACCGCAACCGGCCTTCCCCGTGCTCATTCGCGCCCCGGCTTGCCGGAACGGGAATGGGGAGAAGGTACGAGTCGTGATCGTTCACCAAGCAATTCCGGCCGAACCCATGTGTATGGGGGAAAGCCACGGTGCGGTTCGAAAGAACCAATCCAATTCGAGATTCAGAGAGGTGAGCCCCTCTCTCTCGGACTTTTCATGATCGAGTCATGTCTTTCCACACCTTCGGGTTTGGCGGGATGTGGTCACGGTTTCGATGGAGAGTTTGATCCTGGCTCAGGACGAACGCTGGCGGCGTGCCTAACACATGCAAGTCGAGCGGGATCCATCCAGTAGCAATACTGGTGAAGATCTAGCGGCGAACGGGTGAGTAACACGTGAGAAACCTGCCCCGAACTCTGGGATAACACGAGGAAACTCGTGCTAATACCGGATATCTTCTTTTGACCGCATGGTCAGCTGAAGAAAGATTTATCGGTTTGGGAGGGTCTCGCGGCCTATCAGCTAGTTGGCGGGGTAACGGCCCACCAAGGCATCGACGGGTAGCTGGTCTGAGAGGACGATCAGCCACACTGGGACTGAGACACGGCCCAGACTCCTACGGGAGGCAGCAGTGGGGAATCTTGCGCAATGGGCGAAAGCCTGACG
>Ga0164293_10004629_pt1 | contig 11759 bp, 17 predicted proteins | sample GEODES118metaG_FD_111487 | JGI IMG/M metagenome (GOLD analysis project Ga0164293, IMG submission 111487) | Eutrophic lake water microbial communities from Lake Mendota, Wisconsin, USA - GEODES118 metaG | ecosystem: Environmental > Aquatic > Freshwater > Lake | place: USA: Lake Mendota...
ACGGCGGTGGAAGAAGTGGTGTTCAAGCTGCCGCGTTCGCTGAGCGCCTGATCCGACGGCGCGGGCGATGGCCGTTTACACCCCGGTCAGCGCCGATGATCTGGCGGCCTTTCTGGCCGGCTATGATGTCGGCGCCGCTGTCAGCTTCAAGGGCATCGCCGAGGGCGTCGAGAACAGCAATTTCCTCCTCGAAACCACGCGCGGGCGCTTCATCCTCACCCTGTATGAAAAGCGCGTCGATGCTGGCGATCTGCCGTGGTTCCTGGCGCTGATGGGCCATCTTGCGGCCAGGGGCCTCCCTGTCCCCGGCCCAGTTGTTGATGCCCGCGGCCAGGTTTTGCAGGTGCTGAACGGCCGCCCGGCCTGCCTGATCGAATTCCTGCCGGGTGTGAGCGTTACTGAAGCCACGCCGGAGGCCGCCTGCGCGGTTGGCGCCGCACTGGGCCAGATGCACCGGGCGCTCGCCGATTTCACCGCCCCTCGCCCCAACACACTTGGCCCCGCGGCCTGGCCGCCGCTCGCCGCCCGCTGCAATGGCCGGCTGGGCGAGATTGACGCCGGCCTGCCCGATGCCGTGGCACACGGGCTGGCCGCCGCCGCCGATTGGCCGGCTGGCCTGCCGCAATCGACCATCCATGCCGATCTGTTTCCCGATAATGTGCTGATGCTGGATGGGCGCGTCACGGGCCTCATCGATTTCTATTTCGCCTGCACTGATGCCCGCGCTTATGACGTCGCCATTACCCACGCCGCCTGGTGCTTCTCTGCCGATGGCCGGCAGTTCTTCCCCGAACGCGCCGCCGGCCTGATGCGCGGCTATCTGGCCGAACTCGAGCTCACGGCTGCCGAGCGGGCGGCCCTGCCCCGGCTGGCGGCCGGTGCCGCGCTGCGCTTCACGCTCACCCGCGCCTATGACTGGCTGAACACGCCGGCCGATGCGCTGGTCACCCGCAAGGATCCGATGGCCTTTGCCCGCCGCCTGACCTGGTATCTGGCGGCGGCACCGGAGATGATGGGTGGCTGATGACGGCCCGGCGCGCGCGCGCGTACAGATCTTCACCGATGGCGCCTGCAAGGGCAATCCGGGCCCCGGCGGCTGGGGCGCCATCCTGCGCGCCGGCGGCAAGGAGCGGGAGCTGAACGGTTCCGAACCCCACACCACCAACAACCGCATGGAATTGCAGGCGGCGATTTCGGCCCTGAACGCCCTCACCCGGCCCTGCAGCGTCGATCTCACCACCGACAGCGTCTATGTGCGCGACGGCATTTCGAAATGGGTGCACGGCTGGCAGAAGAACGGCTGGAAAACCGCCGACAAAAAACCGGTGAAGAACGATGATCTGTGGCAGGCCCTGCTTGCAGCCGCCCGCCCGCATGTCGTGCGCTGGCACTGGGTGAAGGGCCACGCCGGCCATGCGGAGAACGAACGTGCCGATACGCTGGCCAATGAAGCCATTGCCGCCTTGCGGGCAGCAGCCCCGGCCAACAGCGATTGACGCTATTGCCAAACCCCAGCCAATCGGCTTTTTGAGGCCGCATGTCAGCCGAACAGCCAGCCAAGGGCCTGAACGCCCAACTCATTAAGGTGTGGACGACATGGGGCACGCGCTTCCTGCCGTTTGCCGATGTTGCCACCCCGGAATTGCCGCTGTCGCGCCTGCTGCGTCTGTCGCTGATCCAGGTCAGCGTCGGGATCAGCCTGGTGCTGCTGGTTGGCACACTCAACCGGGTGATGATCGTGGAACTGGGTGTGCCGGCATCGGTGGTTGGCGTGATGCTGGCGCTGCCGCTGCTCGCCGCGCCCTTCCGCGCGCTGGTGGGCCACAAATCCGATACCCACAAATCCGCCATGGGCTGGCGGCGGGTGCCCTATATCTACATGGGCACCATGGTGCAGTTTGGCGGCCTGGCGTTCATGCCCTTTGCTATTCTGGTGTTGTCGGGGGCGCAGGAAGCCTTTGATGAGCGGGTGTGGCTGGGCATGCCGGCCGCGGCCATTGCCTTTCTGATGGTGGGTGCCGGCATCCACATCACCCAAACCGTTGGCCTGGCGCTGGCCACCGATCTCACCAAGACCGAACAACAACCCAATGTGGTTGGCCTGATGTATGTCATGCTGCTGCTGGGCTCGATCGGTGCGGCCCTGTTTTTCGGCTGGCTGCTGGCGGATTTCTCGCAAGGGCGGCTTATCCAGGTGATCCAGGGCTGCGCAGTGGTGACGGTCAGCCTGAATTTCCTGGCGCTGTGGAAACAGGAAACCCGGCTTCCCAGCCGGCTGCGGCCTCAGCCGGTCGCGCCTGATCCCAGCTTCCGCGAAAGCTGGGACCTGTTTGTGGCCAAGGAAAAGACGCTTCTGCGTCTGCTCGCGGTGGGACTAGGCACATTAGCCTTTTCGATGTCGGATATCGTGCTGGAACCTTATGGCGGCGAAGTGCTCAATCTGGGCGTTGGCACCACCACCCTGCTTTCGGCGCTGACGGCGGGCGGCAGCCTGATCGGTTTTGCCTATGCCTCTTATATTCTGAGCCTGGGTGCCGATCCGTTCCGCATGGCCAGCCTGGGCGCGCTGATCGGCGTTCCGGCCTATGGCCTGGTGATCTTCGCCGCCACATCCGACGCGCCGTCGATTTTCACCCTGGGCGTGCTGCTGGCCGGGCTTGGCACTGGCCTGTTCGGCCACGGCACGTTGACAGCCACCATGCAGTTGGCGCCGAAACACCAGGTTGGCATTGCCATGGGGGCATGGGGCGCGGTGCAGGCCACTTCCCAGGGGATTGGCGCAACCATCGGCGGCGTGGTTCGCGATCTCACCCGCGGCGTCGATCTGGGGTTCAACTTGGCCGCCAAGGCGGATGGTTATGTGCTGATCTTTGGCCTGGAACTGCTGCTGATGCTGGCCACGCTGATCGCCATGCGGCCACTGTTGCACCGCGAAAACGAAAATTAATGCGCTGCAGCAGGCATTTTGCGGCCGGCTTTCTGCTGCACTCCGCCGCCATTGCCCCACATCGCCGGGCCTGATTCGCCCACGGGGGCTGCGCACCCCGGAAAATGATACACAAGAAAATAGGCCGGTACCCCACCGTCAAGCGGGTGGCACCGGCCCATTCCAGCCTGCCCGGCGATGCCGAGCGAAAGACTTACTTGGCAGCTTCAGCCGGAGCAGCTTCAGCCGGAGCAGCTTCAGCCGGAGCGGCTTCCACCGGAGCAGCTTCAGCAGCCGGAGCGGCTTCAGCCGGGGCAGCTTCCATTACCGGAGCGGCGGCGACAGCAGCGCCACCCTGCCAGAAGGCAGCAAACCAAGTTGTGTTGGTCAGGATCGCCAGGTGGATCGAGAAAGCGACCCCTGCGACCCAAACGAGGAAGAACAGCGGCAGACCGACGCTGGGGTTGACGTAAAGCCAAATGCGACCTTCGTTCATGTGCCAGATTCCCTTAAATTACTTCATCCAAGGCGTAAGTGCATACGCCAGGATATGGGCCAGGACTGCGCAGGCACCGTAAATACGGGTGCCCCACTTCAGACCTTCATTGATTTCCATCGCTTCCTTCTCGGTCAGTCCGGTCGGGTAGACCTTAGTATCATCTGCCATGATATTCCCCTTCCCATTTGGTGAAGTCACCGTGCCAACCGGCCAATGCCTTCCCGCCTGATTACCGGGCCAAACAGCATCACGCGCTGGCCAGCCCCTCCCCAACCTTCCGCCAACGGCCGACCCGTTGGCAGGATCGCGGCAGGAAGTCGCAGGTGATTCCTTGATATCCAATCTGTCGCATGTGTCAATCTGTCACTGCGGCATTGCATTTGGCTGGCTTGACAATTTTGCAGTGCAACATCGGCCTTCGCTGCATTGCAGCACTGGGCAAGCCAGCTCAGAGCGGGCTTTACCCTTCGTCCATGTCCGATATGATCTGCTTTGCTTTACAGTTTTGGGGATACCGCATGACCGATTTCAACCGACGCAGCCTGATTGCCGGCGCCGCCGTCATCGCCGCCGCCCCAGCATTGGCCGCCACCCCGAAAGGCCCGGCCGCCGATGCGCAGAAGAAGATCCGCGCCACCATCGACCGGCAGCTGCCCGAAAACATCGCCCGCATTCAGGATTGGATCCGCCACCCCGGCATCGCCGCCGAAAACTGGCAGATGGAAGAGGCCTGCACCTACACCATGGGCCTGATCAGGGATGCCGGCTTCCAGATGGTCAAGCGCATGCCCACCAAGGGCCAGCCCGGCATTTTCGCCACGCTCGATGCAGGCGCCAAGCGCACGGTGGGCATCTATTTCATGTATGATGTGAAGCAGGTGAACCCGGCCGAATGGTCCAGCCCGCCGTTCGAGGCGCGCATCACCAACAAGCCGGGCTGGGGCCAGGTAATCGTTGGCCGCGGCGCCATCAATCAGAAGGGGCCGGAAGCCGCCTTTCTGGCCGCGCTCCACGCCTTCCGCGAAGCCGGACAGAAACTGCCAGTCAATCTGGTGCTGGTCGCCGAGGGCGAGGAAGAAATCGCCTCGCCCAATTTCCACCAGATCGTGCAGGATCCGCAAGTGCTCGCCGCGCTCAAGAAATGTGACGGCATCGTCATTCCTACCGCCTGGCAATCGGCCAATGGCAGCACGATGATCAATCTGGGCGCCAAGGGCCCGATCGAGTTCCAGCTGATCGCCAGTGGCGAACGCTGGGGCAAGGGCCCGAAGATCGACATTCACAGCAGCCAGCACGCCCATGTGGATTCGCCCGTGTGGCACCTCGTGCAGGCACTGAACACGCTGGTGAAGGAAGACGGCTTCACCCCCGCTATCGACGGCTGGTTCGACAATGTGCGCGGGCTGACAGCGCGCGAAAAGGAACTGATCGCGATGACGGCCGCCAGCCAGAGCGAGGCCGAGGCCAAGCGCGCCATGGGCGTGAAGATGTGGATCAACAACGAACCGTGGCAGCAGTCACTGGAACGGCTGGCGTCGCAGCCGACCGTCAACATCCAGGGCCTGGTCGCCGGTTACACCGGGCAAGGCGGCAAGACCGTGCTGCCCGGCCGTGCCGAAGCCAAGCTGGAATGCCGGCTGGTGCCCAATCAGACCTTCCGTGAAGCCGAAGCCAAGCTGAAGGCCCATCTAGCCAAAAGAGGCTTTGGCGATATCGAAGTGGTGGTGAGCGGCGGCTACGACCCCACCGAAACCGCCGAGGATGCCCGCGTGGTGCGCGCTCAACAGGCCGTGTATGCCCGCTTCAACGCGCCCGCCACGCTCTACCCGCGCAGCGCCGGAAGCTGGCCCGGCAGCGTTTTTACCCAGCCTCCGGTTTCCCTGCCCGCTGGCCAGTTCGGCCTTGGCCACGGCAGCGGCGCCCATGCACCGGATGAGTATTTCGTGGTGGAAAGCAGCAATCCCAAAATGCAGGGCCTGGCCGGCTGCACCGCGGGGTTTGTCGACTTCCTCTACGAAATGGCGGTGGCGCGCTGACACAGGTGCGGGCCCCACTTCCGGATCAGCTGCCCCCAGGCCGCTGATCCGGATGCGAAGCGCCGTCCCGGTTCAGTTGGTGCTGTTGGTGATCCGCGGATCAAGCGGATCGCTGTAGGAGCCGACCATGCCGGTGCGGGTGAGCCGGACGCAATAGTTGAAGGATTTGCCCCGCGATCCGTTGCTGTCGATGAACGTGAGGAGGCCGGTCGCGTTGCCCGGCTTGAGATCGCGGAATTCTGACGGAGGCGCGGTTCCCCAAGCCGGTTCAGTCGTGCCGACTTCCCAGATCTTGATATTCTGCAAGGCGTTTGCGTCCCAAGTATAGACATTGTTATTATTGTCATCAACATTATATGCCAGCACAAAGACGAACGGGCGGCCTTTGTTGACAGGCAACTGGATGTCCCCCGCTCCCGGGCAGAACCAGACATAGGGCGTGACCGAATCCGTTACATAGGCAACGATGGACGTGTCGATTGCAATCTGATACTTGTTCCCATTCTTGGCGATTTTCACGCAGATATAAGCGAAACAGGCAGGATGGTTTATATCGGGCACTGTTATATCTTTTTACTTGGGGTTGACTCACGCACTACTGTCGGCTTCATGACGATCCTGATGAAAGGGAGGGCGCGCGCGCCGGGAACAACGCCACGAAATCGGGATGGGCATAGCCTGCCTGCTGTAGGCGACCGACAATCGCCCAGCCTTCGTCGGCGCGCTGTTCGGCGATCAGCGCCTTGGCCTGCAGCACGGCCGTGCTGGCCATCGGCGCTCCCCTCGCCCGCTCCACCGCACCCAGCAGGGCCTTCCAATGGCCGGCATTCGGCGCCATCAGGCCAAGGCCGCCATGCGCACTGGCAAATAGGGTCATGTTGGGCGATCCGGCGGCGCTGCGATCGAGTTTTGCGGCAGTCGCTGCCACCACCTCATAATGCTGGGTTGCACTGCCTGAGCGCAACGACGGCCAGCACCACCCGCGCCCGCCGCCCAAGCGCATCGGCATCGAGCGCCGCCAGATCCTGCCGGTCATAACTGGTCATCAACCGGCTGCCGACGGTTTCCAATATGTCGAGCCGGCCGACTTCATCGAGCCGCCCGCGCAGATCGGTGAGCATGAATTCGGTGAGGTCCTGCGCTTCGTTGCGCTGGAACAGCGCCTCGTTGCGGGCAACGGTGGCGCTCCATGCCAGCACGCTCATTACCGCCGCGATTGCAAGCGATGCGGTGGTCGCCGCGATCCTGAACCGCGCCCGGCGGCGATCATCGCGCCGCACGAGTTCATCAAGACCAACCCCCAGCAACGCAGCAGCGATCTTCAGCTTAGCCCTGCGCTTGCCATCGCCGCTGTCCCGCGCATCGGCCGCAAGCGGTGCGTCGAGCGCCTCCGGCATCACCTCCATGGCGGTATTGACCAAATTGGTGAGCGCCCGGGGGAAACATCCATCCGCCTCACGACCAGGCAGGGCCGATGCATCCGGTTCACCGCCAACGATCAGCGCGAGGATATTGGCCGGATCGCGATGAGCCTTGAACCACGCAATCTCGCGATTGACCCAATGCGACTTCGCCAAATTCGGCGAGCACATAACGATCAGAAATTCCGAATTGGCCAGCGCTTCTTCAACGGCATGGCCGATGCTGGCGCCGGCGGCCTCTTCCTCGTAATCCTTGAACAGCGGGTGCAATCGCGCCGGCACCGGGCCGCGGCGGCCTTCGGTGCCAACCAGCGGCCGGGGCGTGCGATAGGTTTCAATGGCGTGATGCAGCCACTTCCCCTATTTCGCGTCGGCCCAGCTATAACTGATCAACGCCTTGTACCGGAAATTCGGCAACAATTACCCTCCTCTTGCACAGCAAGATGGACGGAGAAATATTGCTGTTCTGACGAGCCAATCTGCTCACCGATGTTATATTTTGTAAATGTATTTTTACGTTTTCCTTCCTCTTGGTCACGCGGACGAATGCAGTCAGGCAGACACGGCGCTGGCGGTGCCGGGCAAGTTCTCGCCAGCCCGCTGGATGCCGCCTGTAGACTTCAGGATGGACACGCGGAAACGCTACGATGCCTGAATTGGCCGCCCGTACCGACGATCCGGCTGATCAGCCGCCAATCGTGCGGCCGCATTCGCTGTGGCGGGCGATGGCGCGCGGCGTGGTTGGCAGGTGTCCGCGCTGTGGGCAGGGCCGGCTGTTCCGGGCGTTCCTCAAGCCGGTCGATCGATGCAGCCACTGTGACCAGGATTGGTCGCTGCAGCGCGCTGATGATTTTCCGGCCTATGCGTCGCTGTTCATCACCGGCCACCTGACGGCGCCGCTGGCCGTGTATCTGGCGCGGGACGCCAGCATATCGTCTGCGATGGCCTCCGCTATTATCCTGCCAATCACGGCGGTGCTGGCAATTGGCCTGTTGCAGCCGTGCAAAGGGGCCATCATCACCGTGCAATGGCGGATGGGCATGCACGGGTTCCAGCGCGAACCTTCAGCCGGCGACGACGCGACGCCCTGACGTGGCAGTCACGCCCTGATGAAACGGTCCACGCCGCTGCCGTCCTTCACGCGGCTAACCCGGCCGCGTTCTTCCAACCAGTGCAGGTGGGCCACCGTCTCGCCGGTGGCGAGGCCATAATCCGCCTCACCAATCGGCCGGCGGAATAGGGCGGCGAAGCAGTCCACCGCCGTTCGGGGTTCAGCGCAGAAGGCTTCCAGCTTTTCCAGCTTGCCATGGTGATCGGCGGCAAGCTGGTCCAGTCGCGTGTGCAGGCCATAAAAGGGCTCGTTGTGCGCGGGCAGTACCAGCACATGACCGGGAATGGCCCGCAACGTGTCGATGCTCTCCAGCCAGTCGCCCAAGGGATCAGCATAAGGCTCGGTGGGATAGACCGAGACGTTGGACGTGATGCGCGGCAGCACCTGATCGCCGCTGATCATCACGTCGTCGGCCACCAGGCAGGCATGTTCCGGCGCATGGCCGCGGCCGACCACGACTGTGAACTGACGCGGGCCAATCGTGAGCACATCGCCATCGCGCAGCCGCTTGAAGCCGGCGGGCATCTTGGAAATGATCTTGCCGAAATTGCCCCAGGCCTTGGCCCTCATGGCGGCCACCTGTTCGTCGCTCCAGCCGGCGCGGATGGAGAAGGCCACGGCTTCATCAGGCGGCGCGTCGCGCACGTCCAGCGTGAGCGTGCGCGCCAACAGATATTCGGTGCGGGTGATTTCCAGCGGCACATCCCACTTGCGGCACAGCCAGCCGGCCATGCCCAAATGATCGGGGTGATAATGGGTGACGATCACGCGGGTGACGGGCTTGCCCTTCAACACGCCGGCAAACAGCGCCTCCCACGCCGCCTTGCTGGCGGGCAGGCCGACGCCGGTATCAACAATGGCCCAACCATCGCCGGCGTCGATCACCCACAGATTGATATGATCCAGCCCGAACGGCAGGCCCATGCGCACCCAGAAAATGCCCGGCGCCAATTCCTCGGCTTCACCCGGCCCCGGTACCCAGCGGCCGAGCGGGTAGCGCAGGCCCTTTATCTCATCGGCCTCGCGCGGCGCAGTGCTGGCCTGGCCGGCAGGGATGGGCAGCAAGGGGGGCGGTTCGATCATGGCCAAAACGGTTAACCGCCGGCCCGCACGGCGTCGACTCTCCTTGCTCGGAGGTTAGGTTTGCGGCAGGGAGTGCCCGCTATGCACCCGAACAACGCCTTCCGCACCGATGATGATCCGCTGGCTTTCGTGGCCGCGCACGGTTTTGCCCATATCTTTGGCCAAACGCCGGACGGCCCGCGTGTGGCGCATGCACCGGTGCTGGTGAGCGCAGCGGGTACGCTGATGTTCCACCTCGCGCGCGGCAATGCGCTGGCGCAGCATCTCGATGGCCTGACCGCGCTGATCAGTGTCGGCGGGCCGGGCCATTATGTTTCCCCCAACTGGTATGTGGAGCCGGCCAACAACGTGCCGACCTGGAATTACCAGGCGGTCGAAATCGAAGGCCCAGTGCGGGCGCTGGACATGGACGAACTGGAGGCGCTGCTCAACTTCGCGTCCGCCACGTTCGAGCCGCGCGTGGGCGAAGACTGGACCATGGCCAAGATGGAGCGCCCGCGCGCCGAAGCGATGATGCGCGCCATCATCGGCTATGAGCTCTCCCCCGCAGCCATCCGTACCACGCTGAAAGCCAGCCAGAACCGCAGCGAAGCCGATGCCGCTGGCGTGGTCGCGGCGCTGGAACGTCTGGGCGAGAAGGCGGGCGCCGCCACCATCCGGAAGGCAAGGCTATGAAACTCGCCGTCTTTGATTGCGATGGCACGCTGATCGACAGCCAGGTCAACATCATCCGCGCGATGGAGAGCAGCTTCCAGCGCCACGGCCTCGCCCCGCCCGACAGCCACGCCACCCGCCGCATCGTCGGGCTTTCGCTGGTGGAGGCCATGCAGGCGCTGCTGCCGGAGGCCGATCACGACCTGCACCTGAGCCTGGCCGAGGATTACAAGACCGCCTTCCAGCGCCTGCGCGCCGACAAGGCGCTGGATGCCGAGCCGCTCTATCCCGGCATCCGCAGCCTCCTCGATACGCTCGATGGGCAGGGCTGGCTGCTGGCGGTGGCCACCGGCAAATCTGATCGCGGGCTGAAGCTGGCGCTCGAACATCACGGCATCCGTCACCTGTTCGTCAGCTTGCAAACCGCCGATCGCCACCCGTCCAAGCCTCATCCTTCAATGCTGCATATGGCGCTGGCCGAAGCAGGCGCGAAGGCCGAACAGGCGGTTATGATCGGCGATACCATCTTCGATATCGCCATGGGCGAAGCCGCGGGCGTGAAAAGTATCGGCGTCGATTGGGGCTATCACGACGCGCATGAACTGATCGACGCCGGCGCCGCGCATGTCGCCGATGATGCCGATCATCTGCTGGTGTTGCTCAATGGCTGAAGAACCGTCCCCCGACGACATGCCGGGATCCGGCGAGATGATCGCCCGGCTACGGCGGCTGGGCCGGGTCATGGCGATCCTGGCGCTGGCGTTTGGCGGCGTGTTCGTGGTGCTGGCCCGGCGCAGTGCGGCAGCCGGCGAGAACGGCGAGGTGGCGAGCGGCCTGTTCTGGGTCGCGGCCGTGCTGCAGTTCGCTTTGGCTTTCGTGTTGCTGTGGCGCGGGCGGCGGGGGTAAGGCCAAACCATGCGTGAAGCCCCCCTCCCCGCTGCCGAAGCGAAGAAACGCTATCTGATCTATCTCGCCGTGCGCCTGACCGGGCTGGCGGTGATGGCCACCGGCGTGTGGCTGGTGCGCGAAGTGGGGCAGGCGCCGGGGCTGGCGGTGGTGCTGCTTGGCGGCTGCTCGCTGTTCGTTCGGCCGAAGCATCTGGGCCTCACCCGCAAATGAAGCGTTTCTACACGGCGGCAACCGTTACCGGCGACGGGCCGTTCGGCGTGGCGCTGGATGGCCGGCCGCTGCGCACACCGGCACGCGTGCCTCTTGCGGTGCCCACGCGATCGCTGGCGGAAGCCATTGCCGGCGAATGGCAGGCACAACGCGAGAAGATTGATCCACGCAGCCTGCCGCTCAGCGGCTTTGCCAACGGTGCCATTGATCGGGTCGCAGCAGACCACGCCGGTTTTGCCAAACGACTGGCGACTTATGCGGAAAGCGAACTTATCGCCTATCGCGCCGATGGCCCCGCTTCGCTGCTGGCGGCGCAGGCAACGGCCTGGGACCCATGGGTGGAATGGCTCGCCCGCCGCTATGACGTGGGGCTGACCATCACCACCGGCATCATGCACGTCGCCCAGCCGCCGGCGACGCTGATCCGCCTGCACACGGCCTTTGCCGCCTTCACGCCGTTCCAGCTGGCGCCATTGGATCCGATCGTGACCATCACGGGTTCGGCCGTGCTGGCGCTGGCGGTGGCGGAAGGCGAAATCGAGGCGCAAGCCGCCTATGACATCGCGCACGTCGACGCGCTTTGGCAGGAACAGCAATGGGGCCGCGATCCGCTGGCGGAAAAGGCCGAAGCAGAGCGCCGCGCCGATCTCGATTCGGCGATCCGCTGCCTGCGCCTGTTGGCAGGGTGAAAACAACGCACTTGCCCCAAGCATCGCAATTGCTAGGGAACGTGCCAAGGGAGTGCACCCATGCTGAAGCAACTGGAAGAACTGGAACGCCGCCGTGACGCCGCCCGCATGGGTGGTGGGGAAAAGCGCATCGAGGCCCAGCACAAGAAGGGCCGGCTGACGGCGCGCGAGCGGCTGGATATCCTGCTGGATCCCGGCAGCTTCGAAGAGCTCGACATGTA
>Ga0164293_10004632_pt1 | contig 11753 bp, 10 predicted proteins | sample GEODES118metaG_FD_111487 | JGI IMG/M metagenome (GOLD analysis project Ga0164293, IMG submission 111487) | Eutrophic lake water microbial communities from Lake Mendota, Wisconsin, USA - GEODES118 metaG | ecosystem: Environmental > Aquatic > Freshwater > Lake | place: USA: Lake Mendota...
CTGCCCGCGGCGCACCATCCGCAGGTTCACGTTCTGCCCGCCCCGGATGATCTCGGCCACGGTGCGGCCGTAGCGGTCGGTGTCCACCACCTTCAGGCTGACGTCTGAACCCACCGGGGCCAGGCTTGTGAGCAGGGCCCGCGACTGCTCGCCATGCTTCCCCTGGGCTATCTCGGGCGCATCGATGCAGGCCAGGCGGATCGTGAGGCGCTTGCCTCGGTCATCGACCCGCAGGGTGTCGCCGTCACCGATGGAGAGCACGGTGGCCGCCTGGGCGGGGAGAGTAAGCAGCAGGGCAAGGGGGAGGGCAGCAAGCCTCACTTGGGCTTCACGGCCCCGGCCTTCTCGCACGCTGCGGCCTTCTGGAACTTCGAGTCACCCGTGGCGCGGCACTGATAGACCGCCTTGCCGCCCTTCTGCTCGATCTTCTGCCAGTAGAAGCCGCCCTTGGGCTTGCCTTCTGCCAGCACCTTGGCCAGGGAGGGAGCAGCGAGCAGCAGGGTCAGCAGAAGCAGGAGTGGAGAGAGCCGCCGCGTCATGGGGTTGCCGCAAGGGGGGAGGTAGATGACACAGACAGCAAAGCACCCGAACCTTAAGCACAGAGAAGAAATGCTGGGATTCATACAGAAGAACAAACCACAAAACTATCGAGGGCAGGAGATTATCCCTACTCTGAGACTGTTGCTGGAATCCACGTCTGCGCTTCCGAGCCATGCTTGATCACAACCGTGTTTACGCCCTTGTGCGAACTGTTAAACCACTTAAAAGACGCGACTTCGCCATTTGTGCCAATCACTTTGCCCGTCTTATTTGCATAGAACTTGTAGCTTGTGGACTTACCGTCACTCCATGCAACTGGGTAGAAGTTATCCGAGGTTGCAGGTTCAATTCGGCATGCCCAGTACTCGACCTTAGACTTCTTAGTAACGACTTCACCGCTTTCGTCTGTAACAGCAAATGCACATGAAACTGGGTATTGATCACCGGGGCTAACCCCATCCTTAAAGGAATATGCAGAGGATCCCCACTCTGCCGAAGAACTAGACGAAGACGTGTCTAGGGACAGTGGGCGATAGGATTCGCCATCATCAGCCACGCCTTCAGTCGGTCGTGGCGTTTCTGTATCCGAAGATCTTGAAGAATCATCGCTTGAACCAGCATCCAATGAGGAAGGAGACTTGTAGCTTATCGCAAAGAAAACAAGACCCGCGATGAATGAGAAAGCAAGAATTAGTGGAAGCAATCGTCTAGACGAGTCCAACCCTTGGGAATTCTTGGATGAATCCGTGTCTAGCGTTGATATCTCTCTTTGCGAGTCCTCGAATCGAGGCATTACAGATCTAGTCGCAGAGAAAGATGGCTGATGAGATAATCCTGAACGCAAGGCATTATCAATGACTTCAGCCGCATAAGAACCCAGAATTATTTTCGTGCCCGCCTCCAATTTGATGGTTCGCTCCGGCTCAATCTGCTTCACGAAGCCAGAAGGTAGAACAGCCTGCCATGATGTGGTTGAAAGGTTTTTGAGTCCAAGCACCGATGGATTGTTGGGGTTAGCACTCACAACAGCTACTGGCCCATCAGCTGTGGCAGGTGCCAATCCCGGTAATTTGGCCACGCTGAATTGACGTCCGTTGCTCAGGGGGAGTTGCTGTGTGTTGAAAGAGAGATAAAGCATGGCGTCTAATAAATCACATTTACCAGATGTCCGAGTCGGGCTCGGAAGGTGTCGGTTGATAATCACCATTGGGAGATAAGGATGTCGTCTCATTTAGAATCTCAAGGTAGTGTGATTGTTGCTCTTGAGGGTCCAGGTATTTCATGTGCGGGTTTCGAGAAATCCACTCATCAAAGCTGGGTGGGGGCTGGCTGATTGGTGATTTTGCAGGTCGTTGAGCTGGCATTTGAGTCATAAGATGTTTTGGAGTAGAGTTCAAGGAGGATTCTGGCTGGGTTGCGAAGTACTTCTCCAGGTCAGCGTCAAGATCTTCTTTCGTATAGAAGTAATGATATTGCTCTATCCGTCGCTTGCCTACATCTGGCTTCATTCCAGCTATCCATACATCTTCAGTTCGGATATACTCTTTAATCATGTCAAGAGCTTGTATTTGCGCCGCGATGCCACCTAGGCGACCAATATCCTCCCAATTATCGAAAGCCTCCTTGGCCAGAATGATTGCATTGCGCAGTCGTGATTGGTCTGGAAAACCAACTACATACGAGATGGAAGTGTTATCTCCTTGTGGTGTACTGACATTGCGCTTTACAGGCTGAAAATCGATTCCGGAGTCGGAGAGCTGGCGAAGAGCATTCTCAAGAATGTAAATTATACCCAGAGGATGACTCGCTTGAATGGCGTCACGCAAGCTTAGCCTATAACTTGTGGATAGCGCATTTAAATATTCAGGAGAACTTTTCCCGATGAAACCTGGATGAGAGAAAAGAAGAGCTATAAAGAAAACTCCAGCTAGTAAAACTCCGAAAACGGGGGACAACGCCCAAGCGAGGCTTGCTATTATGATAAGAGGAGATAAAGCAATTAACATCGGTGCTGGATTTGTTTTCTCAGGTGTAACTAGGGAACCTCTGGGCAACGAGCGTTCAAGGAGGGTGGGTGGCTTTGATTTGTGCTTGCTGAACATTTTAAACGCCGATCGGAAGTAAATCAGCGCGATTTCACTGATTCTGAGGCTGTATTTCGCTCATTTGGGGCGCTGCTTGCCCCAAATGGGCACAGCACGCTCCCATTCATGTTCTGCATAGCAGTTCATGACGCACCATGAACAGATTCGAGAGGGCTGCCAGCACGTTCACCTTGCAGCGGTTCTTCAGCATGCCCCGCAGCCGGGTTTTCTGAAAGCCGAACTGCCGCTTGATCACCCGAAACGGATGCTCTCCTTTGGCGCGAATCTGCGCTTTGGCAGTTTCGATCAGATCATCCAGTCGGCCCTCCGGCGTGTCTGGCAGCACTCGGCGCTTTCCTGGCCGCATGGCAATGCGGAAGCCGATCCCCCGGCCCTGCATCTCTTCTCGCTTCTCAATCCCCTGATAGCCAGCATCGGCATAGACCACGGTCTCCTCGCCGTGCAGGAGATCAGCGGCTGGGGTCAGGTCATGCACATTGGCCGCCGTGGTTTCCACTGAGTGAATGAGGCCGCTCTCGCTATCCACGCCGATGTGGACCTTCATCCCGAAGGACCACTGTTTGCCTTTGCAGGTCTGGTGCATCTCCGGATCCCTCTCCTTCTTCTCGTTCTTGGTGGAGCTTGGTGCGGCGATCAAGGTGGCATCGATGATCGTGCCTTGCTTCATGGCCATGCCATTGGCCTTGAGGTGGGCTTTGACCACCTCAAAGATCTGTTGGCCCAGATCATGCTTCTCCAGCAGGTGCCGGAACGCCAGAATCGTGGTCTCATCAGGGATCCGGTCGCTGATCATGTCGATCCCAGTGAAACGGCGCATCGTCGGCACCTCGATCAGCGCATCCTCCATCGCTGGATCGCTGAGGTCGTACCACTGCTGCAGGAGATGGATGCGCAGCATGGTCTGCAGCGGATAGGGCGGCCGTCCACCCTTGGAGCTGGTCTTGGGATAGTGGGGCTCAATCAGATCAAGCAGTGCTTTCCAAGGCACCACCTTCTCCATCTCGCTCAGAAATCGCTCGCGCTTGGTTCGCTTCTTGGCGGTGGTCTGCTCGTAATCACCGAATCCGAGCTGCTTGCTGCCCATGAACCCAGTCCGCGCTTGCGCTTACACGGGTATTTTCGCGCGGATGGCTTGGGTTTTCCAGGGTCTCCCTAGCTTTCGTATCGATTCAGCCGGCATGCGAGTATTCATACTTTATATATGCATCATAGTCAATGCATATGAAGTATTGTTTCTACGGAGCTACTTGTATCCGCTGATACATCGACCTCGCCCTGAGCTGATATATTAGCTATAGCTAATATGATTAACAGGAGATTTTGGGAAGTACTTATTACATCAACTCCGCATCCCGAGGTTATCTTGTAGGTTGTTATATTCCCTTTATTCCCGACTTTCTCGCCGATCACACCCTGCTTGGCGATAAGCCTACCCAGCGAATCGAAGAGTTCACGAAGCGCTGGGTGCAATTTGTCTCAGGTTTGTGGCGAACATGCTCCAGCGGGCATCCAAAGATCAGCTATTGCTTGCATTTTGAGCAGCAGTCAGCTAGCGATGGGATTAAAACACTGTTTTTGTGTCGATTAGATATTGAGCAAAGCAACACTGGTGAGCTGCAGGCTCAGTCCTTTCTTAAAGACATTATCGCGAGGCTTCAGTCGTTTGGGTTCGAGTGTGAAGCGTTAGGTAGAGCTTATCTACGGAGCTTTGTTGAGGATTCTGATTTCCCTTATTTCTGTGAGGTTTGCCAGCAGGAGGTGATGACACCGATCAGGTCAAACACCCCTATTGTTGGTGAGATTAGTGCCAACTCAAAAGAAGCCGAGTTTGCAATTCCAAGAGAGTTTGTGTTTTCTGGAGGTCAAGCACTTTATGGGGTACGACCCTGGTGGGGCACCAGTGGTTCCTTCCTGCTTCCGTTCAGTGCGATCGCTTCGCTTGAAGTGCCTGTGAATGTATCGATCCTGCTAGTACCCACTGAGCTTGATCGAAACGAACAGAAGCTGTTGGCTGAAATTTCACGGCAGACAGAGAGCCTTGCTCAGCTGCAGACTAAAGGAATGAGCGTGCAGGGCTTACCCGTTGACCCCTCACAGAACAAGACAGATCCTCAACTGCGTTGGGAATCACGCATCACAGCGGCAAATCTGAGGCGATTGAATCACCCTTTCCTCTGCTCCGTCTTCTGTTCATCCACAGATCCATTGGCTGTTCAACGCGTGGCCAACTCCATCGCCTCTTCCATTCGTGAAGAAGACGGCTATGACCCACCCTTTGGGGAGAGTGAACTCATGGCCTCAGGTGCAAGGGTTATCTATTACCAAGACTATAAGCGGCATGCCTATATCGGGAAAGTTGTACGTAATCTTGATTTTGAGGCCTTCATTGAGCTCGACGTTCATTATGAAGGACAGTCGCAGCAAGCCCCTGACCGGTCGCTCAGAAGATTGCGATACCTGATGGATAGCCGCGGGGCAGCCTGCGCATTCCGTTTTCCGATCTCAGTAGAAGGTGGAGTCCCAGGCATCCCTGTGAAGCAGAGACCACCCGATTTCCATCCTGGCCCACGTGTAGAAGCCGCTCCAGCGGGCACCATTGACCTGGGCAAGTACCACGTGGGTGGCCGGGCATTTGTTAACGTGAAAGCATTTTCCAAGCATGCATTGATCACGGGTTATACAGGTAGCGGAAAGAGCAACACGAGCCTCTACTTGTTGGATCAGTTCTGGCGGAACTACCATATCCCTTTTCTTGTCGTTGAAAGTGCTAAGAAGGAATATCGTGGGTTACGGAATGTTGATGCATTTCAGGGATCCCTGCGAATTTACACATTGGGCAATGAAACCTTGGCACCCCTTCGCTTCAATCCGTTTGAGCTGATCCCAGGAGTGCGCTTGGAGCTGCATCTGGCACACCTGCAAACCTGTTTCGAAGGTGCTCTACCACCAGTTGGTCCCTTACCATCTGTCATAGCTGAAGCACTGGAGAGGGTCTATCAACGGTTTGGGTGGCAACTCACAGATTTTGGACGCGAACGCGATCAGGAACCCAGAAGGTTCCCGACAATGCTTGACTTTTATGACACTGTTGAGAAGGTGGTGGCAAGCCGTGGCTACCAAGGGGATGTAAAGAGCAATGTAGAAGCTGCAATCAAAGGCCGCATCAAACCTCTGCTGATGGGTAGCAAGGGCATGATGTATAGCCAAAGGCTTTCTTCGCCCACTGCAGCAGAGCTGTTTCAGAATCCTGTTGTACTGGAACTCAATGATCTGAATGAAGAGGATAAGTCTCTCATGATGATGTTCATCTTGACCTTACTTCGTGAATATCGCGAGTTGCACCCCAGCCCCGATCTCTGCCATGTGACGCTTGTCGAAGAAGCTCATAATGTTTTGTCCAATGTTGGCCATGATGGAGGCGGTGAGGAGAAAGCCAATGTCAAAGGCAAATCTGTTCAGTCGTTCTGCAACATGCTTGCAGAGATTCGTGCTTATGGTGAGGGATTGATCATTGCCGATCAATCACCAGAGAAACTGGCTCGTGACGCAATGCGGAATACCAATGTGCAGATTTCCCATCAGCTCCGGGATACCCATGATCGTGAAGCCATTGCCAATGCCATGGTGATGACTGATGACCAACGTGACTACCTCGGCAAGTGCGAGACTGGACGTGCAGCAGTATTCTTTAGCGGTTTACAGAAAGCGACATTCATTGATGTTCCTGTGTATAAAGACCCAGTGCCGGAGGGTGTCACTTCTAGCCCAGTGGAGTACCGATACAAAGGCTTCCGTGATTCCCTTGAGCCTGCCCAATCTGACAGGAGTGTGAGGGAGTACATGCGCCAATATCTTATCGAGGAGCCGCAAGAAAGATCGTGCAGCAGCTGTGTGGATGCATGCGAGAAACGGGATCGTATTCTGTATCTAGCTGAAGAAGAAGGAGAGAAGTTTAAGGTAGCCCTTAACGACTTCTTCATTGCACCCAATCATGCAAAGGGAAAGTTTCTTAATCAACTTGCAGTTGTGATCCTCGAAATCACTGGTGCTTCTTCTGAAGAAGACTTTGATTTGGCATGGTGCTTTACCAAAGAGATGTGGCTTAGGCATCAGGGTAAAATGATGCGCGAGAGCGATCGGCATCTATTTGAGGAAACCTTTATATCTCAGCGAATCAACAACCCTAACGACAATGGCATCCAAATCCATTAGGTCGAGCAAAGTAACTCTGCTCAATGCTTACGACACCACCTATGATCTAAGGAATAAACTCGGTACGGGTACCCTTATTTTTATTCTGTTTTTTTCTATTTTCTCTTTGGGAGTGCCGCTCTTTCTCCTGCTCGTCTATAATACGTTAAAGTATATCTTCAAGGCAAACCAAGTCCGAGTCTTGCGCCGTCTTGATGCAGCGACTTGTTGCTATCAGTGGAGTTTGCGCAATGCTATTAAGTGCCGGTATGCTGAGGGCGTAGTATACATCCTTGAAAAGACACTCGGCGAGCTACGCAAAACATCCATTCCTTTGACTGGACCATGGAAGGACGGCGCTTGGGGAGTACCTGATTTTGCCCGTCTTGAATCAGCACTCACACTCGCCATAGAGACACGTGTTCGTTCAGATGAAATCAGAAGCCTTGCTGGTGAACCAGGCTTGATACACTCCATGGAGGTTATTAGAAATATGATTCGCGGTGAAGACCTTAGTTTTAGGTGGTCGGGGATATCAATAAGTGCGACAGATGTATGGTTTTGGTTCGATTGGACTGATGCAGATCAGCGTGAATACATCGCCAACCAACAACAGCAGATCACAATAGACATGCCAGCACAAACTACAAATGAAACTCGCACACCTATTCCCTCGACGACCGCACATTTTTCAGTTCTTGGCCTTGATGAGTTCACAAGCACCCATTTAACCTCGTTTGAGAAGTACCAACAGATAAATCCTAGCCTCCAGTATCTTTCGGAGGATGAGCAGTTGCGTACCTACATGACCTACCAGAAGGTAGAATATCAGCGTTATCTAGACAGAATAGGTTCTGGCAACCCTTCACCCGTTGAGATTCAAAATGATCACCCTACCACTCCGCAACGCAATAGCGACTTGGACGTTTGGTAGCCAGATTTGACGATTAAGCTTACGATTCTTTTCTCTTGTCCTTTCAGCCATGTCGATTGAAGACGACCAGCCAAGGAAGCTACACGAGACAACTACAGCTGAGTCTCGCACCGAAAAGCCTGCACTAGGAGATTCTGCTCTTGATCTCGCACGTGATCAATTATCTTCTGCTCGAGGCCAGGAAGACAAGGCCAAGACTGAAGGTGGTGATAACAACCTCTCTTTGGAGCAACAGTCTAATATCGACAAAGCATCTGGGAATAGAGTCGTGTATCAGGAAATCTCAAGCGAACTAGGTTATGAGAATGGCATTGGCCTATCGGCCTCACCAGACAAGAGAGCTTTTGATGAGGGAATGCAAATCTATTCGAAGGACACTTCCGGTAGGCCGGTGATGGCAGAAGGGTGGATCAGTTCTGAGAAAGGTCCGCTAACGAATAAATCAATTAGGGAAGTGATCACAGGAATATTTGGTACAGAGCTTAATGTTTCACATCTCTACCCTAGATCTGTTGGGGGAAACTTAGAAGGAAATGTTGTGGCATTTTCAGCTGAGGGAAATCATGCTATGAGTGGCTTCGAGAAGTCATTATCGGAGATGGGTAAAACCGAACCTGTCTTTGTTCAGGCCTATGCACACTATGGTGAAACGACCTCACAGTGTCCAGAATCAATGGAGCTTAGATTGTACCAGCGTTCGTTATCCGGAGAGCCGACGCTAGTAGACGGCTGTCGCGTTGACTTCGATGGAAGGCGAATCCTTATGACCTAGCTCCATTTCTATAGTCCAGTTTACCGTTCATGAATTAGTGTTCGCCCAAATACTGTATCTCCTCTTTCTGCCCCAAAGATAGCGTAGAGGTGAATACCATTCATGCGCAGGCTTAGACCCTTCTTCCATCTCATCATCCATTGACACAATCATGAGCATCGAATCGAGCAAGCAGGACGACCTACGACTTGAGCAGCAGCGAGCAGCTGATAAGGCATATGCTGAGCTAAGTGGACCCAAGACTGAAGAGCTAAAAGAAGCTGATAGGCAGAGGACTGAGCGAGACGATCGACAACAGCACCCCCTGTCTGGGGATCAGGCACTTGACCACGTCGCACAAGAGCGTTACGAACAAGCGGAGAGAACCCGTGACGGGGATACGCCTTCGCTTGGCGGAATGAATGATGATGACAATAATAATAAGAAAGAAATTGATCTCTCGAAGGAGGAATACAAGCAAACTGAGAGAGGGATTGCCGAGACTGAGCGGGAGAAGGAAGCTCTCGAAATTAAAAAGCAGGACGAAGAGGCGCAAGCAAGAGCCGAGGAGCTGCTTAGAAAGTACGCATAGCTCTACTTACAGCCATCCCGATCAGGCTCCAGGAAAGATGCGCCTACAACCCAGCAATGTATCTAGGAATGTCACGAATATTCAAAGCCACAGAAGGACAAGATCTCCTACGGGTGCACTACTTACCATACGTCTTCATCCATGTTGGCATTTCGATTGCTTTGAGGTGGCATACCGTCGGTTGATAAATATCTATGATACTCCTTTCTCTGTTGCTCCTCAGCAAGATACTGGAGGCTTGGCCGAGTCTCGATAAACTGTTTGAAACTGATCTGCGACGTATTGTTGTTTTGGTTCTTTACTGATAGAGAGTTTTGGGAGGGAGATGCTTTGTTATTGCTTGCTGAATTAGTTTCAATCCTCTTGTGACTGAAGTTCCCATGGCTATTTTGACTGACGTTTACGCCTCTTTGGTAGTCGGCCTCGTCATAGAAATACACATACAGGTTTTGATGTCGGGCGTAGTTGTTCACAATAATATTGGCGCCTTGGTAAACCCTGGGGGAAAAATTAGAGGAAGAAGTAATATCACCCACCAGATAAAAGACTTCGGATTGGATCATGTTTCGAATTGAAGCCATTGCCATGCTTTTCTCGGCTGGCTCCATGTCATCCCACTTTGAAGATAAGTATTCAGCTGCATCGGCTGCTTCTCTCAAAATAGTTTGATTTGGCCATCCAATGGTAAATTCATACCACTTGTCTCGATAAGGCAACTCCTTAATATTAAATGCCTGCAGTGTGGACAAGACATTTTCTAGTACGAAGGAAATTCCATGCGGATAGTTTGTCGTCACGGCGTGCCGCATGCTTTCGTAATATGAGCTGTTGAAGCACAACCTAAAAGCCCGGTCAGAAAACTTGTTGGACAAAACATTCCAAGCTGCGATTGCCCCAATTGCCAGAATAAGTGGTATCGGCGCGAAGGTTTGTGTTTGAAATACCGCTAAAATGGCTGCAGCTATAAGTCCAAGTGGTACGATTATTCTCATTAGCTTGTCTAATTCTATTTTGGCCTGATTTTCTTTATAATAAGTGCCATCCCAAATTAGTTTTCTTCCCATAGGATTGACCCTCTAGAGTTGATTAATTAAAAGCTAAAAATAAAGTAACGCATATCATGACTTTAATTTTGTAAGCGGTTTTGCGTGGTGTGGTGATTTGAAAAGCCCTTTTTACCATATGTCTTGGTTGTCTCTACCCTCTTCAGTTGAGACCTGGCCAGAAGTTGTGGCGACTTCTGCTGCAAGGGAAGAGTATGTCTGCGCTGTTCCTCAGGACTGAGGTATCTGAGATATGGATTAAGAGTAAGAAACTCTTCAAACGTGATTGTGCTGGTGGTTGCAAGTTTGGGTTGCAGCTCAGCCCTATAAATAGTTGAGACTTTTAATGCCTCGGCTTGTTTAACTGCTTCGTGTCTTTCAGGCTTGACGTGAGTTTCGCGAACCAAAACGGTGTCTTGGCTTAGGCGATGTGCGGCCACATCAATGTCTTCACAAGAAAAATAGTATATCTCATTGATTTTAATGCAATCGGGCCACATGCCTGCCATCCATACTGCCTCATCTCTAAAAGTATTCTTAAGAACTTCAAGAGCTTGCAGCCTACCAGTTACTCCTGCTAGCCCCGAAATTGAATCCCACTCTGCAGAAAACTCTTGAGCCAATAGAATAGCGTTTCGGAGTTTAGATTGATCGGGGTATCCTTGAGCCTCGCCATAAAGATGGATTTTTCGACCATGATGTACAATTCCAAGGCTTTTCAATTGGTCGAGGGTGCTGGATAGTATGTACTCTATACAGTCAGGATGATCGGCTTCGAGTGCATTTTCAATGCTTGAGATATAGGCAGTTGAGACAGCCTTATTGTATTCAAGCTGTCTCCTGACTGGGGATGCCAGAAAGGCAATAAAACCAGTAGCCGCAAAGCCTAGTACTGTAGATAAGGGCACGCTTTTTGAAAATAGAAAAATTATGCCACCTACGATCATTCCAGCGGTCAGGGGAAAGCCGTCAATCGTTGCATAGGAGCATCTCTTTGGATCTGGTAGCATTAGAGAAAAAATACCATCGCAGAGGTGAACCGCCTTTGGGCGAACAAGGTGTTTCATTGGTGGCTGTTAGTGTGGCCCGAAAATGGAAGGCAAGTATTTTTGTTTTAAAAAGCTAGGTGTTAATTTAATGCCTATGTATAATTGTAGCTGCCGCCGAGTTGGGCGTCAAGCCGCCGCTGGCGATCCCGTACCAGGCGGCAGGGTTTGAGGCCCTGGCCAGGGAGCTGATCGCCATCACCCGCGTCGAGCCCTCCACAGGGTCAGTAGGAGCAGGAGTGGTGACAGTTGCCGCGCCATGGGCTTGCCGCAAGGGAGTAGGCAGGCAGCCCGTTGTCGGCGGGATCCTGGCCTGACTCTACGCCGGCAGAGTTCAGGGCTCACCCCACAGCAAACCGGGGCTCATCGGGGCAGGCCTTTCCTCGCTCCTGCCCGATTCGTGCAGGTCTTCAGCTGGTCTCACGCACCCGCTTGACCGCCAGGCCCGCCTCCACAGCAGTCACAGGGCCCAGCAGCAACAGGCTGAGTACACCAACTTGCTGGGGCTGGCCCTTGTTCCGTGAATTGGCGATGTTGTTCGCCGTCAGCAA
>Ga0164293_10004633_pt1 | contig 11750 bp, 11 predicted proteins | sample GEODES118metaG_FD_111487 | JGI IMG/M metagenome (GOLD analysis project Ga0164293, IMG submission 111487) | Eutrophic lake water microbial communities from Lake Mendota, Wisconsin, USA - GEODES118 metaG | ecosystem: Environmental > Aquatic > Freshwater > Lake | place: USA: Lake Mendota...
ATTAAATTCCATTATATTTGGATAATTTGATCCTCCACTTAACTGATTTGTTGTGTCAAAAAAAGAACCATAATAACCTAAAACACCACCTGTACCAGTAGAACCAGTAGGCCCAGTAGAACCAGTAGCACCTGTATTTGTAGAAAAACCACTAGGTCCAGTTGCTCCAGTAGGTCCAGTTGCTCCAGTAGGTCCAGTAGGCCCAGTAGGCCCAGTAGCACCTGTATTTGTAGAAAAACCAGTAGGTCCAGTAGGCCCAGTAGAACCATTAGAACCAGTAGGTCCAGTAGGCCCAGTAGAACCATTAGAACCAGTAGGTCCAGTAGGTCCAGTAGGCCCAGTAGCACCTGTATTTGTAGAAAAACCACTAGGTCCTGTTGCTCCAGCAGAACCTGTAGGGCCAGTAGGTCCAGTAGCACCTGTATTTGTAGAAAAACCAGTAGGTCCAGTAGGTCCAGTAGATCCAGTAGCTCCACTAATTTGAGAAAGAACCGGACCAGTTAAAGTTGTTAAATAAAGAGTAGCACCAGTAGCGTCATTAAAATAAAAACTATCAATTGAACCAGTTGTTGCACGTATTGGAATAAGATGTGGATATTTATAATATACACTTGAGAGTTGAACAGCAACAGGATCATTTTTTGATCTAGCAGATAATATATTTGATATGGTAAAATTTCTGCTATTAGGTGTAGACATTTTCTATTTTTTATAAAGAAAAAATAGAAAAAATAGAAAAAATAGAAAAAATATAAAAAATAGAAAAAATAGAAAAAATAGAATAGAAATATAATTTAAACAGCCATTTCAGCTTTTATGATTGGATAAGGATTATAACCTTCAATAACAAAACTTTCTAATTTAAAATCTTCAATTCTTTCAGGATTGTCAAAAATTTTTAAAGTAGGAAATTCTCTTGGTTTTCTTTTTAATTGTTCTTTTACTTGTTCTATATGATTTTCATAAATATGTGCATCACCAATTGTATAAACTAATTTTCCAACTTTCAATCCACATATGTGTGCTAACATATGTGTTAATAAAGAATAGCTAGCAATATTAAAAGGTGCTCCTAAAAATAAATCATTTGAACGCAAATACAATTTACAACTTAATTCCATATCAGTTGAAACATAAAATTGACACATCATATGACAAGGAGGAAGTGCAACTTGATTTAAAACACATGGATTCCATCCATTTAAAATTAATCTTCTTGAAAATGGATCAGTTTTTAATGTATTAATAATATATTGTATTTGGTCAAAACCCCCTTCATCTGAATGTGTATTATCAGGATTATTTGGATTATAATTACCACCAAAATGTCTCCATGAGTATCCATAAATAGGTCCAAGTTCACCTTCAGGATAATCTAAACCACGTTTTTCCATAAATTCTTTAGAACTATTTCCATCCCAAATATGAATACCTTTTTCATTTAAAATTTTATTATTAGTTTGACCACGTAAAAACCATAAAAGTTCTTCAACGACACCTTTAAAAAATACTCTTTTAGTAGTTAAAAGGGGAAAACCTTTACGAAGGTCAAATTCAATTTGAGGACCAAAAACAGAAATAGTTTTAATATCAGTTCTATTTTTACGAAGTGTTTTTTCTTTATTATAAACAGATAATACTTGTTCTAATAAATTTAGATATTGAGTTTCATCATAGTTTAAAATTTCCCAGGTTGGACTAGGATGCGAATTAATCGGAGACACATCTGATTGTAAAAATGACATTTTTTATAAATTATTATTTAATAATAAATCTTTAAAGTATTTTTATAAAAAACATTATTTTATATATATAATAATGAACTCAGATAAAATAATAAAAAAAATAATTGAACAAGTTGTTATGAATAAGATAAAATCAAATTTAATTGATAAAAAAGACAACTTAATAACTTTAGAAAGTTTAAAAAAAAAGTTTGATATTGAAAAAAAAGGATTAGTAATAAATAATATTAAAAATATAAAAGATATATTTAGATATGTTGAAAATAATAACGTTGTTAGTAAATCTGTAGATATATTATATAAAACATTTATTTCAAATAATATATCAGAACAAAATGAATATGAAAAATGTTCAGGATATGAATTATATATTGACCCTTTAAATTCAATAGATATAATATGTAAAAATGAAAAAGATTATAACAGAATTTTAGATGGAAGTAGTAAAATTAAAAATTTTATAAATAAATATGAAAATGAATATGTAAATATAATCAAAGAAAATGATGTATCTATAAGTTTTGATTTTAATATAAATAATATGGATGATAATTATCATACATTTATATTAAAAGTTATACCAGATATGCTAAATGATATATTTTCATTATGTAATAATGATATAATTCCATTACAAATAAGATTAGTAGTATATGACCGTAAAGACTTAATTTCTTCAGAAAAAGATAATATATTAGGATATCATAGAACATTTATAGTTTTCAAAAAATTTAATAATATTTATACAGGTTATTATTATGATCCAGAAGGAAACAAAAATACATATTATACTAATTTGATAAATGAACTAATTAATAAATTAAATTATAAAAATATGAAAATTAAACCTATAATTGAAAGTTGTCCTATTGGTATTCAATCATTATTAAAAGATGTAGATATTGGTTTATGTGCTATTTATAGTCATTTTTGGTATCATTGTTTTATTGAAGTTATATATATTATAAAAAAATATGATAAAAAATATGGTAATAAATATAATGTAAAATTACATGAAATTGATATTTCTAATTATATAAATTATATAAATAAATTTATAGTTGAATTTTCTTTTAAAATTAATTTAGATACATATTTAGATAAAGATAATAATAAAAAATATTCAATTTCTTTTAAAGATGTAAAAGATGTAAATAAACAAATTATTATAAATATGTTTTTTAATTATGCAATGTATATAATTGGATTTGTTTTTAATAAACTTTCACAAGACGATGAAAATAAATTATTAAAATATATAAAATTACATGATAAGGGAAATTTATCCTGGAACTATTGATAAAACTCTTGTTAAAATATGAATGAATGTTTAAAATATTTTAAATTATAGTTTATTTTTCCAATTGTATTTTTAATTATTTTAAAATTTAATAAAATTGAACTAAATAAGGTCGTCCAAAATAAAATATATAAATCAGAAGTATATTTAACAACATCTAATAAAATTCTACATTGAGGTGTTGGAATATATATAAGAGAATGTATAATAGAATACCAACCATCTCCAATACAATATGTATTGTATAATTTTAAAGAAATTATATGTATTGAAACTGAAAGCAATATAGTAATTAAAGTTTTTATAACTTGTTTAGAAAAATATAATTTAGAATTATCAATATCAATATCTGATGTCATTTTAGACTTTTTAAAATTAAATATATATTTAATTAAAAGCAATTTTTTAATTAAATATAATTTAGTATTTTATTATTAAATAAAATGTCAAATAATATACCAAATTATAAAGAATATATAATATTTATATATGACAAAAGTGTGTATACTTCAATACATGATTTTTTATTAAAACAATATTATCCTTATTTAAACTCTAAAGGTATTACTGTTGATTATTCTAATTATGTAAAATATGTAAATGACTTTTTAAATAATATTTATGATTTTTATATAGATAATAAAAATATATTTGATGAAAAAATTTACAATAATAAAAATTATAATTTTGATGGAATGTTAATTAATAATCTTGATTTTGATAAAGAATTAACAATTTATGAATATTTAATATTACTAAAAAAAATGTTAAAATTGTATAAAAAATCTTTTGATATTGATTACAGTAAGACATGTCCTAAGTATGTTGAATACAATGATGATGATAAATATAAAGAAAAGATATTACCTAAATCAACTAGTAATTTGGATGAGATTTTTTTTCAAATTAATAATATTTATTGTAGATTTGTAAAAGATATAAATACAAATAAAATAAAACCATTATTTATTGGTTCTTATTCAAATGATAATGTGTATTTAAATAGAATGTATATATATAATATATGTTCATCAGTTGGTGAAATTAATGAGAAAAATAGAGAAATACATAAAAATATATATTATGGAAAAAGTTCACATGAATTTAAAGAGAAATGGGAAAAATTCAAAAAATATAATAATTCAATTATAATGAAAAAAATGTTAAAATTATTTAGTGATATAGAGACGAATTGTGATATTTTTGCACTATTTGTAGTAACAACAAATCCTTCCTTTGAAAAAGCATTTTTATTGTATTATTCAATAGGATTTAAACCGATGTTAAATATATTTGAAACTAAAAATGAAAATTATCTCGAAAGAATGTCTGAAATGTGTTTAAATTATAATCAAAACAGTCCACAGTATAAAAAGTGTATTGAAAATCAGAATAGAAATATGTTAATGGTAGCTACACGTTCTTTTATTAATACCGATTTTATAAATTATAATATTGTAAATACACAACTATCTGAAATAGTTCAAAGAATGAATTTAAACCAAAATTATTATAGCGATGTAGAAAAATTTTATAGTTTAACACTTGCATTTTCATATAAATGTTCATGTATATTTGATAATTATTTCAATATAAATGAAAAAATATGTAAAGAAAATCTTGATTTATTATGGGATTATTTTCATATAAATTCTAATATTAATCAAAAATTAATTAATCCATTAAATGGAAACACTTATTGGAGTGTTGTAAATAGTTATGTAGATATTGTAAATAATCCTAATTTTAGTAATAATACAATTAGAACATCTGTATTATCAAATCCACATATTTTTGCTTTTATATCTTCAATTGGTAATAAATTTATTGATATTGATAAAGATGAAATTTATGGAGTATATGTATGCAAATCAAAAATATTATTTCATATACATGAAAATATAAGTGGTAATTTTAGCAATTCTGTAAAATTTTTAACTGAAAAAGGATATTCAAATGATTCATTTGATTTAATAAGAAATAATGTTGATGTTGATTCATATTTAAATAGTTATATAAATGTAAATGGTAAAAATATGAAAAGAATTGAATATTTTAGTAATGAAATAAATATAGATAAAAAATATATAGATGATAATAAAATTGAATATATATTCATTCCAAGTATTTCTAAATTTAGTAGTGATAATAATTTTACTAGTTTTAAACAAGATGTACATGTTCATGCTTTTTCACATTTATATGATGTTGAAAATCAAACTTTATACTATTATGAAACTCAACATATATATGATAGAATGGGATATATGTTAACACAAACTGCATTAGGATGTACAAAAACTGTCAAAAGGATATTAGAACATCTTAATTTTCCAGTTAAGAATGACGTTGATGATTTTTTAAGTAAACCTGATAATATCACTGATTTAAGTAAATATTATGTACCAAATAATAAACTAATATATAATAAGATACAGAATGGATACGCAGATGATAAGGATGGTACTTTATGTGTTATTCTTTCATATTTATCACTTTTTGGATTAAGATGGACATTCTCATATAATCAAGAAGTTAAGGATTTTTATTTAAAATTTTTTATATGGTTTTTATATTTTAATTCTATGTTTATTAGACAAAAACGTAATTTATTAAATATTCAAGACAGTTTACAAAGCAATTTACATATTGTGTTTCCTTTATTTTATTCTAAAATTTATGATTTTATAAAAAAAATGAATGATGTAAAAAGAAGTTATAATTTAATTACATCTGAAGATATAAATTGTGAAACCAAATTGAAAAAAAATAAAGAAATACTTGTTAAAAATTTAGAAGAAATAAATAACTCAGTTCAAAGTCAAATTATATTATCATCTGAAAATGGAATCATAAGTGCATTTAAACGACAATTTTCTAATGAGAAAATATTAAATGTATAAATTTAAAATTAAAATTTTTATTTTTTAGAATTTGCCATAAAAATACCTATCAACACAAGAATAATAATAACGGAAAATACTCCAATGTTATTTGAATAAGATTCGTTTGAATTAAAGTGGATATTATTATTAGATGTTGATTTTAATTTTTTTGGTTCTTGTGTGTGTTCTTGTTTCACTTGTGTTTTTTGAGATGGTTGAGATGGTTGAGATGGTTGAGATGATGTTTTTTTTGATTTTCTAAGAGAACAATACTGATTTAATAAAGAATTTTTTGAAGTTTCACCTTTTTCATCCATTACTTTACAAATATTTGCTAAAGATTCTCCACAGAAACCAAATTGAAGACAATAATTAATAGAATAATCATCTTCTTTGATATTAGAAGGTTCAATTTTATCACATTTTTTCATACAACCTCCCATATAAACAGGACTCAATTTAACAGGATTATATAAACCTGTATCAAGAGATTGTGATATATCAACCATTGGGTCAACACCCATAGTATTGCAAACATTAGGAGAAGTTTGATTTATAGGGTTAAAAGGTTCACATACAACTGCACATTTAGATTTATCACTTAAATTGCAAAAACGATGATTTGCCATACTTTCAAGAAATTGTTTTAAAACAGTTACATCATCTATATTATTAACATAAACTTGACATTTATTATCCCAGTTTTCAGCACAACGTTGTGCCATATATTGTTTACATCCACCCAAATTATAATTCCAAGGAGCATCTAAGAATCTATCAGGCATACAAGAATCAACAGGATCTTCTTGTCTAAATCCTTTAAAAGGTTTTCCAAATAATCCGTAATTTGACATTTTTATATTTTATATTAATAAAATATAAAAAAAACAAATTTTTTACTTTAATTTAATTAATTATTCTTTAAATAAAAATCAGGTAAATACTTATTAATAAAATTAATGTTCCATTTCCTATTAATTTATCATTTTTATATATATTTTCAAATTTATCTAAAAATGGACATAATAAACCACATAAGTCATTAAATTGTGGTAATTTTACATTTTTATTATATTTTTTAATGTATTTTACTTGACATCCCCAATTACATATAATTGGTATCATTAATATAAAAATTAATGTAAATATTGTTCTATTTTTTTTATAAATTAATTTTAAAATTAATATATATGTAACTAAAGTCCAAAAATTGTTATTTATATGTTCTGGTAATTTATAAGTATGTATATATACATGATATAATATATTCATAAAATATGATAAAAAAAATAATAATCCAGGAATAAGTTTTAAAATTAAAATGTTGTATGTATCATTTAAATAAATAAAATAAGGAATTAATAAAGTTAATAATAATGAAATTGTATATATGTCAGATTCGTTTAAATATTTGGAAACATTTGATAATATTTTTTTTGAGTAATTAAATAAAACATTATCAATACAACAGTGTATTTCTTTTATTTCAAAATAGTTCATTTATTAATAACTAAATAATTTTTTATTGAAAAGTTGAATAAATTAAAACAATTAAGAGACAAACATAAAAAAAAATTATCATAAATGTTGTTCTTGGAAATCTTCTACAAACAGATATTCTCTCATTTTCAGATAGAATTGTATCACTTTTTTGAAAAAAATGTTTTTCAATTGATGTAAAATCTTTTTTACATAATGGACAGATTTTATTTTTCATTTCTATTAAACATTTTTTATGAAATATGTGACTACATTCAAGAGGTATTTCTATAGTTTTATCAATAATTTCATAACAAATACAACATTCTTTTATTTCATTATAAAATCTATTTATAAATATATGATTAACACAAAAATTTTCATTTTCTTTTATATTTAAATCACAATTTATAATTTTATTATCTTTTATTAATAAACTTTTACATTTATTTGTATTTAATATATTTATTGATACTTCATAACTCATTTTAATTTTTTATATAATTATACTAATTTTATATATCATTAAAATTTAATTGATTTAAAATAGTCTACAAGAGCAAGATATTCATCATCTTGAATATCAAAATTATCAAGATTACTATCAACTAGATAAAAATATTCTGCCAAAGTATATTTATATTTTTTATAGTTTATAACTAATAATAATATATCTTTTAAATTTTCAATAAAATATTCTTTATTATCTTTGTAAATAAATATTCTTTTAATATATACATTTATTTTTTTATAAAAATTAATTAAATTCATTATTCGTTCTGGATTAGAAGTCAAATGTTGTTCACATACACATTTTCCAATATTTTCAATTATGTATGTTTGTTTCATGGGACAATTTCCATTTCTGTTTTTTAATAGACAAACACCTTTGTTAAAAAAAGGTTTTATATTTATATCTTTAATATTTTCTGGTTTAATTTTTGGTTTTTCATATTCTAAAAAACCATTTGCCGATATATAACTTTGTAATAAATTCATGATTGTGTACATTTCAAAATATAGTTTTAATATAAAATCAATTTTTTATATTAAAAATTAAAAAAAATAAAATTAATTACTTTCTTTTGCTTTTTGTGTTAATCCAACTTTAGATAAAACAATATTTACTAAATATTGATCATCGCTTCCCCAATTGTTATATTCCTCTCCTTCAATACGAACATTTTCAACTTTAAAAATATTTCCATTTAAATCTTTTATCAATAATGTAACATCAACTGATGAACCGATTTGTAAATTAGAAACTCTAAGTTCAACTTTATTTGCTGTATTTGTAGTAATAAAATCTTTAGGATTTACATCAACATCATAATTGTTCATTCTTGTTTTATTATATAATACTTTTTAAATTTATTAAAATAATTGAAAAAATTAAAATATAATTTTTTTTAATGTATTGCTATTTAATCCATAATCTTTTTTGGTAAAAGTATCGAATATATCATTCATAAAACTTTTACTTATTTCTTCCTTTTTATCACATATTTTTTTAATTTTATCTTCAATTGTATTTTTTGTAACAATATTATAAAAATATACTTTTTTCTTTTGTCCAATTCTATAAGCTCTGTGTTTTGCTTGTTCCATTACAGAAGGACACCACCAATTTTCACAAAGTATAACGTTATTTGCTTCCATTAAATTTAAACCTTCTGAACCAATTTTATAGTTTATAATCATTATATTATACTCATTAGATTCTTTAAAAAGTGATATTGTTTCTTGTCTTTCATTTTCTTTTAATGTTCCATTTAAAAGTAAAACATTTGTTTTCAATTCATTTTCAATTCTATCTTTAATTATATCCATATGAGTTGTAAAACAAGTAAATATCAAAACTTTTTCCTTATTATCTCTTGTCTCTATTTCTTTTAAAATTTCTACAACTGCACCAATTTTTGATGACATATAGCCAGCTGAACCATTTTTATCCATTATCCATTCGTATAATTCATTAGTAACTATTTTATTTGCTAAATCATTTGTTGATATACTTTTAATGCTTTTCATATCTTTTAATTTAAAATTTTCATCAGATATTTCTTCAATTTCTTCAACAAGTTCATTATCAATATTTTTTTTTAACTGACGTATCATAGCGTAAGAAGAAACACACATTTGACGCAATCTTAAAAATAAATGTAAAACGTTTCCAAATGATACAAACCCATTTGAAAATCGTTTGTATTCATTTTTGAGATTATTATGAACATTCTCGTAAATTTTTTTTTCATTTTCTGACAATTCAATTAATATTGATTTCTCTTCATAATCTGGCATTACAATTTCAACATCTTTGTATGTCCTTTTAAGAACATGTTTATTTAATTTATCTGTACGATATTGATTGTAAGAAAATTTTGAATTTTTACATATAAAATTATTATAACCCATAAATAAAAATTGATGATATATATCTTTTTCGTAGTTTCTTATTGGTGTACCTGTTAAACACCATCTTTTATTTGAAATTAAATTTACTAATGATAAAAATGCTAACGATTTTGAATTATTCATTCTATGGCTTTCATCACAAATTATTCTATTCCAGTTTATATCTACTAGTAATTCTCTTCCTTTTTTATTAATCAATTCATTATGTTTAAATGGTTCTCTTAATTGAAATTTATTACTTGATTTCAATTCAATTAATAAATTATTATAATATTCTTTCATCAAACTTGAAACAAATTCATAATTTGTAATAACAAATTTGTATTTTTTTATTTCGTCATATGTTATATCTAATGTATCATTTGATTTAATAGATAAAAATAAATATTTATTACCAAAAAATTTAGTAATTGAATTGCACCATTCTTCAATTACAATTTTAGGACATACTATTAAATTTGGAAATCCAGTTTCATCATTAGAATTATCAAATGAACTTTTTATACACAAACATAATGCTGATAATGTTTTTCCTAAACCAGGTGCATCTGATAATATACCTCCTCTTATATTATAAGGATTTGGTTCATTTCTAATCTTATTTTCAATTTCCAACATCCATTTTACTGCCTCGTGTTGATGTGTTTTTAATGGTAATATTAAATCTGGAATATTAACTTTTGATTTTAAATTTTGTTTTTTATTTATAATTTTTGTTTCAATTTTAGTATTTTCAGTTGATTCTTCTAAGTTTATATTTAAATCATCACCATCATTATAACGAATAGAATGATACAATTTAGTTTCAATTTTAGAACAATTTGATTTTCTTGGAATTTTACGAATAGACATTTTAAATAACTTTAAAAGTTATTTAAAATAATTATTTATTTAAAAAAATCATTTTTTAATATGGAATATATTTAAATCACAATTTCTAATGGTGGTATTTCAAACTCTTCTTTTACAATAATTCCATCTATATCTATATTATCTTCTTGTTCATTATATTTATAATAATCTGAAATATATGTTTCTTTTTCTTTAAAATTAGGTATTTTAATATTTAAAATATCATCAAGAATTCGGTTAGAAGACCCATCAACGGACTCATTCAGGGACATCGAACTCAGAGGCAGAATTCTTTCAGAGTCATTATGTGTATTTTCTTTTTTAATTTTGATTTTTCTTTTAATTAATCTATTTATCAATTGTTTTGTTCTTATACGTGATTTTTCTCTATTAATATTTCTTTCTGTTATTTTATTATATATTAGTGGCATAGAACTTTCAATATTATCATCAAGTATTTCAGACATACGTTCCTCATACTTGTATATTGATTTTTTAAATTCAAGTATTTGATTTAATTTTTTTAATTTTTTATTATACAATTTTATAAGTTTTTCAAGTTCTTTTCTCTTATTAACGATATTTTTTAATTCAATTGACATTTGAGACATTTTTGTGTCTCAGTATTTATATACTTTACATTAAAAATCAATTTTTTACTTGTATAAAAATTGATTTTTTATTAAAAAAAATAATATTAATTATAACTTTCAATACGTTTAAAAAAATGAACTCTGAAATTAACAAATCAATTCAAGATAAAAGTATATTACAAAATAATATTACTCTCTTGGAAAAGGAATATAATGACTTATGCAAAAAATTAAATGAAATGAAATTAACAGTTTATAAAACAAAAGAAGAAATACAAAAAGAAAAAACTCCTGAACAACTTAATGTTGAACTAAATTCTCCCCTCTTTAAAAGAGGTAAATCTAAATATATATTCCAAAACTCTCAAATTCCAAAAATTGAAGGCAAAGTTAAATACATTAATCCATTCATAGCAAATGAAATAATTTCTAGAAAGGAACTTGAAAAATCTTTTGATAAAGAAAACACAAAAGAAGCAAA
>Ga0164293_10004634_pt1 | contig 11749 bp, 7 predicted proteins | sample GEODES118metaG_FD_111487 | JGI IMG/M metagenome (GOLD analysis project Ga0164293, IMG submission 111487) | Eutrophic lake water microbial communities from Lake Mendota, Wisconsin, USA - GEODES118 metaG | ecosystem: Environmental > Aquatic > Freshwater > Lake | place: USA: Lake Mendota, Wisconsin...
AGAGACGGCGGGCTGTGTGCTGCGCGCTCCGTAGGACACTTACTCCTCACGACCGGGAATGCCCAGGCTGCCGTTTACCGCGAAGTGAAGGGACCCGATTGGGGCGACCCACACCGCCAAGGACTGGGAAAGACGAGCTCAGGGAAGTCAACATGATCAAGCGTCGGGAATTTATCGCAGCCTGCATTGCTGGCGGATTAGGTGGAACCGCAGCTTGGGGGGGAAGCAGGAGCGATGGGCTGCAGGAGTTAGATTGGGCCTGCGAGGCGATTCAAACGCCTTCCGCATCCTTAAAGCGCCGGGCCCCGGTGGTGACAGGCGTCTGTCTGGCTCCAGATGAAAGTCTGGTCGCAGTCGTGGGTGATGACCATTTGGTCAGCATTTACGATTTGGTCTCGAAGAAATTCCGTGGGGCTTTGCAGGCTCATCGCGACTGGGTTCGAGCCGCCAGTTTTGCCCCCGACCGCTCAACCCTGGCCACGGCGGGAAATGACCGGATGTTGTTTTGCTGGAATCCGGCGAACTGGGAGCAGCCCCTGTTGTTGGCCCAGCAGCCTAATGCGATTTTCGGCTTGGCTTTCGCTCCAAACGGAGAATCGTTGGCCACGGTTGGTTTCAGCAGCACGCTGTTTATTTATGACATGGTAAATCGCCAGGAACGGCGTCGGCTGGAGTGCCCCTGCGAAGACATGCGGGCAATTGCCTATTCGCGCGACGGCGAACTGGTGGCAGCCGGTGGACGTTGTGGTTCGGTCCGCGTTTGGGAGTCAGCGACGGGAAAGCAGGTTGCGGAATACAAAGTCCATCAGCAGAGAATTCGATCGCTCCAGTTTAACTCCCGACGGCAAATCCTGAGTTGTGGTGACGATCAGGTTGTCGCCCTGACCGATCCTTTTCAATCCGCATTGAGCCAGCAGTTGCCCCGGCAGGCAGCGAGATTGTTCGCGGTTACTCTGCTGGACGACCAAATCTGCGCAACCAGTGGCAGTGACAACCGGATTGCGATTTGGAATTTGGAAACACGGGAATTGGTCGGTAGCCTCAAGGGACACACCGGGACTGTCAGTTGCCTCAGTAGCGGAGCACGGTTGCTGGTGAGTGGTAGCTACGACACCCAAATTCGCATTTGGCAACGGGCCGCCAAGGTAAGTCAATTGCTGGAACCTGGGGCTAAGGGTGAGGAACCCGGATGGAGTCCAAGGGTTCGCTAAGCGGTCGACATGAGACAGTGGCCAAAGTGGCAAGCGGCAGATGAGTTGCCGGAACAGGAAATTGCCGGATATCGAGTGAGCGCTCGTTCAGGGAGGATAGTCAGTTGGGTCTGGTAAAAAGAATCATCACTTGGGGTCAATCGGGTAAACCAAAGGTCAAGCCGGCGCTGTCCAACAGTGCTGTCCTGGAGCGACGTTGCCATTTCGAGTTACTCGAACCACGGAAGGTCTTGGCCGTTAATCCCGTCGTCATCGGGGTGACCTATCACGAAGGGGACATTGGCCAGGATACGACGCCTGACCAGTTTGAAGTCTCTTATGTGGGCGGAAGTGCGACGACTCAATTGACCCAATTCCGGATCTTTGGGGATCAGGATCGAAATGGGGTCATCAGCGATGGTGACATGTTGTTCGATGTCGCAGCTGGGGGGCCGGGAACGGCCGGGTTTCATCCATTCCTGTTTGATGCCGCGCGGAGCTCCGGGATTGCTGCCAATGATATTCGTGGTGTCCAGGTCAGCCAGGATGGACTGAGTCTGATTGTGGATGTGGCCAACTTCCAGGCCGGGGACAAGTTGGCGTTCACGATCGATGTGGACGAAGTGGAAGGTCCGTTGATCGATAAAATCGCGTCCGGGGTGGAGTATGAGGAATCCCGTTTTGAGGCGACTTTCGTTGATGCACACTACACCTTCACGGCCAAAACGGTAACCGCGACGAAGCTGCTTGAAAACAACTTTCTGCAAACGCAGACTTCGGGGACATTCTACGACTATTACGACAATCTCTTGGCGGCCGGCAGTCAGGTCGGGGGCGCCACACTGCAATTGCGGAGCGACAACGACCAGGGGCAATCCGATCGCTCCGCTGCTTCGATTGTGGCCTATGATTTGACGCCGAAACCGATTGTCTTGAGAGGGCATGTCTACTCCGACCCCAGCTTGGCTTGCGGTCCCCAAGGACAATTGCTGGGCATCGGAGGAGTTGAGCTGAACCTGGAACGCCTCAACACGCAGACTCAGAAGTATGAATGGGTCGCCAAGACGACAACGGGAGCGAATGGTGGATACGAGTTTGGGCAAGGGCTGGGGTTGGTTCCCGGGACCTACCGCGTCGTCCAGAGTCAACCGACAGGATTTTTGGATGTTTCCGCATCGGCTGGCAAAGTCAATGGAACGGCCATTGGAACAGTTCAGGATGATGCGCAAGGAAATGCCAACATCATTTCCGGAATCAATGTTGCGCTTGGTGGCTATGTCGCGACCGATTACGACTTTCTCGAAGTTCGCCCGATTTCCTTGGCTGGGCGGGTTTGGCATGATCGAAATGACAATGGCCAAGTCGATTCGGGCGAGGAAGGAATCGCCAATGTCTCGATACGGGTTACCCGGTTAGGCTCAGGAGACAGCTCCCGGCCGGACCCGTTTGCAGGTCAGAATCTGCCCTTGGTCGTGCAAACGAAAGCAGACGGTACCTACACGATCGACAGCCTGCCACCGGGGCTGTACGAGATAGTCGAAGTCAGTAATTACCCGCCAGGAGCCAATCCATTATCCGGCTTCATTGATGGCAAGGACTCGATTGGATTGGTCAACGGTGCCGTTTCCGGCAGCGCTGACAACGATCGTTTCACTCAAATCAAAGTCTGCGCGGGCGAGGGAGGCGCGGAATTCAACTTTGGCGAACTGAAGCCAACTTCGATCAGCGGCCACGTCAGCTTGGCCACACCTGAGGGTGATTGTCTGCGGTTTGGCGATGTCGGATACAAGGGAATTTCCGGAGTCACAATCCAGCTGTACGATTCGACTGGCAAGCTGGTTGCCACAACCTTGACTGACGCAACCGGAAAATATGAGTTCCGCGATCTTCGCAGCGGGGTTTATACGGTTGCCGAGGCCCAGCCTAGCGGCTACCTCGATGGCGGCGAAATGCTGGGGCAAGTGAATGGAGCCACCAACGGAATTTCATCCGCCAATGACCGCTTCACCGGGATTACGCTCAGCAGTGGCCAGGCTGCGGTCAACTATGACTTTTGTGAGCACCTGCCTGCTGAGATCTGCGGGCGGGTTTGGCATGATCGCAATGACAATGGCCTGATCGAGAGCGGTGAGGAACCGATTGCTAATGTCTTGATTGAGCTGTTTGACAAGCAGGGAAACAAGCTGGCCGAGACGAGGACTGACGTCCAAGGCAAGTATTGCTTCACAAACCTTTATCAGGGCGAGTATTGCGTCAAGGAGACGCAGCCTTCCGGCTACCTTGATGGCAAGGACTCGTTGGGCTTTGTCGCAGGCCTGGCTGTGGGAGAAGTTCAAAACGACAAGTTCTGCAAGATCGTGGTGCTCGGAGGACAAGCCGGGAACGATTACAACTTCGGCGAACTCAGACTGGCAAGCTTGTCCGGTTATGTACTGGTAGACAAGGATGGCAATTGCCTGTTTGACGCGAGCAAGGGCGATAAGCCTCTGGCCGGCGTGCAGCTCGAACTGCTGGACAAGGCGGGGAAAGTCCTGAGCACCACCCTGACGGGGGCAGACGGGAAGTATGAGTTCAACAATCTGCAGCCAGGTGAGTACACTGTTCGCCAGATTCAGCCGGGCAAGTATTTTAATGTCGGGCAGGCGATTGGAACGGTCGACGGGAAACCGGGGACAGGCGACGGCTCCGCGGTGAATCAAATCAGCGGAATCAAGATTGGCTCGGGAGATACGCTGGCCCAGTACAATTTCTGCGAAGACGTGCCGGCGGAGATTCATGGCCGAGTTTGGGAAGACGGCCCGGCGTTCAAGACCAGCGATGGGAATTTGCCCAGCGACTATCGGGGACAGCGCGACGGTATTTACCAGTCGGGCGTTGATACACCGCTGGTCGGCATTCGGATGCAACTGTACTTCTATGTCGATCCGGTAGCGGGAGAATTGAACCCTCGCCCGGTGACATTGAAGGAAGTTTTGGCCGACCATTATCCCCAATTGGGTGACAATCCGGATGGAGTAGTTTGGGTAGTAACTGACGCCCAGGGGAACTACTCTTTCACGGGTTTGCGAGCTGGCTCCTACGTTGTCCTGCAAGAGCAGCCGACGGGCTATTCCGATGCGAATGACATCGTTGGGTCGACGACCGGCTTTGCTTACAACTCCACTTTTGATGCTTCGCTCGCTCCCGAGTCGATCCTCAATCAGTTCTCTACCGCTCAGGTAATGGACTCGATTGTCAACATCAAGGTGGAGTCGGCCGGAATATCCGTTCAGAATAACTTCACCGAAGTGCGAGCGATTTCGGATCCGGTGAATCCATATTTGCCTCCGCTTCCGTTCACGCCGTGGACACCGGGTGGGCCAAGGCCTGAATTGGGCGGTTGGTTCCTGGGAGGCTTGGGAGGCTCGGTTGGGTTGCTTGGCTTCCCAGGTTTGGATCGGGCCATTATCGGGGCCATTTCGATTGGTGGTGGAACAACTCCGTACACTTGGCATTTGAGTGTGGTCAACGCCGGTACACCTCGGGCGATTGGCGAGTCGGACTCGGCGCAGACGGAATGGTTGCAGGCGACCTTCATCCGCAACGACGACTGGCATCGCTTTGAGATGGATGAAGCCGACTGGTCGTTCTCAACCACCGATGAAAAGGCGTTGAAAAAGCTCGAGCGGGATATCTCATTTGGAATGCTGGACGGTATTCCGCTTGCCGGTGACTTTGATGGCGATGGCGCTGATGAAGTCGCAGTATACCGCGACGGCTACTGGATGCTGGACATTAATCACAATGGAGCCTGGGATGACCAGGACCTGCTGGCGCGGTTGGGGAAAGAAGGAGACCAGCCAGTCGTCGGCGATTGGGATGGGGATGGCAAAGACGACATCGGAATCTACGGGCCGATGTGGCAAGGCGACCCGGAGGCGATTGCTCGAGATCCAGGTCTCCCCAATCCGGAAAATCTGGCCTACACCAATCCGAAGAATGTTCCGCCATTAGTCGTGGAAAGTGCGGCGGGTGCCCGAACCATGAAGCTGACTGCTTTTGGGCGGCAGCGAACCGACATCGTGGACCACGTCTTTGGAATCGACGAATTCCGCCATCAAGCGGTAACCGGAGATTGGAACGGGAGCGGGACTCGCTCGATTGGCACCTTCGATCGCGGAGCTTGGCGTTTGGATTTGAATGGCGATGGCCGATTCGATCACGCCGATGTGTTTGCCTCTTACGGTGAGGATGGGGATGTTCCGGTCGTCGGCGACTTCGATGGCGATGGCGTCGAGGAAATAGGAATCTACCGGAATGGCGTTTGGGTAATCGACACCAACGGCAATCGCCAGTTGGACGAAGGGGATCGCCGATTTGAGTTTGGCAAAGCAGGAGATTTGCCAGTGGTTGGTGACTGGGACGGAGATGGCAAGGACGATGTCGGGCTGTACCGTTCGCAACGCCCCACCCAATAGACCTGTCGCAGACTCGGTAATCCAGAGGCAGGAATGACAGAGCCACCGTCGCTGAGTCCGCTTCCCGCAGATGCGGAGCTGCGCAATGAGGACTTGCTGGTCCGGCGTGACAACTGGATTGCGGTGAACAAGCCGGCTGGTGTCTTGACACAGGCACCGCCGGGGATCGATAGCGTTGAGTTGAGGGTCTACCGTTGGCGGCAAAGCCAGCTTGACTGTTTTGCCAATGATGCCTGTTATGTCGGAGTCCCCCACCGCCTGGATCGCCCGGTTTCGGGTGTCATGTTACTGGGTCTCTCTCGAAACATGACCCGGAAACTGGCGGAACTATTTCAACGTCGCGAAGTCACAAAGCACTATTGGGCCGTTGTCGAAGGTGAGTTTGCTGGGGACGCGGGAACCTGGTCCGACTTCATGCGGAAGATTCCCGATGAGGCTCGGTCGGAGATTGTTGCCGCAGAGCATCCGGACGCCCAGTTGGCCGTGTTAAACTATCAGGTGTTAGGCCGAGCGGCGGGGCTGACATGGCTCCGCATTGAGTTGGAAACGGGACGAACGCATCAGATCCGTTTGCAATGCTCGGCTCGTGGGTACCCGATTATTGGCGATGAATTATACGGCGCGCGAATGGCCTTCGGGCCTCAAACGCAGGATACGCGCGAGCGCTGGATTGGCTTGCACGCCCGACGGTTGAGTTTCCGGGAGCCTGGTGGACAGGCGGGACAAGTCTGCACCTTGGTGGCACCGCTTTATGTACCTTGGGAAAAGCTCGCTGATGCCTTTCCGAACATGTTGGAGCTCGAGAGTCGTTAATGGAGCACTTGGAAGGTAAACGATTTTTTTGTCTTCGCGGATTCATGAAGTCAGGCACGAACTGGCTGGGTTCGTTGTTGGACAATCACCCCGAAGTCAGTTGTCAGGGCGAGTACCACTGGCAGGAAACAATCGGCCCGCTGCAGTCGCGGAACACCAAGTCGTCGATGCTCATGGACGATGGCTTTCGGCGGCATGCACTTGCGCGGTTTGAGGGAGCAGTCAAGCGTTCATTGCTTTATGGCGTCAAGCCGGGAGCCGTGGTGATTGGCGACAGGACGCCCCATACGCTGGCTCCGGTAATCTTGCGGAACGCTCCCCATATTTCGATTATTCGCGATGGGCGCGACATTGTTGTCAGCCGGGCATTTCACCTCTTTAATAACCCGCAAATCTCACGCCTCTTTCAGCGGAACCGGGATGCGGCAGAGGACCTCGCTCAATTTCATCAAGACCCGTGGTACTTTTCCAAGCATCCGCACCAGTTGCTGCGGCACGAAGAAATCGTCCGCGATACGGCTCGTTGGTGGCGACAGCATTTGGAGCAGGATCGCCGCACGGTGGAGAGTCACCGCCGATTGCCAGTGCGGTTTGTCAAATACGAAGAGCTGCATCTAAGAACAGAGGAGTTGACTGGGGAATTGCTGCGGTTCCTCGACGTCGATCCCCAGCAAGCACCACCGTTGAGCGGCAAGTTGTTGCCTGGATTTGAACAGGAACGCCCCAACGAATTTTTCAGAAAAGGAGCGATCGGGGACTGGCGGAATTACTTTGACGAGCAGGCCAAGGCTTGGTTCATCGAGGAAGCCCGGGAGGAGTTGAAGACTCAGGGTTACGAGCAGGATGACAACTGGTAAGCGGGCGCAGAGGCCAGACACTGCCGGCTTGCCTTGCGACCAATTTGTTTTCTCCGAAGTCGATAGCGCGCCGGAGGCACAACACTCTCCAGTCGGTCGTTACAGCATCGACGGGGCCGGAATGGCTCCAGTTCCAAAGCAAGATGGCACTGGAGGGTGGCCAATTTCAGGCCGAGGTTGGCGTAGGTGCCCCGGGGTCGTAAGTCCGATTGCCTGTGTGGGGAAGTCGCCTCGCTAGCCCTGCAGTTCCTTGACCTCTTTGAGGATCGCCGCGAGTTCGGCTTCGAGTTTTCTCAGTTCCTCGGGGTCGTCCAGCTGTTTTTTCGCTCCGGCTATCTGCTTCACCAGCAAGTCCTGTTTCTTCCGGAGGACTTCAATCCGTTTCTTGGCCTTCTTATCCATGGCGATTGGCTTTCAATGCGGCAAGTGTGGGAATAGTCAATGAGGCTGGGCAATCCCTTACATCATACCGTTAATGTCTGAATGCTGTGCTCTCAGGAGATTGAGAGGTGGCCCCGGAGGAGAATGTGCCTTTGCTGGAACCTGAAGTGCAAGCTTTGGGGGTTAAAGCTCGAAGTGGAAAGTCTGCAGCATCCAGCGCCAGAGTCTTGAGCCAAGCGAGCGGTAACCGACGTGGATGTAGGCGACTCCCGTGCCTCCGCTGAGCATGACTGGTGATGACGCATTTGGCTGTGGGGAGGTGACGATGGCAGCTACCTGGTAGCAGGGACTGAGTGGTTGCTCTCGCTGGGCAGAGTCGGTTTGGGTCGAGATTTCGCCACCGAACTTGCTTGTAAGCGCAGCCGGAATTGAAACCACAGGCTGCGCAGACAACTCGCCAGTGCGAGCTTGAAACACTTTTCCGGGGGCGGCGTGCATCCAGAGCCGCACAGGTTGTCCCATCAGCACTGGTTCAATCTCATCTTGGCTGACGAGTAACACAGCTTCGAATTCTTGCCCTGACAAGCAAATCGTGCCCAAGGCCGTTTGTGATTCAAGGAAGTGGCCAAGTTGCCCGGAACGCAAGGGTTGGCCTGTCCATTGTTCCGGCTTGGCTGGTGTAAGGGTGGGTGAGGGACGACGATGAGCTGGCAAGAGCGTTCCTGAGGCAGGAGCAACGACGGTCAATTGAGATGCTTCCAACTGTTTGCGGACCAGTTGTCGTTGTGCAGCCAAAGCAGCTGTCTTCACTGCGGGAATTTGGGCAGCCACGGCCTCGTCAGAACTGCTCCAGGTTTGTGCAATTTTGAGTTGTGCCTCGGACGCGGCCAAGTCGCCCTCCAGTCGCGATAATTCGACCGCAAGTTCGGGAGCGTGCAAGCGGACCAGGGGTTGTCCGGCTTCGACACGTTCGCCGGGCTGGGCCATGACCTCAGCGACCATTCCGGCGGTTTCCACGTAAACCTGACGTGCATTGGCTGGTTGGAGGTAAAACGGGCAGCGAACGGAATGCGGTAAAGGAAGCCAGAGCAGGATGCCGCTGAGCGCGAGGCCAATGGCGGCAGTCAGGGCTAATCGGGGGCGATTCATGGCGTTCCATCTCCCGGGAACAGAAAAGTACAGAAAGGCCTGTCGAGCAGGCGCGACGAACAAACCGAGTAAGGCGGCTGCGGCCAAACTCTGGCCAATGATTTTCAGACCCCAAGGATCAAGCAATTGGTAGAGAAACCAGACGACTCCGAAAGTCATCAGCCAGCGGTAGAGTGAGGCAGAAAGGGCATAAGCCCACAAGAATCCACGATGGGTTTGAGATTGCCAAGGATCGGCGAGGAACGGCAAACCAAGCAGCCAATGAGACAGGGAGCGGGATACCAAGCTGGAGGCTCGTTGTCTCAAATTGGGAATCTCCAGCCAATCCGCGAGCAGGTAATATCCGTCGTACTTCATGAGCGGGTTGGCGTTGAACAGTAGCGTGCCCACCGAGCAGACAAACATGACGTTCAGGGCCAATTGGTTGATGAGTCCGGGCTGCGATGCCCACCAGATGATGGTCGCCATCGCAGCCAAGAGCAGCTCGATGTAGATCCCGGCAAAGGAGATCGCCATTCGCTTCCACTTGTCGGTCAAACGCCAGCTGTCGGAAACATTGGCATAAAGGCAGGGCGTAAAGACCAACAGCATCAGCCCCAACTCTGGGCACTGTCCGCCATAACGCCGGCTGGTCAAGGCGTGTCCAAGTTCGTGACAGACTTTGGTTGCACCGAGTACGAGCGCGAGACTGAGCCAATTTCGACCGGCAAAAAATTCGTGCATCCCGGGAAGCCGAGACCAGAACTGCTCGAAATTGGTAAGGATGAGCGTCAGCGCTGTGATCATTAGTAACCCCGCCGCAAGCCGAAACAACGGGCTGAATAACCAGCGGGTCCAAGGCTCCAGGCTGGCGAGCAAAAACTCCGGGTCGATCCCTCGGAACCGAATTGCCAGTGGGTTCGCCAGTTGCTGGCGAAAACGTTGTCGCCAAAGTTTGCGGCCACGTCGAAACAATTGAGCTCCCTGACCACTGCGATCACTGAGAACCAGCCCGCTGCGATGAAGTTGACCGAGCAGTTGCTGCAGATCCTGTTGGCTCAGACGCTGGGGCGCAAACCGTTCGTGGAATTGGGCGATCAACTCCTCGGCCGTGGTCTGACCATTGAGGCCTGAGAGCAGGAAGTACTCTTCATCTTCAAACCGAAAATGCTTGAGCGTGAGGGGATCGGTGATCAACCAGCACCGGCGGCCTTGATAGACTTGCGCCTGGGAGTGCAAGTCTGGCCTGATCCGGAGGGGGAGCGGCCGCTCGCGAGCGGAAGTGTTGGAGGCTTGAGGCAAAATTCCGCACCGGAATGATTGGTTGAAACGAAGATTCTAAGCGGTGATTGAAGATCGGGCTTTTAGCGAATTCATAAGCATCCCGGCAAGGACAACTGGATTAGACGACGGGGTGCTAGCGTTGGGTTCCTGGTTGGCGTTGCTGGAACCGACCGAGGGCGACTAGATTAGGGCCTTGGCTAGAGTAAGGTGGGCAGGGGGAAAAGCAGTTGGCGGAGCACTTCCGGGAGGGAAGAGCCGCGGGCTGTGAAAGTTGCACGGAAGGCGAGGGATCGCGATGTTAAAATTGGCAACTAGCGTGGGCGCCCATTCTGGGGCGGGTGCGGGAACGGTTTCGATCGTGGTCCCGATCTATAACGAGCAAGACAACGTCGCCCTGTTGATTGAGGAAGTCGAGCGGGCGTTGGTGGATTTTACGGCTCCATGGGAGCTGATTTTGGTCGATGATGGCTCCAGCGATGAGACGGTACCGCGCTTGCAACGGTTGGCTGAGTCGCGTCCCTTCGTACGGTTGGTATTGTTGCGTCGAAATTTCGGCCAAACGGCTGCGATGCACGCTGGAATCCAGCATGCCGCGGGCGATATCATCGTGACGATTGATGGCGATCTGCAAAATGATCCGGCCGATATTCCCCGATTAGTTGCAAAAATCGAGGAAGGATATGACTTGGTTCACGGATGGCGTAAGCATCGCCAAGACCGTTTCCTCAATCGAAAGCTTCCCTCGAAAATCGCAAATTGGCTGATCAGCCGCGTGACGGGTTTCCCAATTCACGACTTGGGGTGCACGCTCAAAGCGCTTCGCCGCGATTTGGCACAGCAGCTGGAGTTATACGGGGAGATGCATCGCTTCATCCCGATTTTGGCTCATCAGATTGGCGCCCGATCGTGTGAGTTGGTGACCAATCATCGAGCTCGAAAATTCGGAACGACGAAATACGGGATTGGTCGTACTACCCGAGTGGTCTTGGACCTGATGACAGTCCGATTTCTGCAAAAGTATTTCGACAGTCCGATGAAGTTCTTCGGCAAACTTGGAATGCTCGTTGGTGGGCTGGCATTTCTGGCCGCATTGGGTGTGGTCGGGATGAAGTTGTTTGCCGGAACTGACATGACGGGAAATCCGTTGCTCTTGCTCAGCATTCTGGCGACGATCCTGAGTGCCCAGTTTTTCAGCATGGGTTTGCTGGGTGAAGTCAATGCGCGGATTTATTTCGCGAATGGTCGTCGGCAAAATTACCAAGTGCGTGACCTCGTGAATTTTGAGCAACGCGATTTCACCCATCCCGTCCGCAAACATGCCGGTTGAGGTGAGTTACGGGTTGCGAGAAAACCAGTCGCTTCCGGGATGAAAGTTTATGGCCCGGCCGAACACTTGCTCTGCAGAATAAGCGGAATTGCGCTCCGGTTCAGTCGAGGGCGGGGGAAGTGCTGCCTGGGATTTGTCGCATTCCAGCATAACTCGGTTCGGCACCTCCGGGCCCTGCTTGGCTTTGGGAGCTCAATGAAAAATCTGCCGATCGAGTTGTCGATAGTTGATCGCCTCGAGCAGATGTTCGTACTTGATATCTGGCGTGTCTTCCAAGTCGGCGATGGTTCGGGCCACTCGCAGGATTTTATC
>Ga0164293_10004636_pt1 | contig 11746 bp, 8 predicted proteins | sample GEODES118metaG_FD_111487 | JGI IMG/M metagenome (GOLD analysis project Ga0164293, IMG submission 111487) | Eutrophic lake water microbial communities from Lake Mendota, Wisconsin, USA - GEODES118 metaG | ecosystem: Environmental > Aquatic > Freshwater > Lake | place: USA: Lake Mendota, Wisconsin...
AGCTCGGGCCTATCAAGGTATAGATTACGGCATCAGCTGGGTGCAAGTTCGTGGCAAAAAAGGGCATGTCAATATGGAAGGCCTGCCCTTAAATCCTTATTGTAATGTGGGATTGGGTGATATGGGTTATCTGAAAGTTTCAGGTATGTTACCTTCAGACTATGACCCTAAAAGTTCTGTCAATGAAGCTTATTTCTTAAAGTTTGAGAAACCACCTTTTGCAGAGGCCGTGCATCTGCATACCGACAGAGAAGCCTATTATCAGGGAGACAAACTTTGGTTTAAGGCGTATTTAAATTACACCTCTTTTGCCGCCAAAGATACAGCCAGCAAGGTGCTTTATGTACAGTTAATCAACCAGAAGAAAGAGATAGTAGAAACCCAAAAACTAGAAGTTTCAAACGGATTTGCTTATGGAAATATGTCTTTTTCAAAAGAAGTTCCTGTTGGAGTTTATACTTTACGGACTTTTACCAATTACATGCGAAACTTCTCAAAACCACTTTTTTCTAAGTCTTTTCCTCTTTTGCCTAGAAATGAAAAATTTGAGATTACAAAATCTGAAACCGAACTTGAGGGTGAAAAAGAGCGAGTTGTGGCCAAAGTTGAATCTTTCGATAAATCAACAGGTCAGTTGAAATTTACTTTTCAAGATCTTGTAGGAAACGCTATTGGAGCTAATTTCTCACTAGCTGTTGGCAATCCGGAGTTTATGCCGGAGTTTGATTTGAATTCTAGAATTACCGAAAATCTGAGTCTTAGAGATATTGATAAACCTATGAATAAGCCGTTTTTGATGGAAAACGGACTTAGTCTAACAGGCGTTTTCTTGGACAAAAAACGCATGCCAATGAAGGAAGAAATCAATATTTTTGTCAATAATCTTCAGAATTTTAGCCAAACTAACTCCGATGCCAACGGCAATTTTGTGTTTAATAGTCTAACTTTTTATGGCGAAACCGATGTTTACCTGCAACCCGTTTCTAAGAAACTCAAAGAACCTATTTTTATAATTAAGAATGACCTTAATTATCCAGTAGTTAATTCTATTTTTCCCGAATTTGGTTTTAAGAAAACAGTATCGCAAACTACTTATTTTGAGGATGTTGTGAAGACTAATTTGGTGATGGCTGAAACTAAAGATGAGGAGCCTAAAAAGGAAAAAATGCTTTATGGTCGCCCAGATTATGTGGTGGAAGGAACTGAATTGAATGGAAATAATGGAATTATTGGAATTCAAAATAGTATTCTTAAAAAAGTCCCTAGTCTTCAAATGCAAGGCGGAAATTTCGTTCTGAGGGGAGGTGCAAGTTCTGTGTTCAACTCCAATGCCGCCCTGATACTCATAGATGGCGTACCGATGGGGTCAATCAATTCAGTGGACCCAAACAACATTGCCCGAATAGAAATAGTAGCTCGAATGTCTAACATGTATGGCGATTTGGGCAAAAATGGTATTATATCGGTATTTCAGAAAGATAAAAAAAGTACAGAGGCCGACTTTGAAGGCAAGAATTTTACCAAAGCTTCGGTGGTGGGTTACAACTCCCCTGATGTTTTTATGCCCGCAAGTATTAAAATGGCCGATGCTCAGAATATCCCAACCGTTTACTGGAATCCTGAGATTTTGACCAATGAAAAAGGTTTGGCAGAAATTACTATTGGCCAAAATATACAACTGCCTTTGAAGATTTGTATTCAGGGAGTTACACAAAAAAATATTCCGTTCCGAAAAGTGTTTTTTTTGAAATAGAAACACACTAATTTTGTGGGTCAAAGCGATTAACATGAAATCAAGATTATTGCTCTTAATTGTAGTTGTTATTTTAGGGCAATGCACACCCAAGTTGACACCACAACGGCAGTTTTCCGTTTCCTCCAACGAAGTATTGTTACCGAAGCGTGAATTTAGAGCGGCATGGGTGGCCTCCATTAATAATATTGATTGGCCTTCAAAAAAAACATTAAACTCAGAACAGCAACAGCAGGAATTTACAAGCATATTAGACAGTCATAAAAAAATAAGACTCAATGCAATTTTTGTGCAGGTTAGGGCTGCTTCAGATGCTTTTTATGCACGCAGTACCGAGCCTTGGTCGGAGTGGTTGACAGGAGCACAAGGCAAAACACCCGAGCCATATTATGATCCCATGAGGTTTATGATAGAAGAAACCCACAAACGAAACATGGAGTTTCATGCTTGGCTCAACCTTAATCGTGGTACAAAAATAAATGCCAAAAATGTTACACAAGACCACATTACAAAAACTCAACCTGAATGGTTTGTTTCTTACGGCGGGTATAAGTTGTATAATTTCGGTATTCCTGCGGTTAGAGAATACATACAGGAGTTGGTGGTAAACATGGTTAGAACCTACAACGTGGATGGCATTCATTTCGACGACTATTTTTATCCCTATATCATTGCAGGCGAAACGTTTAACGATGCCGCGACATTCAAAGAGTACGGAAGTGGTTTTGATAATATCGGTGATTGGCGAAGACAAAACATCAATTTGCTGATAAAGGATATTTCAAAAGCCATTTCGGAAGAGAAAAAATGGGTTAAATTCGGAATAAGTCCATTTGGTGTCTGGAGAAATGCATCTACGGATAAATTAGGTTCACCAACCGAAGGCGGGCAACCTTCTTACGATAATTTGTATGCTGATACCCGCAAGTGGGCCAATCTTGGCTGGGTCGATTACATTGCTCCTCAAGTGTATTTCTCGTTCGACCATCCAAAAGTACCTTATTTGCCGTTGGTAAACTGGTGGGAAGAAAACCATGGCAATCGTCACCTATACATTGGTCATGGTGTGTATAAGGTAGACAAAGACTCTCCGGAGAAAAGCTGGAGGTCGGCTGGGCAAATCGGTAAACAAGTAAGGAGCAATTATGCCTCCGATGAGATATCGGGAAGCATTTTTTACAGCACCAAGCATTTGGTAAATAACAACTTGGGCATTGCCGATACTTTGAGTGACATCTACAAATATCAAGCTTTGTTGCCTAACATGCCCTGGAAAGATGCCATCCCACCAAACAGTCCTTTGGGTTTAGAAGTGAAAAAAGTAGACAATTTGGGAGCAATTGTTTCATGGAAATTGCCTTTAATAATATCCCGTGATAAAGATGAGATTCAGAGTTTTGTTCTTTATAGATTTGAGGAAGGCGAGGAAATGAATCTCGAAAATCCAAGAAATATTGTTTCAGTTATCAGAAATGTTGGGCTTTTAAATTTTGTCGATAGAAATATTTCAAATAAAAAAAGTTACTTTTATGTCATAACTGCCTTGGATAGGCTTCATAATGAGAGCAGTCCAAGCAATCAATTTTTTCTGAAATGAATACAACAGAAATTTATCTGAAGATTGAAGAGGTATTTGCAGGCTATTCTGAAAGCCTTGAAAAATATTCTCCAAGTCAATTTGATTTCAAGGCAGATGAGGAAACATGGTCTTTGGCACAAATGTATGAGCATGTGTGCGTAACGAGCAAAAAGTTTTTCTTGGCCAATACCAAAAGATGTCTAGATAATCGAAATGGACAAGAGGGTGGAGAAAAAAATAGTGGAGGTGAAAATGTTTTTAAATACGGTGGTTTCCCCCCTAAAATGAAGTTTAAAATGCCAGCAGCGGTAGCCGAAATACCTATTTTTGGCCAATCCATTGAGTATTACAAAATAGAAATTGAGGAGATTTTAAGTTCTGCAAAATTATTCATAGATGCTGTCGAGTCTGACCTTGGAACCTACAAAACGCAACATCCTGCTTTGGGAATGTTAAATGCCAAAGAATGGTTTCATAGTTTAGAAATGCATTCGAGGCACCATCTAAACCAAAAAGCCGAACTAGAGGCCCTATCTGCCCATGTCTGATATCAAATACAGACTTTACCCCACCTTACTCAATGAGTTTGGTAAATACCTGGGTTCTCCAACCTTAGAAATGAGGACTCAGCTGCTCAATAGAATCAACAGAATCAGAGACTTCGACGATGCCACCCTCAAAAGGATGAAAAATGGCTCAAATTTTGAAGATGCTGTTCTTAAAAAAAAGCCACATGTGTTTGAAAAGAAAATAGTTGAAGAAATAAGAAATATGCTTCCGACTTCTCGAATAGAGCAAATGCCTATAAAATTCACCCACCAAAATATACAGTTTTACGGCTATGCAGATGTGGTAGGAGAGGGCAAAGTAATTGATATCAAGACTACATCTAGTTACAAACCCAACAAATTTCAACACAATTTCCAGAACCTTTATATGTACGCCCTCAAAGACAGAGGCTGCAATAGTATGGAATACATCATCTACGACTTCAAAGAAATACACATAGAAACTTATTCACTAGCTACTTACGACTTCGGAGCCATGCTCCACCACATGGAACTCTTCACCGAATTCCTCGAAGAAAATCGTCCGTTTATTACCGACAAAAAGATTTTTGTGGAGGAAGTGAGTGGGGGATTGTTTGAGTGAGTTGGGGAGGCATATCATCAAAAAGTAATTTAATTTTTTACAGTCCACTTCTTACGACATAGACACTTATTACTACGACAGCAAAAAAACGCCCTATCCAAGTTTTGCTCTTCAAAACATTCCGCAGAAAACCCCCAAACCAGATAATTTAGGATTTCCAATCCGAATAAAGTACTTTGATATGAAAAAAAAATCAGCCAGACTCTGCCATCATACTCTTTAGCCTAATCCCAAGGCCTTCTAACCCTCAGCGTAAAAAGAAACCTATCCGCTTCGCTCAGTTTATACGCGTTCAGCCTGGTGTTAAAAAGGTCTAAAGTCAAGGTTTTTCAAAGCTGTTTCAGATGGCATATTCTTCGGCATATTGACCCCTTTTTTTTCGTTCTACCTCTGCTCATTGACCTCCTGAATCAAATCCGCCACGAGGCCTGTCCAGCCCGTTTGGTGGGCGGCTCCTAGGCCTTTGCCGTTGTCGCCGTGGAAGTATTCGTAGAAATGGTAATAGTCTTTAAAATCTTTGTCTTTATTGTATTTTTCAACGCCGCCCATAAAGGGCTTTTTGCCGTTTTCTCCTTCTTTGAAAATATTTATCAGTCGCTCCGAAATTTGTAGGGCGGCCTGGCGTATGGTTACTATTTCGCCCGAGTTGGTTGGGTATTCTACCTCGTAGTCTTCGCCATAGTAGTTAGAATATTTGTGCAAAGAGTCTATAATGAGGTAGTTAAGTGGAAACCAAACCGGCCCACGCCAGTTGGAGTTTCCTCCCATTATGGTCAGATCCGACTCTCCTGGGGTGTATTTTACATTCAGGTGTTCACCATGGAGGTTGAAATGATAAGGGTTTTCTAAATGAAACTTCGACATGGATCTTATGCCATAATCCGACAGGAATTCGTTCTCGTCAAAAAGGCGTTTGAAAACCATTTTCATTCGATGTCCTCTCAGAAGCGACAGCAAATGGGTTTCACCTTTTCCTGGCTCATGCCACCTCGAAATCAGGCCTGCCAAATCGGGTCTGTTTTTTAGAATCCACTCCAAACGGCGTTTAAAGTCTGGAAGTTTTTGTAATAAATCTTCGCTTATAACTTCCACTGCACATAGCGGTATCAAGCCCACTAACGACCTAATTTTCAGGAATAAAGTATTGGCATTGGGGGTGTAGATTTTATCGTAATAAAATTGGTCGTCCTCATCCCAAAGTCCATTTCCTTCCTCGTCCATGGGTTTGTTTATGGCAGCGGCGATATAAAGAAAATGCTCAAAAAACTTCGAGGCCATATCTTGGTAGGCTGGCCTTTCCAGAGAAATTTCGCAAGCGATTTTTAGCATATTCAGCGTGTAAATGGCCATCCAACCCGTGGCATCGGCTTGTTGGAGTTTTACCCCTGGTATTTGTGCGTTTCTATCAAATACGCCAATATTGTCAAGGCCCAAAAATCCTCCACCAAATATATTGTTTCCGTCCTCGTCTTTTTGGTTTACCCACCAAGTGAAGTTTAGCAGTAGTTTATGAAAAATCCTTTCCAAAAAAACTACATCACCCTTACCGTCATTCATTTCTTTGTCTATTTCATACACTTTCCAGGTGGCCCAGGCGTGTACGGGCGGGTTTACGTCTGAGAAATTCCATTCGTAAGCGGGTATTTGCCCATTCGGATGCATGTAGTATTCTCTCAGCACTACAGCCAATTGCCTTTTGGCAAAATCAGGGTCTATTCTTGCTAGCGTGGCAGTATGAAAGGCCAAATCCCAGGCCGCAAACCATGGGTATTCCCATTTGTCGGGCATGGAAAGGATATTAGCCATGTAGGCGTGCTTCCAAGGTGAATTTCGCTCAAATGCCCTTCCTCTAAACTCAAATGGCATTTTGGGGTCGCCGTTTATCCATTGTTCAATGTTGTAGTAGTAAAACTGTTTGCTCCACATCATTCCTGCAAACGCTTGTCTTTGAATAGCTTTTTCTTCCTCGTTTTTGATGTCTTTCTGAACAATTTCATAGAAATCATCCGCTGTTTTTAGACATTCTTCAAATACTTCTTCAAAATTTCGAAAAGGTTCTTTGAGGTTGGTTTGGTCACTGAATCTAAGCCAAAAGGTCTCTGATTCGCCTGCCTTTATATTTCGATGATATTTTGCTGAAGCTTTAGTGCCAATTTGGTTGGGGTTTATGGCTTTTTCTTTACCATGAACTATGTAACTGTTTATACTATCTTTGGGGTATGAACTCGTATTTTCTTTTCCAAAAACACGCTCCATATTGGTTTCATTTTCACAAAAAAACAATTGGTCGGCCTCATGGCAGTAGAGTTTCATTCGCTCAAATAGCCTATGGTTTACCTCAATTTGGCTATTGGCTATGCCTGAGAGAATCGGTTTTTTGTCAAATTCTTCATAACCCCATGACCAAGTATTTCTGAACCAAATGGTGGGCAGAACAGTCAACGGAGCCTCTACTGCACTTCTGTTGGTGGCGGTTATTTTTATAAAAATGTCGTTTTCTTCTTTTTTGGCGTATTCTATAAAAATATCGAAGTACTTGTTGTCATCAAAAACACCAGTATCTATGATTTCAAATTCGTCTTCTCTGATGTTTCTTCTGTTGTTTTCACCAGTTATTTTTTCGTAAGGGAAAGCCTCCATAGGGTATTTATAGAGCATTTTCATGTACGAGTGCGTAGGTGTGCTGTCAAGATAGTAGTAAAGTTCCTTTACGTCTTCTCCATGGTTTCCTTCGTTGTTGGTCAGTCCAAAAAGTCGTTCTTTCAGTATCGAATCTTGGTGATTCCAAAATGCCAAAGCAAAACAAATATGTTGTTTATTATCCGAAATGCCACCGATGCCGTCTTCGCCCCATCTATAGGCCCTTGAACGTGCCATGTCGTGTGTCAGATAATTCCATGCATCTCCATAAACGCTATAGTCCTCTCTCACGGTTCCCCACTGCCTTTCCGAAAGATAAGGTCCCCATTTTTTCCAACCTTTATTATCAGCTCTTTCAATTAGTCTCTTTCGTTCCTTATTTGATTCCATAGGTTTTAAAATATTCTTCTTGGTTGTTATTAAGTGAATAGCAGCAGTGTTTTTTGCTTATTTGCAAAAATATTGTTTCATTTGATTTGCCCAAAAATCTGATACTTAATCATTAAAAAGATATTCGATTTCCTTGATATTGTAATATTTTTCTTCGTTTTGGCTAATTATTTTTAAATGCCCATTTTCGGAAATTCCAGTAATAATTCCATCAAAAATTCCTTCGGCCGATTTGAATCTTCTTAATTCATCTTTTCGAAAGAGATGTTCAAGGTATTTTTCTTTTATATTGATGAATCTATTATTTTGGAGCAAATCCAAGTTTAACTCCAAGTATTCACAAAGTTTTTCTACAACTGTTTCTCGGTTAATTTTTTCAGATGGGCATTCCAAAATCAAGGAAGTTGCCCTCGGATTTCCAAATTTTACCTGGCCGATGTTTATACCTATTCCCACTATGGAATGCCTTATTTTGTTACCCGAAATACTATTTTCGATCAATATGCCACCCGTCTTTTTTTGGTTGATATACAGGTCATTAGGCCATTTTATGCTTAAGCTTGGTAGATTAAAAGACTTTAAAGTTTCCAACACTGAAACCGCAACCGTTATACTCAAATCGAAAGATTTTTCTAAAGATAGGTATGCTGTTTTGAGTATAATGCTCATCAAAAGGTTCTGTCCACTCCTACTTTCCCATTGGTTTCCACGTTGTCCTCGGCCCGCTGTTTGGTGGTCGGTTAATATGACAGTTCCGTCAATAAATTCCTTATTTTGAATTATTTCATTGGCAATGTCGTTGGTAGAATGACAAGATGGCAGAAAAATTAGATTTTTGCCGACATAAAAAGTTTTGGGCTGAATTTTGACCAAAATAAGTTAATTTAGCGTTTTATAGAAAATCTGCGTTGTAATGTTATAATTGATTTTATTACCGCTCGCAAATTTAACCAATTTACAGTTTAATGAAGAAAAAGATTTCGAGTGAAGTGTTGTGCGATTCCATCATAAACGGAATGCAGGAGAAAAAGGGTTTTGATATCATAAAGATGGATTTAAGAAAGATTCAGGGTGCCATTACAGACTTTTTTGTTATCTGCTCCGGAAGTTCCGACACACAAATAGACGCCATAGCTGGCTCGGTAGATGAAGAGGTGTTCAAGTCGACCAAAGAATCTCCTTGGCACAAGGAGGGTATTCAAAATAAAGAGTGGATTTTATTGGACTACGTAGATGTGGTCGTACACGTTTTCAAAAAAGATCGTCGTGAGTTTTACGACATTGAATCGCTCTGGGGGGACGCAGCTTGTACTTATTATGGCGACACCCTGAAACCTTCTCTAACTCCGCTTAGTTAATCAATTAAAGATTTTATTTAAAATTCAATATGTCTGATAGCAACAACAACAATTCTTCTGATAAACCGAAGAAGAAGCTGACACCAAATCCTGGTGGGCTTCAAGGCTGGGTAGTGGCGGCTCTTATTTTGGCCATCATGGGTCTAGTATTTTTTAGCAATACCAATAAATTAGGTTCTGTGCCTTACAAATCTTTTGAGAAGATGGTTTTGGGGGGTGATGTTCAAAAGGTATTTTTGGTCAAAGGAACCAATACCTTAGAGATAAATCTAACGCCAGAGGCACTTACCAAGCCTGAATACAAGGCGAAATTGGCCAATAATAAATTTTCAGGAGGACCGCATTTAAAGGTAGATATTGTATCGGAAGACTCTTTTATGTACGAGTACAACAATTTCTTAAAAACAGCTTCTATTCCAGATGATGTAAAGGGTACTTTATATCCAGAAACTATGACACGGAGTGACTACATGAATACTTTCTGGCAGTGGTTTCCTTTATTGTTCTTTTTCGGATTGATGTATTTTATAATGACCCGAATGTCTGGCGGTGGCCCGGGAGGTGCATTATTTAATATAGGAAAATCTAAAGCGGCACTTTTTGATGCAGACAATAAGGTAAAAATTACTTTTCAAGACGTGGCAGGATTAGACGAAGCCAAAGAGGAACTTACAGAGATTGTAGAGTTCCTTAAAAAACCAGGGAAGTATACTGAGCTTGGTGGAAAAATACCAAAAGGAGCTTTGCTTGTAGGCCCTCCAGGAACAGGTAAAACCCTGATGGCGAAAGCGGTAGCTGGTGAAGCAAGTGTGCCATTTTTCTCTTTGTCAGGTTCGGACTTTGTAGAAATGTTTGTGGGTGTAGGTGCTGCTAGAGTAAGAGACTTGTTCAAACAAGCCAAAGAAAAAGCCCCTTGTATCATATTTATAGATGAAATAGATGCAGTAGGTCGCTCGAGAGGTAAAGGCTCTATGCCGGGTGGTAATGACGAAAGAGAAAATACACTAAACTCCTTATTGGTAGAAATGGACGGTTTTGGGTCTGACTCAGGAATTATAATTCTTGCGGCTACTAACCGACCAGACGTACTAGACCCAGCCTTACTTAGACCGGGTAGGTTTGATCGTCAAATAAGTGTGGATGTGCCAGATATCAATGGTCGCGAGGCTATTTTCAAAGTACACCTGAAGCCGATTAAATTCGCTGAAGAAGTGGATCCTAAGAAATTAGCCGCTCAAACTCCTGGTTTTGCAGGTGCCGAAATTGCCAACGTTTGTAATGAAGCTGCTCTTTTGGCAGCTCGTAGAGGCAAAAAGCAAGTAGAAATGAAAGATTTTCAAGACGCTATTGATAGAGAAATTGGTGGTTTGGAAAAACGAAATAAGTTGATTTCGCCAGAGGAAAAAGAAATAGTGGCATTTCACGAAGCTGGTCATGCTATAGCAGGTTGGTTTTTAGAGCACGCCAATCCTTTGGTAAAAGTGAGTATAGTTCCGAGAGGAATAGCAGCCTTGGGTTATGCCCAATATTTGCCTAAAGAGCAATACTTATACCGTACCGAACAGCTGTTTGACGAAATGTGCATGACGCTCGGCGGTAGAGCTGCTGAAGAAGTGGTTTTTGGAAAAATATCCACAGGAGCATTGAGCGATTTGGAGAAAATCACGAAGTTGGCTTACAGCATGGTAACCGTTTATGGTATGAACGAGAAAATTGGTAACGTAAGTTATTACGATTCTAAAGGCCAAAGTGAGTATTCGTTTACTAAACCATACTCTGAACTCACTGCACAGGTGATTGATGAGGAAGTAAAGAAAATGATTGATATGGCCTACTCAGCTACCAAAAACTTACTTTTGGAACACCGCGATAAACTGGAAATATTGGCCAAAGCCTTATTAGAAAGAGAAATTATTTATCAGCATGATTTGGTTGGATTGATAGGAGAGAGGCCTTTTGATAAGCCAACGGTTTATCAGGAGTTTTTAGATAAAAAAGATGAAATAGCCGTGGTGGAGGGAGCCGACAAAGATCCTGAAGTTACAGACACTGCTGAAACAAAATGATAAAAAAACCCGAGAAATCGGGTTTTTTTATGGCTAATTTTTCTGGAATCGACCATTTTGAGGATATAAGTACTGAAGTTAAAACATTCAATTTCGATAGATATTTTGCTTTTTCAGTCTTCAGCTTATTGGAATTTTACAATTGATTTCTTCGTAAATGATTTCCTTTTATTTGAACTTTATATGATTATTTTTTGAGAAATTTCTTTTTTTACGTTAATGCATTATTTTTAATTAGCATAAACGACATATCCGTAATATAACTTCCTAGTATGCAAAAGTTAAATTTTTTAGTTTTATTATTTTTTTGCATTTCAATTTTCAGTCCAGAGTTTTAGAAACCGATGCTGGTATTGTCTGCTCTTGGGTCTGAGGCACCTTCAAGCTGTCCATCTGGGTGTACCATTATACAATCCATCCGTCCGAGTGTACCTTTTTGTTGATCCATGATGTACCCTTTGTTTCTGAGTATTTCCAAAGTTTTTTCGCTAAATGCATTTGTTTCAAAAACCGTACGGTCAGGTAACCATTGATGGTGAAATTTTAGGGCATTTACAGCTTGTTGCATACTCATTTTATGTTCAATTACATTCAATATTGTTTGGTAAACCGAGGTGATGATCGTGCTTCCGCCTGGAGTACCCACTACCATTAATAATTTGCCGTCTTTTTCAACAATGGTCGGCGTCATAGAGCTCAGCATACGTTTTTCAGGTTGAATTTCGTTAGCCTTGGAACCAATCAATCCGAACATATTAGGTACGCCGCTTTTTATACTGAAGTCGTCCATTTCGTTGTTCATCAAAAA
>Ga0164293_10004639_pt1 | contig 11743 bp, 8 predicted proteins | sample GEODES118metaG_FD_111487 | JGI IMG/M metagenome (GOLD analysis project Ga0164293, IMG submission 111487) | Eutrophic lake water microbial communities from Lake Mendota, Wisconsin, USA - GEODES118 metaG | ecosystem: Environmental > Aquatic > Freshwater > Lake | place: USA: Lake Mendota, Wisconsin...
CACGAAGGCGATGCCCGCAAGGGCGGCGGCGAGGGCAAGCAGGACGAAGAGGCTGCGCATGGTGAACGGGAGTCGAGCAAGGAAGCGTGACCCGGGGCGGAACGCAACCTCGGCGTCCGCTTGGCGCCCTGCGACCTAGGGCTTGGCCGGCGCCAGCAGGAGCGAGATGGCGCCGTCGATGACTTCGTCGGTGACGAGCTTGAGCTTCTGGGCATCGCCGAGCGGCGAGTCCGGAGGCGCATCGCGGTTGAGCTCGGCGATGATCGTGCCGGCGCGCCCGCGGGCTCCGGCGATGAAGGCCTGCTTGGCGTCGTGCAGGGAGCCGCCACTGGGGTTGAACCGCGGCAGGAGCTTGTCCCCGACCCACACGGCCCACTCATCCCGGTCCGCAAAGTAAGCCGCGACCATGCCTTCGGTCTCCGCGCCTAATTGCCGCGCCAGTCGCTCCGCGATCTGGTCCGGGGTCGCTTCGCGATCCTCCACGTCGCGGCGGGCGAAGATGCGGACGTACAGGCGCAGGCCGGTGAAACGCTCGATGTTGGCCAGCTTCGCCGCGAAGGCGCGCGCCCGCGGGGGCGAGGCGGGCAGCAAACTGGAGGGGTCATCGAACAGGGGTGGCTTCGCCTTCGGCGTGGCCGCGACTTGCGCCGCGAAGCGAGCGTCGTCCACGCGGAAGGCCTCCGCCGCCGCTCCGATCCGCCGGATCTTGACGTTCATGGTGTCGCCCTGGCGGATCTGCGTGAGCACCTCCCGCCCGGCCACCACCCGCCCGAAGACGCTGTGCAGGAAATCCAGCCGCCGCACCGACCGCAGGGTGAAGAAGAACTGCGAACCGTTGGTGTCCGGTCCGATGTTCGCCATCGAGAGGATGCCCGCATCGTCGTGCCCCAGCCCGGGGCGGAACTCGTCCGGGAATTCGTACCCGGGGCCGCCCTGGCCGTTGCCGAGGGGGTCCCCTCCTTGCACCACAAAGTCCGGGACGACGCGGTGGAAGGTCAGCCCGTCGAAGAAAGGCCGCCGCGGCGCGGGCCCGAGGGAGCCCTCCGCGAGGCCGACGAAGCTCATCACGGTCAGCGGGGTCTGTTCGAAAAAGAGCTCGGCTGTGATCACGCCCCGCGGGGTGGTGAACTCGGCATAGACTCCCGGACGATCGAGGAGTGACGAGGCAGTCGCCGCCGCGGCGGTTGCGGGTGCGTCCGGGCCCGTGGCGGCGATCGGCTGCTGATTGCCCGACGTCACCGGGCTCGATGCCGCCGATGCGATGGTCGCAGGAGCGGCGTGGGTGGCGGTTGGCGCGAAAAAGCCCACGCCTACGGCGAGCGCGGCGAGGCTGAGGCGGAGGAGTCGACCGATTTCGGCGACATTGAGTTCAGATGCGCGCATGGGAGGGGGCGGGGTGGGAAGACGGACGTAGTTCACGGCGGCCGATTGCGCAACCGTGGGCACCGATCGCGCCGTGATGATGCAGTCGGGCCTGAGCCATCCCGCTCACGCGCGGGTGTGGTGGGCCAAGGGAGCACGGGCTCGCGACACTCTGGCCCCAAGGGGGGCCGCGCTCCCAGGGAGCGGACGGCTCAGAGGAAGGTGCAGATGTACTGGCAGATGCCGGACTTCACCTCGATGGTGAAACCGCTCTTGCCCGCGACCTCGAAGGCTTGGCCGGCGGTGTACGATGCTTGGGCCGACTGGCCATCGAGCACGACCTGGCAGGAGCCATCCACGATCTCCATGCGCTCCGGCGCGGCGGTTCCGAAGTGGTAGGAACCCGGATAAATCAGCCCGAGGGTCTTCTTGACGCCGTCCGGCATGAGGACGGTGTGGCTGACGACGCGCCCGTCGAAGTAGACGTTGGCCTTGGTGTGGACCGTGACGCCGCCGAATTGGGAGGGAAGTGCGTGGGACATGAGGGTCCGGATGCCAGTTCGCACAGGTCAACGCAAGCGTCGTCCGGGCCAATCTGCGCTGCAGGCTTTTCGCCGGCCGAAATCTCGCTTTGATACTGATTTATATGGTTCGTCCCGCATCCCCGGCCGGTGTGTTCCGCCTTTGCCTCGTTCTGCTCGTCGGTCTCGCGACGAGTGGGCGACTGTTCGCGATTGGCGAGCCGCTCGACTACTTCCTGCCCTCCGGCACCGCGTACGACTCGCGGGTGCCGACGCCGGAGCAGTTTTTCGGTTTCAAGGTGGGGGAGTGGCATCTGCGCAACGATCAGGTGGTGGCGTATGCCCGCGCGGTGGCGGCCGCGGCGCCCGAGCGGGTGCGGATCGAGGAGATGGGCCGCTCGCATGAATTGCGGCCGCTGCTCCTGATCAAGGTTTCGTCGGCCGCGCATCTGCGCGACTTGGAGCGCCTTCGCCAGCAGCACCTTGACCTGCTGGATCCGGAGAAGTCGGGCCAGCTGGACCTGGGATCGATGCCGGCGGTGGTGAGCCTCGGGTATTCGGTCCATGGGAACGAGCCCAGTACGATCAACGCGGTGCCGGTGGTGCTTTACCACCTTGCGGCGGCCCGCGGCGCGGAGATCGAGGCGATGCTCTCGCAGCTGATCATCCTCATCGAGCCGGTGCGCAACCCGGACGGCTCGGACCGCTTCGCGCAGTGGGCTAACATGCACCGCGGCCGCAATCCGTCGGCGGACCCCTCGACCCGCGAACATCTTGAGGCGTGGCCGCGGAGCCGCGTGAACCACTATTGGTTCGACCCCAACCGCGATTGGTTGCCCTTGGTCCACCCCGAGGCTCGCGCCCGCGCCGAAGTCTTCCATCGCTGGCGTCCGAATGTGCTCACCGACCACCACGAGATGGGCACGAACAATACGTTCTTCTTTCAGCCCGGTGTGCCGGCCCGGAACAACCCGCTGACGCCGTCCGGGGTGACCCCGCTGACGGCCAAGATCGCCGACTTCCACGCCCGGGCGTTCGATGCCCGCGGGCTGCTGTATTACAGCGAGCAGGGCTTCGATGACTTCTATCCCGGCAAGGGATCGACGTACCCCGATCTGCACGGCTCCGTCGGGATTCTCTTCGAGCAGGGCAGTTCCCGCGGGCACGTGCAGGAGAGCGACAATGGCGACCTGACGTTTGCGTTCACCATCCGCAATCAGGTGCTGACGTCGTTCAGCACGCTCGCCGCCGCTCAGACGTTGCGCCGCGAATTGCTCGAGCTCCAGCGCTCGTTCACCCCGGAGACGCTCGCACTCGCCCGGCAATCGCGGGTCAAAGCTCACGTGTTCTCCGATGGCGGCGATCCCGTGCGCGGCGCGGCTCTCGTCGATCTGCTGCTTCGTCACCGGATCGAGGTGCGACCACTCGCGAACCCGCTCGAGGTCGGCGGCCGGACGTTCCGTCCGGACTCCGCGTGGGTCGTGCCGGTCGAGCAGCCGCAATACCGGCTTCTCACCGAGATCTTCGGACGCCGCACCGAGTTCACCGACTCCTCCTTCTATGACGTCTCCGCGTGGTCCGTGCCACTGGCGTTCAATCTGCCGACGGCGGAGGTCGAGTCGGTCCCCGCGAGCGGCCCGGCTCTGCAGCAGGCCCCGACTCCCGTCGGCCGCGTCGTGGGTGGATCCAGCACCTATGCCTACCTGTTTTCGTGGGAGCCGTACTTCGCTCCGCGCGCGCTGCATCGCCTGCAGCGGGAGGACATTCGCGTGAAAGGTCTGACCTCGCCGATCGATGTGGTGCTGGCGGACGGATCGCGGCAGACGTTCGGACCGGGAGCGATTCTTGTTCCCGTGGGACAACAGCCGGAGCAGGCCGCCAAGATCGCGGCAATCGTCGAAACGATCGCTCGCGAGGATGCGGTCACGGTCCATGCCCTGCGGACCGGACTCACGCCGGGCGGGGTCGATCTGGGCAGCCCCTCCTTCGTGACCCTGCCGCGCGCGAAGGTCGCGCTGGTCACGGGCGAAGGAGTGGACGTCTACGAAGCCGGCGAGGCGTGGCATGCGCTCGATGTGCAGGCCGGCGTCTCCGTCAGCATGCTGGAAACGCCCCTGCTTTCGCGCGTGGATCTCTCGCGCTACACGACGATCGTGATGGTTGATGGTTTGTACGAGACGATCAGCGACGCGGCGGTGGACGCGCTGCGGCGCTGGGTGCGGGCCGGAGGCACTCTGATTGTCCAGGGCCGCGCGGGCGAGTGGGCCGCGAAGAAGGAACTCTTCAAGGCCGAGTATGAACGCTCCGCGCCGGATGGCGCGCACGCGGTGCGTGGCGCCTCGCCCACGAGCGCCCCGGTCGCTTCGTCCGCTTCGGCTCCCCGCAGCACCAGTGACGGCTCGGCGGCGACGCCGAGTCCGGTCCGGCGCCAGCCCTACGGTCGCATGGACGATCTCGAGGCGCTGAAGCTAGTCTCCGGATCGATCTTCTCGACGCGGCTGGATGTGACCCATCCGTTGGGTTACGGTTACCGCGCCGACGAGGGGTCCACGGAAACGGACTGGCCGGTCTTCCGCACGACCATGCTGCGGCTCAAGCCGTCGCGCTCGCCCTACGAATCAGTGGCGGTCTACGCAAAGGATCCGTTGCTCGCGGGCTTCGTGTCCGAGCAGAACCTGCGGGCGCTCTCCGGCACCGCGGCGGTCGTCGCTCAGCCGGTGGGCCAAGGAGTCGTGGTGGCGATGACGGAGAGCCCGAATTTCCGGGGTTACTGGCTCGGTGGCACCAAGCTGTTCATGAACGCGGTGTTCTACGGCAAGGCGATCCGCGGGGTGCGGACGTGGTCGGGCTCCGACGATCAGAACTGAGCGCGCCGTGCGGGAGGCCGGGCGCCGAGGCGTCCGGCACCCCTCAGGTGCCGCGCCGGTTGCCGTAGAGTTCGACGTGCAGCCGGTGAGCGTAGCGGTAGCCGCGCGCCTTGCAGAGCTCGCTCAGCCACGCGGAGCGGGCCCGCAGCGCCTCAGGGGTCACGCCTTCCGGCATCAGCAGCACCTTGTGGCGGGGGATGTCCCGCTGGAGCGAGGCGAGCATTTCCTCCAGTTCGGCGACGTCGGCGGGTGAGGTGACGACGAACTTGAACTGGTACGTGCCTTCGCCGCGGTCGAGCCACGCGCGGATGACGTCGGGCTGCCAGCGGGTGGCCTCGTGCCGGCGCCGCCAGGTGGGATGCTGAGTGGCATCGGGGGCGGAGTTGAGCAGCTTCGGGGAGAGCGAAGCGAGGTCGCACGCGATGCCGGTGGGAGCGACGGTGCCGGCCGTTTCGAGGGTGATGTGATGGCCGAGTTTCCGGATCTCCGCGGCGAGAGCGTGGATGTCCGGCGCGATCATGGGCTCGCCGCCGGTCAGCACCACGTGGCGCGTGGTGGGATGGGCTTCGATCTCGCGGAGGATCTCGGGGAGACTGCGCTGCTTGCCCTCGGGCTGCCATGAGGCATAGGGCGTATCGCACCACGCGCAGCGGAGGTTGCAGCCGCTGGTGCGCACGAAGACGGAGGGGACTCCGGTGAGTTCTCCTTCGCCCTGCACGGAATGAAAGATCTCGGCGATGAGCATGACGACGCGGGCGGGGTGGAACGTTGCTCAGGCGCCGGGCGCGGCGGGGAGCGGATCGAGGTGCACGTAGTCCGTGGGATCGGGAATGCCCGCTTGCAGGAAAGCCTCGCGCCGCTCCACGCAGGTCCCGCAGCGGCCGCAGTGACGGTCGCCGCCCTTGTAGCACGACCACGTCTGGCGGAAGTCCACGCCGAGCCGTGCGCCCTCCGCGGCGATCTCGCCCTTGGTCAGCGCAATGAACGGCCGCAGGAGCTGCACGCCGGCGTAGGTGCCGAGCCGCATCGCATCCGCCATGGCCCGCATGAAATCCTCGCGGCAGTCCGGATAGATGGCGTGGTCACCGCCGTGCGCGGCGATAACGAGCCCTTCGGCGCCGCGGCTTTCCGCGATGCCGCAGGCGATGCTCAGCAGGATCGCGTTGCGAAAGGGCACCACGGTCTGCCGCATGGTGGCATCGGCGTAGTGTCCCTCGGGGATCTCCCCGCCGGAGCGCAGCAGGTGGGAGGAGAAAAAGGCGTCCACGAAGGGCAGCGGGATCTCCAGATGCGACACGCCGAGCTGGGCTGCCTGTGCGGCGGCGAAGGGGATCTCGCACCGATTGTGCTTGGCGCCGTAGTCGAAGCTCAGCGCGGCGGCCACGGTGTGGTGCGCCCGCGCCCAATGGAGCGCAGTCACCGAATCCATCCCGCCTGAGCAGAGAACAACGACCTTCATGCGACGATGCCCCGAGTGTGTGCGACCGGAGCGGGGAGGGGAAGCGCGATTCACCCACGGCACCCGCCCGGAAATCCGGCTCGTTTTTTCGTTCCAGCCACTCCTATCTGCCGGAGGCGCATGGTCATTCTCCACGATCCCCAGTGTGCGGAGTACGGGTCCTACCTCCGGCCCGAGCAACCGGCCCGCGTGCTCAAGTCCGTGCCCTTCCTGCAGGCGGCGCATCCCGGTTGGGAATGGCGCGTGCCCTCCGGCGTGGTGACGGATGCGACGCTCCAATTGGCCCACACGCCGGCGCTGCTGCGGCGCCTGCAGGGGCCGCCGGATTTCGACGAGGATACGCCGTACTTCCCCGGCATCTTCGAGCACGCCCGTCGCGCCGTGTCCGCCGCTGTGGAGGCCATGGAACTCGCGCTCGCCCAGGAGCGGAAGGCCTTCGCGCTGATGCGGCCCCCCGGCCATCACGCCACCGCCGGCCAGGCCATGGGGTTCTGTTACCTGAACCAGATCGCCGTGGCCGCGCTGGAAGCCCGCCGCCGCGGCGCCACCCGCGTGGCGGTGTGGGACTTCGACGCGCACCACGGCAACGGCACCGAGGCGATCCTCGAAGGTCGCGAAGGATTCCGGTTCTGCTCCGTCCATCAGTTCCCCGGCTACCCCGGCACCGGCACCCGCCAGACCGCCACCTGCCGGAACTGGACCGTCCCTCCTCACACCCCGCCCGGGGATCACATGGAGGCCCTCGCCAAGTCCTGGGACGCCGTGCTCGCGTTCCGCCCCGACCTCGTCCTCATCTCCGCGGGTTTCGACGCCTACGCGAAGGACCCGATTACCGCAATGAGTCTTGATAAAGAACACTTTGTGGAACTAGGACGCTGGGTGGCGCAGGCCGACTTCCCGGCGGCGGCGGTGTTGGAGGGTGGCTACAGTCCCGACCTTCCGCAGTTGATTGGGGCGTTTCTCGAAGCGTGGGACGCCTGACCGAGGCCACGCGTCGCTGATGCGAGGCTTTTTCGTTTGGCCGGTGTTTTGAGCGGAATTGAGCGTTGAAGGCGACGCCGCGGGCGGAGACGTTTTCGCCACGCAATTTCTGCGGCCCTGTCCCTGATGAATCTGCATTTTATCCCGTCCCCGCTCCGGCGCCTGCTCGGCGTGAAGGTGCCTTCGCCGAAGCCGACGTACGAACTGCTGGACCTTCCGGGATCCCTGGGGCCGCTGTTGGCCGCGTTGGATCGGGTGGACGAGGTGACGCTCGATACCGAGGCGGACAACATGTACCACTACAAGACGCGGGTCTGCCTGCTGCAGTTCCTCGTTGGCGACCGGATTTTCCTGGTCGATGTGCTCGCCCCCGGTATCGAGTCCAAGCAGCTCTGGTCGCGCCTGGCGACGAAGCATTTGGTGATGCACGGCAGCGACTTCGACCTGCGCCTGCTCCACGCGGAATGTGGATTCCGGGCCCACAGCCTCTTCGACACGATGCTCGCGGCGCAGTTGCTCGGACGGAAGCGGATCGGGCTGGCTTCGCTGCTCGAGGAACACTTCGGCGTCCAGCTCGACAAGGAGGGGCAGAAGGCCAACTGGTCCAAGCGTCCGATCTCACCCAAGTTGCGCGACTACGCGGCGCGCGATGTGGCGCACCTGCCGGACCTGCGCGACCTGCTCACCAAGGACCTCGTCAAACGCGGTCGCTACGCGTGGTTCGAGCAGCAGTGCGCGCGGCAGATCGAGGCCGGAGCGGAAGGCTTTGCCCCGCCGGACGAGAACGACTGGCGCATCGGGCGGTCCGAGCGACTCCGCGGCAAGGGCCTGACGGTCCTCCACGCGGTGTGGCATTGGCGTGAGCAGACGGCGCAGCGGCTGGATGTGCCGCCGTTCAAGGTCTGCTCGAACGATATCCTGCTCCGCTATGCGCAGTGCGCGGATGAGGGCGGCTCGGAGGCGGCGGTCGTGCAGGCCGCGCACCTCGGGAAACGCCAGGACCGGCTCAGCGCGTCGCTCACGGCGGCGGTGCGCGCCGGGCTGGAGCGAGATCCGCACACGCTGCCGCGCCGTCGCGGCCGAGACCCGGAGCACACGCCGCTGTCAGCCGAGGAGATTTCCCGCCAGGATCGCATCAAGCTCGCGCGCGATCGCGTGGCGGCGAAGCTCGACATCGAGCCCACCCTCATCGCCAACCGCAGCCAGCTCGCGCAGATCGCGCGCGCCCCGGACCGGATCGGCACGATCCTGCTTCCCTGGCAGGCGGAGTTGCTCGACGGCGAGCACCTCCACTGAGCGCCGGTCCAGCGCAGGGAGCGTGCGGCGTGGACTCCTCGGCGAACATCTCCCGACACCTGCCGGCGATGGCCGGGCGGCAGGCCGACACGGCCGCGCTCAAGGTGCCCCGCGGACGACTCGCGGACGGCTCGATCGACTACCTCACGCTCTCGTTCCGTGAGCTCGATGCGGAGGTCGACCGCTGGTGCGCGCGGCTCGCGACGGCAGGAATTCGCCGTGGCGATCGCACGCTGGTCATGGTTCGCCAAGGGCTGCCACTCATTGCCTCGGTCTTCGCGCTCTTCAAGCTCGGGGCCGTCCCGGTCGTGATCGACCCGGGCATGGGCCTACGCTCCTTCCTGCGCTGCGTCGCGCGCTCCCAGCCGCGCGCCCTGCTGGGTATTCCGGTGGCTCGGTTGCTCAGCTGGATCGCATTTCCGGCGTTCCGCAGCGTGGCGGTCCGCGTGGCCGTACCCTCCGCCCTCACCGCGCGTTGTCCGGGGCAGGGCGAGTCGGCCCTTCGCGCCTTCGCTCCGGCCGCGACCGGCCCCGACGAATTGGCTGCCGTGCTGTTCACGTCGGGCTCCACCGGTGCACCCAAGGGCGTGCGCTACACGCACGGCATGTTCGACGCCCAGGTCGAACTGATCCGGCGCGCCTACGACATCCGCCCGGGCGAGGTGGACCTGCCGCTGCTCCCCGTTTTTGCTCTGTTCAATCCGGCGTTGGGCATGACCACGATCGTGCCGGAGATCGATCCGCGCAAACCCGCGGAGGTCGATCCCGAGCGCATCCTCCAGGCCATCCGTCAGGAGAAGGTCACCAACTCCTTCGGCTCGCCGACACTTTGGCGTAAGCTGGCCGACCACGCAGCCGCGCGCGCCGTCACGCTGCCGACCGTGCGTCGCGTCCTCTGCGCCGGCGCGCCGGTGCCGCCGGTGCTGTGGGAACAGTCCGTCCGCTTGCTGCCCCATGGCTGCCTGCACAGTCCCTACGGCGCGACCGAGGCCTTGCCGGTCTCCAGCATCGCGGCGGAGGAGGTGCTCCGGGAAACCGCGGCGGCCACGCTCGATGGCGCCGGGACGTGTGTGGGTCGTCCCCTGCCAGGCGTCCGGGTGCGGATCGTGCCACTGGTGGATGAACGCTCCGTGCCGGGTGCGCCCGTGCAGAGCTTGGCGGTGGGTGAGATCGGCGAGATCGTGGTCAGCGGCGCGAATGTCACGCGGGAGTACGACGCCCTGCCCGAGGCGACGCAGCACGCGAAGCTGCGGGAGGATCCGGCGGGCACCCTGTGGCACCGCATGGGCGACTGCGGTTATCTCGATGCGGCGGGTCGGCTCTGGTTTTGTGGCCGGAAAGCCGAGCGCGTGCAGACGGCCAATGGCCCAGTCTTCACCGAGCAGGTTGAGCCCCTGATGAATCGGCACCCGGCGGTGCGGCGCTCGGCGCTCGTCGGCCTCGGTCCGGCGGGTCACCAGCAGCCATGGCTGGTGGTCGAACTTGCCGACGGCGTGCGAGCCGGCGACGCGGTGCGCGCCGACCTGCTGGCCCTGGCCCGGCGTCACCCGCGGACCACGGTGCTGGCGGGCATCGCCTTTCATCCCCGCTTCCCGGTGGACGTACGGCACAACGCCAAGATCCACCGCTTGACGCTCGCCCGCTGGCTGGCGGCGCAGTCGCCGGCCGCGACGCCTGCTTCCTGACCGGACGGCGGCGGACCGACGCCGGACGGGGTCGGGCGGCAGGCGGCGGAGTGTCACGGCCGCGACGGCGCGGGCGCTTGCGCTACCTTCCCAAGCCGGGTAGTGCGTGGGCCCATGCAAACCCTGATTCAAGCGCTCCGCCGCAGTGCGGGCGTTGCCACCCTCTGCTGCCTCGCGCTGGTGTCGGCTCGCGCGGACGAAGGCCTCTGGCTCTTCAGCCACCCGCCGCGCGAAGCCCTGCGCCAAGCACACGGCTTTGAGCTCACCGACGCTTGGTTGGACCACGCCATGAAGGCATCCGTCCGCTTCGGCGGCGCGTCCGGATCGTTCGTCAGCGCTGACGGCCTCGTCCTGACCAACCACCACGTCGGCCGCTCCGCGATCCAGCGACTGAGCACGGCGACCCGCAACCTCGAGGCCGATGGCTTCCTCGCAACCGCCCCCGCCGACGAGCTTCCCGTACCCGGCATGGAGCTATCGGTGCTGCAGTCGATCGAGGACGTGACCGCCCGCGTTTCCGCTGCGGTGGGTGCGGCGGCCACGCCCGAAGCGGCGGCCGCCGCCCGGCGGGCGATCCTTGCGGAAATCGAGGCCGAGTCGCTCCGCCAGACCGGGCTGCTCAGCCGCGTCGTCACCCTTTACCAGGGCGGCTGGTACCATCTGTATCGCTACAAAAACTACACTGACGTGCGCCTCGTCTTTGCGCCCGAGGACGAGATTGCGGCCTTCGGCGGCGATGCCGACAACTTTGAGTATCCCCGCTACTGCCTCGATATGTGCCTCTTCCGGGTCTACGAAGGAGGACGTCCGGCGCGCGTGGAGCATTACCTCCGGTGGGCGAAGGAGCCGGTGAGCGCGGGTGACCTGGTGCTGGTGTCCGGTCATCCCGGTCGCACCGACCGGCAGTTGACCTTGGCGGAACTGTTGACCCTGCGCGACGTCACGCTCCCGCAGTCGCTGGAGAGCCTGCAGCGGACGGAAGTGGTGCTGACCGCGTGGGGTGGTCGCGATGCGGAGAACCAGCGGCGCGCGGCGCGCGTGCTCGATGGGGTGTTGAACAACCGCAAGCGCACGACCGGTCAGCTCGGGGCGCTGCAGGATCCGGTGTTCTTCGCGGGCTTGGTGAGCCGTGAGGCCGACCTCAAGGCCCGCTTGCAGGCGGCAGGCGAGGAGAGGGCGCTGCGGGCGCTGGATCGCATCGCGGCGGGTGAGGCGGAGCGCCGCACCGCTTGGGTGCGGACCGCTCTCTTGGAACAAGGTGGGGCGTTTCGTGGGCAACTCTTCGGCTACGCGCGCGACCTGGTGCGGGTCGCGGTGGAGCGGGCCAAGCCCGATGGGCAGCGCCTGCGGGAATATTCCGACGCGCGCCGGCAGTCCTTCGAGCTGAGCCTGCTTTCGGTCTCGCCGGTGCACGAAGATCTGGAGCGCGTGTTGCTGGCGGATTCGCTGGGGCGCATGGTGGAGTTGCTTGGGGCCGAGGATCCCACGGTGGTACGCGTGCTCGCGGGTCGTTCACCGCGCGCGCGGGCGGTCGAGTTGGTTGCCGGGACGCGGCTGGCGGATCCTGCTTTC
>Ga0164293_10004641_pt1 | contig 11741 bp, 11 predicted proteins | sample GEODES118metaG_FD_111487 | JGI IMG/M metagenome (GOLD analysis project Ga0164293, IMG submission 111487) | Eutrophic lake water microbial communities from Lake Mendota, Wisconsin, USA - GEODES118 metaG | ecosystem: Environmental > Aquatic > Freshwater > Lake | place: USA: Lake Mendota...
ACAATTTACTAGTTGAATTTGAAGAACAAAAAGATAAAATATGTTATGGATTGTTAGAATATTTTATACATCCAAAAAATTCTGGTGATAATTATTTTATTATAGAAGATGATTTGTCATCATTAATACATTATGTTACTTGTAGCTATGTAAATTTACCTTTATCTGTAAATACAATAATCGAAAATATGATTGATGCTGAAGTAATAAAGACAGACAATGAAATATTTACAAACACAAAAAATTATTTTATGCGATTGGGTGACAAAATTAACAACTATAACATAATGATATCAGAATATTTATATAATGATTCTGAAAATGAGATGACAGAATTTGTAAAGAAATATTTAAATATGTATGGATTTATGATGATGTCAGATATTTTTTATACGAATAATGATGAAAACCATGAAGTCAATGAAGAAATAAAAAAAGAAAACGAATATTTACAAAAAAAAATTGGTGGTTTAAAAATAACAAAAAAAATAAATATAAAAAATAAACATAAAAGAGGAAATAAAACAAAAAAACTAAGAAAAAATAAGAAAACTAAAAAACTAAGGAAACTAAGGAAACTAAAAAATAAGAAAACTAAGAAATAAAAACAAAATATAAATTATACAAATGGTGTAATAGGTAAATCATCTCTTACAAAATGTGCTTCACCAGCACGATTCCAGCTAACAACAAGGGTAATTATTTCAACCCCAGCTTCAATCCCTTCTTTTACAGCTTGTCTGTACCAAGGATCTATTATTGATGGCTGAAAACATGAAACATCTGTACGTTGAATAACATAACACATAATACAACGCGTAATAGATTCTTTTTTTATTAATGTGAGCTCTTGAATGTGTTTTAAGGCTCGCGGACTCACTGGATCAGTGCCTTTTTTTCGGTAACCGTCAGGAAAATAAGCGACTTTAGAATTAACATCTCTATCATCGTAACATTTTTTCTTGCGATCTTTAGCAGTAATATCTTCATAATCGGCTAATGGCACATTTTTTACTTCCATAATAAATGGAATTCCATTTTCATCAATTCCTGAGAAATCGAATCTAGAATCTACTTTGCCTTCAACAAATATGGTTGTTTCTCTCTTAAAAGATTTAATATTTTGTAATTTAGATAGACAATTTGTTTTCATTGCGCTTTCAGTAAGATCTTCAGCCAACTTAGGATGAATACCAACGATAATTTCGGCATTTTTTTCTATAAATACTGAAAAATATATTCTATATTGGCATTTTTGTTTATTATTTTTACTTTTAGGAATAGGCATAGAAGTCATTAAAATTGTAGCACCTACATCAGCTAGTCCACAACATCCCAAAGAAGCAGTATGAGCCAAAATCTCGGAGTTTTGATTTAAAGTTAAAACATCCGCAACATATGGCGTTTTAATTATTTTGGAAGGTCGTTTAATGATAGAACCTTCAATTAAATTTTCAATTTTTAAAAGCATTTTAAATGTTATTATGAATATTTATAAGTAATTAAATTATTTATAAATAAATTTCAATTTTATTAATTAAAATTAAGTAAATCAAATAATATACTATTATAATAAGTATGGACACTAATTCAAAATCTAATTCTATTACTAATGCTAATAATAATACTAATGCTAATAATAATAATACTAATAATAATACTAATGCTAATGCTAATAATAATACTAATGCAAATAATAAAAATATTCCTATTCCAAACGCATTAACAATTACTATACATACTAGTGTTCCAGGATATCAAACTATAAAATATAAACCGGAAATGACTATTAAAAGCATAGATAAAGATGAAAAAACTATTTGGTTTGACCCATTAGTTCCATTAGATCAATCTGTTATAAATAAAGTTCCAGAAAGTATTAGAATTATGGAATTTTTTAATAAAGGATTATTCGAATCTTTAATAAATTCTCATGGTAATAAAAAACAAATAACATTAGATCAAGCAAAAAAAAGTAGAATAATAGATAATAATATTCAAATTACATTAAATAATTTATTTCCAACAAATGGTATTTTATATATTAAAGGTGAACCATATGCTATTGCTGACTTTCAATGGACTAAAAGTGATTGGAAAATAGATAGAAAAACTAAAGAAATTCCTCAAATTGATGTAAATAAAATTTCTGATCCAATAGCATATAGTAATGCAGTAAAAAATGAACTTTTATTAGCTAATAAACAATTAGAACAATTACCACAAGATTTAATATATGGATCAAATTTTAATAAAGAAACTGAAGAACTTTCTTCAATTGATAAAGAAAAAGAATTAATTAATAAAAACAAATTAGAAGAGGCAAGACTAAAAGCTATAGAAGATGCTAGATTAAGATTAATTGAAGATCAAAAACCTAAGCCACCTAAACAACCATTAGCAATAGAAGATCAAAAACCTAATCCACCTAAACAACCATTAGCAATAGAAGATCAAAAACCTAATCCACCTAAACAATCATTAGCAATAGAAGATCAAAAACCTAATCCACCTAAACAATCATTAGCGATAGAAGATCAAAAACCTAAGCCACCATTAGCAATAAAAGATCAAAAACCTAAGCCACCATTAGCATTAGGCGATGGTAAAAATAAAGTATCACCCCAAATAATAACTCCTCCTGGGTTAGTAGAAGATATTCAAAACATACAAATGTCGCAAGATTTTTTACCGCCTTTAACACAATCACAACAATCTACAAAAATATTAAGATCATATTTTGGAGATGATATTTTTTATTCAATGATAAATATGATTTTTAGATATATGACAGAAGAACAAAAAATTTTTATTCAAAATATTTTTAAAAATACAACAAATATTGATGTGAAAGGAGTATCTTATAATATTAGTAAGGTAGCATATAATTTTACAATATCTGGAACAAAAACAATTTCTTCAGGTGGTGTTTTAGTAAAAAAAAAATTTACAGATGGATTAAAAGTAATTTCAAATGATGGTGGTGGTAATTGTCTATTTTTATCGGTAGCGGATGCTATAAATTATCATAATTATTATAATAAGATTGATAACAAAATTATATATGATATGTATGGTAATGGAGACCGTTTATTTACAACAGCAGTTTTAAGAAATATAGTGTCAACTGAAATTATAAAACAATTTAATTCTGATGAAATTTTTCGTAAAAATAGTATTGAAGAAGGACAAATAAATTTACATAATTTAAATGATATTTTTGAAGCAATAATAACATCTCCAGAATCAATGGAACTTGGAAATAATAGGGAATATTATAATGATACTCTTTTAAATGTATATAAATCACATGATAATTTTTTTGTTATTATTCCAAATGAGATTCAATTTCAAAATCGAAATAGACCATTTAAATTAGTAGACAATATTGATGAAATTAAAAACTATATTAAAAGCCCCTATTATTGGGGCGACCAAAAAACAATAGATATAATTAATAAAATACTACACCTAAATATAATTACTATAAAAAATGATAATGATAATTTTACAATTCCATATCCAACTGTAAAAAATGATGATAATAATAATACATGGAATAAATATTTATTTTTATATAATACTGAAAATCATTATGAGTTAATAACATTTGATTATTTAATTAAAAAATCAGGTAAACTTGAAAGATTAAAAAAAACAATTTTTAATAGAGTTGATAATATTATACCACCATTCTATATAATTTTTTTTATATTTTCAGTATTTTTTGTAAAATTAATGCCAATTGATAAAGAAAAGGTTGTGTTATTTTCAAATTTTCTATATGCTATACAAAATAGTTTTAATAATATAATTCAAACACCAATAAGCACAGATAAAAATGTTGGTATTTTTATTGCTAATTTTCAAAAATATTTTGGTCCAATTCATGGAGAAATTCATGGAGGAGCATTAACTAATACAACAGGTTCATCAAAATTTTTAAAAAAAGAAGAAAAACAGGACAATATCCAAATTAGTTTTCATATAACAATAGATATGGAATTACAAAAAGGAACAACATTGACAAAGGAGCAAATAAGTAATATAAAATGCACGAAAGGATGGAATAAAGTAAGAAAATCATTTGCTGAATTCACTGGTAGAAAATATGTTATTCCACCAGTATATGAAAATTTAAGTGATAAATATAATAAAAAGGAAGAACCAAATAAAAAAGAAGAACTAAATAATAATACAAAAAAGAATACTACTGGTGGCGGTAGTAGAGGAAAAAGACGAAGGAAAACAATAAAGAATTATATTAAAAAATAAATATATTTTATAGTAAATTAAATATATTTATTTATCGTAATTAAACTTTTGAAAATCAAACTTAGTAAAGGCTTCTTTTTGATGTTTACGTTGTTTTTCTTTTTTTGCTTTTTCTAAAACAGCAATAGCTGCTGATAATTCTTGATCTGTCACAACGTTATCATCATTAGTATCTATTAACTTATCAAGAACTCTATATTTATGCGGAACAATACACAATGAGCTTTCTTCATTAAATAAGTGGTCTGATAAAATAGTAAACACAGCTGTTAATCCGAGGGCAGCATAAATATCACGAGTACCCATCCAAGCCATAGCAAAAACAAGTATCTGTTTACTTAATGAATATTTCATATATTCTTCAGTTGATTTACTAAATTGTATAGTAATAAATTTTGATCCAACGTTAAGAAGAATCATTACAATACCGGCAAAAAATTTGCTATTATTCAAATACATAACATGATGATTAATAAAACCAAATAAATTCATAAGTGAATTTTTAATTCCACCTCCATTCATATTAGTGTTGATATTAGGTTCAATAATATTTTCTTTAGACATATATTAAAATAATATATAAAAATTCTCTCTTAATATAATCCAAAATTTCTAAAAAGATGTGTAATATTATTTTTACTATTACCGTAAAATCCTTCAGAAGTAATTCTTGCGTGTCTTAAATAAGGTCTATACATTTCACGTATTCTTGGTGTAAAATTTTCTTTTTTATTACACTTACAATCAATATTATAATAACGTGTGTAAATATAATATAACGCAAAAATAATTATTAATACAGGTATAATTTGTATTCCGCTAGTAATTAAGTATTTTTTCATTTATAATATAAAAAGAATTTAAAAAGGTGAAAAGCTTCCTAAAAATGATGTGCCTTCATAAGGTGCTATAGAATCCGCATCGCGCATAAAACTATTTACAGGTATTGAATTGGATTGTTTACCTCTTTTAATACTATTTTCAATTCCTAAAATATCAAATCCTTCAGCTGCTTTAGAATTTTTTGATTTTGAAGTATCAGTTGTAGTATCAGTTGTAGTATCAGTTGTAGAACTATTAGAAGCATTTGCGGAAAGTTGTTGTTTAATCATTTCTTTAATTTGATCTGTATTTACTGAGGTAGAATTAGAACTAGCATCTACAGAATTAGAACTAGCATCAGTAGAACTAGAACTGTCATCAGTAGAACTAGAACTATCATCAGTAGAACTAGAACTAGAACTAGAACTAGACTTATTTCCAAATCCTTCATAATACATATTGCTGTTAAACATAATTACAACAAACAAAACTCCCACCACTCCTAGTATTTTATGGCAATAACTAAGAGATAATATAAATATTATTAAAAAGAATCTTCCTAAAGCAGTATCAATTAAAAAATTGAAGGCTTTAGCTTGACTAACGGCTATAACAAGCAATAAAAGAACAACAGATCCAACATTATTTTTACTAATTAGCTTAAAGTCCATATATAAATATTCAATATAATTATTTGAAAACTATTTATATAAATAATAAATTTCAGTCTGTTTTACAAATTATTATCTAAATTTTTATTAAGAATGTCTTTAGCAATGTACGCAGCACCATTTGATAATGATTCATCAGACTATAAAAATAATGATAATGATAATATTATTAATAAAAAAAGACAAACACATAATAAAACACAAAAAAAATATCCTAAAGAGAACTTCGATCAAGAAAAAGTAAACTCTGTATTAGAAAAAATACATAAAAATATAATTAATGACGAAGAAGATACTCTAGGGAATTTTAATCCTCCTCCTAAACCAGAATCAGCAGGAGTATCAAAAACTATTACAACAGAACAAATGCAAAATAGAATAGATAATACTAATCAAAATATGTTTAGAACATTAGGCAAGGCTCCATCTCCAAACGGTGAAATGGATGATAATTTAGAATTAAATAATTTTGATACCAATTATGGTGATAAAAAATATTCCGAAGATTATTATAAAAAGTTTATTCCAGGATATGTTCCTGGAAAAAATCAGGTTAATAAACAATATTATAATTCTAATATGTCAAATATATCAGGTGATAGCTCAAATGATCTGTTATTAAAAAAAATAAATTATATGATAAATCTGCTTGAAGAGCATCAAGATGAGAGAACTAACAATGTAACTGAAGAGGTTGTATTATATTCATTTTTAGGGATTTTTATTATTTTTGTAGTAGATTCATTTGCTAGGGTAGGAAAATATGTAAGATAATGGTTTATATACATAAATTAATAATATTATTTTAACTACTTAAAACTATATTATTATATATTAATAACATTATGAATATGAATATTAGTCCTTATATTTTACAACAATATATTATAGTTCATTGTAAACACGAAGGTTGTTATAATCCATTATTTTTTAAAGATGAAAATCCTAAGATCAGAGTAGCATCAGTTCAAATTAATCCACCAAAGATTTTTTTATTTGATAATAAACCTGAAGCAAAGGAATTTTTTCGCGATTATATTAATGATGTTGATGTTTTAGATGAAAGATGTAAAATTGATGAAGATATTAACCATGTTGATTATTGTAATTGCGGAATTGTTAAATTAGATGATGAAGACGGGCAACCTATTTTATTTTATAATCAAAAAAATCAGATTTTTCTTTTGGAACCATCCGCTCAGGTTTTTGCTCCGGTTTATGAGTTAAAGGCTGAAATGGAAAATTTAAATCTAATTAATTCATTAGTAAGAACTAGTAGAACTTTAGGAAAAGAACAACAAAGAAAATATGTAGATCTAGGTAAAAGATGTGAGGAGTGTTTATCATCTAAACCACCTAGTAAACAAACTAAGTAATAAAAATAATATATAAAATTAATATATAAATATCAAAAAATTAATTAATTATTAAAACCTTTTCTGGTTTAAATGTATTATAAGCAAAATTATAAAAAAAATAAGCAGTTGGACTTATTATTAGTGGTGCTGTTTTTAAAATTATATTATTTATTATTATATTATTATTTGAAATACTTTCAATTGCCGAAAACCCAAATCTATTTTTTTCAGCAATTTTCCAAAAACTTATTTTAAAACCTTGAATAAATATATCTTCTGATTCACAATCATTAATAGAAGCAAAACAACTGAGAACCTCTAATCCTTTTTCAACAAATGTGCATGACTTTCTATAAAAATACGCACTAATAATTTTATCATTTATTAAAATTACATAAATAAAAATATTCTTGGTCTTTATTAGTTCAATAATATTTGAAATATCTGAATTTATAACAATATCAAATTTTTCGCTATTTATTTTTATAAAATCTAATAAAAAATGAAAGTTTTGTTCTGTTATTTCTAAAAGTTTATACATTGAATGTAAATCAATCGGCTTAGTCCACTTCTTTACATGAAACCCATAAGTAGAATAAACACATAATGGAACAATTCCAGTTAATTCATCTTCTCTCTTAAAGAGAGAAACAGAAATGTTTTTGTTTATGTGACTTTGATTATAATAATGAGTTTGAATGATCTGAGGAGCAATACCTTTTTTTCTATAATTTTTATCAACACATAAGTAATCAATATAATATGCGTCAAATTTAGCATTTATTTTATTATTTTTAGAATTATTAATACATATATGTAATGGTCTACCAGTTATTATTGCTATTATTTTTTTTTCATCAACCATAGTGCTTTTTTTTAAGTCGTGTAAAATTAAATCTTCTGTATAAAAAGAAAAAAAAGATTTAGTATTATGTCCGTTAAAGTAAGGTAAAATATTTTGTTTTGTTGGTGTATATATGTTATCTTTATTTTGTAAATAATGCGTTTTTACAAAGTTTACAAATTTATTTATTTTTAATTCGCTAAGTTCAGAGTAAACAATTGTTTCTATATTTTTAAAATTAGTATACTTATTTTTTTCTGGAAGGTCGTGATTTATTATACCAGGAGGCCAAATCATATATGTTAAATTGTATACGTGAAAAACAGGTTGTAAAGCCCAGAAACCATATTTTACTCTTATATAACCCATTATAAAAATAATGATTAGAGAGATAATTAATAATATATACAATATCATATTATTAATTTAAATTCATATTTAAATTATTGTGGTTTAACTAATATATATAAATATTGATATTCATAAGCACAATTAACTAGATCAACTTTACCTTGAATTAAAAATCCGGCATCTTGAGCCATATTTATAATATCACTTTCAGAATTCATATATAGTTTATGCTCTTGTTTTCTTACCTTACCATTATTAAATTTAAATTTTTCATGAAATATTGCGATATCTTTTTCTGGTTCTAATTCAAAATTGGATGAATAGACAAAATCATTAAATGTAATTTTAGTTTTTGTAATACGTTCTTTAGAATATTTCTGTGGTGAAACAATATATAAAGGATTTCCTGGTGGAAGAATTGGATCAAATTTATCTCTATTTACCAAATGAACGATTAATGTTCCTCCAGGAAATAACCATTCCATACAATTATTAAAAAATTTCATTTTGTCCTCAAAATAATATATTGTAAAATATAAACAAATAATATGTGTAAAATTATTATTATTAAATTTATATGCGTCTAATACATCTCCAACTACAAAATTATAATCAGGATAATTTTCTTTAGCCTTCGAGATCATTGAAGAAGATTTATCAATTCCTATTACATTTAAGCCATATTGAGTTAATTTGTCAACATGATGTCCTGTTCCACACCCAACATCTAATATTACACTTTTACTATTTGGTTCTGATTTATTTTTAATTTCTCCAATTTCATAATTATTTTTTAAATTATTAAAAACTAAATAGTCATAAATATCAGCATAAAAGTCGTCATAAATTTCTGAATCTTGTTTAAACAAGAAACTGTCGTTTTGTTCATAACCTTCTTTATTTGTGGTGTTGATTGATTTAAATAAAACAATCAAAATTAAAAATAATGTTATAAATATTAATATTTTACCAAAATTAGACATTTTATTATAAATATTTGAAATTGATTTAATTGAACTGTTAATTTTCATCTATATGTATTGTTGTTATTTTTTTTGTATAAATTTGTATTATATGGTAGAAACAGAAATTAATGATATAAGAGGGCAAAAAGATTTTAAAGGAATATCATTTTCTAAATTTAAAAAAAGTGATGTTAGAAAAGAATTACTAAATAGTCTTATAAATTCAAAAATTGAGCCAGTATGTTATTGGAGTGCTGAATTAATTTGTGCCGGTCATTATAGTGAATTATGGGATATAATTTTATTTTTTTACAGTAAATATATTCATTTAGGTAATCCTAAACTAGCAATTTATTTAGAATTAAGAATTAATAATTTTAAGGAAATTATCCATAGTGGTTATGTAGGAAATGAATTAAGGATGCGAAATAATGAAAAAATTAGAAAATTATTTTGTGAAGTTATGTGTGTATTATGTGATGCTAAAAGAAAACATAGTTTTGATAATGTAAAAATAAATAGGAGTGATTATGATATGACTCAAATGACAGATAGATTTAAAGCACCAAACATTAATTTCGCTCAAGAAGTTTTTATGAAGGATGACCCAAAAGAAATATTTATTGCTATTAATGAACTAGCATATAATATTACTATTAAAAATGTAATGAACTCTTGTTATTGGATAGAATGGATAATGGATTTTGAAATAATATGTAAATCAAAAAAAGATAAAATTAAATGTGAGAGAAGAAGCCAAATGCCTGTGGATAGTAAAAATCAAATGGATATAATATGGATAGTTTGGGACTTATTTTTAAAAGAATCTGAAAAACAAAGCAATATCATTCAAAAAGTTGTTAAAGCACTATTAAATTTATTTACATTAAAGTATACACCTGGTTGTCAAAAAAAAAGAAAATATATTTTGTATTTTGTTATTTCATTATTATGTGAAAAAATTTGTTTTGATGAAGAAATTATTCGAGATAGTCAAAAAGGTATTTTGACAAATGTTCTTAAAAAAATTGATTCAATATATAAACAAATAAAAAAAAATGAAGAATCTCCTGGAACAGAATATTTATTTAAAGATACCAAAGCAGCTCAATTGGAAAAAACAATTGAAAAATTAGAAAAAATGAATTCATTTGGAGAGACTTTTGTTCCTCGTATTAATTAATTTTTTCATCTTATTATTTTTATAAATGGATTAAAATAATTATAAAAATATATAATATATGAGAAAAACTAAAATTCATAGTAAAAAAATAAAAAAAACTAGTAAAAACAAAACACAAAAAATAAAACATACAACCCAAATACCAGATATTTATAAAAATATAACTGCTACTATAGATATAAATTCACTAAAACATAATATTAATTATTTAAAAAAGAAAGCAAAAACTAATATTATGCCTGTTTTAAAAGCAAATGCTTACGGACATGGAATTGTTGAAATGGCTAAACATTGTAGAAATTTAGGAATAAAATATATTGGTGTAGCTACATTAGGAGAAGCAATACAAATAAGAAATAGTGGTGATAAAGGTAGAATTTTAGGATGGTTATATGATGTTACTACTAACGAAGTAAGAGATGCTGTTTTAAAAAACATTGATATTGGTATTTTTGATGAAAACCATATACCTATTATATCTAAATCACTCCCTAAAGGAGTAAAAGCTAAAATACATTTATTTGTAGATACTGGAATTGATAGAAATGGCGTTCCATACGATAAAGCTGTTGAAGCCGCCAAACAAATAGTGTCTGATCCAAAATTTGAATTAGTTGGGATGATGTCGCATTTATGTTGCGCTACAGAAAAAGTTAATAATAAACCAACTCTAAAACAACTAGAGATTTTTAGAAAAGTTAGGGAAGATTTAGCTGAATTAAATATAAAACCAGAATTAGTTCATATTGGAAATACAGCAGGAATATTACATTATGATCTTTCAGATTTTACATTGGCTAGAAGTGGAACAGGAATATATGGTTATGGTTCAAAAAAATTGATACCTATAATGGATATAACATCTAAAATTATTCAATTAAAATATGTACCAAAAGGAGCAGGAATTGGTTATGATAGAACATTTGTAGCACATAAAAAAACATATATAGGAATTGTGCCTATAGGATACGCGGATTTTTTACCATTAACAAAATCGGAAGAATTAAGCGTTATTGTTAATGGAACTAAAAGAAAAGTATTAGGATTAGAAAGTATGGATCAAATAGTAATAGAAGCAAAACAAGGAGATAAATTAGGAGATAAAGTTGATATTTTTGGAAAGAAAAATAAAAACTTTATCTCTGGTGAAGAATTCGCAAAAATGGGTCATACAACAATACATAATATATTAACTCATATTGGAAATCGAGTCAATCACGTATATATTTAGAACATATACTTTTTAAAAGTATTAATTATTTAATTTTGTTA
>Ga0164293_10004643_pt1 | contig 11735 bp, 9 predicted proteins | sample GEODES118metaG_FD_111487 | JGI IMG/M metagenome (GOLD analysis project Ga0164293, IMG submission 111487) | Eutrophic lake water microbial communities from Lake Mendota, Wisconsin, USA - GEODES118 metaG | ecosystem: Environmental > Aquatic > Freshwater > Lake | place: USA: Lake Mendota, Wisconsin...
CGATCTCGCCCGTGCTGCCTCGGGCATGGACCCTGTGCTGCTGGTCGGCGAACATGGCTCGGGCCGAGAGGCGTTCGCGCGTCACCTGCACGGCCAAGGGCCGCGCGCCGACCGGCCCTTCGTCATGCTGGTGGCGAGCACATTGCGCGAGACCGACGCCGAAGCGGTGCTGTTCGGCCGCGCCGACGGTGCGGGCGGCCCCGGTCTCATCGAGCAGGCGGGGCAGGGCACGCTCTTCGTCAGTGAACTCGGTGACCTGCCGGCCGTCGCCCAGCGCCTGCTGCTCGGAGTGCTCGAGAGCGGCCATTGGTCGAGGCTCGGCGAGCCGCAGCAACATGCCTTGGAGGCCCGCCTCGTCGCGGCGGTACAGCCTGATGTCGAGCAGCCTGCGGCGGCCGGTACCTCTGCGTCGCCGGTGCGTCGCGACTTGTTGGCTCGGCTGGGCGGCGTCGTGGTGCGGGTTCCGCCGCTGCGTGAGTACGCGGAGGATGTACCGGACCTGCTGCGCCAGACCGTCGATCGGTTGGTCGATTCCGAGCGGCTGGAGTTCCGCCGCTTCGGCGTCGCCGCACAGAACCGTCTGCGCAACTATCCATGGCCTGGAAACGTGCAGGAACTGCGCGGTATGGTGCGCCGTATCCTGATGCGCGGGGGTACCGAGGAAGTCTCTCTGGAGGAGACCGAGCGGGAACTCGCACAATCGGTGCCGCCCAGCGAAATGCTGGTCAAGCAGGACCTCTTGTCGCTCGGTTTGCGCGAGGCGCGTGAGCATTTCGAGCGCGCTTACCTGCAGCAGCAGTTGCTGCTGTGCCAAGGCAAGGTCGGCCAGCTCGCCAAGCGGGTCGGCATGGAACGCACCCACCTCTACCGCAAACTGCGTTCGCTCGGCATCGATTTCCGTGGGGTCCCCGAAGAGCCGGAGGCCTGAGAGACCGTCCCTCAGTCGCCGACGCGGATGGCCTGGGCCGGGATATCGGCGTTGCGCAGCGCCATGCGTATGCGGTTCAGTTCGTCGAGCTTGCTGAACGGACCGATTTGCACGCGGTGGAACTCGGCGGCATCGATGGTCACCCGCTGTTGGGACGCGGTGATGCCGAGACGAGCGACTTTGGCGCGCGTCCGATCGGCGTCGGCTGCGTCTCGCCAGTTCCCGAGCTCGATCACATAGGTGCCGGGGCGTTCGATCAGCGAGGTCGGCAGGCCTGGTCCGGCGTCTTTGTCCGGATCCGGGACCACCACTTCGAGGGTCTTCAAGCGGTCGTAGAACTCGTATTGCGCGGCGGCATCGATGGCCGATTCGGCCTCACCGGGATCCGTCGTCGCTTCCCTGTCGGAGGGGCGTGCGGCGCTCGGTCCGCGTGCAGCGCCGCGATCCCCATCGGTCGCCGCTGCGTCGCTGCGCAACCGCGACTGCGCCCAGGACAGGGCGGCCATCATCAGGAGCAAACCGAGCGCGAGGCCGGCGCCGAAGCCTTGCCAATGCTCCCGCGTCAGCCGTTGGCCGAGACCGGTCCGGGCGTTGCTGCGTTTGAAGTCGCGGCCGATGGGCGTGTTCATGTCGCGCGGCTCACATGCTCTCGGGCGCAGACGCGCCGAGGACAGCCAGGCCGTTGCGCAGCACCTGCTGCACCGCGAGCAACGCGTAGACGCGTGCCTCGCGCTGCGCCTCATCGGGTACCAGCACCCGTTCGGCGTTGTAGAAGGCATGCAGTGTGGTGGCGAGCTCGCGCAGGTAGTGCACCAGCGCGTGCGGTGCACGCTGCGCTGCGGCGTGCCGGATGACCTCCGGGTAGCGCGACAGGGCGGACAACATCGCTTCCGCGTGGGCGCCGCAGAGCAGTTCTGCGCCGTGCGCCAGCACGGTGGCTTGCGCGCGCGATGGATCCCAGCCGATCCCGCGCGCCGCGAGCTCTTTCATGACGCTCGCGACCCGCGCGTGGGCGTACTGCACGTAGAACACCGGGTTCTCGTTGGACTTCGACTTGGCGAGCTCCAGGTCGAAATCGAGCGATTGGTCGTTGCTGCGCATCAGGAAGAAGATCCGGCACGCGTCGTTGCCGACCTCTTCGCGGAGCTGGCGCAGTGTGACGAAGTTCGCCTCGCGCTTGCCCATCGAGACTTTCTCGCCGTTGCGGTAAAGGGCGACCAGCTGGATGAGCGGCGCCTCGAGGCAATCCCCGGGGTGCCCGAAGGCCTGGAGTCCGCCGCGCACGCGCGTGACATAGCCGTGGTGGTCGGCGCCGAGCACATCGATGAGCTGGTCGTGGCCGCGTTCGCGCTTGTCGAGGTGGTAGGCGATGTCGGAGGCGAAGTAGGTCTTTACGCCGTTGTCGCGCACGACCACGCGGTCCTCGTCATCGCCGAACTGCGTGGCGCGGAACCATTCGGCGCCGTCCTTGGTGTAGAGCAACCCGCGCTCGCGCAGCCGGCCGAGGGCGCGGTCGATGGCGCCGCTCTCGGCGAACGCGCGCTCCGAGACCCAGTGGTCGAAGCGCACGCCGAACGCCGCGAGATCGTCGCGGATCTCGTCCATCATCGCGTCGATGCTGCTGCGCAGCAGATCCTGCCACGCGGCCGCGCCGATGAGTGCGCGGCAGCGGGCGATCAACGCATCGATGTGCGCTTCCTTGTCGCCTCCAGTGTTGCCCCCCGCCCCGCCCGGGATCGCGTCCGCTGGCAGGTCCATGGTGACGGTGGCCGCGGGATGGCGCAGCGCCTCGCCGACACGCGCCTGGAGCGCAACGGCGAGCGGCAAAAGGTAGTCGCCGCGGTAGCCATTCTGCGGGAAGGGCAGCACCTCGCCGCAGCGCTCGAGGTAGCGCACCCACACCGATACCGCGAGGATCTCGGTCTGGCGTCCTGCGTCGTTCACATAGTATTCGCGCGTGACGATATCGCCTGCGGCGGCGAGCAGATAGCCGAGTGCATCGCCGAAGGCGGCTTGCCGTCCGTGGCCGACATGCATCGGTCCGGTAGGGTTCGCCGACACGAACTCGAGCAGCACCTTGCGCCGCGTCGCGGGCGTGTGGCGACCGTAGGCTTCGCCGAGTTCGTGCACCCGCGCGAGCTCCCGCGCGTAGAGGTCACGTGCCAGGGTGAAATTGATGAAACCGGCGCCGGCGATCTCGGTGCGTGTGATGAGCGGATCGGCGGGCAGCGCCGCCACGATGCGCTCGGCGAGTTCGCGCGGCTTCAGGCCGGCTCCCTTGGCGAGGCGCATGGCGACGTTCGAGGCGAAATCGCCGTGCTGGGCATCGCGGGTACGCTCGAGCGCCACGGCTTGCGGATCGATGGGGCCGGGCAGCAGGCTGCCTTCGAGGGAGCGGACTGCGGCGAGCAGCAGGCGTTGGAGATCGTCTTTCACGGGTGCGATTCTAGAACAGTTCGAGCGGGTCGACGTCGAGCGCCCAGCGCACCCGTCGCGCTTCGGGCAGCGCCTCGACCTGTGGCAACCAGCCGTCGAGGAACCGGTGCAACAGCGTGCGTTCGGTGGCATCGAGCAGCAATTGCGCGTGGTGTCGGTCGGCGCGTCGTGCCAGCGCTGCGGGAGCAGGGCCGAGCAGCCGCAGGCCTTGTGGAGGGCGACCCGCCGCCCGACGCGCGGCCTCGAGGAAGGCGAGCGTCGTCTCGGCCGCCGGAGCCGAGGCTCTGAGGGCCGCCAAACGCGCGAACGGTGGCCACGCGGCATCGCGTCGTTCCGCGAGCGCGGCCTCGGCGAACGCCTCGTAGCCGCCGGCGAGCAGGCTGCAGAGCAACGGATGCTCGGGGTGTTCGGTCTGGATGAGCACTTCGCCGGGCTGTGCGCCGCGGCCCGCGCGGCCGGCGACCTGCACCAAGGTCTGCGCGAGCCGTTCGGCAGCGCGGAAATCGGTGTTGAAGAGCCCTTGATCGGCGTTCAGCACCACGGCGAGGGTGACCGCCGGGAAATCATGGCCTTTGGTGACCATCTGGGTGCCCACCAAGATGCGGGCCTCGCCGCCGGCCACGCGTGCGAGCACCGCCTCGAGCTGGTCGCTGCGACGCACCACATCGCGGTCGAGCCGCGCGATCGACACCCCCGGGAAGGTCTCTGCGAGCGTCTCCTCGATACGCTCCGTGCCTTGGCCGACGGTCTTCACCGCATAGCCGCAGGTGGGGCATTGACGAGGCAGTTCTCGGTCGGCGCCGCAGTGGTGGCAGCGCAGCCGGGAGGCGTTGCGATAGACGGTCATGCGCGCATCGCAGGCGCTGCAGGGGGCGACCCACCCACAGGCGGTGCAGGCGAGCGTGGGTGCGTAGCCGCGACGGTTGATGTAGACGAGCACCTGTCCGTCGGCGGCGAGATGTCGTTCGATCGCGGTCACCGAGGTCGTCGCAAGGCCGGCGTGCACGCGTTCGTCACGCAGATCGATGAGCCGCAACCGTGGCGGTCGGGCGTCGGCAGCGCGCTCGGGAAGTGACAGCCGTGTCATGCGCCCTGTGGCTGCGTTGTGCAGCGTCTCGAGCGATGGGGTCGCCGAGCCGAGCACCACCGGGATACCGAGGCCATGCGCCCGTGCCAGCGCGAGATCGCGAGCGGAGTAGCGGAATCCACCCTCCTGTTGCTTGAACGAAGCGTCGTGCTCTTCGTCGACGAGGATCAGGCCGAGCGCCGGCACCGGCGCGAAGATCGCCGAGCGGGTGCCGATGACGAGCCGCGCCTCGCCGGACTGGGCGCGGCGCCAGGCGGCGAGGCGTGCGCCATCAGTGAGCCCCGAATGCAGCACCGCCAGCGAAGTTCCTGCAAATCGTGCGGCGAACCGGCCGACGAGTTGCGGTGTGAGCCCGATCTCCGGCACCAGGACGAGCACGCTGCGTCCTGCGGCCAAAGCATCCTCGGCGAGGCGCAGGTAGACCTCGGTCTTGCCGCTGCCCGTCACGCCGTGCAGCAGCCACGCGCGGTACTCGCCGCGATGATGGGCGCGTATGGCTTCGAGCGCGGCCTGTTGCGCGGGGGTCGGCGTGGGGCGGGGTCGCGCTTCGGTGTCTGGCGTCGTCGCTTGGGCGCCGTCCGGCGCGCGGGGGCCATCCAGACGCTCGATCCATCCGCGAGTGCGCAGCGCCCGGGCAGCCTCGCGCCAACCCGGTAGATCGTCATCCAATCGGGCGGCTTCCATGCCCATCGAGGAGCCGGCGCCGGGGTGCTGCGCCAAGGCTTCGAGCAGCGCCCGTTGGCGGGGCGCTCGACGCGGCTCACCGGCGGCAAGCGCGGTCTCACCCAAGGCGGTGAGTTGCCAGGATTCGATCGAGGCCTGCAGCGGAGCGCCCTCGCGGGCGAGTTTCGGCAGCGCCGCGGCCAAGGCCTCGCCGAGCGGATGATGGTAATAGTCGGCGGCCCAACGCAGCAGCTTCAGGAGCGGCGGGTCGAAGGTCGGTAAGGGATCGATGAGGCGCAATACACGCTTCAACTGAGCGGTTTCACGCTCCGATCGGTCCTTCAGCGAGACAATCACGCCCACCATCTGGCGTCTGCCGAAGGGGACGAGCACGCGCATCCCCGGCTCCGGTTGCGGTTCGCCGGGCACGGGCAGGTAGTCGAAAACCTGCCGCAGCGGGGTATCGAGGGCGACCACGAGAATCAAGGGCTCGGGGGCCGAGGATTTTTCCACAGAGCGTGTGGATAACATTGTGGACAGCTTATCGGTCAAGTGGGAAAAAGAGGCATTTTCAGCCGATTCTCGTTGGCTTGGTCAACGATTGACCAGTCGATCATAAAAATCATTAAAAACATAGACTTAGTAAGTTAGAGGATGCCATGCGGAGTACTTTATGACCGGAAGATGACGCCGATTCTCCGGCTATGTGTGCAAGTCGCTGATTCTGGTGGATTGTCGGCAATCCGCAGGCGCTATCGCCCCCCGGCTTGTGGCGTCGGCGCAGCACGGCTCCAGTTGGTCAGCGAGACGCCGGCAAGCGCCACGACCCCGCCGATGATCATCGACGGGAGGATCGGCTCGCCGAGCAGCACTGCGCCAAAGGTGACGCCGAACACCGGAACCAGGTTGTTGAACACCGAAGTGCGTGCGGCGCCGAGCACTTGCAAGCCTTGGGCATACCAGACGAACGCGAGCGCAGTGCCGCCTGCCCCCAGGAAAAAGATGCCCGCCCAGGCCTCCCACCCCACCTGGTCGATTTTCCAGTGCGACCACTCGGTCGGCATGCCGAGCGATAGCATCAGCGCGCCCCACAGTGCCGTGACAGTGGTCATCGCGAGCGGAGACGGCGCGCCTTCGCCGCGCAGCGCGAACCGGCCGACGACGGTGTAGAACGCCCAACAAAGGGCGCCGCCGAGCATCAGCAACTCACCGATCCCGACCCGTTGCCAGAGCAATGTGAGATCGCCCCGCGCGAGCACGAGGCAGACACCGGTCAGGGCGAGCAGGATGCCGGCCCAGCGGTGTGCGGCCAGCCGCTCGCCGAACACCAACGCCATCGCCACCGCGGTGATGATCGGGTTCAGCGCCACCACCAATGCGGTGCGGCTCGCCGGGATGCGCTCGAGTGCGCCGAGGAACAGCAGGTTGTAGGCGACGAGTCCGCTGAGTGCGAGTAATGCGGTGTAGAGCCAGTCGCGTGGGCGCAGCCGCGGCAGGCCGCGTTCGACGATCATCAGCAGCGGCAGCAGCAAGGCTGCCGCGACCCAGAACCGCAGCGCGGCCAGCGTGAAATGCGGCAATTGTGGCGCGGCGATGCGCCCCGCGATGAAGGTTCCGCCCCACAACGCCGCGACGCCGACCAGACGCGCGTAGAGGCTCCAGTGTGCTGCGTCGCTCGCTCTCATGTGCGTTCGCGCCACGCGACATAGAGGCCGGCGAGGATCACCAGCGCCGCGCCCGTCAGCATCGTGGAATCAGGCGCGACCGACCAGACCACCCAGTCGATGCCGAGCCCCCAGATCAAGGCCGTGTACTCGACCGGCGCGACGATCGCCGCCGGGGCGTGCTTGAAGGCGACGGTGATGTAGTGCTGTCCGACGGCGCCGAGCGCTCCGGTCGCGACGATCAAGGGCCAGTGGGCGGTGAGGATCGGGGCCCAGCCGGGCAGAGCGAGCGCCAGCGAGATCACCGCTACCCAGGCGAGGAACATGAAGACCACCGAGGCGGTCGTATCGGTGCGGGTCAGCACCCGCGCGACCAGGACCGCGCCGGCGTAACAGAGGGCGGAGAGCAGCGCGGCAAGGCCGGCGGTGGGTGACATCCCGTCGGGGCGGGGTTGCAGGATCACGAGCACGCCGACGAGCCCGACCAGGATCGCAAGCCAGCAGCCTAGGCCGACCCGCTCGCCCAAGAACCACGCCGCGAACGCGGCGATCAGCAGCGGTGCGCCCATGTAGACCGAATAGACGGCTGCAAGCGGCGCGTCGCGCAGCGCGGCGATGAAGCTCAGCAACATGAGGATGCCGAGCAGCGCGCGGACCAGATGCAGTGCCGGTCGGACCGGGCGCAGTTCGCACAAGCGGCCTGACCACCACAACGGCAGCAACACGAAAGGCAGCGAGGAGACCGCCCGAAGAAAGGTGACTTGCGCAGGGGAGTAATGCGCCGCGAAAGTCTTCAGCAGCGCATCCATGAACGAGAAGGCGGCGACGGCGATGAACATCGCCAGAACGCCACTGGCGCCGCGGACTGACATCCCGCGGACTATACGCGAGCGGGGTGGCCGGGACTCGGACTAAGGTTCCCCACCCTGACGTTCGGCACTTGTGCGCACTTGCCGAAACGCATCAACTGCTGACCACCACACGGCGTCAGGTCGTCGTGGACAACAACGAAAATCAAGCGATCCTGCATGACATTTTTCGTTTCAGGGCTCGTCGATCTCGTAGCCGCGGGCGCGCAGTTTGGCGAGGATACCGCCGGGTCGCAGCAGACCGTCGATGTCGGTGACCGCGAGCGTCACCGGGTTGCGCTCTAGCGAGCGCGTCACGGTGCCGAGCCACGCCGTCTCGAAGTCGCGCAGCAGCGATGCGACGCGAGCGCTGTTGCTCAACGAATCGAGGCAGGTGCCGGCGGCCTGGGTGGCCGCACCGGTGCGCAGTGCTCCGGTATCGCCGACCGCCCACGCTTCCGCGCGTTGGCGTGATTGCGCGAGATCGGCTTCCAGCCGGCCGAGGACCGCCTCCATGCAGGCGATCTCCGCCGAGAGCGGGATCTGTCCGATCTCGGCCAGCGTGCCCCGGGCATCCTCGACCCGGACCTCGGCGCGCAGCACCTTCACCTTGCGTTGTCGAGCCGACTTCTCGACCGAGCGGGCGACCGCATTGCTGAAGCTGAGTCCACTGCGGTCGATGGCGGCCCGTTGCAGCTCGAGCACCGCGAGGAGCGGTCGGCGTTCGAGCATGCTGCGGTCGCGCGGCGCGTACTTGGTGCGCAACGCTTCGAAGCGCGAGAACAGGGGCGGCGGCAGTACCGTCTCGAGGCGCTCGCCCTCGGCGTTGCCTCGCAGCTTGCGGAACTGGAGGTAAAGCTGCACGGCCTTGATGGGTCCGATATCGGCATCGACCTCCGGTCGGGCCGGGACGAAGACTTGCGCGCGGTCGAGCACCGCCTCCACTTCGCGCGATCTCCATTGCAGTTTCTTGGGTGCGGGGGCGATGGTCGCGAGCAGATAGAGGGTGTGCTCGCCTTTGCGGACCTTCCAGAGTCCGGGGCCGGATCGCTCGCCGCTGACCAATACCTCTTCGATGGTCTCGGCTTCAATGCCTGCCTCTTCGAGCGAGCGGGCGACCCCCGGCGGGGCCTCTTGAGCCGGCAGGGTTTGCGCTCTGGCGACCGGCAGCAGCGCGGTCACCCAGAGCATGACGAGCACGGCGCGATACAGCGCGCTTCGATGGCATCGGAGGATGTCGTTGAATGTTGTCACTTTGGTGCCGTATCTTACTCGTCCAATGACCGTGACCGTTGCATCCGACGAAGAGTTCCTCGTGATCGCACGACCGCATGCGGGTGTGAGCCTGCAACAGCCGGTGTTGCGCACAGACGTCGCCGGCATGCCTCTCGAATGGATCGACTACCGCGAGGCTGCGCGCCTTCATCATCAGGGGCAGGTCGCCTATACCTGTGGCAGCCCCATCTTCCGCCTGCAGGGCGGGACCAACGCGCTGACCGGGCAGCGAACCGTACTCGAGGTACATTCGATCGTCGCCACCGTCGGTCAGAGCGGAAATCCCGGCCACTTGCGCAAGGACTACGTGCCGCCGCTCAACAACGAGACGCTGTTCCGGCGCGATGCGCATCTTTGTCTCTATTGCGGCGGCCGCTTCGGGCAGCGCGACCTGTCGCGCGACCATGTGCGACCGTTCAGCCAAGGCGGCCGGGACACCTGGTCCAATGTGGTCACGGCCTGCCGGCGCTGCAATAACTTCAAAGCTTGGCGTACGCCCGAGCAGGCACGGATGCAGCTGATCGCCGTCCCCTTCACGCCGACCTATGCCGAGTACATATTTTTGAAAGGCAGGCGTGTGCTTGCTGATCAGATGGAGTATCTGCTCGCGCATTTTCCGCGTAGCAGCCCCCTGCACGGGCGGATCGCGCATCTGATGGCCTGACCCGTCGTGTGCACCGTATTGCGCGCAGCGGATGGCGTCCCACGGGTCGGATATCGTCTACTACGCACCGCACACAGATGACGGTCGGGCGCCCTGCCCAACCTACAGGGGGATGGGCTGATGGACATGCAATCGATCGAGAATTTCCTGCGAACCACTGCCACCGAGTTGGCGCTCAAGGTGCTCGCAGCAGTCGCGTTCTGGGTGGTCGGACGTTGGTTGATCGGCAGGGTGTTGGTCATGTTGCAGGCGGCGATGAACCGCAACGAGATCGATCCGACGCTCACCAAGTATCTCGGTTCGATCATCGCCGTCGCGCTCAACATCGCCTTGGTGCTCGGGATACTCGGCTACTTCGGCATCCAGACGACCTCGGTCGCAGCGATGCTGGCGGGTGCAGGTATCGCCATCGGTGCCGCTTGGAGCGGCATGCTCGGCAATTTCGCCGCCGGCGCGTTCATGCTGGTGCTGCGCCCCTTCAAGGTGGGCGACTTCGTGCAGGTCGCTGGCATCACCGGCACGGTGCATGAGCTCGGTCTTTTCGGCACCACGCTCATCACACCCGACAACGTGCTGACGCTGGTCGGCAACGGCAAGATCTTCGGCGACAACATCATGAACTACTCGTCCCGTCCCACGCGCCGCGTCGAGCGGGTCATGCAGGTCGCGGGCGCCGTCGATCCGCTGGACGCCATCGCCCGGTTGCGGACCGCCGTGGCGGCGGTCTCGAATGTGGTCAACGAACCTGCTCCCGAGGTGAGCCTGCTCGAGACCAATCTGCTAGGCCACGTCATCGCGGTCCGCCCGTACTGCCACACCGACCACTACTGGCAGGTGTACTTCGACACCAATGAGACGATGGTGCGGGTTGCGAAAGAGGCCGGTTGGCCGGCCCCGACACCGGCGACCAAGATGATCCAGGTCCAGGGCTGACTGGATCGGCTGACCGCTGTATTGCACTCCGGGTCAATGCGGGGTGACGCCGGGCGTGGGAGTCTCCCGACCGGAGGTTTTGCCATGCACCGCCCGGACTTCATGCGACGCGTCGCGCTCCTGGTCCTGACCTGTCTGGCGCCGGTCTCGGCCGCGCAAGAGATCGAGCCGCGCGCCTATTCATCCAGCCCTGTCGGCACGAACTTCGCCGTGGTCGGCTATGGCGCCACCCGCGGCGATGTGGTCTTCGACTCCTCCGCGCCGTTCACCGATGTCGAGGCCGAGGTGGACACCCTGTCCGTCGCGTTCGGACGGGTGTTCGCGCTCGGGGGCCGGCAAGCGAGCCTGACCCTCGCCGCGCCTTACCAGCAGGGTGAGGCGTCGGGCAACGTGGGCGACGATCGGCGCACGGTCGAGCGCTCCGGGATGGGCGATCTGCGCCTGCGTTTCGGCACGCTGCTGGTCGGGGGTGAAGCGCTGGCGCCACGCGAATTCGCGGCGCATCAGCGGCGGCCGACGGTGGGGGCGAGCGTGGTGGTGGTGGTGCCGACCGGGCAGTACGAGGCGTCGCGCTTGGTGAACATCGGTTCGAACCGATGGGCTGCCAAGCCCGAGGTCGGCTTCACTTGGCCACGCGGTCCTTGGCACTTCGATCTGCATGCGGGCGCGTGGGTGTTCGGGGACAACGACCGGTTCTTGGGCGACGGGAGCCGCAGCCAGAAGCCGGTGTTGAACGTCCATGCGGGGGTGAGCTACACCCTGCGACCTGGCACTTGGGCCGCAATCGGCAGCACCTGGTACGCGGGGGGCGAGACCTCGGTCGACGGTGTCGCCGACGACAACCGTCAAAGCAATTTCAGGGTGGGTGCCACGGTCTCGAGCGCGCTCGGGGGCGGTCACTCGATCAAGCTCACCTACAGCGACGGCGCGGTGGTGCGTGTCGGAGGCGACTTCCGCACCCTCGGCATCGCATGGCAGTACACCTTCTTCGACTGAGGCGGTCTCGACCCGGCCTCCCGGCGGCTACAATCGGGCGGTGGTCTACCTCATCGACGCCTCCGTGTATGTCTTCCGCGCGTACTACTCCATGCCGCCCGACATGCTCGATCGCGACGGCAACCCGGCACATGCCTTGTTCGGTTTCGCGCGCTTCTTGGGCGATCTGATCGAACGGGCGAAGCCGCGCTACATCGCGGTCGCGTTCGACGAGAGCCTCGAGACCTCCTTCCGCAACCGC
>Ga0164293_10004644_pt1 | contig 11735 bp, 16 predicted proteins | sample GEODES118metaG_FD_111487 | JGI IMG/M metagenome (GOLD analysis project Ga0164293, IMG submission 111487) | Eutrophic lake water microbial communities from Lake Mendota, Wisconsin, USA - GEODES118 metaG | ecosystem: Environmental > Aquatic > Freshwater > Lake | place: USA: Lake Mendota...
GACCTAAGCCTCGACAAATGGCTCTACACAGCTTACGAGGCACCGTACTTCGCGGTGTACCACAGCGTGCTAGTAACAGAGGAATCTGACGTGTACGTGCCAGTCAGAGAGTATTTACACAGGCTTGATTGCACCCTTGTGGTGTCAGGTCAGCAGCAGGATCCACGGATGATGTTCGGTGAAGGTGTATGGAAGATATTTCAGATCGGAGGGAAGGCTTGAGTCAACACAGGTCTGTGTCCCAACTTAAAACGTATGAGCGTTGCCCGTACTCATACAAACTAGGGAGGCTTGATAAGGTTTGGGAGCGGCCGGCGGCGTGGTTGGCGCAAGGATCCGCCGTACATGAAGCTGCCGAGGCTTACGAACGGTCAAACAGAACCATGACCCTCGAGGCTATGCAGGACGTGTTCCGTGTGTCCTATGAAACGCACATCAACGCCGCTTGCGAAACCACACCTAACTTTCAGGTGTGGTTCGCATCCGGCCCTTACGCCGGGGAAACAGACGTAGAACGCCGCTACCACATAGGTTTGGAGCAGTGCGAAAAGTATTTACGGTGGTACACCAACCACCCTGATGAGGTCATTTGGATAGCGGAGGACGGCACACCGGGCATCGAGATAGGTTTCGACATTGACCTTGACGGTGTGCCAGTCCGCGGTTTCATCGACGCCGTTATCAAACAAGGTGACGTTGTGGTGGTGCGGGATAACAAGACGGGGGCGCAGCCCGGGGATGCGTTCCAACTCGCTGTGTACGCGGTAGCTTTGGCTGAACAGTACAACATCGCACAACCAGGCGTCGGTGACTACTGGATGGGTAAATCGGGGAAACCTACGGTGCCGTATGACTTGTCCGAGTGGACAAGGGACAGGGTTGCGGGGAAGTTCAAAGAGTTAGAGGAAAACATCAACGAGGGAAGGTTTGATCCGTTACCGGAGTCATCGAAGTGCAGGTTTTGTTCAGTGTCATACGCGTGCGAATACTCTGTGTGACACTTGACATTGGCAAGGAAGGTTTGAATTGGAATACCGTAAGAAGATTGACCTCGAGCCTGACACCGAGTATTGGTTCGTGGAAATGGGGCCGTTGAACTTCCTTAACGGTGGTTCCTCGTACCCGTTCACCGCGCTCGAGAAAGCTATGGGTTTCGCTGTGAACCACAAATGGTTGGCGAAACATAAGCACGGGGTGGATAGGGAGGTTTCGGTGCGGTTCCCTGACGGCACCGTGCAGGCCGTCGAGTTAGGGGGTGACTGATTGTTCACCGCTCTGCAAAGCCTTCACATCAAAGGTAACGCCGGGGATCCGTTGCCGGTGGTGTGGGACAGCTTGGATAAGAAAGGGACACGGTTACTGAGAGGGCAACTGTGCCTGATCTGCGCCGGCCCTGGTGTTGGTAAGTCAGCCATGATCCTGACGTATGCGTTGAAAGCTAAGGTGCCCGCGTTTTACTTCTCCGCGGACTCTGACGCTTTCACACAGATATCAAGGTCTTTGTCCATTATGACTGGTTGGGATATGGGTAAGGCGTCCTCGATGGTTCGGGACGGTGACCTCGGTGAAGCGGAACAAATGTTCACCGAGCTACCGATCCGGTTCAACTACTCCGCATCCCCATCGCTAGACCAGATCGAGTTATCTATCCGCGCCTACGAGGAAGTTTACGATGATTACCCGCACCTTTTGGTGGTGGATAACATCACGAATGTTCGCACCGGGGGTGGGGATAACGATGATGACCCGTTCTCAGGGTTGGAGGCGTTGATGGATTATCTGCATGACATGGCACGTAAAACGGGTGCGTGTGTGGTGGGTCTGCATCATGTCACAGGCGGGTATAACGATGCTGACCGCCCCATCCCGCTGTCTGGTGTGAAAGGGCAGATCGCCCGGGTGCCAGAAATGGTGTTGACGTTGCATAAGATCAGTCAGGAGTTCGGGCCTGCCTCGTTGTGTGTGTCAACGGTGAAGAACCGGGCCGGGAAAGCGGACCCCTCCGGTTACAGCTACATCCCCTTGGATTTCGTCGGGGACACCATGCAAATCACAGATAGGTGACAATGGATCTGCTTGTGTTCGGTGTGTTCTTTTGGGTGACGGTTTTGACATTGGTTGGAGTGTGCTTGTGATGTTGACTTCTTTAGCGTTGATGATTCTGTGTGTTGTGGGGTTGTGGGTGGATTCCCGTTTGCGGTTTGACCGGGAGATTAGAAAGTTCTTCGATGACAACGGTTAAGCGGGCTACTGGGCACAGGCCCCAGGACCGCCGGCACCGAAGGAAGAACTGCATCGACTGTGTAGATGAAGGGATCACCACCGGGCGTAAAGCGCCGCACCCAGGCCCCAGGTGCGCCACCCATCACAGGGCGAAACGCGCTAACCGTCGATCCCAAACGCAGGAGCAGCGGTGGATGCAGGTGTATGGCATCACAGCGGACGAATACTGGGCTGTGTACCGGTACCAGCTTGGTCGCTGTTTCATCTGTGAGCGTGCCACAGGCGCACGTAAACGGCTGTCTGTGGATCACTGCCATAAAACGGGGTTGGTTCGGGGTCTGTTGTGTTCGACGTGTAACTCGAGGGTGTTGGGTCATGCCAGGGATGACCCCGCGTTCTTCGAGCGGTGCATTGATTATTTGAACGCCCCACCAGCAGTTCGGGTCATTGGGAGGAAGATCACACCGGATCTGGCTTGACATTGGTTCCTAAAGATGGGATAATGATTGTATGCGTAAGAGACGTCTGCTTGATTTGTACTGCGGTGCCGGGGGCGCGTCGATGGGCTATCACCGTGAAGGGTTTGAAGTGACAGGGGTTGATATAAGCCCGCAAAAGAACTACCCGTTCAAGTTCAACCAAGGGGACGCACTCGAGTTCCTACACGAATACGGGCACTACTTCGACGCTATCCACGCGTCACCGCCCTGCCAACGGCATTCCGCTATGTCGAACTGCCGGCCAGGGCTCGCAGAGAAATACCCTGACCTCATAGATGCCACACGTCAAGCGTTACTTGAGTTCAACCGCCCGTGGGTCATCGAGAACGTCCCCGGGTCACCGCTGAAAGACCCGATCACCCTGTGCGGGCAGATGTTTGGGTTGGAGTTGTACCGTCACCGGCTGTTCGAGTCCAACATCTATTTGAATGTTCCAGGGCACCCTGAACACATCAAACCGGCATCCAAAGCAGGGCATTGGAAACCGGGGACAGTCATGTCTATATCAGGGCACATCGCACCGATAGCGAAAGCGCGTGAGGTAATGGGAATCGACTGGTGTAACCGTGAGGAACTAGCAGAAGCTATCCCGCCCGCGTACACAAAGTACATCGGGGCGCAGTTCAACCAGTGGCTTGACGTTTACGATCTGCTTGACGTTGGCTAGGCACCGGGGGAAGTTCAAGTGGAAGAAATACTCTAAATACAGCGGGAACTTGAAGGACTACTGGACGCACCCTGACCGTGGACATGAAAGGCACAGGATGATCGAAGGATCCATCGTCGCGGCGATACAGCGTTACCACCCGGAGTGGGAACCGCCCGCGGATAACGGATACGAATGGGTCAGTTGTTTATGCCCCTTCCATGGGGACACGTACAGGTCAGCGTCAGTGTCTTTCTCCCGGGACGCTTTCCATTGTTTCGCCTGCCCAGCGAAAGGTGACGTTATCGGGTTGATCCGCCAACAAGAAGGGGTTCCTTATGGAGAGGCTTTCAGAATCGCAGAGACAATTTCTGAGGGAAGCTACACACCGCTATCACGGAAGTCTGCCAGGAAGCCCCGCCGAAGAACATTTGGGGAGCCGGGGGCTGGAAGCACCGTCAATCAAGGACAAGGTTCAGAAGTTCAGGTTGGGGTACGTCAACGATCCTCTCCCTGGACATGAACAGTTCCGCGGGTACCTCGCTATCCCTTACCTGCGGTGGTCACAGCACAACGGGTGGACTGTGCCCTCGATCCGGTTCCGGTGCATGGCGGATCACGAACACACCGGGCACGGGAAGTACATGACAGCGCCGGGGGACAGGCCCAGGCTGTTCAACACCGTTGCGTTGCTGAAACCTGCCCCGGCTGTGGCGATCACAGAAGGGGAGATAGACGCGATCACAGCGCAGGTGTGCGGTTTGCCGGCTGTGGGTGTCCCCGGGGCGCAAGCGTGGCTGCCGCACTTCCGTGAACCGTTCCTTGGGTACCGGGACGTGTTCGTCCTTGCTGACGGGGACGAAGCAGGGTTGCGGTTCGCTAACACGGTAGCGGGGACGTTGCCGAACGCGAAGGTCATCCCGATGCCACCAGGACAAGACGTTAACTCGCTGGTTCTCAGCGAAGGTAAACAAGCTCTACTTGAAAGGATGTTGTGACTGTAACTGTTTACACCCAACCGCACTGCCTTCCGTGTAAGAGGGTGATCCGGAAACTGCAAGAAGCGGGCATAGAACCCGAAATCGTGGATGTGTCTAAGGATTTCCTCGCCAAAGATTACATCGACCGCTGGTTAGGGGCGAAGTCCACACCTGTCATCGAAGCGAAAGGTTACCAGCCGATCCTGGGTTATCAACCTGAGTTGCTGAAATATCTGATCGACACTTACCCGAAGGGGAACACGAATGTTTGAGTGGGACTTCAACATCCGGCTTTCTGTTGGCCTGCCCGATTTCGGCAAGCTGGTGGAAACGGTTCATGACTACGTGTGGGAGCCAGAAGAAGATGAGTGACCCGGTGTCCCCGGACCACTACCAGTTCCGCAACGGTGTGGAAGTCATCGACCTCACAGAGCAGTTGAACTTCAACCTGGGCAACGTGGTCAAGTACGCGTCACGCGCCGGGAAGAAAACAACCGACCCCACAGAGGATTTGAGGAAAGCGCAGTGGTACCTAAGCCGCGAAATCTACCGATTGGAATATCTCGATGACTAAACGCATTGTTGTGTTGTCGGACACCCAGATCCCTTACCATTCACGGAAAGCTCTGAAAGCGGTAATCGGGTTCATCAAAGATTACAAACCAGATGAGCTTATCCACATCGGTGACCTGCTCGACTTGCCTCAGCCGTCCCGTTGGAACAAAGGCACAGCGGGTGAGTTCGAGGGGTCTGTGTTCGCGGACTCTGAGGCTGCGAAGAAATGTTTGCTCGAGCCGATCCGTGAGGTTTATGACGGGCCGTTCAAAGCGCACGAAGGTAACCATGACGAACGCGCAAGAACGTACCTCAGTAAGTACGCCCCGGCGTTAGCTGAGTCCGGTGCGTTCAACATGGAGAACCTTCTGGACTTCAACAAGTTCGGTGTGGAACTGCTACCGACGTTCTACAAGGTGGCGCCTGGGTGGATCACCACACACGGTCACCTGGGTGGCATTTCGATGAGCCGCATCGCCGGCAACACCGCCCTGAACGCTGCGAAGAAGTTCCAGGCGTCCGTGGTGATCGGGCACACGCACCGTATGGGTATCTCGTCGCACAGTTTCGGGTACGGCGGGGACATTGTGAAGTCAGTGACCGGTATGGAAGTGGGTCACTTGATGGACATGAAAATGGCCCAGTATTTGAAGCAGGCGACCGGTAACTGGCAGATGGGTTTCGGTCTGCTCACCGTTGAAGGTCAGCATGTGAAACCGGAGATGGTTCCTATCAATCAAGGGAGGTTTACCGTTGACGGATTCACGTGGCAAGTCTGACTTGACATTGGATCGGCTGTTCCGGAAAGCGGGCCAGTCTGTGCTGGCCGAGTGGGGCATCGAAGGTGAGCTTGACGATCTAGCCCAGGACTTGTGGGTGTGGTACCTGGAAAGCCCTGGCACGCAAAGCAAGTTGGCTGGGATGGAAGCCGGCGAGAAGGTGTCCGCGGTGCGTAAAGCGGCCAACCAGATCGTCAGCGAGAAAGTCCTAGAAGGGGACGTTGCCTCAGGGCGGGTGCTGTATTCGTCCGAGGCGATCAAAGATCATCTGAAAGGGGAATCAAGTAACAAGTTTCTGAACGGTCTGATGCCGAAGGCAATGAATGTTTTAGCGGCCCGTAACGCAGGCCACGCCCAGGCAATCATCGACCGTTACGAGAACGGTGAGGTTCCAGAACCGGGCGCCAAACAGGTCACCTTGTCAAGAGCCCTGAAATCTTTGACAGCGGAAGTCAACGTGACCGTGTTGTCTGAGGAAAACAAAGGGCGTAACGCGATCTTCCCTGAACTTCGGCGGAAGAAAGGTGAACATTCAGACCCCACCCTGGATGCGGTCCTCGGGTTGCTGTCAGAGAACGCGAACAAAGAAATCAAAACCGTTAACAGCCGCAGAGAGCAGACGGGGCGAACAACGTACAGGCACGAAATGTTGTCTGTGTTCGATGACTGGTTCGCGCAAACAGTCCCACCGGAGGGGAGTTACCGCAGCGACCTGAATGTGATGGAAAGTTCGTTCAACGGCGGGCACAGATCAGAGTTGTATCGGGCGCAAGTCACCCCTGATCTGTTCCCTAACGAGGGGCGGATGTTGATTGAGAACTGGTCCGCGGAGGACCGTGAAATGTATTGCGGCGGCGTGTTTACGAAAGGAACGAATGACTAACTGGGGACCTACCGGGCAGCTTGTTTACGAGCGCACCTACAGCCGAACCAAACCAGACGGCACCAAAGAGACGTGGCCCGAAACCGTGCAGCGTGTAGTGGACGGCAACCTCGCCCTGGTCGATGAACGGCATCAACTCCCGCAGGAACGGGAACTGCTCATCGACATGATGCTGGACTTCAAAATCCTGCCAGCAGGACGGCACCTGTGGGCCTCAGGGGTCACTAACGCCCAGCACCTTTTTAACTGCTGGGTGGCCGGGTGGACACCCAACCCAGCCGAACACTTCGAGTTCACCTTCATGCGGCTCATGGAAGGTGGGGGTGTTGGGGCGAACTACTCTAACAAATACCTCACAGGTTACCCGCCCGTGAAGAACGCTCTGAAAGTGCAGATCGTTTGTGACTCAGAGCATCCGGACTACCAGGAGTTAGCGAAGGCCGGGTTGCTGTCCATAGACTACAACTCGGATTGGGCTGGGGCGTTCCAGATCGAGGACTCGAGGGAGGGGTGGTCCGCCGCCCTTGTCGATCTGATCGACACCCATTACCGGGACGGTGTGGGGCACCCCCACCGCGTGTATGACGTGTCCAGGGTCCGCCCAGCCGGTGCAAAGCTCAAAACGTTCGGCGGTAGGGCATCAGGGCCGATGCCGTTGGCGAAGATGCTGCACGAAATCTCAGGTGTGTTCAACCGTCTCGCTGAGAACAACGAAATGTTAGACGGTATCTCCGGTATGGAGATTGACCACGCTATCGCGCAGTGCGTTGTCGCCGGCGGTGTGCGCCGAAGCGCACGAATGGCAATGATGCACTGGGCTGACCCCCAGATCGAAAAGTTCATCAACATCAAACAGGAATCGCTGTCGCACTGGACAACGAACATCAGTGTCGAAGTTGACGCGAAGTTCTGGTACCAGGCGCAACAGGGTGATGCTTGGTTGGCATCCCGGGTGTTGAAGGCTATTTCGCGGGGAATGGTCAACAACGGTGAGCCCGGCTTCTGGGACAGCGGACTCTCCAACGTCGGTGAACCTAACCCTGTTGTGTGTACGAACCCGTGCGGTGAAATCACGTTGGAGCCGTGGGAGCCTTGCAATCTGGGGCATATCAACCTGGCTGGGTTCGTGGATGACAAAGGTGAAGTGGACCGTTTGGGGTTGCACCTGGCACACGAGCTGATGACCCGGTTTCTCATCAGGGCGACCTTCTCGGAGGTCGGTGACCCTAAGAGCCGGGAAGTGTTGGACCGTAACCGGCGCATCGGTGTGGGGCATTTCGGTGTGGCGAGCTTCTTGTCCATGACGCACCGCAAGTACTCCAAGGCGCCTAACGATGAGCGGTTCATCGGGATGTTGGACAGCCTCGCAGCGCAGGTCGATCTGGCCGCTGAAGGATTCAGCCACGCGTTGAGAATCCCTGTCCCAGTGAAGAAACGGACCATTGCACCCACCGGCACGATTGCGAAAATGCCCGGGGTCAGTGAGGGTGTTCACCCGATCTTTGCGAAGTATTTCATCCGCAGGGTTCGGTTGTCCAAGGTGGATCCGGAGCAGATGAGCATGGCGGATAAGTTCGAGGCTGAGGGTTTCAAAGTCGAGGACGACATGTACGCCGATAACACGGTGGTGGTGTCTTTCCCGACGAAGGACACTTTGGTTCAGGCGGTTACAGACCTTTACGGGGATGACGCCGAGGATCTGGTTGAAGCTGCGGATGACCTTTCGTTGCGGGACATGCTGGCGTTCCAGGCGTTGTACCAAACGCACTGGGCTGATAACGCTGTGTCTTTCACCGCGAATGTGGATCCGAATCAGTACAAACCGGAGCATGTCGAGGGTCAGCTACGCCAGTTCGCCGGCAAGTTGAAGGGTGCCACCATTTTCCCTGAGGCGTCTATGCCTCAGGCGCCGTATGAGCGTTTGGAGCGGTGGGAGTACCAAAACGCTGTCGCTAAACAGATCAGCGACGGCATTGATGAGGACTGCGCTTCGGGCTCTTGCCCGGTGCGTTGAGAAGAAAACACAACAACAGTGAAGGAAAATGAATTGACTGTGGATCCGTTTGCGGAGTTCAGCGAAACCGAAACCGTGAAGAAGGCGGCGCCGAAGAAGGCACCTGTGAAGGTGGAGCCCGGTGAGGACGGCGGCACCCGTGTCGGCGGCACTGTGAAGGGCGGTTCCGGTTTCGATGTGCCGTGGCTGACCCCCAGCTGGCCGACGTGGAAGGCTGCCGCGGAGGACCTTGCTGACCCTGAAACGCAGGAACACATGCGTTTCGTTGCGGACCAGTTGGCCCGGTTCAGTGCGTACTTCCAGAAGAAGGTCACCGAGTACGCACCGGAGAAGGCCGCGGGAACCCCGGCACGTTCCGCACCCGCTCAGGCTACGGAGGCACCAGCCGGTACCCCTCCCGCACCCGGCCCTGACTGGACGTACAAGACAGGGGTTAACTCCAAGACGGGTAAGACGTGGAAGGCGTGGATGCCTCCGCGTGGTTCTGACGCCCAACCGGTGTGGCTGTAACTTGACATTGGTGGTGGCCCCGGGAACACCCCGGGGCCACCCCACCCCCCTGAAAGGACTCCCATGAATTACAGAGTTGTGTTGAACAACGGCAGATCGGTGTACGTGCAGGCTGACCAGGCTGTGCTGGACCCGATGGAGAACGCGTTGGTGTTCCGGTTCGGTGCGGGCACAGAAGCGAAGTTCTACTGGCCGAATGTGGCGTACTACGTTCCGGTTGAACGTGTTTGACACCCCGACGTTGGGGTGTCTGTTGCAGGAAATCCAAGGGCTCATCGAAGAACGGGACGAGCTGCGGCGCGAACTGGACTCCACCCTCGGACCTGATAACAGAAAGAAGTTATGTGAACGTGAAGTCAAAGAGATTCGTAACCTCGCCAGGGTTACCTCTTTGAAGCAACGTGAGATTGCGGACATGTACGACGTGAACAAGGCGACTGTTTCAAGGATTATAAGGGGTGTTTATCACAAGTGAAGCAGCATAAACGGCTAGTGGATGAGACACCGGTTGTCATCAATGTTGTTGAAACACCGGAAGATTTGCAGCCGTTCCTCGAGTTCACCCGGCAGCACCGGGTACTCGGGGTGGACTCCGAAACCACAGACCTGCGGATCTACGCGGATGACTTCAGGTGCAGGCTCGCACAGTTCGGCACCGAAGACGAGGCGTGGGTGATCCCCGTCGATAAAGGGGGGCCGTTCCGCCACGCTGTGAGGGCTGCGTTGAAGGGTCTTGATGGGATGGTGTTGCAGAACGCGGCGTTTGACCTTCAGGTGTTCGACCGGTGCGTCGGTGTCCGCATGGAGGATCTGTGGCCGAAAGTCATTGACACCCGCATCCTGGCGCATTTGATAGACCCGAGGGGTGTGTCCGAGGGCGGTCCTGGTTTGTCTTTGGAGGACCTGACACGGCATTACATCGACCCTGTGGTGGCCGACGAAGTTAAAGGGCTGATGAATGTGTTGAGGCTGCAACACAAAACGACCAAGGCGCACATCTGGCGGGTGGTGCCGTTGGATGACCCGCAGTACGAACTGTACGCCGGCATGGACCCTGTGCTGGCTTACCGGCTGTGCCGCAAACTGACACCGCTTGTCCCCCGGGAATCCCGCGGGCTGGTGGAACAGGAACGCAAACTAGCTGAGGTCTGCTCGTACATCGAACGTAAAGGGTTCCTTCTGGATGTGGAGTACACCCAGGAGCTTGCGGAGACGTTCAGGGACACAGAGGAAGCGTTCGCGTGGAAGGCGCGGGAGTTGGGGTGCGAGAACATTTTCTCACCTGAGCAGCTAGCGGACACCATCCAAGCTCGAGGGCATAAGTTCACAGAGTTCACCCCCACCGGGCACCGGAAGGTGGACAAAGTTCTGTTAGAGCGGTTGGCGTCAGACGGGGACGAGTTCGCTGAGGCTGTGGTTGAAGTCAAGAAAGCACGCAAATGGAGGACTACATGGGTGGATGGTTTCTTGGCTGGGGTGGACTCGGAGGGGCGCTGCCACGCTTCGATCAACCCGCTGCGTGCGAGGACAGCACGAATGTCTATCACCGGGATCCCTGCCCAAACGTTACCTGCTGGGGATTGGGCCGTGCGGCGCTGCTTTATCTCGGACCCGGGGGAGGTAATGGCTTCGGTGGATTACCAAACCCAGGAGTTACGTGTGTTGGCTGCGCTGTCCGGTGACCAGACGATGATCCGTGCGTTCCAAACCGACCAGGACTTGCACCAGATCACCGCGGACGCCTCGGGTGTGGATCGCAAGATCGGGAAGATGGTGAACTTCGCTTACGTGTACGGCTCCGGACCCAGGAACATCGCGGAGCAAGGCGGCATCGAAGTCGCGTTGGCGAAACGTGTCATCGGGGGGTTCGAGGCCCGGTACCCGAGGGTTAAGGATTACTCCCAAAGGTTGCAGCGGGACGCCATTTCAGACGGGTTCATCACCACACCGTTCGGTAGAAGGTTACCGGTGGATAAAGACCGCCCGTATGCGGCTTTGAATTACATGGTGCAGTCCACCAGCCGGGATATCACAGCGAACGCTTTACTGCGTTTACATGACAAAGGGGTCACACCGTTTGTTCGCCTGCCGATCCACGATGAGGTTCTGGCTTCTGTGCCGGCGCACAACGCGGACACCGCAGCCTCAGTGATAGCGCAGGTTATGTCCACCACTTTCAAAGGTGTTCACGTCGGCGCCGAGGCTGAGGTCGGTGGAAGGTCATGGGGTTCGTTGTACGGCAGTGATTACTGAAAGGAACTTGACATTGGAAACGATACACAAACACCTGAGGACAGCTTCGGAGAGGGCGTCAACGAACCCTGAGGTTTCCTCAGCGCACTCACTGGCAGCTATCGGGATGCTGCTGGAACAACTTGTCGAACAACGGAAGGGTTAAACATGGATGAACGTGATTTCTTCGACCACCTGTACCAACTGTGGTCGAAAACCACCCAAGCCAAAGACGGTGCGTGGGAAGTCATTGATGACGGTGAACACATCCTGGTGGATGTTGAGTCCACCGATAAGGATGGTTGGGAGCAGACTATCGGGTTTAGCATGTATAAGCATGACGCCGAGTTCATTACTCAGGTTCATTCTGCGTTGCCGGAGCTTGTTCGCCGCGCTTTAGCCGCTTTTGATGA
>Ga0164293_10004646_pt1 | contig 11732 bp, 11 predicted proteins | sample GEODES118metaG_FD_111487 | JGI IMG/M metagenome (GOLD analysis project Ga0164293, IMG submission 111487) | Eutrophic lake water microbial communities from Lake Mendota, Wisconsin, USA - GEODES118 metaG | ecosystem: Environmental > Aquatic > Freshwater > Lake | place: USA: Lake Mendota...
CCGTAAAAGCCCATCTGATCCTTGGCCGTCATCACCACTCCCGGTCGGTCGAAGAAGGCAAAGATGGCCACCAGACGTTCCACAGGCCCGGCCACAGGCACCACGCGGTGCAGGGTGTTCACACCGCGAAAGACATTCAGCGCGCCGGGCTTCAGCGCCACTTTCTTTACCATCGGATCCTCGCCGCGCAGAACCGCCGCAACGCCGTCATAATTCGGATCGTCGGCGCTGCGCAGGTCCTTGCGATACTCCAGCTCGCCGCCCTGATCGGGGGCCTGCAACAGGATCGTGGTGGTGAATTCGGACCGGTCAAAATGCCAGTTCAACGCCTCGCCGTCGCGGCTGGCCTGCACATTGACCCGCGCCATCGGGTCTTCCATCGGGTAAAGCCTGTCCTTGCCCATGGCGGCGGCCAGAAACGCGACGAAGGGCGGCCAGTCATACAGGGTGATCACCGGATTGCCCTGAAGCTGATCGGCGCAAAGCGTGTGGTTCACCGTCTCTACCTTGGCAAGGGCGGGGTGGTCGTCGGCCAGACCTTCGACATTGTCCCGAAAGTAAATGTTATGGCTGCGTGCATGGCGGAAACTGTCCGTCGCCATGGCCGGGGCTGCCGCGTTAACCGCCTGCGCCACGGCCGCGCCGCGAAGGAACCCGGGCAGTTCAAACATGCCCTCGACCGCGAGCCGCGCGCGGCAGTTCGCCACTAAAGCGGCAAATTCGGGGCTGTCGGGGCGGTTGATCGGGTAAGTGGCAAGGTCGACAAGCTGGTCCATCGCGCATCCTCTGTGGTTGAGCCTGGGCAAACTTTCGGTTCGTTCAGATATTTTAGCAAGGCGCCAAAAACTTGGTGAGGCTAAGATAAACTTGTGCCAATCTGCCGATGTCAGACAGGAAAGCGAAAACCTTGCCTTCTTGGCGCAGGTATCGCGCCCATGCCCTGACTTTTTTCATGCCCCGGCGGAGAGATGATGCGCGACCGTTTGCCCCTGAACGCCCTTCAGGCCTTTGAACAGGCGGCCCGTGCGGGCAGCTTTGCCGCTGCCGCCCAGGAACTGGGCGTCAGCCCGGCTGCGGTCAGCCAGCATATCCGCCTGCTAGAAGACCGCTTTGGCAAGCAGGTCTTCTTCCGCCGGGCCAACGGGGTGGAACTCACCGATGCAGGACGCGAACTTTTCCTGCGCGTGGCGGGTGCCTTTGCCGAATTGACCGAAGCCGCAGCGCATCTGAAAACATCCGCATCCCGCCCCCGCGCCGTCATTTCCGTCATCGCCTCGGTCGGGGAATTGTGGCTCTTGCCCCGACTGGCGGACCTGGCCGACCATGCCGGGGTGCAGATCATCGAGGAAAACGAAGATCCGGTCGATTTCGCCAACCGGGGCGTGGATATCCGCATCACCTACGGCGCGGTCGCCTATACAAGCCAGACGGTCGAGGTGCTGTTTCATGACCGCATGGTGCCCGTTGCCGCGCCGATCCTTGCCGCCGCTCTTGATGGGGGGGCACTTCATGCCGTCGACGGGCTGCTCATCCATACGCAATGGGGACCAACCTATGCCAATCCGCAATCCTGGAGCGGTTGGCACGAGGCTTTGGGCAGCCCGCGCCGCCCGGACCCAGGCGGAGGTCTTTCCGTCGACCGCCTGGGTATTGCGGCCACCGCTGCGCGGCTTGGATCGGGCGTGGCGCTTCTGCCGGAAACTCTTGCGGCGGCGGATCTGGCGCGCGGCACCCTGGTCGCGGTCGGCCCCAGCGCCGCGCTTATGCCCCATCCCTATGTGATGGTTGCCCGACCTGCCGCCCGCCACCGTCCCGGTGCAGATCAGATCTGGCGGCATCTCCTTGTGCAGGGCGACAGGCATAGCTGAAAAGACCCTGCCAAGGCGCGCCTGGCAGGGTCGTGGTCGTCCTTTTCCTGTAACCTGCAGGTCAGCCCGGCCAAGGGCCGTACCGATGTCAGGTTCCGGCGGTCATTGTGCCGGGGTTTTGGAAACCGCGTCAAACCCGGCGGTAAAGCCCTTCAGCGACAGATCAAGGTTGACGCGTTCGTTCGGTGCGCCAGCAGGGACGATCAGGATCGTCGCCTTGGCCCCCTTCTTGAAGCCGTCAATCTCGGCCTGGGTGAATCCGACGCGGGCGATGCAGCCCAGCGGGGCGCACCAGGTGAAGGGATAGCGCTTGGGCTGCGCGCCATCGACCGAGATGGTCAGCTGTTCGGTCAGCAGCGTTTCCAGCGGCACCACGATTGTGGCACCTGCAACGGCCTGTTGACCCGCAGGCAGGGCAAACAGGCTGACTTCGGCCACGTTGTTGCCTTCGATGTCCTGCAGCAGCTGGTACAGCTGGCACGGGTCAGCCCCGTCTGCGGTGCGCATGCAGCGCTGTTCCCACTTGTCGAAAGTCGCGGCTGTATAGGTCGTACCCGGACCATCCGCAGCCTTGGCTTCCGTTCCCAGCGACAGGTCGCCCGTCGCGCTGTCCGCAGGGGCAGTTGTCTCGGTCGCGTTGGTTTCCTGCGCGATGGCGAAGCCGCCCATCGCAACGGACAGGCCAAAGGCAAGAAGCAGGGGTCTGTTAAACAAGGTCATACATTTTTCCATCAGTGCTGCACATCTTCCGCCTGCGTTACCACGCCACGCAGCGACTGTCAGTGCACAAAAAGCAGGGTTTCGGGGGCGGAAACAGTCACATTTCCGATAACAGAAAAAGGGCCCGCAGCGAGGCCCTTTTTCCATACGTTTTTTCTCCCTGTCGGACTGGCCGACTTCATTGCAAAAGACGCTAAGGCCAATTCCTGCAGGCGTCAACGGGATTCTTTTTGCTTGAATGGTCCTCCCCAACCGTTGAAAAACATGAAAAAAAGGCCGCACCATTTCAGGGTGCGGCCAGTCTGACAGGGAGGATGTCAACCCGGACCTCACGGAGGGGGCCGGGCAAGAGACAGCCTGTCAGACAAGGGTTAACAAACTATTGTAGAAGCAGAATGTGATGGAGCGCGCAGAGAGATGTCAGAGTCAGGCACGATTTTCGTTGGCGGCGGTGGCGAGGGCTATGCGCTGCCACAAACCCTTCTGCTTGGCTATGGCAACCGCCACGGGCTGATCGCGGGGGCCACCGGCACTGGCAAGACCGTGACGCTGCAGGTGCTGGCCGAAGGGTTTTCGGCGGCCGGGGTTCCCGTTTTTCTGGCCGACGTGAAGGGCGACCTTGCCGGGCTGTCCAAGCCGGGATCAACCGCCGACAAGCGCCATGAGGCTTTCACAAAACGTGCGGACACAATCGGGTGGGATCTGCAATACCGCGCCTTTCCGGTCACCTTCTGGGATCTCTTCGGGGTCCAGGGCCACCCGATCCGCACCACCGTGGCCGACATGGGCCCATTGCTGCTGTCGCGCCTGATGGAGTTGACCGAACCGCAGGAAGGTGTGCTTAACATTGCTTTCCGCCTGTCGGACGAAGAAGGTCTGCCGCTGCTGGATCTGAAAGACCTGCAGGCACTTTTGGTTTTCATCGGCGAGAACGCCGGCCCTATCGGCCTGCGCTACGGCAATGTCTCGGCCGCGACGGTCGGCTCAATCCAGCGCCGGCTGCTGGTGCTGGAAAATCAGGGCGGCGCGCTGCTGTTTGGTGAACCGGCGCTGGACCTGAATGACCTGATGGCGCTGGACGACAGCGGGGCAGGGCGCATCAACGTCCTGGCTTCCGATAAGCTTATCGCCTCGCCCCGGCTTTATGCCACCTTCCTGCTGTGGATGCTGTCCGAACTGTTCGAGATGCTGCCCGAAGTTGGCGATCCGGATAAACCCAAGCTCGTCTTTTTCTTCGACGAGGCGCATCTTCTGTTCAAGGATGCCCCGAAAGCGCTTGTCGACAAGGTGGAACAGGTCGCCCGCCTGATCCGGTCCAAGGGGGTGGGCGTTTACTTCATCAGCCAAAGCCCGGATGACGTGCCCGAAAACATTCTGGGCCAGCTTGGCAATCGCGTCCAGCACGCGCTGCGCGCCTTTACCGCGCGCGACCAGAAGGCGTTGCGGCTGGCGGCGCAGACGTATCGCGATAACCCGCGCTTTTCGACCGAAGAGGCCATCCGCGATGTCGGGACGGGTGAGGCCGTGACGTCGTTTCTGGAAGCCAGGGGGGCACCCGGAATCGTCGAGCGCACGCTGATCCGCCCGCCGTCATCACAGGCAGGTCCGATTGACCCCGCAGAGCGCGCGGCGGTGATCGCTTCCTCTCCGCTCGCGGGCAAATATGACGTGGTGATCGACCGCGACAGCGCTTTCGAGATATTGCGGGCCCGGGCCGAATCCGCCGCCACCGAGGCCGAGGCTGCAAAGGGCCGCTCGGCCGAACTCGACGAGGCGTTCAACAACGCCCGCCGCTGGGATGGCGCGCCGACCGCAAAACCCGCCCCGAAGCCTGCCGCCAGACGGGGTGACAGCGTGACCGAGGCCTTCGCCAAATCCTTCGCGCGCCAGTTGGGCACCAAGTCCGGTCAGGCCCTGGTGCGGGGCGTGCTGGGGTCGCTGTTCAAGGCGCGGTGACCGCCGCGGCATCGGCGCGCATCCCCATTGGACTGCCCCCGGTTTCGGCATAGGCTTGCGCAGCGGGACAGAGGATTGCATCGCATGATTGTGGAACTGGGACATTTTGCATTGGTGCTGGCCTTTGCGGTCGCGCTGATCCAGTCGGTCGTGCCGCTGATCGGGGCGCACAGGCGCTGGGGCGCCTGGATGGCCGTCGCGGAACCCGCCGCCACGACGCAGCTGCTTCTGATCGGGTTTTCCTTTGCGGCACTGACCTATGCTTTTGTCACGTCAGACTTTTCGCTGCGGCTTGTCGTGCAGAACTCGCACACGCTCAAGCCGCTGATCTACAAGATTTCCGGCGTCTGGGGGAACCACGAGGGCTCGCTTCTGCTCTGGGTGCTGATCTTGGCGCTCTACGGCGCCTGCGTGGCCTGGTTTGGCGGCAATCTGCCACCGACCCTGCGGGCCCGTGTGCTGGCCGTGCAGGGCATGATCGGGGTGGCCTTTCTGGCGTTTCTTCTGTTCACCTCGAACCCCTTCCTGCGGCTGGCCGTCCCGCCAATGAACGGGCAGGATCTGAACCCGCTGTTGCAGGACCCTGGCCTCGCCTTTCATCCGCCCTTCCTTTATCTGGGCTATGTCGGCCTCAGCATGGCGTTTTCCTTTGCCGTGGCGGCCCTGATCGAAGGGCGTGTCGATGCGGCCTGGGGCCGCTGGGTGCGGCCCTGGACGCTGGCCGCCTGGATTTTCCTGACCATAGGCATCGCGCTGGGGTCGTGGTGGGCCTATTACGAACTGGGCTGGGGCGGCTTCTGGTTCTGGGACCCGGTCGAAAATGCGTCGTTCATGCCCTGGCTCATCGCCGCTGCCTTGCTGCATTCGGCCATCGTGGTGGAAAAGCGCGAGGCGCTGAAAAGCTGGACCATTCTGCTGGCGATCCTGGCTTTCGGCTTTGTGCTGATCGGCACCTTTATCGTGCGTTCGGGTATCATAACTTCGGTCCATGCCTTTGCGAACGACCCGGAACGCGGCAAGTTCATCCTGATGATTCTGGGCCTGTTCATGGGCGGCGCGCTGACGCTTTATGCCCTTCGTGCCAGCGCGATGGAGGCGAAGGGTGTTTTCGCCCCCGTCAGCCGCGAAAGCGCCCTGGTGGCAAACAATCTGCTGCTGGCCGTTTCGGCCTTTGTCGTCTTCGTGGGCACGGTCTGGCCGCTGGTCGCCGAACTGGTGTTTGACCGCAAGCTGTCGGTCGGCCCGCCCTTTTTCAATATGGCCTTCACGCCCTTTGTCGTGGCCCTTGCCGTTCTGCTGCCGCTTGGTTCTGTCCTGCCGTGGAAACGCGGCGACCTGAGCCGCGCGGCGCAGCCTCTGGCCGGTGTGCTGGTGCTGTCGATGGCTCTGGGCGCGCTGGCCTGGACGCTGCAGACCCAGCGCAGCATTCTTGGACCCGTCGGCCTGGTGCTGGCAGCCTGGGTCGTGCTCGGGGCGCTGGCAGACCTGTGGCAGCGCGCCGGACGCGGCCCGCTGGCCTCGCGTCTGGGGCGGCTCACGCGCCTGCCCAGATCAGACTGGGGCAAGGTTACGTCGCACATTGGCTTTGGCGTCACCGTCTTTGCCGTGGCCGCCGTCACCGCCTGGAAGACCGAGGATATCCGCGTGGTCCAGATCGGCGAGACTTATCCGCTGGGGCCTTATTCGGTGCTGCTGGCCGACGTGCGCGAGGTGCCAGGCCCCAACTATATGGCGACGCAGGCAGAGCTTGTCCTGCAGCGCGGCGGGCAGGAGGTTGCAACCCTGCGTCCGGAAAAGCGCATGTATCCGGTGGCCCGCATGCCAACGACCGAGGCCGGGATCGACCATTCGCTGCTGCGCGACGTCTATCTGGTGATCGGCGACGAACAGGCGGCCGGCGGCTGGGCGGTGCGCAGCTATATCGAGCCTTTCGTCAATTTCATCTGGATCGGCTGCTTCCTGATGGCCATCGGTGGCGGGCTCAGCCTGTCTGACCGGCGCTTCCGTGTCGCCGCCGGCGCGCGGCGCGCGGCCCCGGGCGCGGTGGCAGCAGAATGATCCGCGCCGGTCTGCTGGCGCTGGCGCTGCTTGCGGCCGTTCCGGCAGGGGCAGTCCAGCCGGACGAGGTTTTGTCGGACCCGGTGCTGGAGTCGCGGGCGCGCGAGCTGTCCAAGGGATTGCGCTGCCTTGTCTGCCGCAATGAAAGCATCGACGAATCCCATGCCGATCTGGCCCGCGACCTGCGGCTTTTGCTGCGCGAGCGGCTGGTGGCGGGTGACAGCGATGATGAGGCAATGACCTTCATCGTGGACCGCTACGGCGAATATGTGCTGCTGACGCCGACCACCGGCGGATCGAACCTGATCCTGTGGATCGCCGGCCCCGCAATGCTGGGGGCGGGCGGGCTGATCGCGGCCCTGTACCTGCGCCGTCGCGGGCGCGGCGACGGCCCGGGGGCAGAGGCGCTGACCGAAGACGAATCCCGGCGATTGGACGAGATACTGGACAGGTGACGCACCGTTCCGCTGGGCAGTCCCGCAGCTTCGTCTAGACTGCCCGAACCTATCAAGGGGCCGCGCATGACCTATCAGACCCTCCTCGTTTCACAGACAGACGGGCTTGCCGTGATCACCCTCAACCGCCCCGAGGTGATGAATGCGCTGAACGCCATCCTGCGCACGGAGTTGCTGATGGCGCTCCGCGCGGCCATCGGGTCTGCACGGGCGCTGGTGCTGACCGGGGCGGGACGCGCCTTCTGTTCGGGGCAGGACCTGTCGGACAGTCCCCTTGCCGATCTTGATCTGGAAGCCGTGCTGCGCGACGAGTATGAGCCGCTGTTGCGCCTGCTGCAGGATTGTCCCATTCCGACGCTGGCCGCCGTGAACGGGGCTGCCGCCGGGGCAGGGGCTAATCTGGCACTGGCCTGCGATGTGGTGATTGCCACTGAAAGCGCCAGCTTCATCCAGGCCTTCACCCGGATCGGCCTGATCCCCGATGCGGGTGGCACCTGGACGCTGCCGCGCCAGATCGGCGCGGCCCGCGCCATGGGGTCGATGCTGTTTGCGGACCGGATCGGCGCACGGCAGGCCGCCGATTGGGGGATGATTTACGAGGCGGTGGCCGATGCAGATTTCGAAGCCCGGTGGCAGGCGCGGGCGATGTCGCTGGCAACGGGCCCGACAATGGCCTTCGAGGCGCTGAAACAGGCGCTGCGCGCCAGCCCCGGCAATGGCTTTGAGGCGCAGCTTGCGCTGGAGGCGCAGTTGCAGGGCATCTGCGGGCAAACGGACGACTTCCGCGAAGGAGTTGCGGCCTTCCTGGAAAAGCGCCCGCCCTGCTTCACCGGCGCCTAAGCGCCCCGCGCCAGGGCCGCAACACCGGTGCGCGCGATTTCGCGCAGGCCCAGGGGGCGCATCAGCTCGGCAAAGGCATCGATCTTTTCCGGCGTGCCAGTCATCTCGAAGACAAAGCTTTCCAGGGTGGAATCCACCACATTGGCGCGGAAAATCTCTGCCAGCCGCAGCGCCTCGATCCGGTGTTCGCCGCGCCCCGCCACCTTGAACAGCGCCAGTTCGCGCTGCACCGAGGGGCCTTCCACCGTCAGGTCATGCACCTCGTGCACCGGCACCATGCGCGCCAGCTGTGCCTTGATCTGGTCGATCACCTGCGGCGTACCGGTGGTGACCACGGTGATCCGGCTGCGGTGCCCCTGATGGTCCACTTCGGCCACGGTCAGGCTTTCGATATTGTAGCCCCGCCCTGAAAACAGGCCGATGACCCGCGCCAGCACACCGCTTTCATTGTCCACCAGCACCGCCAGCGTATGGGTTTCGTTCACCGGCGCATTCGGGTCGCGCAGGTCATAGGCCGAATGGCTGCTGGAGCCTTTTTTGATGTTCAGGGGGGGCATTCGAAATTCCTATTCTGCTGCGTCACGCGCCGTGCGGTGGGCGTGCTCTTCCAGTTTATCGGCCAGCCACATCTTTATGAGGGCCTGCCGGGTGACACCGCGTGCCACCGCAACCGCATCCAGGTCGCGGACCATCAGCGGCGGGAAATCGACATTCACGCGACGCGGCTTGGGATAGACCATGCGGCCCTTGGACGGGTCGATGAAAGCGTCGATCTCATCGCTCCCCTCGTCGAAAAGGCGGTCGAACTCCTCGACCGAGATGGTGCGCGTCCCGTCAAGGCTCGTCATCGTCCCTTTGCCCCGAAATGTTTCGTCCATAGTTCTCAACCTCATTCTTTCTTGCCCGGCGCACCGAAATCAGCCGTATTGCTGATCGCCGCTTGGTATAGACCGCTGACCAAAGCTTGCCGTCAATCCGCCCTGTCCGTATTTCCCGTGCCTCACCCCGATAGGGCAGATCCTGAACATAGGCCGCTTCCCTCCACAGTGCCTGTGCTGCTTCGAAATCGATGCCATGTTTTTCGCGGTTGGCGGCACTCTTGACCGGATCGTACTCAACCTGCTGGATCATTATGGTTGCGAATCAATACCATTTCAACGCGAACCCCGCACGGTCGGTCTATGCGTTTCCGTCACAGGCGCATTCGGGTCGTGCATGTTAATGGCGGAATGGCTGGAAAAGCCTTCCTTCCGGTTTCAGGGAGCACATTATGCTTCCTCAGCGGCTCAGGCGGTCTGACAGCCAGACCTTGATCAGGGATTCCGTGGTCACACCAGTCCGGGCGGCTTCCTTTTCCAGTCGTTCTGCCATCCACGCGGGAAGGCCGAGTTCGACTGTCTGAAGCGGGCGGTTCAGATGCGTCGCCTTCGACCAGTCAATGAAGACGGCCATGTCCTCACCGTCATCGAAGCGCTCGTCGAATTCCCTGACAGAAAGGTTGGATGTCGCGGTAGCGTTCACGATTTTGTCCTTAGATTGAGGGCTGTCTCATAGGCGGCGATTTCGCCTGAACGACTGCGCCTTACCGATATAATCCGAATTCGCCCATCGCGAAAGGTGTGCACTGCAGACCACAGTTTTCCGTCAAGCTGACCGATTGTCATAAGCCGGTTTTCCAGGCCTTCCTTGCCGGGACCAGTCAAAGCCTGCGGATCATCCCAGACTGCCTTTGCAGCATCAAAGTCGAGGCCGTGCTTTTCAAAGTTGATCGCACTCTTGTTGGGGTCCCACTCAAAAGCCCTGATCTCGTCGGTCACACCAGCACAGCCCCCTTCGCCCCAATGGCCCCCCTGGTATCCGCATCGCCCAGCATCATTTCGTTATGGGCCTTGCCGGACGGGATCATGGGGAAGCAGTTTTCGTGCTTTTCCACCAGGCAGTCGAAAATCACCGGGCCGTCATAGCGGAGCATCTCCATGATCGCCTCGTCCAGATCGGCGGGGTCGGAACAGCGGATGCCCTTGCAGCCGAAGGCTTCGGCCAGCTTCACGAAATCGGGCAGCGATTCCGACCAGCTTTGCGAATAGCGCTCGCCATGCAGCAACTCCTGCCACTGGCGCACCATGCCAAGGCGTTCGTTGTTCAGGATGAACTGCTTGACCGGCGCGCGGAACTGCATCGCCGTGCCCATTTCCTGCATGTTCATCAGCCAGCTTGCCTCGCCCGCCACGTTGATCACCAGCGCGTCCGGGTGGGCAATCTGCACGCCAATGCTGGCCGGAAGGCCATAGCCCATGGTGCCCAGGCCGCCAGAGGTCATCCAGCGGTTCGGCGCCTCGAACCCCAGGTATTGCGCCGCCCACATCTGGTGCTGGCCCACTTCGGTGGTGATGTAGCGGTCCATCCCCTTGGTCAGCGCTTCCAGCCGCTGCAGCGCGTGCTGCGGCTTGATTGTGCGGTCGGAATTGGTGAAATCAAGGCAGCGCACCGCACGCCAGGTTTCGATCTGCGCCCACCATTTCGCCAGCCCCGCCTTGTTTGTGCGCGCCCCGCGCGCCTTCCACAGGGTCAGCACCGCGTCCAGTACATGGGCGATGTCGCCGATGATCGGCACGTCAACCCGGATCACCTTGTTGATCGACGACGGATCGATGTCGATATGCGCCTTCTTCGAATGCGGGCTGAAATCCTTCACCCGGCCCGTGATCCGGTCGTCAAAGCGCGCGCCGATGTTGAACATCGCGTCACAGCCATGCATCGCCAGATTGGCCTCATACAGCCCGTGCATCCCCAGCATGCCCAGCCAGGCCTTGCCCGAAGCCGGGTAGCAGCCCAGCCCCATCAGGGTCGAGGTGATGGGAAATCCGGTGGCCTCCACCAGCTCGCGCAGCAGGCGGCTGGCGGCCGGGCCAGAGTTGATCACGCCGCCGCCGGTGTAGAAGACGGGGCGTTCAGCGGTTTCCAGCATTTCGACCATGCGCGCGATCTGCTCGGGGTCACCCTGCACGCGCGGCTGGTAATGCGCAGTGCGGGTCTGTTCCATCGGGGTGTAGACCGCCGTGGCGAATTGCACATCCTTGGGGATGTCCACCAGAACCGGGCCGGGCCGCCCATGCTTTGCCACATGGAAGGCCTGATGGATCGTCTCGCTCAGCTTCGCCGTATCCTTCACCAGCCAGTTGTGCTTGGTGCAGGGCCGGGTGATGCCGACCGTGTCGGCCTCCTGAAACCCGTCGGTGCCGATCATGAAGGTCGGGACCTGTCCCGTCAGAACCACCAGCGGGATTGAATCCATCAGCGCATCGACCAGTCCCGTCACGGCATTGGTCGCGCCCGGACCGGACGTTACAAGGACAACGCCCGGCTTGCCGGTGGACCGGGCATAGCCTTCGGCCATGTGGACGGCACCCTGTTCGTGGCGCACCAGCACATGGCGGATGTCATTTTGCTGAAATATCTCGTCATAGATCGGCAGCACCGCCCCGCCGGGATAGCCGAAGACCACCTCGACGCCCTGATCCTTCAGCGCCTGAACCACCATCCGCGCGCCGGTCATCGTTGCCGCTTTCGCCGATGTCGCATGTGCCTTGTTCATCGTCTTTTCCTTTGTTCGTCCCGCCACTCTGCGGTCCGGTCAGTGTCCTGCCCGCATCCAGACAGCGCAACAAAAAGCCCCCGAAGGTCAGTCGGGGGCGCATGGGAACCGGTAGGGACAACCGTTACAGGCCCATGCGCCGCCTTCCCGCGATTACAAGATTGCCGGACATGTCCACCCCCCCGTTGACCTCTGCCGCAACTTAGGCAGCCGTCACGGGGGCGTCAACGGCGAAATGCG
>Ga0164293_10004647_pt1 | contig 11731 bp, 5 predicted proteins | sample GEODES118metaG_FD_111487 | JGI IMG/M metagenome (GOLD analysis project Ga0164293, IMG submission 111487) | Eutrophic lake water microbial communities from Lake Mendota, Wisconsin, USA - GEODES118 metaG | ecosystem: Environmental > Aquatic > Freshwater > Lake | place: USA: Lake Mendota, Wisconsin...
AAACGGATATATTTATCGTTATAAACATAGAAACAAAATTTAAATAATATGGCTGATTTACTGATGAAAATGCCGATTCCTTACGAACCGAAACGTCAAAACCGATTCATTCTAAGGTTTCCATCAAGTTTAGGTATTAATGAGTGGTTCGTAGAATCTGCGGCTAGACCACACATTACAATTGGGGCGACAGAGATTCCATTTTTGAACACCTCAACATATGTTGCAGGTAGATTTAACTGGCAAACAATTAACGTAACATTCAGAGACCCAATTGGACCTTCTGCGGCACAAGCTCTTATGGAGTGGGTGCGTTTACACGCCGAGTCAGTAACAGGTCGTATGGGATATGCAGCGGGTTACAAAAAAGATGTGGACCTTGAGATGTTGGACCCAACGGGTGTTGTTGTTGAAAAGTGGATTCTATATGGTACATTCCTAACAGATGTTAACTTTAACACCTTGGCTTATAACCAAGACGGTTTAGCAACAATCGCGGCAACTTTGAGAATGGATAGATGTGTGTTAGTATACTAATACTATTTATAAAAAACTAATTACAATTATATTTAACCGTAAAGCACATAAACTTTACGGTTAATTTTTTATATGGACAATCAAGCAAAAGAATACGGTCAAGCAAACTTTTCATTACCACATGATGTAGTTCCTTTACCAACACAAGGTGTATTCTACAAAAACAAAAAGAAATCTATTAAAGTAGGTTATCTTACGGCAAGTGACGAGAATATCTTAATGGGTGGTGGTACAGATATGACACAGTCATTATTGAGAGCAAAGATATACGAACCAGATGTTCGTATTGAGGATTTAATGGAAGGTGACATTGAAGCAATATTAATCTTTTTAAGAAATACTGCTTTTGGTCCTGAAATTGATTTAAATTTAATTGACCCCTCCACTAAAAAACCATTCAAGGGAACGGTTAGATTAGACTCTTTGGAAATTATTAAAGGTCAAGAACCACAAGAAGACGGTACATTCATAACAACTTTACCAAAGTCACAAACGAGTGTTAAACTTAAACCAATGACTTATGGTGAAATTATGGACGTTCAAAAAATGGCCGACTCTTACCCACAAGGTAGAACGGTTCCAAAAGTTACTTGGAGATTAAACAAACAAATAATCGAGATTAATGGGGTAACTGATAAGGCGGAGATTGCAAAGTTCATCGAGCAGATGCCAATTGCAGATTCAAAGTATATCAGACAATTTATGGATGACAATGAACCACGATTAGATTTAAATAGAACAATATTGGCCCCGTCAGGAGAAAAGCTTACAGTGAATGTTGGCTTTGGGGTCGACTTTTTTCGTCCTTTCTTCTGATTATAGAAAAGGACAAATAGACGAATTCTATTATTTAAACAAATTATTAAACATCTCTTATCAAGATTTCTTAATTATGCCATTGTTTGTTAGGAAATATCTTTTAGATAAATGGTTAGAAGATAATAAAAAGGACTGAAAAATCAGTCCTTTTGTATTTATATAATATAGGTTATTAAAATTATTATGGCAGACGAAAAAAGTACCGCGGAAAAATTTGGTGAAGATGTCCAACGACAACTAACCCTTGACCTTAAGGCATTCACCGCCGCATCAGACGCATTATCAGAATACTCCAACCAAGTAAACGAAACTTTTACTCAAGGTAGACAACGTATTAGTGAAATATCTACTGCACTTGCGGATGCAACACCCAATGTAACAAGGTTAGGTGGTGACATTAAAGATGTTGCAGATATTATTGGAAAAGTTGCGGCTGAATCAAGAAGGAATGTAATTGCCAATACTGAAGATGTTGAAAAATTATTTGCTGCTAACAAAGTTTTAGGTCTAGATGCACAAACTCTTACTAAAGCTTTTTCAGACATTGGGGCGGGTATCGAAACAATACCCGAGGCTTTAGAAGAATCTGTACAATATATTCAAAGTATTGGTGGTAACGCCAAGGCGGTTATGGGAGATGTTACCCAAAACATGGAACAAATGAACCGTTACCAATTTGAGGGTGGAGTTCTTGGTTTAACTAAGATGGCGGCACAAGCTTCTATGTTAAGATTTGACATGAGCGAGACATTCAGATTGGCTGATAGAGTATTAAGTCCTGAAGGAGCGATTGAAACAGCTGCGGCATTCCAAAGACTGGGAGTTGCGGCAGGAAATTTAGCCGACCCATTTGCATTAATGAACGCATCAATTAATGACCCAGGCGCGTTACAAGATAGTTTAGTTGACGTAGCAAAACAATTTACATACTTCGACGAAAAAACAAAAACATTTAAAATTAATCCTCAAGGTGTTCTTACTCTTAGGGAAATGGAACAACAGACAGGTGTTTCTGCAAAAGAAATGTCAAAATTAGGTTTAGCTGCGGCTGAGGCTGATAAAAGAATTTCTGCGATAGGTGCGGCTGGTTTAAATATAAAAGAGGATGACAAACAATACTTAGCAAACATTGCTAAGATGGGTGAAGGTGGTGAATATGAAGTTAAAATAAAAGATGATTCAGGTATCGAACAAACAAGAAAGTTAAGTGAACTTACTCAGGATGAGTTTGATAAGTTAATTAAAGAACAAAAGGAAGGACCCAAAACATTAGAAGAACTTGCAAGGTCACAAATGAATCTTTCTGAAATAACTAAGAACGATGTTGCAGCAATTAGAGCTAAAGTTGTTGGTGGGGCGGTAAGTGCGGGACAGGTATTAGACACAAGAGAAGGTATTCGTAGAGGTGCTTCGGCACTTACTGGTGCGGTTTCAAACGCTGGCTCCACAAAAGATATAAGAAGAGAAAGTGAGAGAGCTCTAAGTGATGTGGGACAACTGAAAGATGATATATTCAAAAATAACATGTCTACGACAGACGCACTCTCAAAGTATTTTGAACGAGCAGGAAATCAAGCAGGACAAGTCAACGAAAAGTTCAAAGATACTATGAAAAAGGCAATTGAGGAAGCTAGGGCAAACACCACAGACAAAACCGCAATTGAAAGGGCGATGCAACAAGGTTATGATTATGTACTTGGAAAGGTTGCTCCAAAAGCTGAAGAACAAAAGACTGCTGGAGGTAAGCCAATTTCATCTCTTATTGAAGGACGAGAAACACAAGTTAGAGATGCTTATGCCACAACAGGAAGTGCCGCACAAACGGGAGGACAGAACTCAAAAGTTGAAATTGCGGGAGCAATTAAAATAGATATTACGGCACCTCCAGGATTTAGCGATGAAAAAATTCAAAAACTTATTTATGATAAACTAAATGAGCAAGGATTCAAAGATTATATTGTAAATGTTACCACAGCTTCAAATCCTACTAAAGCACCTGTTGCAAACAATTACGCTCGATAATAAAAAATAACTCACGACCTATTTATTAGGAAAGATATAAATGGGAAATAGTCCTTTAGATTTTATAAATTCGGAAGGTTTCAGAAAGAAACTTATAGTTAGGAACTTGACACCTTATGCCAAGGCTCCCAATAGACCTACGCCCCCATTTAATACTGAATACGTTCAATCGGACACATCAGTTCAAGATAGTCCTGACCAACTTATTGACGAACCTTCATTCGCCAACCAACTATACCCTTTAAATCAATATGGTAACGAAGGTGGATACGAACAAGTACCTGACCCAAATGGATTAAATAATACAAAATCCAATGAAGGTGAATATGGGTACCAGGATGCAAATATTGTTGACCAAGCCGTTCCAGAATCTCAGAAATGGAAACCACTCAACGTATATTCAAACGGAAGTCAACTTCAACTTGACAGTGCTCCATTTTTTAATTCATTAGATAGACCACAAACAACCAATCTATCAAATAACCAACCTTACCCAACAACTTTTGTTCCGTCAAGTTATACTCCTGTTTCAATTTTATTATCACCAGACCCTGGTGGTAGTAATGGATTATTGAGTCAAGATTCATTCATTGCTCGTCTTGGAGCACAAACTTTGAGAAAAGAGTTTGAAGATAGAATTGCTGCTCAAATTAGACAAGAAACGATTGACAGAGCCAATATTCTTAACATCAATAGTGGTAGTGACATTGTTAATATATTATCAGGGGTAGTTCCAATTATTGAACCAAACTACAGAATTACTGTAAACGCAAATCCAATATTTGCTGCAGCCAACTTTGCGTTGAGATTGGGTGGTAGTATTTTACCCGCATCCACAATTCCTGGTTCATACTTTGACCCTAACATCAACCCAGGTCCACAGACTACAATACAACAAATGTCTAATGCGTTTAGAAGTAGTGGTGTTGGTAAGTTCTTTAATAGATTAATGGGTGGTGGAGACACTGGTTCTCAAATCATGTTTAACAACATGGGGGCGGGTCAGAGGTCAAGACTGTTCAAGAATATTGATTATAACAAGTATAAACCAAACTTCCCAAGAACATTTATTGACAGAGCTGCGGGGGCTTTAACAGGTACACAATCTGACAATAGTAATTTCTATATAGGAAATATTACATCAAACCCTTCACAAGTATTCTCACCTGTAGGTGAAGTACCTGTTAATGCGTATGGTATAGAACAACAGTCACCTGTATATGGTCCACAAGAACTTGCTCAGTTATATGAAGGACCAAGTAAAGATGTTAGATTAGGTGCCAATGGTCCTACATACTCTAATGGAGGAGGTATTGAAGGTGGATTTACGTGGGTGTCTCCTAAGTATAAAGGTAACGCTGGTAAGAAAGTTGGTCTTGGTGGTGAGGTTACAAATGAAGACGAAGACTTCAAACCGTCATCATATAACACAACTGAGTCTACTGAAAGAACATTTAGAGAGGGTTCTATTTTAGACGATACCCAAAGAATTATTGATAGCCAACCACAAGGTGGTAAAAGATTACAACACGTTGGTAATGCGATTGACCAAGTTAGTAAAGTATTCCATGATGGGTATAAAGAGTTAACTAAAGGCTCAAGAGTTTATAGATATGTTGGTGCAATTGGACAAGAAGTTGGTACTGAGTATTGTCGTGTATTTGCTAAAGATGTACCATACTTACAATACAATGACCTTCAAAAAGTTGATGGTATCACAACTGAAGGTAGAAGATTTGCATATTCGGTATTAGACAAAACATATAATCTTAATATTGTACCAAACAAACAAGAGGGTGGACAAGACTCTTCAAATATTATTGGTACCATTAATAATGCTGTTGCCAAGAAATACATGTTCTCAATCGAGAACTTAGCGTGGAGAACATCAAATACACCAGGGTTTTCAACATCAGACTTACCTGTTTGTGAGAGAGGTCCAAACGGAGGACGTGTTATGTGGTTCCCACCATACGGATTAACATTCAGTGAGACTGTTACCGCAAACTGGAATGCTAGTGAATTTTTGGGAAGACCTGAACCAATTTACACCTATAAGAGTACAAATAGAGGTGGGTCGTTAACTTGGAAGATAGTTGTTGACCATCCATCTGTGTTGAACGTTATTGTTAATAAAGTATTAAATAACGAAACAAATAGAGTTCGTATTGATAGTATACTTGAATCATTTTTTGCAGGATGTAGAAAATACGACATATATGAACTTGCTAAAAAATACCAAACCGTAAACCCTAATGACTTGTTCCAATTACAACAGGCCATTACAACTAAAGAAATGACTAGGGAGCAGATTGAGTATACAAGAAAAACAATTGAGAGTGGTGTTAATTCTCCAAACGGAGCCGACCAACCTATATCTTCATCGTCAATCAATAGTGAAGTTGAGTCATTATTAAAAAAGTACCTTAATTTGGGATTATATTTTGGAAATGATTACCCAAAACCAAATGGTACTACAGATTATATTACTGAGTATAATAGATATACATCGACTTCTAATAGAAAATATTATAACTCTAAAGAAAACGCAGGTGCCACAAATACCTTTTTTGATACAGTCGTAACTCCAAACTATAAAGTTGCAGAACAGTTTTGTTTAGATTTAGCAAAAATATTTGAAACAAATACCGAAGGTAGTGTAACAATTAATGTTGATTCAAGTTGTTCCGCACCTGCAACAAAAGCATATAACGTAGAACTATCAAGAAGAAGGATACGTTCTATGGTTGAATTTTTTACAAACAATCAAGCACTAAAAAAATATACAACATCTTCACCAAAAAGATTGATAATATTAGGTGGAACTGCTCTTGGTGAGGAAACTACAATTGGAAGTGGTACAACTAATTCTTCACAAGTACAAAAGGCGGCGGTTAAAAGTGGTGGTACATATACAGTCACTGATTTGACACCACTTGGAAACACGTTTAATTGTACTGATAACGACCCAAGTGCGTCAGGAGGAGACACCAATGCAGATTCTAAAGAAATATTCACAGTTAATGCAATGGCGTGTAGAAGAGCATTTATTAAAAACGTTTCAACAACAATACAAACCCCAAAGTCAGACCCAGTACCAAACAAGACTGATGTGTTAGTTGGAAATGTTGTGACTGAAACAGTAAAAGTTGAAGAAGTGACTCAAGAGTGGAAACCAAAAGACAACATAACTAAGAAAGTTGTAAGAGCTTTATTATCTGAGTGTGATTATTTTGAAACAATAAAGGCGGAAACACCGATGGTGTATGATAACCTAAAAGATAAACTTAAGTTTTTCCAACCATCATTCCACTCTATAACACCCGAAGGTCTTAACTCAAGGTTAACATTCTTACAACAATGTATGAGACCAGGGGATACTATCCCTACAATCAAACAAAAAACGCCAAATGCTAAACCTGAGGCAGAATATAATAATGCGGTAAATACCGCTTTTGGTGCACCACCCGTGTTAGTTTTAAGAGTTGGAGATTTTTATAATACAAAGATAATTCCGAATAACCTATCAATACAATATGAAGGTTTGGATATTAACCCTGAAGGTATTGGTGTTCAACCAATGATTGCCAATGTGACTTTGTCGTTTAACTTTGTCGGTGGTAGTGGGTTAAAAGAATCTATTGATAAGTTACAAAACGCTCTAACATTCAACTATTATGCGAATACCGAAATTTACGACGACAGAGCCGACGCTACCGATAAAGAATCTTCCAAAATACTTGACCAAATATTCTTGGCAGGACAGACACCTCCACCAATACCAGGAGCCAATAGTGCTCAACCAAATAACGGACAAAGTAATAATAACCCAATTGGAATTGTTATTAGTAGTTCTGCAACAACAAGTGGTACTACTGGAGTAATAAGTTATAGTGACTTCATGGAAAAAGTTAAAACCGATACTCAAACATACTTTACCAATGTTGTAAACAAAACTAAGGAAACTATTAACCAATATAATAATGCGGTAAGACAACAGTGGTTATTGGAGAGAAACTACACCCAAGGTAATTTTAATGTTGATTCACCAAACGTTGTTCTATTTGGTAAACCTAATAACGTTGAAAAAAGATTTGATGAAATATTTGTGGAATTAGATAATAATATCAAAAACGGCAGTGAAGGGTTTATCCAATTCATTTCGGATAACTCAAAAAACTTTTCAGAGAAATTGATTAGAACCGTAAAAGAGAATTATTCAAATTATGTTTCAAAAAAGAGAAGTTCATTCCAAAATGCGATTTCAAAAATTACACAAGATTTAGTAAATCAAGAACAATCTTATCTACAAACTTTAAGTAGAGTTAACATTGTTACTTATAAAGGAACAACTTTTGATTCTGGAACTGACGGATTTCAAACTAACAACGGACCCGTAACAACATACGTAACTTTAGGAACATCTAGAGTTACTAAAGGTTCTACCGCCGCAAACACACTGATTGAGTTAGTTGATGACGTTAAAAAAATCCAACAAGATATTGCGGGATTCAATCAAGTTATTTTTTCAAACAGTAAGTTTTCTTTTAATAGTACCGAATACGAGGGAATACTTGTATATCAAGTTGATAATGGTAAGTCTAAAGCGGTTACAACTCAACAAGTTTTCTTACCTTTTAGTAGAAATGCAAATTTTGAAAACAATGTTTTTAGAAGAGTATATATGATTGTTTCTGATGATGTTGTTGATGATAAAAAATACCAAACATTCAAACAACAAATTATTGGTAACGTTATAGGAAACCAAACTGTGATTGGAAATGGTTCCGCAGACATTGAAGCTGCGTTTAATCTTTATTGGGAAAAAACGGCCAAACCTGCGTTCTTGGAAGAAAACAATATATCTAAATCTTTTGTGGATAATTTAGAAAAAAATGGTTTGAAAAATTATTTAGTATATACACCATTTAGTAAAAAAGATAGAGAGTTTACTTTTACAACTGAAAACCCATCTACCACAGATAAGAAAAAATCACAAGAGAATATGATTAAAGGATTAGCCAATACCACAAATCAAAACACTAATGTATTAACTTGGAATGACACCAACGGTAACGCGACAGGTGCATTCATATCAAAAGCAAAACTTAACTAATGGCATTTCAGTATTGGAATAGATATAGTGATTTTCTTATAAATGGTGAACAAACTGTGGTACCATGGGTTCCACTTGCTCAAAAGCCAACTGACAAAGCTTACATATATAAAGTTGCTAAAAGTAGGTTAGACAAAGTTTCTCAAGAGTATTATAACTCACCATATTTTGGGTGGTTAATCCTTCAAGCTAATCCGCAATTTGGAGGACTTGAGAACAACATATATGATGGTGCGGTATTGATTATTCCTTTTCCGTTATTACCATCTTTACAGGATTATAAAGCCGCGTTAGAAAATCATTTTTATTATTATGGCAGGTAACATTCAAGCAGATAACAGCGGAAATATTCTTGTAGAATTCGATTACAACAACATTATTGTTGTTGACCCAAATAAGACAATTGATGTTTTTGGTAACGTTGCGGAGCGTCTTGTTGACCACGAGAATTTAGTTATGTATGCAAACTTGGAAGCTGAAGTTGTTCCAAGAACAAAACTTGCCGTTGGAGGTAGCCCTGAAGACAGACTTAGAACCATTTCGGTTGCTAAGATGAATTTTTTGAAACCAACAAAAAACACATACCTTGGAACTGGATATTACGATGAGATAACGGGACAAAACTCAACAGAGTTTAAAGGTGCAAACCAACAACTAGAGATAGGTCAACCTGACAACAACAACGGTAAGGCTTATATTCAAAATACTGTTGCCAATGAGAAAGACATTATGGATAATGGACTTTTGGGTATAACGTCAATTAACATACAAACTAACTCAAGTTACATACCTACAGTAGAAATAATGTTGGAAGATGTACAAGGAAGAGGATTGTTTCAATTAGGTAATAACTCACCCTACTCCGCCTTTTTTAATTTACCATATCCACCATTCTATCTAACATTGAAAGGATATTATGGACAGGCTATTAGATACCAACTTAATTTAGAAAAGTTTAATGCCACATTTAACACATTTAGCGGTAACTATCAAGTTAGACTTCAATTCAAAGGATATAAATTTAATATCCTAAATGAAATTGCAATGGGTCACTTATTAGCGGCACCACACATGTATAGTCAAAGATTTGATGTTGCTCAAACCCCTGTAGGTCCACAACAATCAAATAAGTCCGCAGAATCACAAGCAAGTACTCAAGCGGAAAAAGGAGCTAATAATGTAGGTTCTAAAGAAGCGGTTGTTACCCAGCTGGTTGCTGAAAAGGGATATCAAAAAATTGTTGAGGTTTATAGTGAATATAAGGCCAAAGGATTAATTCCACCTGATTTTCCTGAATTAACTCTTGTACAACTTATGAACAAGTTAGAAATGTTTGAACAAAACATTATGAACTCGTTTGATAAAACAGAGGTTGAATCTTTAACTAATATAAGAAACTATAAAGGAATACTAACACAATACTTCAACAGCGTAAGAGGTGCGGACAATTCATGGTTTAATACTTATTTGGACCCACAACCTGTTGTTTTGAATGCGGGAAAGACTGGTAAAAACGTTTATTTATTTAAACCATTAGAACAATCGGTTAAAGATTCTGCGGTAACATTATTAAAAGATAATGTAACAAGATTTAATAAGTCACTTGCTGAAAACCCAACATTGGGGGCAAAAGGACCGTCTCCAATAGTTAACCCAATTAAATACGATATATTTGAGTGTCCTGTTCCAGGGGAAGCGGACATTGATTGGACTGAAACGACAAGAATACGAACAGGAATTGTTTTACCTACAACTGAAGATATTAAAAAACAAAAAGATATTATTTTACTAAACAAGTTAAAACCAACATTTGAAAAATCAAAACCTGAACTTCTTGTACCCGACACAGTTGTGCCACAAAAATGTTTTATTTTTGAGGGGGACGGTAGATTTGATAAAGAAATTACTCTTTTAGAAACTCAAGCAAATAAAAAATTATCAGAATACGAAAGTGATATTTCTGCAAAATTACTTAGAAAAATAGAAGATAAAGATGCGGGTATTGGGTTTAAACCTACTGTTAGAAATATTATTGCTGTTATTATGGCATCGGCGGAAGGTTTTATTCGTCTTATGGACGATTGTCATACTAATGCTTGGAGTGTAAAATACGACCCTGTAAGAAAAAGAGCGATTTTAGACAACCCAACATCGGCACCAAGTAGTGAAACAATAGACAACGTAAAAAGAAATCCGTTAAATACTGCGGACAATAATTCACAGATACCCGTTTATCCGTGGCCTCAATTCTTTGTTGAATCACCCGATGATAAAAAAGGGAGATTCCAATTAAAGTATATTGCGGACCCAACTGTTGTGGATTTAACCCAAGGATACCTTTTTGATAAGTGGCCAGAGGTTGAATTTGTTGAAGAGTACATGAAAGGATTAACACAAAAGTTTCAAAATCCTGCAGCACCACCACCACTTGACAACCAAAACGATACAAACATAATTAACATAAATGCAATAGAGTACCCCTCAACAGGACTTGCATATTCTAATAAAGAAGAGATTAAATTTTTCTATGAGATTTGGGAGAGACAATTTCTTACATCTCATTATTCTGGTTTAGTTAGAGCAAACTCAAGCCAGACAGACGAGTTATTAAGATTGAATGTTGAAACCGAAGTTAATAATATCCAAACTAAACTTGGAGGTAGTTCGCCATACTTAACACTCAAACTTAAGAATTTTAATTTGAACGCGTCTAACTACCCTCAGTTTTTAAATACAATATCAAACTTAGGTACAGGTAGAGCGTACCAAGATTACATTAGAGATTTCTTTGTTACACCATATATAAAAAACATAACTGAAAATTCTTTTGCTATTTTAGGCACGTTAGAACTTGGAAAAATTCCACAGACATCTGCAAAATCAGAAGCCCTAAGGTCTTTAATAACTAATGCATCCAACGAACCATTGATTGTTGACACTTTACCCTACACAGATTCTACATGGTGTTTAAACAACATGAGTCAAAGTAATACCGCGATTTCAAATCAAGTTTATAATACAAATAAATCTTTAACTATATTTGAACAAAGAAAAATTATTTCCAATTTTACGGATGTATATAATTACGTCTTTAATAGACCTGTAACTAATTTTGGATATATAGTAAACCCTAACCCAACCGTGGTTGCTTTAACCATAGGTATTCCATCTTTGGGTGTTGTTGGATTGAATGCTTTTTACGGAACAAGAACCCCTGACAATTTTATCGCAACCGAG
>Ga0164293_10004648_pt1 | contig 11731 bp, 2 predicted proteins | sample GEODES118metaG_FD_111487 | JGI IMG/M metagenome (GOLD analysis project Ga0164293, IMG submission 111487) | Eutrophic lake water microbial communities from Lake Mendota, Wisconsin, USA - GEODES118 metaG | ecosystem: Environmental > Aquatic > Freshwater > Lake | place: USA: Lake Mendota, Wisconsin...
CGACCCCCGCGCCGCTCAGCGTGAGCGCGCTGGCCAGCGCGGTCTGCAGCGCGCTGAAGGCCGCGCTGTTCAGGTCCACGCCGGCCGAGGCGCTGACGGCCACCGGGTCGCGCGTGACGAGCACGCGGTCGCTGAGGTCGGTCTCGGCCCAGGTCAGGGCGCCGCTGTCGCTCAAGGCCGCCGGCGCGCCCGAGGTCTGGTCCTCGGTGACGCTGCCCGTCAGGTCGCCGCTGACGACGACGGGCGCGTCGTTGGCGCCCTGGATCGTCACGGTCAGGGCCTGGGTGGCGGTGGCGTCGGCGCTGCCGGAGTCGTCGGTCAGGCGCAACTGCCAGGTGGCGGTGACCGACTCGCCGTCGCCGAGCGACTGCGTTAGCGCGTTGTCCAGCGCGAAGGCCCAGGTGATCGTGCCGGCCGCTGCCGGGGTGGCTGCGCCGCCCAGCGTCAGCGTCCCGGCCAGCGCCTGGGCCAGGGCGGCGTCGATGACGATGCCCTCGGCGGCGCTCGCGCCCAGCAGCACCATCTCGACGCTGACGAGGTCGCCGCGGTCGACCTCAGCGAACCCCACGCTGCCACTGGCGCGCAGCCGCGCCGGGGTGCCCGAGGTCTGATCCTCCACTACGACGTCGCCGACCGCGATGGGCTCCAGCACAGGTGCGTCGTTCACCCCGTGCAGGGTGACCGTCACCTCCTGGGTCGTCGCCGGCTCGTGGGCGAGCGCGATCCGCCAGCGCGCCACGACCGTTTCCCCGGCCGCGAGCAACTGCGTCAGCGCGTTGTCGATGGCGAAGGTCCAGGGCACCAGGCCGAAGCCGGTGGCCGGGTCGATCTCGGCCTCGCCCGTGTGCAAGGCGTTGCTGAGGTCCGCTGCGAGCAACGCGTCCAGGGCCTCGCCTGTGGACGAGGCAGCGCCCAGGTAGGTGTACTCGGCCACGACCGGTTGCGCCACGTCCAGGAGGTCGTGGAAGCCCGCGAACCCGGTGTCGCGCAGGTTGCTGCCGCTGTTCAGGCGGTCTTCGGTCACCTTGCCTTCCAGGTCCACCATCTCGAGCGCGGGCACCTCAGCCGTGCCGACGATACGCAGGGCGAGCGTCTTGCTGGAGGTGGCGCCTTCCGCATCGGTCGCTCGGATGTCGAAGCTGAGGGTGATGCTCTGCCCGGCCTCGAGGAAGTCCAGGTCCAGGCCGGTGGCCTCGTAGTGCCACTGCAGGCTGCCGGGCGCGTCGCTCTCCAGGGCCGACAGGCTCAGCCCACCGGCGGTCAGTGCCTGCGCCAGCACGGGGTCGAGCGGGCCGCCGGTCCAGGCGATGTCATCGTTGTAGTTGACCGAGAAGGCGAGCGTGCTGCCCTCGTCCACATCGTCGAAGGTCACGCGGCCCGACTGCTCCAGATCCTGCGCGCTCGCGTCGAGGGCCTCGACGAAGTCGTCCGCCGCCTCCACCGCCAGGGTCGGCGCGGCATTCGCGCCGCGCAGCGTGACGCTGACGTCGCGCGTCGTCGCCGCGTTGCCTGCGCCGGAGTCGTCGCTCAGCGTGATGCGCCAGGTCGCGGTCAGCGATTGCTCCGCCGACAGGTGCCGCACGAGCGCGTCGTCGAGCGCGAAGGACCAGGCCAGCGTGCCCGAGCGCACGGCCGAGGCGACGCCGTCGCCCGACAGCGTCAGCGCGCCGGCCAGCGCCGCGCTGAGCGCGGCGTCGACGTGGGGCTGGCCCACGCCGCTCACGCCGACCCACTGCACGCTGGCGCCGACGAGGTCGTTCGTGTCGGGGTCGGCGAATTGCAGGCTGCCGTCGCTGCGCAGCCGCAGTGGCGTGCCGGTGACCTGGCCTTCGGTGAGCTCGGCCGTCAGGACCTCCACGTCCACCGTCGGCGCGTCGTTGCGCCCCTCGACGGTGAAGGCCAGGCGGGCCGTGCCCGCGGCGCCGGCCGGGTCGGTCGCGGCCACGGTGAAGCCGAAGGACAGCGTCTCGCCGGCACCCAGGAAGTCGAGGTCGACGCTCGTGGCGGTGTAGCTCCAGCCCGCCGAGCTTGGCGCGGCGGCCGTGGCCGACGACAGGCTGAAGGTGCCCGCCGACAGCGCCGCGACCAGGACGGGGTCGCCGACGGTGCCGCCGGACCAGGCCAGGTCGTCGTCATATTCGAAAGCCAGGCCGATGCCGCTGCCGTGGTCGGGGTCGCTCACCGTGAGCGTGCCCGACTGCGCCAGGGTCTGCGCGCTGGCGTCGGCGGTCTCGACGAAGGCCGACGGCGCCGTGGCGGCGAGCGACGGCGCGTCGTTGGCGGCTTCGATGCGCACCGTGCCCTGCAGCATGTTCGAGGCCAGGCCGGCCGGGCCGCCCGCGCTGCCGCCGGCCTGCGCGTTGTCGCCGTCGGACAGCACCACGGTGTAGAGGCGTTCGAGGTCGGTGCCGCGCACGGTCGGGTCGTCGCCGGTGTGGGTGTACTCGAGCGCGTCCAGCAGCGCGGCGACCTCGGCCAGCGTCGTGCCGGCGCCGAAGGTCAGCACCAGCGGCGTCGCGCCGCTGCCGCCGCTGGCGCTGACGCCGGCCGGCAGCGCCGCGCCGACCTGCAGCAGATCGCCCGCGATGCCGTCGACGAGCGTCACCGTCAGCGTGCCGGCGCCGAAGACGCCGGGTACGAGGCCCGGGGTGCTGCCCAGGTCCACGTCGCTGACGGCGGCCCCGGCGAGCAGGCGCACGGCCGGCACCGAGGCGCCGCTGCCGGTCTGCTCGTTCTCCTGCGCGGTGGGGGAGAGCACGGTGGCGGCCAGCACCGGCGCGTCGTTGCGCGCCGCGATGGTCAGGGCGACCCGGGCGGCGGCGGGCAGCGCGGCCACGCTGCCGGCGCCGATGTCGCCGCCGATGCGGGCGCCGGTGTCGTCCAGCGTGAGGGTGAGGGTCACGTCGCCGGCGTCGGCGCCGTTCTGGTCGCCGTTGAGGTCCGGCGCGCTGGTGTGGTAGACGCCGCCGTTGGCGTCGTCGGCGGTCTGGGCCAGGTTGCGGGCGTTCAGCAGGGCCTGGATGTCCGCGGCACGGCCGGCCAGCGTGAGCAGCGCGCTGCCGTCGCCGGCCACGCTGACCGCCTGCCCGCCCGCCGGGGTGAGACTGGCCTGGGCGCCCGCGGGGCCGAGGTCGAGCGTGCCGGCGTTCACGGCCAGAGTCACGCTCACCGGCAGGTCGAAGGCCGCGGACTCGGCGTCGGCGACGACGAAGACGCCGCCGACCCGGCTGCGCGCGTCTTCCGCGGTGGCGGCGGCGGCCGGGGCCGTGAGCGTGGCGGTGTCGTTCACGCCCGAGGCGCGCAACAGCACCGACGCGGCGCTGACGTTGGGGTGGCCGGCGGGCACCGCCGCGCCGCTGGTCCAGTCGAAGGCCGTGGCCGGCACCGCGCCCGGGCTGCCGGTGCTGCTGGCGGGCTGGTTCCAGGCGCCGCCGTTGGCGCCGAGGCCGCTGCCGGGCAGCGCGCCCGCGCTGTCGCGCAGCCGGTCGTCGGCGATGACCTGCAAGGTCCAGCTCGCGTCCAGGTCCTGCGCGAAGGTGACGTCCAGGCCGGCCAGGGCGGCATTCACCTGCGCCCGGCTGCCCTGGAACTGGAGGATGTCATTCAGGCCGCTGCGCGTGACGGTCCAGTCGCCGCCCGTGTCCGCGGGCAGCGCGTGACCCAGGAGGACGCCCCCGCCGCCGAAGCCGGTGGCGTAGGAGGCCGGGGCCGCGCCGCCCGGGGCCAGCAGCCGCACGGTGACCTGGACGAAGTCGCGCTCGTCGGCGTGCAGGCCGCCGGCGAGGTCGGGGTCGGTCACGCCGAAGCCGGCCACGGGGTTGCGCCCGGGCTGCAGGCTGTCGATGTCCACCGGGCCGGCGGGGGCCGTCACCGCGGGCGGGTCGTTTGTCGGCCGGACGTAGATCCAGAATTCGTTACCCGCCTGTTCGCGGTTGCCGTCGGACAGGGTGAAGGTGAAGCGGTCGTCGGGAGTGCCGGGGTAGCCGCTGCTGGCGGGTTCGGCCCCGGCGTGCAGGTAGTAGATCTGTCCGTCCTGCACCTGTCGCTGCGAGAACGACGAGCCCAGGCCGATGGTCGTGAAGCTGCTGCCGTTGGCCGAGTAGGCGAGCCGTCCCGCCACGGGGGCGGTGGTGATGCGGTACTGCACCTGCTGCGCCGAGCTGTCGGAGTCGTAGGCCTGCAGCAAGGCCGAGGTGATGCGCGTGTAGCTGCCCTCCTGGATCACGGTGAGCGGCTCGTTGGCCGCGGCGCCACCGGCGGCATTGGCGGGGCGGCCCGCCGCCGAGGGGTCGGCCTGCAGCGGCGTGGCGGCGATCTCCGGCGCGTCGTTGATGTTCGTGACGGAAAGCCGCACCGTCGCTGCGTTGCTCTCGCTGCCCCAGCGATCGCGCGCGACGACCTGGAAGCTGTCGCTGCGTGCCTCCAGGCCGTCGTGGACGTAGCGCAGGCGCCCGGCGGCGATCAGGCTCGCCGGGTTCAGGGTCTGGGCGGCGACGTCCGTGGCCGTCAGGTCGGTCCAGGTGCCGTTGCCCGCCAGGTCCACCTGCAGCCGCCCCGCCGTGGGCAGGGCGGCCACGCGCCAGCGCAGCGGGTCGCCGCCGTAGGCGCCGTGGTCGAGCGCCGCGTTGACCGTGTGGTTGTCGACCACGGACGGGTCGTTCTCGAGGTAGGCCTCGCTGGTGGCGTCGTCCGGGTCGGCCAGCGTGAGCCGGGCCGCGGTGATCGTCACGCTGCCCCCCTCGGCCAGCGTCACGCCCGAGGCGCCGGTGGCCGTCGGCGCGTCGTTGACCGGGGTGGCGTGGAAGCTCAACTGGCCTTCGGCGCTGGCCGCCCCGGGGGCCGACACGTAGAAGCGCACGCTGGACTCGAAATCCTCGCCGCCGCCATGCACGAAGCTCACACGGCCGGCGTCGACGTCGCCCTGGGTGAAGGTGTCGAGCACACCGAGCGCCGTGCCGTTGTTCTGCAGGCTGCCGTTCCACGGGCCCGTGGTGCCCTCGAAGGCCGCGATCGTGTAGACGATCTGGTTCGCCGGCACGCTGCCGGCGGCGTAGGACAGCATGGCGCCGGTGAGCACGACGGTGCCGCCTTCGCTCAAGCTGCCGACGCCGCTGCCGGTGGACGGCAGGCCGACGTGCTGGGTCGCCAGCGTCGAGGTGGGCACGGGCGTGGCCTCGGCCGAACCGCTGCCGCCGCTGCCCGTGGGCGTGGCGGCCAGTTCCAAGGTAAATGTAAGGGTGCGCGCGGGGGACGACGCTTCGCCCCCGTCGTGGATGCCGCCCTGGCGCAGGAAGTCCTCGCCCGAGGCGTCCCAGCGCAGGGTCATCGTGCCGTCGCGCACCTGGAATTCGAAATCGTCCAGCGCATTCGTACCGCCGACGTTGGCCGCCCGCTGGACGTAATGCACCCGCCACGCGGCAAGATCGGCCATCGTGAAGGAGGCGCCGGACTGCAGCACGGCGTCGTCCAACAGCAATTCACCGTCCTGGGGCAGCCGGGTCACGACGAAGGCGATGCTCGAATCGGCCGAGTCGACGTCCGTGGCGCGCAGCATCGTCGTGTCGAGCCTGACGCGGTAGTCGTCACCACCCCCGTCCAGGAGGCCGTTCGGGCCGTTGACCGTGACCTGGGCCCGCAGGGGGGACGCCGGGTCGAGCACCGGCTCGTCATTGGCCGCGCGCACGTCGACCAGGACGGTGGCGCTGGCCGACTGGCGGGTGGGGGTGCCGCCGCCGCCGTCCGTCACGATGACGTCGAAGCTGTCGTCGGCCGGGACGCCGGCCACGTCGCTGCCATCGTGCTGGTAGCGCAGCGCGGCGCGGTCGGCGTAGGCGATGACGAAGCCCGCGCCGGCGAGGTCGGCGGCGGTGAGGGCACGATCGAATGCCAGGGCCATGCCGTCCACCCAGGCCGTCCCCGTGAATCGCAACTGCCCGGACGAAGGCAGGCGCGTGATGGCCAGGTCCAGGGTGGTGTCGCCGGGGTCGCCGCCGCCGTCGGCCACGATCGCCAGGCCGACGCGGGACTGCTCGACGCCGTCTGAGCGCGCGCCGAAGGGCTGGCCCTCGAACACGACGAAGGCGCCCGCGGGCCCGCTGCCGCCGCTGGCGACGACGGGCGCCTGGTTGACGGGCGTGATCGGCACCGTGACGACCGCCGTGTCGGACCGCGCGTCGGCGGTGGCGCCGTCGTTGATGCTGAGCTCGAACCGGTCCTCGGTGTTCTGTACCTCGGTGCCGCCCGCGGCGTGCTCGTAGACCAGGGCCTGGGCCGGGTCGATGACGTCGGCGTGCGTGAAGCTCGATCCCGGGCCCAGGGCTGCGCCGCGCAGCAGCAGACGGCCGTGCGTCGGCGCCGTGACCAGGGTGTAGACGATCTGGTCGGGGAACTGGCTACCCGCGGCCACCTCCGGGTCCACGGCGGCCAGGACGACCGTGCCGATGGGCGTGGACGCCGCGCCTTCGAGCACCTGCAGCCGTCCGTCGGCGACGGTGACGGGGTCGTTGGACGGCGTGACCGTGACCCGCAGCGTGGCCGTGGCACTGAGCGCCGGGTTCTCGCTGTCCGTGACCCGCACCGACAGCAGCGTGGAGGCCGCCGTGGTGCCGAGCTCGACGTCGGCCGCGGTGAAGCGCAGCTGGTTCAGCCAGGCCTGGGCGTCGGCCGGCAGACCGACGAAGCGCAGGCCGTCGGGCAGCGCGCTGACCAGGCCACCCAGGCCGCCCCCGGGGTCGTCCAGCGCGCCCAACGTGGCGTTGGCCAGTGTCACGTCCACGGAGACCTGGGGGCTGCTCAGGGCGTCGTCCGACAGCGTCCAGCCCGACAGCGTGGCGGTGCTGGCCCCGGACGGGTTCAGAGCGCTCGGCTCGACCACCTCGAGCGGCGCGGCCGTGGTCGAGACACTGGGCGCCGCCAGCAGCGCCGCGGTGCCGGCCAGCCAGTCCGGCGCGAAGGGCAGGGCGGTCTCGACCGGGCCCGTGGCCGCCTCGAGCACCCAGTTGCCGCCGGCGAGTGCGGAGCCCGAGGCGTCGGTCGAGGCCGCGACATCGGCCTGCGTCAGGCGGGCGATGCGCTCCAGCAGCAGCCGCCCCTCGTCCCCACTGCCGCTGGAGCAGCCGTAAACCAGGATGTCGGCCTGTGCCGACAGGTGTGCGGCCCACTGCGCAAGCGCGTCCACGGCGGCTGCCGAGTCCAGTGCGTCCTGCAATCCGGCCTCTCCCGACAGCAGCAGGCGCCCCGGGGCCCCGTGCGCCAGCAGGTGCACGGCGTTCAGGTCCTGGTGCCGGGCCACGGAATGCGTCATCTGCGCCCAGGGATCGCGCGCGGCATCGAGCACCACCAGCTCGACCCCGGCACGCAACTGGGTTCGCAGCGCCTCCAGGCCGGGGACGGCGACATCGACGAAGAGGATCTCGGCCACGGCGGGGCCGGCCTGGGGGGCGGCCGTGGGTAACTCGCGCCCCTCGAGCAGCCGGGCGGATGTGGGGGCCGCCGAATCCGTCGCCGAGGTGTATGCCACCGGTGCGGCGGCAAGGTCCGCCGGGTCGGCGTCCGGGCGCGCCGGGGCAGCCAGGTCCGGCAGGGCCGCGGCCACGGCCGCGCCGTCGAACATCATCCGCTGCTCCAGCGCCATGGGCCGCGGGCCCCGGCGCGCGAGCTTGCGGCGCGGTGCGGCGGTGCCGGCGCCGGGGCCGGCGGGCCCGGGCGGCGGCGGCGGGTCGGCGCGCGACATGGTCAGCGGCGGTAGGGCAGGACGCGTCCGCTCATGCCGGCCACCAGCTCAGGATGGCGGCCGTCGATCGCTGCGGCGACCTTCACCGACTGGCTGACCGCATCGGCACGCGCGCCGATGCGCACGAAGCGCGCCGGGTAGCTGCGCCGCGTCTCGTCGATCTGCACGCGCAGGCGCTGCCCCGGGCGCAGCCAGACCAGCCAGCTCGAGGGCACGAGCACCTCGAGTTCGAGCGCGCTGTCGTCCAGGATCTCCAGCAGCGGCTGGCCGGGTTGGACGAACTGCTGCTCGCGCGCCTTCTGCTCGGCCACGCGGCCGGACCAGGGCGCGCGCACCGTGCACTTTGACAACACGGCCTCGTGCATGCCAACCTCGGCGCGCGCGCGCCCGACGGCGCTGCGCGAGAGCTCGAGCTCGAGCTGGCCGACCGAGTTGAGTTCGAGCAGGCGTTCGTTGGACTTCAGCGTCGCCTGCGCGGCGTCGAGCTCGGCGCGCGCCTTGTCGAGCTGGGCCTGCTGCACGGTGCAATCGAAGACCACCAGCGCCTGCCCCTCGCTGAAGGCGCCGCCCTCGGCCACGCTCAGGCGCTGGATGCGCGCGCCGACCTCGGCTGCGAGCGTGGTGTAGCGGCGCGGTGTCAGCTGGGCCCGGATCTCCTGGCCCTTGAGGCGGGCCGCCAGCGCCTGATCGGCGGCGGACGCAGGCGCCGAGTTGGCCGGTGCCGAGGCCCGGGCCTGCGCCCAGGCAGACCCGGCTGCCCCGGCGCCCAGCACCACGGCCAGCATCAGCAACAGGCCAGGGATGCGAGTCGGCAGACCGCCGAGCGCTCGCGCGCGCCCTGGCGTCCTCACGTCGCCGGAGTTCACGATGCCGGCTCCAGCATGCGCTGGCGCATGACCTGCGCCTGGTTGCGTATGCGCTCGGTGATCTGGGCAATGGTGAGTTCGGTCAGATCGCCGATCTGCGGGTCGAAGCCGAGGGTCGCCGTCAGGCGGTTCTCCGCGGCCTGCATCTGGCCCAGCGCCTGGTAGCGCCGCAGCAGGCTGAGGGTGGCGCTGGTGGCGTTGCTGACGACGTCGAGCTTGCTCTGCGCCTGCGCTGCCTCACGGGCGCGCATCATGTCGGCGATGCGCCGGTCGACCTCGAAGATGGCGTCGGCCCGCCCGTACTGGTCGCGCGCGTTCTGCAGCGCCAGTCGTGCGAGGTGCATCTGTGTCAGCACGGCCAACTGCATGGCCAGGCGCCGCTGGTCGGCCAGCGCGACGCCAGCCTCGGCCATGCGCATCTGGGTCGGCCCTGCCAGCAGGTTGAGCAGGTTGAAAGACAACTGCACGCCGGCTTCGGTCCACTGGCGGTTCAGCTGGTAGCTGTCGGAGTCGTACTGCCCCCCGAGGTTGACGCTGACATTCGGAAACAGCCTCGCCATCGTGCGCCGAACCTCCTCGCGCGCGATGCGGGAGTGGTAGTGCGCCTCGCGCAGGTCCGGGTTGAAGGCGAGCACCGTCTCTTCCATGCGCGCCAGCGGCAACTGGAGCAGCAGGCGCCCGACCTCGTCGCTGCCGGCTTCCGACAACACGAGTTCCTGGCCGAGCGGGGCGTTGATGAGCTGCGAGAGCTCGAACTGGGCCGAGGAGAGCTCATGGCCGATGGCCTCGAGCAGGCGCAGGTTCTCGAGCAACTGGCGCTGGTAGCGCAGGGCATCCAGCGGGCTGCGCACGCGCAGGCCTTCGGCGCTGCGCGCGTCGCGCAGGGCGTCCTCGGCCAGACGTACGGTCCGGCGGACGTCGTCGCCCAGCTTCTGCGCAGCCAGGGCGCGGAAGAAGGCCGTCCGCACATCCTGCAGCAGCAGGTGCATGGCCTTGCGCTTGCGCTCGCCGGCCGCCAGCGCGCGGTCGCCTTGCTGGCGAGTGGCGTGGTAGCCCAGGCTCAGGTCGAGCAGACTCCAGGTGAACTCCAGGCCGCCGAGCGAGCGTGAGCGGTCCTGCGAGACCGAGGGCGAGGTCAGGCCCCCCGAGGTGTCGCGGTTGACGGTGACGCGGTCGTTGTCGCGCCAGCTGTAGCCCGCATCGGCCACCAGGCGCGGCAGCATCTCGAGCGCAGCGCTGTCGAGCTGACGCTGTGCCAGCGCCTCCTCGAGGACGCGCGAGCGCCGGTCGAGGTTGTACTTCAGGGCTCGCGCCATGGCCTCGTCCAGCGTCAGCGGGCCGGTGAAGGGCTCGACCCCCTGCTGCATGCGCTGCGCGTCGGACTGCGTGGCCGGCGCCATTTCCTGGCGCACCAGCGGCTTGGACTGGACCGACGACAGGTTGGGCAGGCCGGCGCAGGAAGCCAGGAGGACACTGAGCCCGACCACGGCAAGGCGCAGTGGCATCAAGGGGTGCCGGCGGGGAATTGCGACGTCATCCAACGAAGCGAACTCCGATGCGCGATCCTGTCATGTCGTCCGTGATTCCTTGGGCCGAAACCCGATCGGCCAAGTGGCGAAAACTCCTCTGATTTTAGGCGCAGTCGCGCGTCATTCCGCGGTGCGATGCAAGGGGGTTTTCCAGGGATGGAATCCCCGCTTGTTCTCGTTTGAATTGCCTGCGCCGTTCCCGCAGAATCCAGCGCAGGCGTTCGGCCATGGTGTCGGGGCCGGTGCGCGGGGCCTGGCCAGTTCCCGGCTTTGTTTCATTTGCCTTCGATGGACGATTCCCGTAAACCCTCTCCTGCCGGCACCGCACCGGCTCCTGCGTCGGATGGCCCAGCGGCCCCGGGCTCGACCCCGCGTCGGCGCACGGGCGGCTTGCCCAGCCTGGCCGAACTGGGCGCCTTCGACCTGCCGCCGCCACCGGCCAGGCCCCGCGCCACGGGGCGGCTGACGGACGAGGATCTGCGCGGGCTGCCGGCCCGCGGCCCGACGACAGGCGGCGCGGCATCGAACATGGTCGACGCCTCGGCGGCGGCCCGCGCCAAGCCGGTGTCCTGGCCGGGCCTGAAGCCGCAGCCGCCCCGGCCGCCGGTGCCGGCAGCGCCGGTGACCGCCGCGGCGCAGACGCGCAGCGAGCCGCCGCCGCCCGAGCCGCCCGAGCCGATCCAGCCGCAGAGCACCAGCCCGGCGCCTGCGGCGTCCCGGGCCGACGCAGGCGATGCAGCCGGCCCGACGCGTGTCGTGCCGGGCGTCACCGTGGGCTGGGCCGACCTGCAATCCGCCGTCGCCGCCGGGTGGATGAAGCCGGAGGCGGCGCACGCCCTGTGGGCCCGGTGGCTGGCGCGCAAGCCGCTGACCCATATGGAAGCGGGGCCGGACGACCCCGCCGGACCTGACGAGCGCGCCGCGCCCGGTGGCAGCCCCGACGACGGTGGTGCGCAAGGCGCCGAACCCGAAGCCGCGGATGGGCCTGCCCGGGGCGGGCCTGAGCCGCCGGCCGCATCGGCGCCCGGGCCGGCGGCCGCGCTGGGCGCCACCCTTGCGGACGACGAAGGCCCTGCGCGCGGACCTGACGATCGCGACGCGCCTCCCGGCACCCGCCGGCCCGCGGCGACGGAAGCGCCTCGGGCCGAGGCCGAGGGTGCGGCGGATAGCGTGCACGTGCAGGCCGAGGTGCTCGAGCCCCTGGCGGAGGCCCGGGCCCGGCGCGCGAGCGAGCGCGCATCCGCGGGCCGACGCATCGAGGTCGTCGACGTGATCGAGGTGCCCAGTCTGGCGCCGGTCAAGCGGCCCGTCGATGCGTCGATGGCGCTGCATTTCTTCACCGCCCTGCTCGCCGCCGCGCTGGCGGCCCTTTGCGTGGGGGCGGGCTCGGTGCTCTTCGGTCCCTGGGGCGCGGCCACCGCTGCGTTGGGGTGGGCGCTGCTGGTGTGGCTGCGCACGGCACGGCTGCACCGGCAGCGCCGTGACGCCGCGGCCCTGTGGGGCGCGCACTTGGTGCTGCCGCTGCTGGCCGCCGCCTTGTGGCAGGCGCAGGTGGTGCTGGGCTGGTGGCCGCCGGAGCGGCCGCTGGACCTCTTCGCCGACCC
>Ga0164293_10004653_pt1 | contig 11723 bp, 11 predicted proteins | sample GEODES118metaG_FD_111487 | JGI IMG/M metagenome (GOLD analysis project Ga0164293, IMG submission 111487) | Eutrophic lake water microbial communities from Lake Mendota, Wisconsin, USA - GEODES118 metaG | ecosystem: Environmental > Aquatic > Freshwater > Lake | place: USA: Lake Mendota...
GTGTGCTATTAAGTGGTTGACTTTTTACCAAAATCTTAGTATAATGTTAAATATGAATAAATTAATGCCATTTAGACACTGGGTTCAATTAAAGTGGTATGAACACAAAGACGAAATTTTTCATTGGGAACACAGAAATACAGATGAATTACCAGAAATATATTTTAAAAAATATAGATGGTATTTAAAAGCTCTTTATAAACACGAGATGAAACAACAAAATGTTTAAAAATATTAATTCTTTTTCTTTTATCTTATACACAGCAGTAATTATAGCAATTTTTTCATGGGTGTTGGTACTAGACAAAAAATCAAATAGCCCACCTAAGATTTTTGAAAATCGAAGATCACTTGAAGAAATTATGCAAAATACAGAATACAAGTACGATACTATTACTAGTAATTTTGATACTGAATTTAAATCTAGTATTCATCCTATAGAGGAAAAACATGGCAATTAAACTTGATGGCGTAAAAAAGAAAACCAAAGTCAAAAATATCAATTTCAGCGATGAAAAATATACAGGCACAGAACCCACGTGGGATTATGATCGTGCTTTAATTTTTTCAGATGATGAATTTGATCATCATCTACGCAAGAGTTTTCGATATTACAATTATTACTACAGTTCTAAAGACCTAAAGAAATATGTAGTAGCTTGGTTACGCCAACACGAAGGTGATTCAGGAGTGCATAAACTTGATAAACCCACTATTGACCTATATGCCCGTTCAGCTGACCATCTTACTCCATTCACAGTCTGCGCACTAATCAAATCACATGAACGCGGTATGCCACTACGTGATCGTCATGTAGAATATATCCTTGACGCTGTAAAGCGTGTGTTATTGCTCAAAGCAGACGAAGAAGTTGAAGAAAAACTACAAATAGATAAACCCGTCATAAAAATGCCTACTATTCAAGATCGCTTGAACGAAGTAGCTAAAAAACATATTCTTTATTTTGAAATTCTTGAAGATATGCTATTTGCTGGCGAAACAGTGGATCCTAAAGCCTACGAATACCTAGTTAAAAATTCTGTGCCGCAGGTTATTATCAGTAAAATTCAAGCAGTATTTGAACCACGCTATAATGAATTAAAAGAAGCACGTAAAGGCGAAGATGAACAGTTAAAAGAAGGCTACAGCTTCATGAAAGCCGTAGACTTTAAACGCTGTGAAGCGTTTTATGACAAGATATTTCAGGACTTGGCCGCTTACAATCAGACTAAGAAAGCTACTAAAAAAGCCGCAGTCCGCAAGCCCCCACAAAAAGAAAAACTAGTTCGTAGTTTGAAATATCTCAAACAAGATTCTGGTATGAAACTAGTATCAATCAATCCTGTAGACATCGTTGGTGCAGAACAACTATGGGTCTACAACGTTAAAAATCGCAAGTTGGGCAAGTATGTAGCTGAAGACCAAGGTGGCGTATTGGGCGTTAAAGGTACAACTATCACAGGCTTTAACGAAAACAAGAGCACACAAAAAACTCTGCGTAAACCTGAAGAACAAGTTAAAGCATTCCTAGCCAGTAACAAAGTAGAACTACGTAAATTTTTAGACAACATCAAAACTACAGAAATTAAACTCAATGGACGTATCAACGCTGATACTATCCTACTTAAAGTAATCTAATCCCCTCAAGGTAGCGTAAAGCCAAACTTATCCTGTTGTCGGCAATAAATACAAGATAACAGGATAATTTAAATGGCTTCATTACCAGCAAATGTAACAGCAACCACAGACCTAACAGCAAGTTTAAGTCTCACAACCAAATCTCTATTTAATGCAAACACGGGCACTGGTGCCGGGCATATTGCATTTGATTCTAATCTACAGGATCAACTTGCAACAGTTAATGCATTAAGAAATAATATAATTGATTATATTAGATTGCGTTTAGGCGATGGAATTATCGATATCGAAGCGGACAAAGAACATTTTGATATGGGTGTCGATCAAGCACTTTTACGCTATCGTCAACGCAGTGCAAATAGTGTAGAAGAAAGTTATGCATTTTTGGACATCTATCCTGAAACCCAAGAATACATACTCCCACAAGAAATTATGAATGTACGTGGAGTTTATCGTCGTGGTATTGGCAGTGTAACAGGTACCACAGCTAGCCAATTTGAGCCTTTTGCATCAGGTTACCTAAATACCTACATGCTGGTGGCGGGTCGTGTTGGCGGCCTAGCCAATTACGAACTTTTTGCTGGTTATCAAGAACAAGCAATGAAAATGTTTGGTGGCTACATACAGTTTTCGTGGAATCGTGTGACTAAAAAAATAATTATAACACGCAAAATTCCATTTATGGGGCAAAACGCTGTACAAAACATCAGTGAAAGTGTGTTGTTACACATCGACAACTATAAACCTAATATGATGTTACTCAACGACCCTCAGGCATTTCCTTGGATTCAAGACTATGCTTATGCACTAGTAATGATGAGTATTGGCCAAGCACGTGAAAAATTTGCTACAATCAATGGCCCACAAGGTGGAACTACTTTAAACGGTACAGCACTCAAAACTGAAGGACAAGCACTACTAGACAAACTAGAAGAAGATATCAGAAATTATGTTGATGGCGGCATGCCAATGACTTGGATAACTGGTTAACAAATTTAAACAACAATTTAAAATTCTCTTGAAACACAATATCCTAACGACCTTAGATGTAACCTCTTTTAAGTCCTTAAAAGATTTATATGAGGCATTATTGTCTTTGAAAAAAGATATATTTGCTGATGATGAACGTATTAGGATTGTCTACAATTCTGCAAACCAAAAAAAATTAATTGATGAATTATTAGTGGCCATTGATATTTCAAATTTTTTTGTTATTTTTGAAACAACTGACGTTACTACAGGAATTGATTTTAGTTTTAGTGATAGTTTTTGTATATACCCATGGATAAATCTACGCATATCTACCGTTGGAGACATTAGTCCTTGCTGTATGATTAACAAAAATATAGCTAATTTATCTAAAACTACCATACAAGATGCATACAGTAGCAACGTTATGAAAGATCTACGTCAGGCATTTTTGGTAGGTGACCGCCCTACTGAATGTTCAGCTTGCTGGCGAGAAGAATCTGTTGGTAAACACAGCATGCGACAAAGAGGCAAGCACAAGTTTAAAGAAATATATTATAGATTAGATTATCAAAAAGAAAACATCGATAATCTACAACTTTTTGATTTAAATTTAGGTAATGCCTGTAATTTAAGCTGTAAAATTTGTAATAGAAGCTCGAGTTCATCTATTGCTGAACAAGACTATGCTAACGGTGTTATTTCTCCTGTAGAATTCCAAACACTCAAACAATCAGTAAAATGGGCAGAATCTGAGGAATTTTGGAATCAAATTGAAAACACAATACAAAATATAAAATATTTAGATTTATATGGTGGTGAGCCATTGATGTCAAAATTACATTTTAAATTTCTTAAACGAATAATAGAGTTAGACATAGCTAAAAATATCAAGATAGATTATAATTCAAATGGAACAATATATTCAGAACATTTTTTTGATCTTTGGCAACATTTTAAAGAAATTAAAATTAGTTTTAGTATAGATGATATAGGTGACAGATTTGAACAACAAAGATGTGGCGCCAGTTGGGCTCAACTCATTGAGAATATTAAAAAATTTAATTCAAAACGTTCGACAAAATTTATCACAGAAGTATACCCTACAATTAATACGCAAAATGTTTTTTACTTGCCAGAATTGTTAAATTGGATTGATACACAGGATTTTGATCATGTGTCATTCAATATACTACGCAATCCAATAAAATACAATATATTATCATTGAGTTTTCAGGACAAAACAAACATTATCAAAAAATTTAAACAATATCCGCATTATGATATATGTAATTCTGTAATTAAGATATTTGAAGTTGATTCTTCAAAAATTTCATAGTCAAAAGGACTAGACAACTAGCTTAAACTCTCGTAAAATAGTACTATCAATTAAGGGGATTTCAATGAGTCAAATCATCGGCATCGTAGGCTTTATCGGAAGTGGTAAAGACACTGTAGCAGATTATCTAGTTAACTTCCATGGATTCCGTCGCGAGAGCTTTGCTAACAGCCTTAAAGATGCTGTTTCAACTGTATTTGGCTGGGATCGTGAACTATTAGAAGGCCGTACTAAACAATCAAGAGAGTGGCGCGAAACTCGTGATGAGTGGTGGACAAACCGCTTAAAGAAAGACATTACTCCTAGATATGTTCTACAGTATTGGGGAACAGAAGTAGTCCGCAAAGGATTCCATGATGACATGTGGGTAGCCAGTTTAGAAAATCGCCTACGCTCTAGCACAGATGATATTGTTATTACAGACTGTCGATTCCCCAATGAGATCAAAGCTATCCGTGCCGCAGGCGGTAAGGTAGTACGTATCAAACGTGGTGCTGAACCTAAGTGGTTTGATAAGGCAGTAAGCATGAACAAAGGTCCTAGTCGTAATATGAACTGGGCACTAAGCAAACAAAAAATAGAAAAACTTAAAGTACATGCTAGCGAAACTGCTTGGGTTGGACAGAAGTTTGATATAGTGTTGAACAATGATGGTACCTTAGACGAACTATACAATCAAATTGAGTTGAATATCACTAAAAGTCAGGTACAAGATCGCCTTGACGCCATCCTAAACCCTCTTGGGCAACTTCATATTGACAGTTAGCACAGACTGTTTTTAGATTCAAAACACTATTGTTGTTTAGATCACCATCAACGTGATAGACAAATAATTGTTGTTTTAGTTTAGCCTTAAAGCCACACTTTTCACAGTGTGGTTTCTTTTTGTAACCTTCCAACATCCACTTAGGTGTTTGTAACGGTAGTTTACGTTTTTTCCTACAACAACTATCGCAACGACTACGATAATAGGTTTTACCATGCAATTTATAGTTAACTGCAACAGGTTTTTTGTTACAAACTGTACATAAAGGACGGTATAGCATATAGTATTTATAAGCGAACCTTTAAAAGGGCATCTAACTAAGCAAGATTTCGCCATAACCGATAAATAATTGAAAGCATTAATATATAAGGAATACTAAAAATGGCACTTATTTCACCTGGAGTACAAGTAACGGTAATTGACGAAAGTCAATATCAACCAACTGCACAAGGCACTATTGCTTATGTGTTACTTGCTACCGCACAAGATAAAACTAATCCCAACGGGGATATAGCAACTTATACAACCCAAGCAAACGTAGAAAAATTGTTTGCTATTTCTAGTCAAAGAGAACTAGTACAACGTTTTGGTACACCAACATTTCAAGTTGATGCCAGCGATAATCCTATTAACGGTGATGAACGTAACGAATACGGTTTACTTGCTGCTTACAGTGCATTAGGTGTAGCTAATCGTGTGTATGTTCAACGTGCTAATGTAGACCTAGCTCAACTCGAAGGCACAAGTATTCGCCCAACAGGTGATGCTACAGACGGAACATATTGGTTAGATATCAGTACAGATGGTACCAATTGGGGTATTTATGAGTGGGGTGAAGACGGCCTAGTACTGCAATCTCCAGACGTTATTACAAATACTGCATATCTAAGTTCAGGTGTTCCTATTAGTTCATACGGTGCTATTGGCAGCTATGCTGTAGTAGCAACCAGCGTTAATAATCCAGTTTATTACAAAGGTTATGAAAATGCCTGGGTATTAGTAGGTAGCCAAGATTGGGAAGATGTTGTTTATACTATCAGAGGTAGTATTGCTAATCCAGCTAACTTATCTATCAGTGATAAATTAGTTCTTAATGGTACAAACATTACACTAACAAGCACAACAATTAGCTCAGCAGTATCAGATATTAACACAGCTATGTCAGGTAAAGGTGTAAGTGCTCGCGTAAACGGTACTGGTCAAATTGAAATTTTTGTTAACAGATTAGCTGCAAGCTCAGGCAACTTATCATTGGCCAACGGTAAATTAACTATTGGCAAAGGTACTACAATTGGTAACGTAGACTGCGCAGTTAAATTGGGTTTATTTGATTCTGCAATCGACGGCACAGCAAATACTAAAACACTATTTGGACCAACTATTACCTATGCTAGCTATAGAGATGCTCCGGCTTGGAGAGTGACAGATGCTACTCCTCGCCCATGGGGTTCTATATGGTTTAAAACATCAGCAACTGGCAACGGTGCAAACTATGGTATTAAAGAATATGATGCAGTATTAGACTCTTGGGTTAAACAAGCCGCACCATTGTATCAGACAGACAGTGCTGCTGTTTATGGTTTAGATCCTGTTGGTGGTGGCATTTCATTAGCTGCAGGTTCGATCTATGTAAAATATGATACACAAGACAATGATACAGGTACATTTAGATTATATAGAAAAGCAGTAAGTGGTCTAACCAAAGCAACTGGTACAGTAGCTGGTGGCAACGCAACTTATACTGTTAATAACACATTTAGAATGGAATCTAGCATTCCTGGTACAGAGACACCAAATATCACAACAATTACATTATCAGGCACAACTGCGGCAGATTTAGTAGCAGATATTTTAGCTGCAGATATACCAAACGTTGTGGCTGCAATTGAAGCAAGTGGTGCTATTAGTATCAGTCATCTAGCAGGCGGTACAATTAAATTTACTTACCTAACAGGTACTCCATTGACTCTTACTGGTATTATAGCTGACAACAATGTACAAACAATTAGTGGAGGCAGTACTTACTTGTTAAGTCCATTTAGAGCATTAACTTATACATACAGCGATACTGCTCCGTACAGCAATCCATCTGATGGAGCATTATGGTATTACAATAACCCATTAGATGTGGATGTTCTTGTACATGATGGCAGTGGTTGGAGAGGTTACCAAAACGTTGCTAACGATGCACGTGGGTTTGATCTAACAGCTACTGATCCAGCTGGTCCAATATTATCAGCTACAGAACCACTAGAACAAAGTGATGGCGCTCAATTGGCTGCTGGTGATATATGGATTGACACAGGTGATTTAGAAAATTATCCAGTAATTCGTCGTTATGATGGCACAACATGGGAATTAATTGACAATACAGACCAAGTTAGCGTTGACGGTATTGTGTTTGCTGATGCACGCTGGGACAATGATGGTACATCAGATCCAATCGTCGATGATTTAGTTGATATCGCTGATCTATTATCTAGCGATTATATTGACGATGATTGTCCTGACTACAGATTATATGCACGTGGTACATTGTTATTCAATACACGTCGCAGTGGTTACAATGTTAAACGTTTTGAAAGCGAGTGGCATATTAATGCGGCAACAACTCCAACAGAAATTGGTTCTTGGGTAAGCACAAGTGGTCAAGACCCTGACGGTGTCCCGTATTTTGGACACAAAGCACAACGTAATGTAATTGTTGAAGCAATGAAATCAGCTATCGAGTCTAGCACAGCACTACGCGAAGAACAAGTACAATTCAACTTAATCGCGTGCCCAGGCTATCCTGAAGTAATTCAAAATATGATTACTCTAAATAATGACCGTAAGAATACAGCGTTCATTATTGGTGATAGTCCATTGACTTTAGACTCAAGCACAGCATCAATTCAAGAATGGGCAAGTAACAGTAATCTAGCTGCTGACAATGGCGAAACAGGTCTAGTAAGCCGCAGTGAGTATCTAGCTGTTTACTATCCAAGCGGTTATGCTACAAACCTAGACGGTGAAAGCGTGGTTGTTCCAGCTTCACATGCTATGTTACGTACATACATCCGTTCAGACAATGTCAGTTATCCATGGTTTGCACCAGCTGGTGTACGTCGTGGTTTAATTGATAATGTTAGCTCAATTGGTTATGTTGATATATCAGATAACAACTTATTCCGTAGTATTGGTGTAACAGTTGGTCTACGTGATACATTATATGATAATGATGTCAACCCACTAACAGTTCTTCCAGGTGTTGGACTAGTAGCATACGGTCAAAAAACACGTGCAGCTACAAATTCAGCAATGGATCGTGTTAACGTAGCTAGATTGGTTGTTTATCTACGCACAGTACTTGACAGTGTAGCTCGTCCGTTCATATTTGAACCAAATGACACACTAACACGTAATCAAGTTAAACAAGCATTTGAATCAGTATTAAATGATGTAGTTGCTAAACGTGGTATCTACGACTACTTGGTAGTTTGCGATGAAACAAACAACACACCGGACAGAATTGACCGAAATGAATTGTATGTTGATATTGCTATTGAACCAGTTAAAGCAATTGAATTTATCTATATTCCAGTGCGTTTGAAAAATACTGGTGCAATCGCAGCAGGATTATAATATACGCAGTTAATGGGAGTGGCAACACTCCATTAACTCAAACAAATAATAGGTAAATACTATAAAGTATTAAAAGGAAAACAAAATGGCAACATCGTCATTAAGCAAATTTACAGTACCCTTGAGTACAAATCAAAGTGCTTCTGCACAAGGTTTGTTAATGCCAAAATTAAAGTTTCGCTTTCGTGTGAACTTTGAAAATTTTGGTGTTAGTCAACCAAGTACTGAACTAACAAAACAAGTTATGGATTTCAAACGTCCTACATTGACATTTGATCCTGTTGAAATTCCTATCTATAATAGCCGTATTTACTACGCTGGTAAACCAACGTGGGAAACAGTTACATGTCAACTACGTGACGATGCTACAGGTGAAGTATCGAAACGTATTGGTGAACAACTGCAAAAACAATTTGACTTTATGGAACAGGCCAGTGCTTCGAGCGGTATTGATTATAAATTTGTCACACGTTTTGAAGTATTAGATGGCGGTAACGGTTCTAGCACTCCTACAGTTCTTGAAACATGGGAAATGTATGGTTGTTTCTTAACTAGTGTTGATTACCAAAATGCTGAATATAGTTCAAATGATCCAATGACTATTTCATTAACTATTCGTTATGACAATGCTATTCAAACTCCAGCTGAAACTGGCGTTGGTTCTACAGTAGCTAGAACATTAGGCAGTGTACTAACAGGCTAATAGGCAGTATTATTTAAAAAGCCCGGTTAAAATCCGGGTTTTTTTATCTCGATAAATAATATAAACGGACAACTATTATGGCAGGATTTTTTAATCAGTTTTTAGGACAATTAGGTCGCGGTGACGAGATAAAAGATTATCGACATGCGGCTAAAACTTTTGTTGATGGTTTATATAGACTAAGTCCTAAAACAGAAGGACTGTTTCATGTTTTTATTAATTTAAATCCTGAGGCATCAGCTGAAGTAGATCAGAATAGTCAAATTGAAATTGGCCTTCTTGCTAAATCAGCACAGCTACCAAAGTTTAATGTTCAGACAAAAACATACAATGCCTACAATAGAAAAAACATTGTACAAGAACGTATCAATTATGATCCTATTTCTATTACCTTTCATGATGATATGTCTAATATTGTTAGAGATTTTTGGTACAAATATTATTCATATTACTACAGAGATTCTGACCACAGCGAAGCACTTTATGGTATGGAGCACAAGTACAAACAACGTGCTACACAGGAATGGGGATTTACTCCTAAAAGTTCTGGATTAAATTTTATCAATGCTATAAGAATATATAGTTTACATCAAAAAAGTTTTAGTTCATATGTATTATTAAATCCAACAATTACAAATTTTCAACATGGTGACCAGGTACAAGGCAGTTATGAAGGTCTACAACATTCAATGACCATTGCTTACGAAGCAGTGCAATACGAGTATGGTGCTGTCAGTGGTGGTACAGTTCAAGGATTTAATATCATACACTACGACAACAGTCCAAGTCCATTAAGCTCATTGGGCGGCGGTACTACAAGTATATTAGGTCCTGGCGGATTAGTAGAAGGAACCAGCGATGTTATTAATAATCTAGCCAATGGTAATTTTGGTGCCGCGGCATTGGGCGCATTTAGAACATCTAATAACTTTAAAAATGCTGATTTAAAATCTATTGCTAAATCAGAACTTGAACAAACAGCAAAAAATATATTAAGAGGGCAAAACACGCAAAGCACAGTGTTTGTGCCAACACAATCTTCTATAGCAGAAGGACTAAGCAAGGCAGTTACATCAGTACCAGGACTAGTTGGAGTTAAATCAAAATCAACTGGGTCGGTGGTTAATATGAATAACTCAGCATCACTAGTGCCTGCACCTAACCCTGGTAGATCAAATTAAAAGGTAGCATATGGCATCAGGAAATTTACCATCATCTAACAACAAAGTTAACCAAACTACAAAATTCTTTAATAATTTTTTTAAAGATATTGAATCTGTTCCTCAGAATGTCAACGATGCGATACTAGGATATTTTGAAACAGTTACCGGTAATAAAGACAGTGCAAAAACATTAGCTAGTGTAGTATTATATACTGCCATACAACAAGGACTAGATCCTATGTTGTTTATTGACGAATTACGTAAACTTAAAGTTGGTAATAAAGTAGAACAACGTACTCCAATAGAAAATAGTTCTGTAAACGATAGCATGCCTACGTATGAACAACTTCAACCTATAGTACAGTACGGTGATTTTCAAGATGGACAATTATTTTATACAACGGTTACAGGTACTTTTTTGAGACTTAGAAATGGAGTTTTAGAAGCTGCACCTAATTATCGTGTTGAAAGAATAAATGTGGGTGTAAATCAATTTCAAAATAATTATTTTTATGTGACCTACGTTACAGAAGACAATGAGCTCAATGCTTATTTGACTATGTTTTTAAATTTAAATCGAATCAATACTAGTTTGTTAGGTATTGGCAACACACCACAAACTAACAAATATATTCAACGTGCAATATTACCATGAGTAAGTTCGCCTCTGGCAAGTACACAATCAAAAATCAAGAAAAATATATAGGTAAACGTACTCCAACCTATCGCAGTAGTTGGGAATTTACTTTCTGTAGTTTTTGTGACAATAATCCAGCAGTAATAAACTGGGCCAGTGAAGCCATACAAATTCCCTACTATAATCCAGTTAGTGGCAAGAATACAATATATGTTCCTGATTTTGTAGTGGTTTACATGGATAAAAACCAACGCAAGCACACAGAACTAGTGGAAATCAAACCCAGCAAAGAAACCACCATGGAATCAGCACGTAGCTATCGAGATAAACTCAGTGTAGCCATTAATTTAGCCAAGTGGGCAGCCGCAGATTCATGGGCTCGAGCTAATAATATGCGCTTTAGAGTTGTTACCGAGTTTGATATCTTCAAAAATCAGAAGCGGTAAATAACTTTACTATGACTCAAAAACTTGAAGAACTATTTAATTTGCCACCTACAGAAGAAACCACTGTAACAGGTGACACTCCCTCTATAGAACAGCAACGTGCTATTATTAAAGAAGTAGATGAAGCCATTGACAAGATTGATGCGGCACTACCATTTGTCAATGATTTAGACATCAGCGATAAAGAGCTAGATGATCTCAGCGACCTTGCTAAAGAAAAATTCCAGGACCTAATCGACCTAGGCATGAACGTCGAAGCACGCTTCAGCGGACACATCCTAGCCACAGCAGGCACCTTACTAGGACATGCTATTACAGCCAAGCAAGCCAAGCTGGATAAGAAGCTACGTATAGTTGATTTACAGCTGAAAAAGGCTCGTTTAGACCAACAAAATAGTAAAAACGATGGTGAAAAACTAGTAGATGCCGCTGATGGCA
>Ga0164293_10004654_pt1 | contig 11722 bp, 9 predicted proteins | sample GEODES118metaG_FD_111487 | JGI IMG/M metagenome (GOLD analysis project Ga0164293, IMG submission 111487) | Eutrophic lake water microbial communities from Lake Mendota, Wisconsin, USA - GEODES118 metaG | ecosystem: Environmental > Aquatic > Freshwater > Lake | place: USA: Lake Mendota, Wisconsin...
GAGCTGCGTGGCGCGGGTAATCTCCTTGGCCCCGAGCAGTCGGGCTTCGTGCACTCCGTGGGCTTCGACCTGTACCTGCGTCTTCTCGACGAGACCGTCCGGCAGCTGTCCGACGGCGACGGCCAGAAGTCGTGGATTCCGGCCGACGTCAATCTCGACTTCCCGAGCTTCCTTCCCGACGACTACATCGCCTCGCAGGAGGCCAAGCTGGACGTGTACCGCCGGCTTACGGCGCTGCGTGATCCGAAGGCCATCGAAGCGCTCCGGCAGGAGGTGCGGGACCGCTTCGGAGCACTCCCGGCGCCCGCCGAGGCGCTGTTCGGCAGTGCCATGCTGCGTGTGATCGGCGCCGCCCTGGGGGTAGAGGGGGTGCTTGTGCGCGCCTCTGAGGCTCGTATTACTTTCAGGGCTGACGCAGTTCCGCGCCTCAAGGGGCTGTCGGCGGCCTTCCACGGCGTACAGTTCCAGGTGGATGTCCGTCGCGCACAGCCGCTGGCCCTCAAGCTCACCCGATTGGGTGGGGCGGAAATGCTCGAGGGGCTCATCCGAGCGCTCAAGGCCCTCGTGTAAACCCACCCACGTCACGTTTCCAGAGTCAGACCTTCATGAAATCCTACCGTTTGTCCGTGCTCGCTGCCGTCGCGTTCGCCGTGGCCTGTGGCGCGGCGTCCAATCCCGACGTGGCGGCGACTGCCGGCAACCAGCAGCTTTCCTCGGCCAAGCTCGCGGAGATCCTGGGGCAGTCCCAGGCGCCGCTCGAGAAGGACGTGGCCCGTTCGATCGCTGAGCTGTGGGTGAACTACCAGCTCGTGGCCCTGTCGGCGGCCAAGGGTGATTCACTCACCGATCCCAAGGTCATGCAGGACGCGCTGTGGTCGAACCTCGACAACATCCGCGTGAAGAAGTTCTACGACAACGTGTCGAAGGGCTGGAATGATCAGGCCCCGGGCAGCGACGAGGAGCGCTACAACAACGGTGAGGCCTACGCGGCCCGTCACATCCTCATCAAGACCGAGCAGGGTGCCACCCCCGAGCAGATCGCGGCGGCCAAGGCCAAGGCGACTGACATCCTCAAGCAGGCCACGCCGGCCAACTTCGCGTCGCTCGCCGCCCGCTCTGATGAGCCGGGCGCGAAGGAGCGCGGTGGTGACCTCGGCCTGTTCGGCAAGGGCATGATGGTGCCCGAGTTCGAGAAGTGCGTCGTGGCCATGAAGCCCGGCGAGATCTCGAAGGAGCCCTGCCAGACGTCGTTCGGCTTCCACGTGATCTACCGCTCGCCGTTCGCCGACGTGAAGGACAAGTTCGCGCCGATCGCGAAGCAGCGGAACGTGGCGATCGCCGAGAGCACCTATCTCGCGAAGCTCGAGAGCGGCAACGAGGTGAAGATCGAGGCGAACGCCACGGTGAAGGCCAAGGCGATCGCGAAGAACACGCTTGGCTACCGCAAGGACAACGACGCGATGGCCACGTACAAGGGGGGCAAGCTCACCGCCGCCCGGTTCGCCGAGTGGCTGGCGGCGTATCCGCCGTCGTCGCAGATCCGTCCGCAGCTGGTGCAGGCGCCGGACACGCTCGTCGAGAAGTTCGTGAAGCAGATCGTGCGCAACGAACTCGTGCTCCGTCAGGCGGACAGCGCCAAGGCCACGGTGGACACGGCCGAGATGTCGAACCTGTTCCTGAACTTCAAGAACGCGGTGTCGCAGACGTGGACGTCGCTCGGCGTTGAGCCGGCCAAGTTGGCCGACAGTGCGAAGGCGGTGGGTGGTGACAAGGAGAAGGTCGCCGGCGCCAAGGTCGAGGCCTTCTTCGGCAAGCTCGTGAAGAACGAAGTGCCGTTCGTTGACGTGCCGTACCCGGTGGCTCGCGCGGTGCAGCAGAAGTACAGCTTCAACATCAATGAAGCCGGCCTCGACAAGGTGATCGAGCTGGCGAAGGGTGTGCGCGCGAAGAGCGATTCGAGCAAGGTGCCGGGCGGCGCTCCGGCCCCGGGCGCGCAGCAGCCGGCCGCGCCGGCTCCGGCGCCCGACACCACGAAGAAGTAATCGTCAGCTCGGCGTACCTCCGCGCCCCGGCCGGTCTCCGGTCGGGGCGCGTTCGCTGAGTCCCCGTCAGGATTCCGTTGCAACCCAGGTCCCGTCACCGGGTACTTATCGGCATGATGCCTCGACTGCTCTCCCGTTCCGTGCTCACCGGTGTCACGCTCAGCGTGGCGGCGGCTCTTTCGCCGGCCGCCCTCGCGGCGCAGGCCACGCCCCCCAAGGGCGACGCGCCGGCCGCGAAGCAGGATTCCGTGCGCGGGCTCCCCATCGACGGCATCGCCGCGGTGGTGGGTGATCAGGTCATCCTGGTCTCCGAGCTCATGACCGCCGTCAATCAGGCCCGTGCGTCGGGCGCCAAGGTGGAGTCCGCGTCCGATCTGGCCAAGCTCGAAGCGGATATCCTCGAGCGGCTCATCGACGCCGAACTGCTCGTGCAGAAGGCGAAGACCGAGAAGGTGGAAGTGCAGGACGGCGACATCGCGAGCGCCGTGGACGATCAGGAGAAAGGCGTGCGTAAGCGCTTCAAGAGCGATGCGGAGTTCAAGCAGGCGCTCAAGGAAGCCGGTATGGGCACGGTGGAAGAGTGGCGCAAGATCACCGGCGACCAGCTCAAGCGCGACAAGCTGCAGCAGCAGGTGATGCAGAAGCTGCAGCGCGACGGCAAGGTCACGTCGGTGAACGTCGGCGAGGACGAGATTCGGGAAGCGTTCGACGTCTTCAAGGCCCGGGTGGGCCCGAAGGAAGCGCGCGTGGGGCTGCGGCAGATCGTGGTGGCCACCAAGCCCAGCGAAGACGCCAAGAAGCGCTCCCGCGCCAAGATCGACTCCATCTGGCTCGACCTGCAGAAGCGGCCGGAAGACTTCGAGCTGATGGCCAAGAAGTATTCGATGGACGGGACGGCCGAGTTGGGTGGCGATCTCGGCTGGAATCGCCGCGGCCGCATGGTGCCCGAGTTCGATCGCATGATGTTCTCGCTCAATCCGGGGATCGTGAGCCCGATCGTCGAAACGGCGTTCGGCTTTCACATCATCCGCGTGGACCGGGTGCAGCCGGCCGAAGTGAAGGCGCGGCACATCCTCATCCGCCCGCAGGTGGATACGGCCGACGAGCGTCGGGCGCGGATGCTGGCCGACAGCGTCGCGACCGCGTGGCGGGCCGGCGGCAGCTTCGATTCGCTCAGCGTGATGTACCACGACGCGGCGAGCGGTGAGGACAAGTCGATTCCCGAGTATCCGCGCAGCGAGCTCCCCGAGCCGTACCGCAATGCCCTCGAAGGGGCCAAGCTCAACCAGGTGCTCGAGCCGTTTCCGCTCCCCGATCCATCGGCGGGCGTAGCCAAGTTCATCGTGGCGCAGGTCACCTTCCTCGACGAGGCCGGCGAATGGACGCTGGCGGAGGCGCGTGATCGCATTCGTGAACAGCTGTCGGAGGAGCGCAAGATGCGGCGCCTCATCGACAACCTGAAGAAGCAGACGTACGTGAGCGTGCGGTACGATCCGGCCAAGCAGGGAGGCGACAACCGGTGATCACCATGGGACTGACGCTCGGCGATCCGCGGGGCATTGGTCCGGAGATCATCGCCAAGGCGCTCGGTGATCCGCGAATCGCGGCGCTGAGCGCCTTCGTGTCGTGGCGGGTCATCGGGCCGCGTCGGGCCGGCGTGCCGGTGGACGACGACCTCGGCGCGTGGCGACCCACGGGCGACGCCGCGGCCGATGAGGCTCAGGGGGGCCGCTTCGCCGGGATGGCCGTGGAGCGCGCGGCACGGCTCGCGCTGGCCGGCGTGCTCGACGGTCTGGTGACCGCCCCCCTCGACAAGCACGCATTGCAGGCGGGGGGCTACGACTTTCCCGGACACACCGAGATGCTCGGGCATCTGGCGGGGGTCCCCACGGCCATGATGCTCGCCAGTGACCGCTTGCGGGTGGTGCTCGCCACCACGCACATCGCGCTGCGCGACGTGCCGGCAGCGCTCACGCACGACGTGCTGGTGCAAACCCATGCCACGACCGTGGCCGGGTTGCGGAACGATCTGGGCATCGCGGCGCCGCGCATTGCGCTCTGCGCCATGAATCCCCATGCCGGCGACGGTGGCCGCTTCGGCACCGAGGACGACGACCTGCTGGCCCCGGTGGCGCGTGACTGCGGCATGTACGGGCCGTTTCCGGCGGACACGGTGTTCGTGCGTGCGATGCGGGGCGAGTTCGATGCGGTGATCGCGCCGTATCACGATGTCGGGATGACGGCTATCAAGGTGGCGAGCTTCGGGAGCGCCGTGAACATCACGCTGGGGCTGCCGTTCGTGCGCACCTCACCCGATCACGGCACGGCGCTGGATATCGCGGGGCAGGGGATCGCGAGCGCGGAGAGTCTCATTCGGGCCATGCAGGTGGCCGTGGACATGGTGCAGCGACGGGCCGGGAGCCAAAGTCACGGTTCGGGCGTTGATTAGCGTCCCCCGTTGTTTCTCCCGACCGGTCTCCGCTAGGTTGCAAGGCTATGGATATTCGTAACGTCGCCATCATCGCCCACGTCGACCACGGGAAGACAACCCTCGTCGACAAGATGCTCCGCCAGGCTGGAGCCTTCCGCGAAAATCAGGTTGTCGAAGAACGCGTGATGGACTCGAACCCGCTCGAAAAGGAGCGCGGGATCACCATCCTCGCGAAGAACACCTCGATCCGCTGGAAGGACACGAAGATCAACATCGTGGACACGCCCGGCCACGCCGACTTCGGCGGTGAGGTGGAGCGTATTCTCCGCATGGTGGACGGCGTGCTGCTGGTGGTGGACGCGTTCGACGGCCCGATGCCGCAGACCCGCTTCGTGCTCCGCAAGGCGCTCGAGCTCGGTCGGACGCCCATCATCGTGATCAACAAGATCGACCGCCCGGGCGCCGACCCGTTGCGCGTGCACGATGAGGTGCTGTCGCTGTTCATCGAGCTCGAGGCGAGCGAAGAACAGCTCGAGTCACCGGTCGTGTACTGCTCGGCCAAGAACGGCATCTCCACGATGGATCTCGACATTGAAGCAGTGGACTTCGAGCCGCTCTTCGAGACGATCGTGAAGACCGTGCCGCCGCCGCCGACCGATGCGAACGGTCCGTTCCAGATGCTCGTGTCGACCATCGACTACTCCGCATATCTCGGACGTCTGGCGATCGGCCGTATTGAACGCGGCACCGTGAAGATGGGTGACAGCATCACGCTGGTGACCCCCGACAACAGCGCTGCCCCCGTGCGTGGCCGCGTGTCGAAGCTGTATGGCTACGAAGGGCTCGAGCGCGTCGAAATCGCCGAAGCATCCGCCGGCGAAATCGTGCAGCTCGCGGGTTTCGAGAACGTGGACATCGGCACGACGCTCACGGACCCGAACAACCCGGAAGCACTCGCCGGCATCAGCGTCGAAGAGCCCACGATCAGCGTGGACTTCGTGGTCAACAACTCGCCCTTCGCCGGCAAGGACGGGAAGTTCGTCACGTCGCGTCAGATCCGGGAGCGCCTGTACAAGGAGCTCGAGCGCAACGTGGCGCTGCGCGTGGAAGACAGCGACACCACCGACGCGTGGAGCGTGAGCGGCCGCGGTGAACTGCACCTCTCCATCCTCATGGAGACGATGCGCCGCGAAGGGTTCGAGTTCCAGGTGTCGCGTCCGCGTGTGATCACGCGGATCGACGAGAACGGGCAGAAGCTCGAGCCGTTCGAAGAACTCGCGATCGACGTGCCCGAAGAATACATGGGTGTGGTCATCGAAAAGCTCGGCCCCCGCAAGGCCGAGATGATCGAGATGAAGAACCCGGGGCAGGGTCTCGTGCGTCTGCTGTACCGCGTGCCGGCGCGTGGTCTGTTCGGTTATCGCTCGGAGTTCCTCACGGACACGCGCGGCACCGGCATCATGCACCACCGGTTCCTCGAATACGGGGCGTGGGCGGGGCCGCTGTCTGGGCGTTCGCGCGGCGTGCTCGTGTCGATGGAAAACGGCACCATCGTGGCCTTCGCGCTCTTCTCGCTGCAGGAACGTTCCACACTGTTCGTGACGCCGGGCGATGCCGTGTATGAAGGCATGCTCATCGGTGAGAATTCGCGTCCGGGCGACATGGATGTGAATCCCTGCAAGGAAAAGAAGCTCACGAACATGCGCTCGAAGGGCGCGGACGAAGCCATTACGCTCGAGCCGCCCCGTCAGATCACGCTCGAAATCGCCCTCGAGTACATCGAAGACGACGAGCTCATCGAGGTGACGCCGCAGAGCATCCGTCTGCGCAAGCGCATGCTCGCGGCGAGCGATCGCAAGCGCGTCACGCGCGAAGTGAAGCGCGAGAAAGCGTCGGCGTAAATTTGGGTATATCGGCGTAGGGTCGGCTTGCGTCCCGGGCGCCTCCTGCCGATACTCCCGCACATCAGATACACGCAGTCCATCCGTTCACACTCGCAGGAGAATCGTCCCATGTTGGAGCTGTTCGGGTCGTCGTCGCTGGACGCGCTCGAAGAGAAGGTGCAGTCCTCGGTGTTCATGCTTGCCGCCGACGACGAAGATTTCGATGACGAGGGCTTCGACGAGGACGATCTCGACGAGGACGAAGACGATGTCGACTTCGACGACGATGATGATGATCTCGACGACGATGATGACGACGACGACGACTTCGACGACGATGATGAAGACGACGACGATGAAGACGACGAGGACGAGGACGACGAGGATTACGATTACGACGACGACCTCGGCTACGGCGACGAAGACGATCCCGACGCGTGAGCGTCGGCTCGGATCGCTGACCTGAGCGCCGCTCTGATGTGACAGGAAGGACGCGGGCGACCCACGAGGTCGCCCGTTTCGTTTCGGGGGGCCAAACCCCGACCTCCGATACGCGAAAACGGACAGGTCCCTTTACGCGGGGGATAGGAGGAGCTACATTATGCGGCTCTGGTGGATCGGCGGCGCGTTTTGCACTGCCTGGCACCGGGCCTGTAGCTCAGGTGGTTAGAGCGCACGCCTGATAAGCGTGAGGTCAGAGGTTCAACTCCTCTCAGGCCCACTGTAGCAACAACGCCCCCGTCGCGAGTGATCGCCACGGGGGCGTTGTCGTTCTGTGCGCCGGGTGACAGCATGGCCGTATGTCTCCTCTCCGCGCCCTCCGCGAAGGCCGTGTGATCGTCTGACCGGTCTCGCCCTAGGTTCGGCGGCAGACACCCGTCGGCCTGATCCGATACGTTTCAGGGATGACCAATTCCTCCGGCGGCACGCCGTACGAAACATGGCAGCAGGGGCCGGCGCGGGTCGGCGATCTCACCGTCACCGTTGCCACCAAACCCGGCGTGTTCGCGCACGGAGCCATCGACACGCCATCGGTAATGCTGGCCGAAGCGGTAGGTGAGCGCGCGGCGTCGGACGGCTCTTCGTCGCTGCACCTCGGCAGTGGCAACGGACTGGTGCCTGCCGTTGCCAAGGCCATGGGGTATCGCGCCGTGGCGTTCGACCGGTACTTCACCAACGCCGAAGCGACGCGACGCACGCTCGACGCACAGGCCGGCGAGGCGCACGCGGTGCATCACGCGGCGCTGGTGAATCCGCTGGTTGCTGCCGACAGTTGTACCCTGGTCACGATTCGTATTCCCACCGACAAGCTCGGCATGCAGATCGCCGTGGCCGAGGCCTTCCGCGCGCTGGCCGAGGGAGGCACCTGTCTGCTGGCGGGCGCCAATGACGAGGGGGCCAAGCCGGCGGCACGCCTGCTCGAGACGGTGTTCGGCAACGCGCAGGTTGCCGCGCAGCACAGCGGCTGTCGCCTGCTGGCGGCGACCAAGCGTAGCGGTACGCCCGGCGATGCCGACCTGTTCGCCAACCCGTGGCTCGACGCCGAGCACTTTTACGAACTCACGGTGACGTTGGCCGAGACCGAGTTCGTGGCCAGTACCCGTCCCGGTGTGTTCTCGTGGGAACACGTGGACGAAGCCACGGCCATTCTGGCCGACCTGATGCGCATCGATAATGGCGAGTCGGTCATCGATCTCGGTTGCGGCGCGGGCATTCTCGGTGTGGCGGCCTCACGGTGGACGCCGATGGGCCGTGTACTCATGCTCGATGCCGATGCTGATGCGGTACGCTGCGCCGCGCGCACCGCGGCACACGCCGGCAGCGGCAACGTGGAGGTGCGCGCGAGTGATGTGGCCTCGGCCGCCGGCGATGAACGCGTGGACGTGGTGGTGAGCAATCCACCCTTTCACCTCGGCAAGGGGACGGAGCTGGCCATCCCGCGGGCATTCATCGAGCAGGCCTATGCCCATCTTGCCCCGGGCGGTCGGTTGTACCTCGTGGCCAATCGCACGTTGCCGTACGAACGACTGATCGCCGAGTGTTTCGGTGAGGTGCGTACCGCACATGATGGCCGGCGCTTCAAGGTCATCGGCGGCGTGCGGCGTGGCTGAGCCGGGGCCGGCGTCTCGCGGCGGAAGCGTGTCTTCACAGACGTCGCGGTGGGTGCCGAGCTGGGTCCCCCGATGGCTCACGTTGTCAAATCTGTTCACGGCGGCCGTGCTCCTCTGGGCGGCGCCGCGCTGCTGGCCCCATGTGGAGGCATTGATCGGTGCCCGCCTCAAGGAGGCGCGCGTACCGGTCTACACCGTGACCACCCGCGACGGTCGCACGATTACGCCGGACAGCCTGCGTGGTCGGGTGGTGTTCGTGAACGTGTGGGCCACGTGGTGTCCGCCGTGCCGCGCTGAAATGCCGGCGTTGCAGCAGCTGGCTGATACATACGCGGCAGAAGGCCTCGTGATGCTCGGGCTCTCGGTCGACCGCGGCCCTGCGAACACCGTCGACGCGTTTCTCGCCGAGCGGCATATCACCTATCCGGTGGCGATCGTTGGCGCGGATGTGATCGGTGCGTTCGGCGGCGTGCGTGGCTATCCCACGAGCTTCCTCGTGGACAAGGCCGGTGTGGTTCGACATGCCGTGATGGGCCCGGTGGGCCCGCTCACCTTGCGACCGGCCTTACGCCGATTGCTTGCGGAGTCGGTTCCGGCCACGCGTTGAGCGATGGCGCGCGCTGCGAGGGTTAGCGCTGCGAGGGCTAGCGCTGCGCCGCCTTGGCGGCGCGTGCGGCGTCGCGTAGCTGCATGACCTCGTCGCTGGCCAGCATGCGCCAGTGCCCCTCGGGCAGGTCACCGAGCGCGAGGGGCCCGAACGACACACGCTGCAGCGCGGTAACGTGGTTGCCGGTGGCGGCGAACATGCGCCGCACCTGGTGATATCGCCCTTCGCGGATCGTCAGGCGGGCGCGCTGCGGGGCGATCACCTCGAGCGTGGCCGGCAGCAGCGGCGTGCTCTCGCCCTGGAGCATCAGGGTACCGGCGTCGAACAGCGCCGCCTCATCACCGCGCAGGGGCTCGGACAGCGACACGTCGTAGCACTTGGGCAGGTGCCAGCGTGGTGAGGTGAGCTGGTGATTGAGCGGGCCGTCGTCGGTGAGGAGCAGCAACCCCGAGGTGTCGGCGTCGAGCCGCCCGACCGTTGCCATGATCGGGTCCCGGTGCGGGAAGCGTGACGGAAGCAGGTCATACACCAGCGGCGGGCGGTCGCTGGTGGAACACACGTATCCCACCGGCTTGTGTAGCAGTACCACGCTTCCCTGCGGCGGATCGAGCGGTTCGCTGTCCACGCGGATGTCACCATGCGTGGCGGTGTCCCGGTCGCCCAGTACCACGCCATGCACCGTCGTTACGCGACGCGCGGCGAGGAGGCGCTCGGTCTCCTTCCGGGTGCCATAACCGAGTTTGGAAAGGGTGCGGGCCAGAGACACCGGAGGCGGGGGCAGGGGACCGGGAGAGAGACGCCGGGAGCAGGGGCGCCACTTGTCGCATTATACTCTCGGCGGGAGGCATTCTGCTTCCTGCTCCTTAGCATCCCGCTCCCTGCGACCTGGTCGCAGTGTTTCCGTGAGACCCGCCGTGTCCCGCTCCCGTGCTCCGATCGTCACCAGCGACTTCTACGACTGGTTCGCTACCGTTCCGGACGAGATCAACGCCGAACGGTTGAAGTTGCGGCGCTTCATGAGCGAGGAGTGGGAGCCGCAGGCCAATGCGTATTGGGAAAAGGCGGAGTTCCCGCGGGAGTATCTGGTCTCGCGCATGAAGGACCTCGACCTGTTGCGGGAGAAGTACACGCCGGAGCACGCCGCGCATGCCACCATTTCCGACGGCTTGCTGAGCATGGAGTTCGCGCGCGTCGATCCGTCGCTCGCCACGTTCTTCGGGGTGCATGCCGGTTTGTGCATGGGGTCCATCGCCCTGTGCGGCTCGGAGGAACAGAAGGCCGAGTGGCTGCCGCCGATGCGCCGCTGGGACATCGTGGGGGCCTTTGGCCTCACGGAGCCGGACGTGGGCTCAGGGGTGGCGCGCGGCCTCACCACCACCTGTCGCCGTGAAGGTGACACGTGGGTGCTCAACGGCCAGAAGAAGTGGATCGGCAACTCCACCTGGTGCGACGTGGTGGTGATCTGGGCGCGTGACGAGGCCGACCAAACGGTGAAGGGATTCATCGTGCGCACCTCGCTGCCGGGATACTCGGCGGAGATGATGCAGGGGAAGATCGCACAGCGCACCGTGCACAACGGGCTCATCACGCTGCGTGATGTGCGCGTGGCCGAGGCCGATCGTCTGCAGAACGCACGCAGCTTTGCCGATACGCAGCGGGTGCTGGTGACGGCGCGCTGCGGTACCGCCTGGCAGGGCGTGGGATGCGCCATGGGCGCCTACGAGTACGCCCTACGCTACGCCGGCGAGCGCATGCAGTTCGGCAAGCCCATCGCGAGCTACCAGCTCGTGCAGAACATGCTGGTGAAGATGCTCGGCAACATCACGGCGATGATCGGTCTCGCACTGCGCGCTTCGGAGCTGCAGGACCAGCTGGGGCCCAAGGACGAACTCTCGGCGTTGGCCAAACAGTTCTGCGCCGCCAAATGCCGGGAAACCGTTGCGCTGGCCCGGGAAGCACTGGGCGGTAACGGGATTCTTCTGGAGTACCATGTGGCCCGGCTCTTCGCCGACGCGGAGGCCATCTACAGCTACGAAGGCTCCAACGAGATCAACACCATGATCGTCGGGCGGGCGATCACCGGACACTCGGCCTTCGTGTAAGCAATCAGTTCTCGATGGGCAGCTTGATGTCCACCCGACAGCCGCCGCTGCTCTGATTGCTCATGCGGAACGCGTAGCGATCGCCGTACAACATGGCGAGGCGCGACCGCGTGTTGGTCAGGCCGATGCCCAGACCGTCGACCGACGGCACGGTGGCGAGGAATCGGCCGCTTGTGGTGAGCAGGCCGTCGAGTCCCTTGCCGTTGTCCTCCACCACGATTTCGAGGCTGCCCCCCACACGAGCCAGCCGCACCGCGATCGACTGATCGGTGTGGCCGGGGGCGAGGCCGTGCTTGAGCGCGTTCTCCACGAGCGGCTGCAGCAGAAAACTGGGGACCATGAGATCGACGGCATTGGGATCGACATCGATGTCCACCTCGAGGCCACTGCCGTAGCGCACGCGCGCAATCTGCAGGTAGAGCTCTACGAGCTCGATCTCCTGCCATACCGGGATGAGCGACTGCCCTGCCGAGCGGAGCGACAGGCGCAGCAAGTCGCTCACACGAATGAGGGTCCGCTGCGCTTCCTTGACGTCCATCTCCATCA
>Ga0164293_10004658_pt1 | contig 11719 bp, 10 predicted proteins | sample GEODES118metaG_FD_111487 | JGI IMG/M metagenome (GOLD analysis project Ga0164293, IMG submission 111487) | Eutrophic lake water microbial communities from Lake Mendota, Wisconsin, USA - GEODES118 metaG | ecosystem: Environmental > Aquatic > Freshwater > Lake | place: USA: Lake Mendota...
AAACGCGATTTCGTCGATGGTCGACGTGATCTCGCCAATTTTGCGTGAAGACGTCGAGATGTCTTCCATCGCGGAGACCGTAGCCGCGACGGCAGTACCTCCGCTTTCGGCAACCTCGCGGGACGACGCCGCTAAGCGAGCCGCTTCGACCGCATGATCAGCCGTCGTTTTCACGGTCGCCGCGATTTGATTCACGCTTGCCGCGGTGCTCTGGATGTTCGAGGCCTGAGACTGCATGCCCGAGGAGAGCTCGGCCGCGGTCGTCGAAAGCTCATGCGATGCGGCAGCGACCGAGGTCGCAACCCACGACACGTCGCCCAAGATTCGGTCCATGTACCCGATGAATCCATTGACCGACCGGGCAAGTTCGCCCAACTCGTCGCCGCGATTGTCATCAAGCCGCTTTCGCAGGTCACCGTCGCCCTGCGACAGTTCTCGAATTCGGTCAACCGTGACTGTAAGGGGTACTACAATGCTCCGACTGATCGCAAAACCGAAACCGCCAAGCGTAATTAGAAATCCGGCGCACAGCGACACGAAGATGAATCTTGCACGCTCTGCTGCGGCGCCAGCCGCGTTGAAGTCGGCGTCAGCTTCAGCCACAGAGCGAGCGCCGAACTTTTCCATCGCGTCTCGGTGTTCGTCGTAGAGAGGCAACAAGCGCAGGCGCACGGTTTCGAGCGCACTAAACCGCTCGCCATGCTGAGCAGCGGGCGCAACCTCCGCACGCGCTATCTTATAAAACTCCTCCGCAGGCTTTTCCGCCGCATCGAACATGGCAAGGCGCTCCGGTTTTCCAGCCAGTCGAGACCTCCACAGCGCAACACGCGCCGCGAATGCGCGCTCCAAGTCATCGAGCTGGGACGACAACCGTTCAATGCGGTCAGCCTGCTCTTCGTACGTGAGCCGCTCCACAACATGCATCGCTTCAACCAAGTGAAGGACTGGTGGCAGCATATCCACCAGGAGTTCTTTGGATTCGATAACATGATTGTAACGCTCACCGCCAATACCGACTTCCTTCGTGGTGCGCAACGAAAGCCATGCGCACGCCAGCAGTGCGAAGCCGATCGCGCCTACCATAATGAACAACTTCGAACGGATGCTCACATTTGCCAAGTTCATTGCTACCCTCATTGAAAGTCACAAGTTCGCGATTCTGCAGCCTTAAGTTTAATTAACATTAAACCGTAATTTGAATTCGTAATAGCCCGGGCCCATCTCCATCCCTGGTATATCCGCGCTATCCGATTGCTATTGCATGCTCTGGTGGTGGAGGCAGACGGCGGCATACGTACGCCGACCATCGCCCTGACGGGCCTCGGGCGCTTCAAAGGCAATGGTTTCTTCATCGAGAAGCTGTAACGGCCCTCGGCCCATTCACTTCAGACCCCGCGCCAAGGCACAACGTTCGATTTTCTTGCCGGGCCGGAAACACTGGGCAAACGATGGCAGTCGGAGACGCTCCTGGATCGGTTGCCCCATGGCTCGTGCCCCATGATCGACCACCCACCAAGGATTTCCGGTACACATTTGCGTGGACTCTACCCGTTCCGACGGACACCTCACGCAGGCATGCCAGTTGCACCGGCGATACGGTATGAGACAATTACTGCTACCCATCGCCGTCGCCGTGACCCTCGCAGCGTGCAATTCCGGCACGCCAGCGGCGTCGAATCGTGCTGACGATATCTTTGGAACCGAAACATCAATTGCCGACGACGGGACGCGATCGACCGGCGACAAGTTGGGCCTTAAGTCCAAAGAAGTCGCCCTCACACTTGATGATGGACCGGTTCCCGGCTCGCTCGAAATCGCCAAATGGCTTTCCGATGAGAAAATTCCGGTCACGTATTTTATGATTGGCCAGAATGTTCGAAACAACTTGGCTACCGCTCAGGCCATTGCATCGTTGCCTGGCGTTTCGATTGCCAATCATTCGTGGGACCATAAGCGCAAACTCAACAGCGTCGTTTGCATTGCCTGCGATGGCGCTGACTATGCCATCCGCGAAGTCGCCGACGCTGACAAGGTACTCTCGCCTCTTTTCGCGAAGAGCAAAACGCGGTTCAAGTTTTTCCGTGCGCCAGGCGGCAACTTTTTTCGCGCGGGTAACGCTGCCGAAATGGCGCAACTTGCTCAACTCAACAAGGCCATTTCAGACTACGTTGGTCCGGTCCGTTGGGATGTTGACGGCGATGTCAACCCGCCAAGCAGCGGGGGTTGCGACGGCAGCTCAGTAAGCGCTACGGCCTGCCGCGACATTTACATGCGCCAAGTGCGCGCTCTCAAGTCATCAAGCGCCGTGATCTTGGCCCATGACATCCACGCGAAATCGCGCGAGATGATCAAGCTGCTCGTCGGAAGCCTGCGAGCCGAGGGTTACTCCTTCGTGCCACTCGACAAGTCTCCCGAGACCGTGGCCGCCATCGGCAAGGTTCAACAACTGCCCGGTAGCACTGAATTCGGCGCAACCACGTTTGCTGCAACGCAGAAGGCCCCGGGCACGTACGCCTTCGACATCACCGCAAAAGGCGCCGCACGCATCGAGGTGTGGGTAGACCGCAAGACTGACGGACCGCTACTCACGGCTGAGGGCGAAGAGCTGCATCAAACCGTCAAGTTCACGGTGGGCGGAACGCGCTTTTTCACGATCAAAGGGTTTAGTGCCACCCAGCAAGTGATTGCTCAGGCCGAACGCAGCACGACCATCCAATTGTAAAACGCACGCTCTTGCGTCAACGGACAAGAGTGCACTTTGCACGCTTATAAACCTTCACTCTGCAGTCGGGTTAGAGCTCGAGAAGGTGTTTTCTGCCCCGACCTCCTGAACCCATCGTTCGAGGTGTTCGAGCGCTTCGACGGGCGCATCACCAATGGCTCGCGCGAGCGGCAATTGCGCCGCCACGCTCGCCACAAGCAGCGAGGCCGCGCGAGGGACCCGCTCGCGGAGCAACTGCAGTTGACGCTCCACGGCTTTCACGTCGCCTCGCCTCACCGGCCCTGTGAGCGCTTGCGGAAACCCTAGGTGCTCAACGTTTTCGGCCACGGAGCGTAAAAGCGGCCCGAGCATTTTCGGCGCATCCGAGGGCGTAACGCCCGCGCGAGCGAGAATCTCAGCACCAATGGCAGCGAGCGCCGCAGCGCCGTTGGCAACAAAGCTCGCCGCAGCGTGGTAACCCACCGTATCGAGCTCCGAATACGTGCGGGGCGTCATTCCGAGGTGTCGAGCGAGTTTGCGTGCCTGAACCTCGGCCGCGGAATCTCCTTTGACATGACAATGGCCTCGCTCGAGCGATGGGAAGAACTGCTTCGATGCAAACGAAATCATCGGGTGCATCTGCGCGACGCCTGCACATATTTTTTGCAGCGGCGCGAGAACCTCGGCCGACAGCGACCCCGAATTGTGGACAACCACGGTGCGCTTGCTCACCAATTGCTGCTCGACAAGCGTTTGCACAAGGTTTTCCAGTTGGCGCTCGCGCACGGCGAGCACCAATACATCGGCCCGAATACGTCGAGGACCGACGCCATCGCGTGCAGCTTGCAAATGTACGCGAACACCTGCGCGCCGCAACGCGCTCGCAAGAGCACGACCAACGTTTCCAGCGCCTACAATCCACACTTTCATCAAAACTTACCTCGCCCGTTCTGTGTAAAGCGCATGTTCTTGAATGTACGCGAGCACCGCACGAGGCACGAAAGCCGAAGCAGCCTCTACATCACCCCGAGCAAGCATCGCGCGCACCTCTGTGCTTGAGATGCTCGGTAGCACCGGCGGCGGCATATCCGAAAGCGCAACACCCACCCGGCCGAGAACAATTGGCGGAGCTAACTCGGCGATGCGCTCGAATCCGAACCACTTCGACGATTCGGCCAAAAGATCGGCCCCCATGATGAGACGCAAAGACCAATCGGGATGAGCATCTTGAAGGTGCTCGAGAGTTCGCAGCGTGCGACTCTCGCCTCCGAGCTGCTCTTCGATCCGCGAGATCTCGACGCGCGGCAACCAGCCCATGGCTCGCTCACACATCGCTATGCGATCGTTGTAATCCACAAGCTCTTTAGCAAAAGGATGGCGGAACGTCGGAATAACAACAACACGCCCAACCTCGAACTGAGTGAACGCCAAAGCGACGGCCAGGACATGGCCAACATGAGGAGGGTTGAAACTGCCACCAAAAATGCCAACGTTCGTTTTTTCGCTTTCGCCCATCGAATCGCTCGTTTTCTAAGTGACCTAATCTCGCTGCGATGGCCGCAATCGTGGCTGGTTCGTGCCGCGTTAAAAACCCATTTTTTTCGACGAGATCCAAGTGTCTCGAGACTGCGAATCGCTGTAAAGCCTCCTCGCAAGTCCGTGCGTTTCATGACGCAGCCAAGGTTCGATGAAGAGACACGACCGCCCGTGGCCTTCGTGCGCTAGGCTCGGGAGCGTCGTGACTTCTGGACGATTTTATTTGCCCACAGAGCCTGTGACCATTTCGTGCGATGGGCGGGATATCCTTGCTCAAAAAGGTGAACCTATCGCGGTGGCTCTCGCTGGTTCGGGAATCCTGGGCATCGCTCGCAGTCCAAAATTTCACCGACCGCGAGGTCCAGCATGCCTCCGCGCCGCCTGCGACGGTTGCCTCGCGCGCGTCGATGGCCGCCCCAACATCATGACGTGCCTCGCCCCTGCGCTCGACGGCACGGTTGTCGATACGCAAAACCGCCTGGGCCCACGTGAGGCGGACGTTCTGCGGATGACCGATTGGTTTTTTCCAAACGGCATCAATCACCACGAGTTGCTCGCCGGCGTTCCAGCACTTGAAAGTATGATGCAAGTGTTCGCGCGCAACGTCGCGGGGCTGGGTCATTTGCCCTCAGCGCCGGCCGCCGTCCAACCCGCCGAGCGCCGCGAGACCGACGTTCTCGTGATTGGTGCAGGCCCTTCGGCGATGGCCTCGGCCACGGCCATTGCCGCGAGCGGCAGCAACCTCGCAATCACGGTCATCGACGATCGCAGTGAACCAGGCGGCAGTCTCCTAGCCCTCGGCGACCACGAACGCGGCGCATTTAAAACCATGCATGATGCATTTTTGCACCATGCACGCGCTGCGCGAATCACCCTGAGCCTTTCATCCGTTGCGGTCGGGATTTACGGTCGCGATGTACTCGTCATCACCCCTACCGGTCCCACGCTATTTTCACCAAAAGCTCTTGTGCTCGCGTGCGGCGCGCACGATGGCGTTCGTCCCTTCGAGGGCAACGATGTGCCCGGCGTGATGAGTGCGCGGGCGGCAGGGTGGTTCTTGGCACACGGCGTCGCCGTCGGAGCCAACGTGCTCGTCGTCACGACGCCTAGCTCAGGCCGATTTGGGATCTCGTTCGAGCGGGCTTTCAACACGCTTGCAAGCACGTCTAAACCGCTCGCCGGCAGTCCAGCACACGCGAAGGCGTCTACGCGAAAGGCGCGCTTGGTCGTGGGTGAGCCCGTTCGAGTTCGCGGCTCAAGTTGCGTGCGAGGTGTGGTGTGGCGTGACGCCCACGGCGTTGAGCACAAGTCCGAGGCCGACGCCCTTGTGATTGATGCGCCGCGCTCTGCCGCGTACGAACTTGCCATTCAGGCGGGCGGCACGGCCGAGCTCACGCCTCTCGGCAACTACGTCGTGCGCGCTACCGACCACCGCATCGCCCATCATGTGTATGCCGTCGGCGAACTCACAGGCACGCCGCTCGACGTCACGGCGATGACCACGCAAGCGGCTCACGTGGCAAACCAGATTGCGACGCAGATCAAAGAGCCACTCGCCGCGCCGCCCTAAGCGTCGTCAGCGAGCGGCCTCACATCCTGACATCGTTCGCGATATCGGTTTCATTAGGCATCGTCGACGAGCGCGCCAAACAAACCTGCGCCCAAAACAGCCGCGACAAAAGCCGCGAGAAGCATTAGCTGAACAAAACCCGCAAACGCATCGAGTGGCTGAAGCTCAAACATGCGCCGCGTCCCCGCGACGCCGCACACGAGCACCGGCGAAAGCAGCGGAAACAAAACGATCGCAAGAACGAGGTCGCGCGCCCCGGTGCGCACCGACATCACACCGAAAAGCGTGCCAACAAGGCACAAAGCGGCCGTCCCCATCGTCAAAAGACCAACAAAGAATGCGCAATGCATCAAGCTGACGAAGATGTTGACCTGAAACAGAAACATGCACAATGCAACTAGTGGAATCTGAACAATCGTCACGATTGCGAACGCCGCTGCGGCTTTGCCAACGAAAATCGCTGCGCGCGAGATGGGGGCGACGAGCAGGCCAGTTAACGCCGACTCTTCGCGTTCGCGCTGCCAAACGCGACTGAACGACAGCGTGGCGGAGAAAAAAAGGGTTAGCCACAATGTCCCCGCCGCCATCGCAGGATTCGTTCGGTCATCGACGTGAAACGCCATGCTCGCGACGAACCCGACAACCATAGAAAACACACCGGCGGTCGCGATGATTTCCCCCGTACGCTTTTCAACACGCACGTCTTTGCAAAAGATTTCCCAAGCAACGGCGAGCGCGCCCGGTGGGCTCATGAGTCTCTCGCTTGCAGCTTACGCTTGCGGCTTGAAGTAGGTGTTCGTGAAGGTTGTCCCCTTCTCGTACGATGACCGCAGATCCGAGATCACCATCTCTTCGATCATGCCCCCGACCATGAACACTTTGACCTCGACGGTCATTTTGGTCACGCGCGCTACTTTCTTGTCGCCCAATGGCTCAACCCACATTTCGCCGTGAATCGAGGTTTTTTCGGCGAGCGTACTCGGGATAACTTTAAACGAATATCGCTTCGTTTTTTTGTTGAAGGTACCTTCCTCGATGTAACTCAACGCGTCGCCCAGCACTTTCTTCACCGGGCCCGGCATCGACCCAGATGGCGGCTGCACCTGCACACGGCGCCAGATGGTTGACTCATCTTCGCGGGTCTCAAGCACGCGCCACTCCGGGAACTTGAGAGCCTCAACGTACAGTTTCCGATTGAACTCAGGGTCGAACACGCAGGTTGTCCAATACGTGTGTTCGTCGACATTGATTTCATTGCGCACTGTGACTTCGGCCATTTGCGTTGCTCCCGAACAAAAGGCGAAAACCGCCGCGGGCGAGCCTACCTCGCGCCGGGCGGTTTTCGATGACAAAAGCAGCGCTGTCTCGTCTCGACCGCTCTGCTCGCGTGGTGGCGGGACTACTTCGCCTGCGCTGCCGACTTCGCGGCCGCAGCGGCTCGCTTCGAGACCGCTCGGTACAAGTCCCAAAGGCGCGGCACCGGGTACTTCGACAAGCGAACCTTGTACCCCTCATCTTTCGCCCGCTTTTCGACTTCGCAGATGGCTTCGATGAGTTTCGCGCGGCTGCCGAACTTTTCTTTTACCGCGCTAAACGTGGCCTGGAGCTTGAGCAGCTTCGCGTTAGACACGTGCGCGAGCCCCTTGCCCGGATTCAGACGCCCAAGCCACAACTCTTCGTTCTTCGCGAACTCTTCGAGCTGCGCAACGAGCTTCGCCTTGTCACCGAACTTCTCTTTGATTGTCGAAAGAGGACTTTTCATAATCACTTCTCCAAACGTAGTGCGCGAGATCACTCGCGCGGCCAGCGAAACACGAACGGGTGGGCTCTTAACAGACACCTGCGTCGCCTGCAAGTTGGGCCCTGTGCAACGTCACAATCCGGGTAAGACTTCGGCCAAAAAGCGCTCGTACGGCTCGACCCTCACGTGGCCGCGAACCTGACGCTCTTGGCCTTGGTACACGAGGTAAGACTCCACAGGCTTGGTCGATACACGCCGGAGAGCATCGAGCCCCTCGACAAACGACGGTTTGAACGTGCTGCTCGACTTTGCCTCAATCGCAACAATTCGATGTGGTTGCTCAATGACAATGTCGACTTCGTTTTTGGCATCATCTCGGTAGTAATGAATACCCCAGTTCTTTTTTGAGTAATCATTGTACGCAATCACTTGACACATGAGCCATTGCTCAAAAAGCTTTCCAAGCTCTTCGCGGGAGAACTGATCTCGCTGCCTACCGAGTATCGCATTTCTGACGCCTAGATCGAAAAACACGTACCTATCTTTCTGCGACGCTTTTCGCGAGCTGTCGATCGATGAGTAATTCGAGATGCGGTACACGAGCAGTGTATCAACAAGCACTTGGTAAAACCGGCGCAGCGTCTCTTTCGGTATCTCGCTGTCCGATGCCAAAGAATTGTAGTTAACTATTTGCCCCGAATACTCCGCAGCGAGATCTATAAACCGTTCAAAAGTAGCCAAGTTTCTCGTAATTGCCTCAGCCTGAATCTCCTCGCGGATGTACGTGTTGACATAGTTCTGCAGAAGTTCGGCACCGTATTCAGACAGATACACCTCCGGAAGCGTGCCTATCCTTAGCGCTTTGTCTAAGTCAAACTGATTACTCAATTCCCAGAAAGTCAGGGGATAAAGGCGATACCAAAACAACCGACCGGGCAGAAGATTGGCATTTCCTCGCCTGAGTTTTCTTGCCGATGACCCCGTCAGCAGGAAACGGACGCCCCGTTTTTGGTCGATGATGCTCTGCACGGAATTGAGAATCTCAGGCAACCGCTGCACCTCATCGATCAGGCACAGCCCATGGTTCGCCACTGCTGACACTTGCGCCGTGATCAAACCGGGATCCTTCACGTGCCTGCGGTACGTGGTTTCATCCGCGAGATCGATCGTCAAATCGGGCAAAAAACCACGGAGAAGTGTGCTTTTTCCTGTTTGCCGCGGTCCCAAAAGCGCAACGCCCTTGCGCACCTTCTCGAGATGATGGCGCAGCGTTGTTTGAAGACTACGTTCAATCATTGACCCAATGGTGCCCACGTTGTCGGCCGAAATCAATGAAAACGGCCCACAACGTCTACCGTTCGACCGCCGGCGGCGTTGCGATGGGCCGCAGGGCCGAACCGATCGCGCCGAACGGCGATGCCCGTGCCTCTCGCCGGGCGTGGTCCTTCGCGGGGATTTTCAGTCGTCGACGCCCGCAAAAAATCCCTTCGCAGCGGCGAGCGCCCTGGTCGCAGACCGCACCCCCGAACTTGACCGGTTGCATTTTTACGCAACTGAGTTACTTGTGCACCTTAGACGTTATATACAACTAGGTTTCAACAACACGTAGGTTGCATTTCTCATGAAGTCGCAGAAGATTCCAGTCACTGTCCTCACCGGATTCCTTGGTTCAGGCAAGACAACGCTTCTGAACCGAATTCTGACGGAGAATCATGGCAAACGAATCGCCGTGATTGAGAATGAATTTGGAGAAATCGGCATCGACCAGGCACTGGTTATCAATGCCGATGAGGAAATTTTTGAGATGAATAACGGTTGCATCTGTTGCACCGTTCGAGGCGACTTAATCCGAATCCTCGGCAACTTGATGAAGCGTCGGGACAAGTTCGATCACGTACTCGTCGAAACCACAGGCCTCGCGGATCCCGGCCCCGTCGCGCAAACCTTCTTCGTTGATGATGAGATGCGCGAGATGTTTGAGCTCGACAGCATCATCACGATGATTGATGCAAAGCACGTCCTCATGCACATCGAGCAATCAAACGAGTGCAAAGAGCAAGTCGCTTTTGGCGACGTCATCATTCTCAACAAGACCGATTTGGTGGGCGAAACAGAGCTCGCCGAGCTCGAACGGCGTATACGGTCGATGAACTCCCTTGCGCGAATTCTGCGTGCCACCAATGCCGCCGTACCGATCTCATCGGTATTCGACATCGGCGCGTTCGACCTCAACCGTGTACTCGAGAACAAACCTACGTTTTTGGAGCTCGAGTATCCCTTCGAGTGGGGTGGCATCTACGAGCTCGATGAGGGCCCGGTACGTATGCATCTGTCCGAGGGCCCCGACGCCACCATGGATTTCGTGCTCGCGCCCGTTAGCCTTCCCCCGATCGATTCGGCGTTTTCCGCCCAGCACCTTGAGCCTTTTGCGCAGCGCTGGGGGCGCGCGGACCGTCTTCTCTCACCTGGCGAGGTTGCCGCGCCGAGCGTTGAGCAGTGCCAGCTTCAGCTTGGGAGCTCGGGCGACAAGGCGTTCGACCTTCGCATCCCATCGCGAGGAACATACATCCTTCTTACCCAACACCTTCCCAGCGAATTCGACTTGCGCCTGACCGATGCGGCGGGCCAGACGGTCGCTCCCGTCAACTGCCAGACATTTGTACCAAATCACGCCCACGATTCTTCCGTGACATCCGTCGGCTTACGACTCGATGGTGCGCTCAGCGAAGAAAAGCTTAATGCCTGGCTTGGCGCGCTGCTTCGCGAGAAGGGTGTCGATATCTTCCGCATGAAAGGCATTTTCAATATCCATAACAAAGACACGCGTTATGTGTTGCAAGGCGTCCATATGCTCATCGATGGCCGCGAAGATACGCCCTGGGGCGACAGACCGCGCGCGAGTGAACTTGTTTTCATCGGTCGGAATCTCGATCGCGCAGCGCTTACCAAGGGATTTCAATCATGTCGCGCGTAAGCCCCAAAAAGGCATCATCGCAGATCGAGCCTGTGTGGACACGGCAACTCGATGGCTACCCCACGGCGCTCGCCACAAGCCTCGATGGACTACGCCTTTTCGTCGGGACCGATCAGGGCGATATCGCGTGCATCGAATCAGAAACGGGAACAGAGCAATGGCGTGTCCGCGCCCATACGCAAGGAGTTCTGAGCCTTGCCGTCCATTCCCACGCCATCGCATCGGGCGGCCAGGATGGCCACGCTGCACTGACTGCGGTGCAAGGCGAACCGTTGCGTCGACTGCCTGGCGGTGCGAACTGGATTGAACACGTGGCGTGGAGCCGCGACGGTTCGCGCCTGGCGACGGCCGCCGGCAAAGTCGTGCGTGTGTGGAGCCACGAGGGAGATCCGGCGTTCGAGACGCAGCCGCATGCAAGCACCGTCACGGCCTTAGCGTGGAGTCCGAGAACAGGCGAAATCGCAACAACGTGTTACGGCGGCTGCTACTTGTGGCCGATTCAATCGGGCGCAAATCCAAGGCATTTGCCTTTCAAGGGTTCACTTATTTCACTGGCCTGGAGTCCCGATGAATCAATTGTTGCCTGCGGAAGTCAAGATTGTTCGGTTCATTTTTGGCGGTTGAAAACCGGGCAAGACTCTGAGATGACGGGTTATCCATTCAAGCCGAAAAGCCTATCGTGGGACTCGCGATCATCGCTTCTCGCGACGGCCGGAGACGCCACGATTTGCGTCTGGGACTTCGCCGGAAAAGGTCCCGAGGGAACCCAGCCGATCGAGCTCAAGTCCCACCAAGGGCAAGTCACAGCGGTGGCGTTCCACCCGCGCAAGGCTCTGCTCGCTTCCGTGGCGCAAGACATGGGCATGCTTGTCTGGGAACCTCGCGTCTCGCGTCGACCGATCGCGTTCGGCTTGATCTCCGACAGCCCCGAGCACCTTGCTTGGGATCCCGAGGGACACCGCCTGTTCACCACGGATGCGAGCGGCAACCTTTGCAGCTGGGACCTGGGCACACGGGGCTGAGTTTTTTCGCGGACAGCCGAGTAGTGTGCAACATGCATCTTGTTGCGCGTGACCGGCGAGACGAACCATTCGTTCCACGCAAGCGACCGGCATCGCGACGTGGTATGGCTCCCGAGCGTGACGGTCACGCTCGGCTTCCACAGCGGGACGATTGAGCTTCGTGGCGTGTCGAACA
>Ga0164293_10004659_pt1 | contig 11718 bp, 9 predicted proteins | sample GEODES118metaG_FD_111487 | JGI IMG/M metagenome (GOLD analysis project Ga0164293, IMG submission 111487) | Eutrophic lake water microbial communities from Lake Mendota, Wisconsin, USA - GEODES118 metaG | ecosystem: Environmental > Aquatic > Freshwater > Lake | place: USA: Lake Mendota, Wisconsin...
CTGCTGCTCGAGACCGTGGCGGGCGTGGCGAGCGTGATCGGCGCCGTCACGGCCTTCATGGTGAGCGCCACCGCGCTGCAGTTCATCTTCGGGGGCGTGCTGCTGGCGATCGCCGCCCTGACGATCCGGCGCATGCAGGATGAGGACACGAGCGGCCAGCCCTCGCACGCGTGGTCGCGCGCGCTGCGTCTGGATGGGGTGGAGGACACCGCGGAAGGCCCACGCATCTATCACGTGCAGCAGGTGCCGCTGGGGGTCTCGATCATGGGCGTCGCGGGCGTGATCGCCGGCATGCTGGGGCTTGGCGCGGGTGCGGTGAAGGTGCTCAGCATGGACACCTGCATGAAGATTCCCTTCCGCACCAGCACCGTGACGAGCAACTTCATGATCGGGGCGACGGCGGCCGCGGGATCGGTGGCGTTCCTGCGACTCGGCCTGATCGATCCGGCGGTCGCCGGGCCAGTCGCCGTGGGCATCGTGCCTGGTGCCATGCTGGGAAGCTGGATGGTGTCGCGCATCCGGCTGCCCGCGCTGCGCCTGGTGTTCCTTGCGTTCGTGGCGCTGACCGGCGTGCAGATGCTGCTCAAGGCATCGGGAGTGCTGTCATGACGGACCCGATTGAAGTGGAGCAGCTCCGTGCGCAGCGCCTGGATCCGGCCACCTCGTCGATCCAGCGCAAGCTGATCCGGACCCTCGTGTGGGGAAGCGTGGCGTTGATCGTGGTGGGTCAGTGCATGGCGTGGAGATCCGGCGAGCATGTGGAGGGCCCCGGTGACGTCGCCAGGACCCTTCGCGCGCTGCCCTCGGGTCGATCGCTGATGCTGCTGGGCCTGATGGTCGGGCTTGCCACGCCTGTCGCGCGAAGCATGCTGCTCGCCGGCTGGTTCGCGCGCCGAGGCGAACGCGCCATGGCGCTGATCGCGCTCGCGGTCGTGGCGATCGTGCTGAGCGGATTGTTGCTGCGGCACTGAACGTGCCGACCCCGGGTCTCAGCGCGCCGTCGCCTCGGCGCGCATCTCGCGCAGCACCGTCACCTTGATCTCGCCGGGGAAGGTCATCTCCGCCTCCACGCGCTTGGCCACCTCCTGCGCGATCGTGAAGCACCGTGCATCATCGGCCTTGTTCGCGTCCACGATCACGCGCACCTCGCGACCGGCCTGGATCGCGAACGCCTCCTGCACGCCGGGCTGCTCCATCGCGATCGACTCGAGCTGCTCGAGCCGCTTGATGTAGTGCTCCATGCTCTCGCGGCGCGCGCCCGGGCGGGCGCCGCTGAGCGCGTCGGCCGACGTGACGATCGGCGTGTACGGCGTCGTGCAGGGGATGTCCCCGTGATGGCCGCCGATCGCGTTCAGCACCGCCTCGCTGGCCTCGCCTTGGCGCTTCACGAAGTCCAGGCCGATCGCCGGATGGCCGCCCTCGACCTCGTGGTCCATCGCCTTGCCGATGTCGTGCAGGAAGCCCGCGCGCCGCGCGGTGGCGCCATCGAGGCCCAGCTGGCTCGCGATCAGCTGGCAGAGATAGGCCACCTCGATCGAATGGCGCAGCACGTTCTGGCCGTAGCTGGTGCGGAAGTGGAGTCGGCCCATCATCTCGACGACCTTGGGGTGCAGGCCGCGCACGTCGGCCTCCATCGCGGCCTCCTGACCGGCCTGCACGATGCGCGCCTGGATGTCGCGCCGCACCTGTTCCACGACCTCGTCGATGCGCGCGGGATGGATGCGACCGTCGTTCACCAGCTTCTGCAGCGCCTCGGCGGCGATCGCCTGACGCACGCGATCGAAGCAGCTCACGGCGATCACGCCGGGCGTGTCGTCGATCAGCACATCCACGCCGGTCACCTTCTCGAAGTGACGGATGTTGCGTCCCTCGCGGCCGATCACGCGCCCCTTCAGGTCCTCGCTGGGCACCTTCACGCTGCGCACGGTGCTGTCGCTGGCGCACTCGCCGGCGTAGCGCTGCATGGAGAGCAGCAGGATCTCGCGGGCCTGCTCGCGCGCCCTCGATTCGGCGTCATGCAGCACCTTCTGCGTCAGCAGTGCCGCGTCGCGCTCGGCGTTCGCGCGGACCTCGGACAGCAGGATCTCGCGTGCCTGCGCGGGGGTCATGCCACTCACCTCGGCAAGCTTGTCGCGCAGGTTCGCGCGGTCGCGGGCCAGGCCGTCGCGCTCGTCGCTCATGCGTCGCTCCGCGTCCTTCAGCGCGGCGTCGCGTTCATCCAGCCTGCCCTCGCGCTGCCGCAGCTGCTCCATGGAGCGCTCCAGCGCCTCCTCGCGGCGGACGGTGCGCGCCTGGCTCTCCTGGATCTCGGCGAGCGCCTTCGAGACCTTGGCATCCAGTTCGGCCCGTCGCTCGCCCGCACGGCGTTCGGCCTCGAGCTCGATGGTCCTGGCGCGGGCCTGTGCTTCGGCGGTCGCCGATTCGACCAGACGCGCGCCTTCGCGGCGGCCGTGCGCGAGCATGCGCCCAAGCAGGATGATTCCAACGACGGGAAGGCCGATCGCCACGATGACGGACACGACGGTCCACGTGGTTGGCGAGGCCTGCGCCAGCAGGGACGCGGGGAAGAACTGGTTCATGGGCGATCTTTCGGGCAAACGGCGCGCCGGTGATCTGGCGGAGGCCGGGAGGGGAGGTGAGCGCCGGGTGCGGTCCGGCGGGTTGCAGGCAAGCATTCTCCGCCATCAGGGTCCCCCGGTCAAAGCGCCAGAACACAGCGACCGAGCCACCTGGGCTCGGTCGCCGTTGCAGTCGGGATGCCGTGTCGGCGGCAGGTCGGAATCAGAACTTGAGGCGCAGGGTCGCGAGGATCGAATGCGTGTAGAGCGCATTGGCCCTGATGTCTTCGGTCCCCACCGCCAAGGGGGTGTTGAAGGAGGCCGGCCCGTAGTTCAGGTCGGTCGTTCCCAGAAATGCGTAGCGCACCCCCAGGGTCAGGTTCGAGGCGAGCACCCACTCGAGCCCCGCGTTCGCCTGATAGGCGAACGCCCATGAGTCTCCATCGACGGACGCCAAGATCCCGGGCGCGAGCGGGCTGTTCACACCAGTGATGGACGCATCACTCCAAAGGGCGCCGATGCCGACGCCAAGGACCAGCTTCATGTCCTTGCCGACGGGGAACCGGCCCTGTGCATTGAACATGATGGGGATGTTGTAGACGTTGCCGGATCCACCTTCCAAAGGCAGGTCGGTGCCGAGGAATCCGGTCGTGGTGTCGGTGAGCGTTCCCTCGACCTTGTCGACGCGGTTCCAGATCAGACCGCTGGCCAGCTCGATCGCGAACGCGTCCGTGAACTTGTACCCCAGTCCCAGATCGAATCGCACCCCCGGGTCCAGGGAAAGTTTCGCGCCGGACAGCCCCGTGCTGGTGTCGCTTGCGGAGATGTTCCTGAGGCTCACATCCTGGGGGATCGCGACGCCCACGTCGGCAAGGAAGTACAGGTCATCCACGATCGGCGCCGATGGGCGGGTTGCGCCCCGTGGAGCTGCGTCCTGAGGCGTGTTGAAGGCGAGTCCAGCCATGATCGGCAGGCTGCCGGTCGGCGAGGTTGGTTCGGATGCCACGGCATGCAGGCAGCCGCTCAGGCAGAGCAGGCCCGGAAGGGCTCGGCGAAGGGTCAACTCGTTCATGAGGTCTCCGATTTTCTTGCAACGCGACAGGTTCCGGATGGGGCCCCGGGCCCTATCTCTCGAACGCGGAATCTCGTCGCGCAGCGGCTCAGGATTCTGGCGGAATCTTCGACGAGACCCCACAATGCCGCGATGACCGAATCGGACTACGGGGTTGCGCGGGGAGCCGCGGATTTCCCAGCGCGCTCCGGGGCGATCGAGATTCCGGGCTTCACCCTGTGGAAGGTGATCGGGGTGGGGGCCATGGGGGTGGTTCATGAGGGCGAGCAGCATTCGCCGCGAAGGCCGGTTGCCGTGAAGGTGATGCGGGTGACGACGGATGCGCTGCACGCCGCGCGGATCCGTCAGGAGGCCCTCGCGGTCTCTCGCTGCAGCCATCCGTCCATCGTGCAGGTCTTCGCGAGCGGTGTGCTGCGTGGCAGTGGCATCGAGATCCCATGGATCGCCATGGAACGCGTCGAGTCGGCCGTTCCGATCGATGCGTGGTTTCGGCGTCACCGGCCCGACCTCGATACCTCGCTCCGGATGTTCGAATCGCTCGCGGATGCGATGCAGCAAGCGCACCTGAAGGGCCTGCTGCACCGCGATCTCAAGCCTGGAAACATCCTGGTCGACCATGCCGGGCGGCCCGTGGTGATCGACTTCGGACTTGCGGCCGTGGAGGGTTCGGATTCACTCACCGAACCCGGAACGATCGTGGGCACCCTTCGGACCATGCCGCCCGAGGTCATCTCGGGGCAGCGTGCGGATGTGCGCAGCGACATCTTCTCGCTGGGGGTGACCATGCACGAGTGCCTCGTTGGCGCGTGGCCGTTTGGTGACATGCCCGCCAGTCTTGCTGGCCTCGCGCAGGCCATCCAGTCGGGATCAGAGCAGTACGCCCGTCGTGCCTCGGGCAAGATCCCGGGAGATCTGCGCTGGGTGCTGGTTCGAGCCCTCGAGACCGATCCGGCACGGAGACATCAGAGCATGCTTTCGCTGGGCGATGACCTGCGAGCGGTCCGTGCGCGTCGACCGGTCTCGGCCCGAAGCCCATCCGCGATGTATCGGCTGCGATGCCGGATTCGCCGGCATCCGATGGCGACGGTTCTCGCGGCACTGCTCGTCCTCTCGATCGGGGTCGGCACGCTGGTGTCGGCACGCCTCGCGATGGAAGCGGCGCGGGAGTCCGAACGCGCGAGTCAGTTCCTGCAGGTCTGGGACTCGTTCACGGCCCGGCAGCCCGTCGACACGTGGCCGCCCCTGGTGACGGCCCGCGAGATGGTCGACGGTCTGGCGGTACGTCACATGCATGAGCGCGGACATCGCCCTCCGGATCGCCAGCAGATGTTCCGTGCGCTCGCCCTCGCACGTGGCTACCTTGAACTGGGGGATCCGGGTCGTGCGCGGGAATTCGTTGCCGATGGCCGCATCCTGTCCGAAATCACTGGAGCCCATGCCTCGGATCGCTTTCAGATCGATGTCGTCGACCTGATGATCCGTGGCGCGGAGGCACCCGAATCACCAGAGGTCCGGGCATTCGCCGACAGCCTGCATGCTCGCCTGTCCGAGATCACGCAATGGCAAGCGAGAGCGTTCGGCATCATCGTCATGCTGTATGGCAGCGGTCCCGTGACATGGTCCTGCATGCAGGATTCCATGGCGAGAGAAGATCCAAACGATGCCCTGATGGTCGCCATCGCGCTCCCGCATCTTGCGCTCTTCCCGGAAGGCACGCCGGAGCGCCTTCAGTTGGCAAGCGATTCGACCGCAGCCCTGCTTCGTGGAATTCGGGGGCCTGCCACGCAGCTGGTCCGGGTCGCGCTGCGACGCGGCGCCGAGGGACTCGTGGCTGCCGGGCACCCCAACGCCGCCCGACCGCTGTTCGAGGCGCTCGCTGAGGTGGAGGGTGGTTCATGACCGAGCATGTCGGTGGATCCGGAGACACGCACACGCTGCTGCAACTCGCCTACGCCGAGATGCGCGCGATCGCCGAGCGACTGATCCGCGAGTCCGCGGACGCCGAGCACATCTCGCCCTCGAGCCTTGTGCACCTTGCCTCGATGCGCCTGATGAATCAGCGGATGCCGATCCGCGACGCGCGACACATGCTCGCGCTCTCGGTGATCGCGATGCGACGCCTGCTCGTCGACGAGGCTCGGGCACGGCAGGCCGCTCGCCGGGGCGGAGGTATGGTCCTTCGCCTCGAGTCCGTCGAGGAGTTGGCCGACGAGCCGAGATTCGCGGACGCCCTTGCTCTCGACGAGGCGCTGAGCAGCCTGGCGCGGGCGCAGCCGCGTGGTTCGGAGGTGGTGCAGGCGCGCGTGTTCGGGGGACTCTCGATCGAGGACACCGCAGGCTCCCTGGGGATCAGTGTGGCGCAGGTCAAGCGCGATTGGCAGGCCGCGATCACCTGGCTGCGGGAGCACTGGTCCGATCGCCGGCCTGATCAACGGCGTCCGTAGACTTCGAGCCGATGCTTCCCGCGCTTCGCAGGATCAGCGACCTCCTCCCCACCAACCCCATCGTGGTGCGGCTGGTCTCCGGGTCCGGGCGCCGCACCCGGGACCTGCTGGTGCGCGGCGCCACGCTGGGCGCGCTCATGGTGCTGGTGTTCTTCGCGCTCCTTGGCTCGGGCGGTTCGCTGCGCGACATGGCCCAGAGCGGCGCGAACGCGTTCACGCTGATCAGTTACGGACAGGTCGCGGCGATCTGCCTGCTCACGCCGCTGTTCATGGCTGGCGCGATCGCGCAGGAGAGCAACCCGCGCACGTGGGAGATCCTGGTCACCACGCCGCTCAGCAGCCTGCAGATCGTGCTGGGCAACCTGTTCGGGCGTCTCTTCTTCGTGCTGGCGCTGCTGGCCAGCACGCTGCCGCTGTGCCTGGCTGCGCGCATCTTCGGAGGCGTGCGTGGCAGCAGCGTGGTCGCCAGCATGGCGGTGAGCGGCTGCAGCGCGATCTTCCTCGGCAGCCTGGCCGTCATGCTGAGCGTGACACGCACCGCGGGCAAGCGAGGCGTGTTCGCGTTCTACGCGGGCACCGTGCTGACGCTGTTCGCCACCGGCGCCGCCGACCTTGCCGCCCGCACGCCGGTGGGCCCCGGCTCCAGCGCGACGTTCACCACGTGGCTCACGCCGATGAATCCCTTCCTGACGCTGCGCAGCGAACTGGACTCGAACGCCTATCGGCCGTGGTCGCTTGGGGTCGGCGAGGCTGGGGCGCTCACGCGAGCGTGGTTGGGGCACCCGCTGGCCTCGATGGTCACGGGTTCGCTGCTGGCCTCGATGTTCCTGATCGCGTTGGCCACGCTGCGCGTGCGGCTTGTGGGTTCACGAACCGAGGCCGACACCGGCGGCCTGCGCCGGTTCCTGCGACGCGTGAGCAAGCGGGGTGAGCGTGTGCCCCGTCGCGTGTGGCACAACCCCGTGGCGTGGCGCGAGGCGAGCCTGCGCCTCTCCACTCCGGTCGCGCGCGGCGCCCGCTGGGGGCTGTTCATCGTGGGCATCGCGGCTGCGGTCGCCGTGCTGCTGCTGCATCGGGTGGCGGTGCTGGACACGGCAACGGCGCGTCTGACGCTGGGTGCGCTCGTGATGGCGGAGGTCGTGCTGGCGATCCTGGTGGCCGTGAGCGCCAGCGCGACCGCGGTCAGCCGCGAGCGCGAGGACGGCTCGCTCGACATCCTGCTGACCACGCCGATCCAGCCCGGGCCGTACCTGAAGGGGAAGCTGCGCGGCATCATCGTGGTGCTCTGGCCCGCGATCGCCACGCCCTCGCTCACCCTGATGCTGGGGGCGCTGTACGGCATGGCGGGGGGTCTGGGTGCGGCGCAGGTCACCACGTCGGCCGTGGTGAAGACAACGTCGGTGCAGATCCCGATCGTGCTGACGCCCGCGGCGCTCGCGTTCCCGTTCGCCTTCACCGGTTTCCTTGCCTTCGCCGTGATGACGGGCCTGCAATGGAGCGTCGGGAGTCGCGGCGTGATCGGCAGTGCGCTGGGTGCGCTGGGAGTGGTGGCGGGTGCAGGCGCGGTGCTCGGGTTGTGCGCGACCGCGGCTGGCGCGGACATTCCAGGCGTGGGGCCCGCGCTGAGCTGCCTGAGCCCCGTGAATCTCGCCCTGGCCGCGGTGGCACCGGATCAGGTGGTCTCCGCCTCGCTGCTGGATCCGGGATCGTTGGCGCCCGGCTTCGCGATCGGCACGGTGGCCGCGGTGGTGGTGGAGTCGGTCGTGACCTACGCGATGCTCGCGGCGATGCGCCGCAACTTCATGATGACGGTTCGTCGGCTCGCTGGCCTGAAGTGACGGTGGCATCGGAATCACCGGACTCGGCCAGCAGCGCCGCCACGCGTGCCGTCAGGCGTCGTTCCGCGGCCTCGTCGCGCCCAATCGGTGTCCACTGCGTGGGGCTGCGCGTGGTGCCATCGTTGCGCTGCCGGGGCGCCGGTTCCGTCGTCACGGTCCGCAGCGTGCCGCTCCAGGTGCTCTGGCGGATGCCCGGCGTGAAGCCCCGCTCGATGAACACGCGGGTTCGCAACTCGATCGGGCCGTCGAAGGTCTCCAGATCGAAGCGTGCCAGATCCGCGGGGGATCCGGGCACCGCAGCACCCTGGAAGTCGCTTGCGCCGTCGATCACCTGCGGCTCGAAACCCTCCGGCACGAACACGAAGCGAACGCGGCGACGCTCCATCTGCAGCGTGGCCTGCAGGGTCTGGTCGATGCCCTTCGTGTCGGTGCGCCAGGGTTCCAGCAGGCTTCCGACGAGTCGAGGCTCGGTCTCGATGATGCCGTTGCTTCGATCGGCCAGGGCCGGCGGCATGTCCTGTTCACGGCCAGCCTCGATGCAGGCCTGGAAGGCGCGGTTGTAGTCGCCGCGGTCCAGTCGAAGCGCATCCGCCTGTTCCGGTGCCTGGCAGGCAGCCAGCAGTGTCGCCAGCAGGATCCAGACGGGTGTGACGCGCCGCATCAGGTCCGGAGTGTAATGTGCCTGCGCGCATGCTCCCGCTGCTGCTGCGAAGGTTGGCTCTGGTTCCGCCGCTGTTGCTGGCGATCTACACCATCACCTTCGCGCTGGCATGGCTGGCACCCGGCAATCCGCTCGAGGCGCCCGAGGGTCGCCGTCCGCCTGCGGAAGTGCAGCAGGCGATGATGCGGCGGTATCGCCTGGACGACCCTGCGGCCTTCTACGTGGAATATCTGGGCAGAGCGAGCGGCGTCAGTTGGGCGCTCGGTCGCGCGCCGCGGCCGTTCGACCTGGGCCCGAGCCTGCGGCAGCCCGACTGGACCGTGAACGAGATCCTGGCCGACGCGCTGCCCGTCAGCGTCACGCTGGGCGCGTCCGCCATGCTGATCGCGCTGGCGATCGGACTCACGGCCGGCACGCTCGGAGGCCTGCGTCCGAGGGGATGGATCGACAACGTCGCGCAGGTCCTGTCGATGATCGGCATCAGCGTGCCGAGTTTCGTGATCGGCGCCACGCTGCTGATCCTGTTCGCCGCGAAGCTGCGCTGGTTCCCCGTCGGCGGCTGGGGAACGCTCTCCACGCTGGCGCTGCCCGCCTTCGCGCTGTCGCTGCCGTTCGCCGCCACGATCGCGCGCATGACGCGCGTTGGCATGATCGAGCAGATGGCCAGCGACCACGCACGCACCGCGCGCGCGAAGGGTCTCTCGCGTCTGCAGGTCGCGCGACGGCACGCGCTTCGAAACGCGTTCCTGCCGGTGTTGAGCTGGCTGGGCCCGGCGACCGCCGTCGCGTTCACCGGCAGTTTCGTGGTGGAGAAGGTGTTCGCCGTTCCCGGACTGGGTCGACACTTCGTCGACGCGGTGCTGGGCAAGGACCTCACGCTGGTGATGGGCATCGCGCTCACCTATGGTGCGCTGGTGATCCTGCTGAACCTCGCGGTGGACCTGCTGTATGCGTGGGTCGATCCACGCATCCGCGTGCGCTAGCGGATGCGCGCGATCCGTCCCAGATACTGCTCCAGGCGCGGATCGCGGCTGATGCCGTCCAGCCGTGCCGGATCGAACATGTAGACGGTCACGTAGTGGCAGATCGGAAGGATGGGAACGTCCTGCTCCATCAGAAGCCGCTCCGCCTGCGACAGCGTGGCAAGTCGCTCGGCGGAATCGAGCTGGTCCGCCGCACGATCCAGCAACGCGTCGAAGGACGGGTTGGTGTAGCCGCGGTCGTTGTTGCCATCACCCGTGCGTGACAGTTCCAGCCACGTGGTCGGATCGCGGTAGTCGCCGTACCAGCCGCCACGCGCCACCATGAAGTCGCCGCGCTTCAGCGCGTCGCGGAAGCCGCGCGCGTCCTTCGGGCGCATCGCGCACGGCACGCCGAGCGTGCGTGTCCACATGTCCGCAAGCGCGGCGCTCATGTCGCGATAGCGCGGACTGTTCGATGCGTACAGGATCTCGACGGTCGGGAAGGGTTCGCCCTGCGCGTTCACCGGCGCGCCGTCGCGCATGGTCCAGCCCGCGGCCTCGAACTCGGCCTTCGCGCGCCGCGGATCGAATGGAAGCCCGGCCGGCAGCGTGTAGCCCCGGATCGAGTCGGGCGGCACCAGCGTGGTCGCGACCGTCTCGCCAAGGCGGGTGATGCGCTCCACGATGGCGCGCTTGTCGATCGCCAGCGCGAAGGCGCGACGCACGGCCGGATCGGCGAAGGGATTCGCGCGGCCGTCGCTGAGCGTGGGCCTGCAGTTGAAGCTGTAGAAGTCGGTGCCGAACGCGTCCAGCACGTGCAGGTCGCTGCGCGTGCCTGCACGCGCCTGCTCGAACATGTCGCCGCGATACTCCACCAGCGTGTCGGTGAGCCAGTCGATCGCGCCGCTCTCGAAGGCCAGCACCGCCGTGTTCGGATCCTCGATCAGCACGATGTCCACCGTCGCCGCGCGCACCGCATCCGCGCCGTGGTAGTGCGGATTCCTCTCCAGGCGGATCGCGCGCTTCGGGCGCCACGCGGCCAGTCGGTAGGGTCCGTTGCCGACCAGGTTTCCGGGCTTGGTCCACGCGGGATCCAGCGAGAACATGCCTGTCACGGGGTCGAGCCTGGTGAAACGCTGTGCCAGCGCCTCGGGAATCGGGAAGAGCGTCGGAAAGGCGCACAGATCGAGCCAGTACGCGACGGGCCGCTCCAGTTCCACCACCAGCGTTCTCGCGTCGGGCGCGCGCAGGCCGACCTCCCGATCGAAACGCTCCTGCGTCTCCTTCCACAATCGCGCCGCGGCCTCCGCGCCGCCGCCGGTCGCGGCGAATTCCTTCAGCGCCTTCGCGCGCCAGTCGAAGAAGGCGCGCGCCCCTCGAATGTTCAGCAGGAAGCCGGTGTAGTCGCTCGCCTGGTCGGGAAGCAGCACGCGCCGCCACGCCACCACGAAGTCGCGCGCCCCAAGCGCCGAGCCGTCGCTCCAGTGCAGGTCGGGCCGAAGCCGGAAGGTCCAGGTGCGACCATCCTCGCTGCGTGTCCACGATTCGGCCGCGGCCGGGATGACCTCGCCCGTCGTGCCATCCACCTCGGTCAGTCCCTCGAAGATGCCTCGCGCGGTGCGCACGTCGTGCTGATGGCTCAGTCGCTGCGGATCCAGCGAGAGCGCCTCGGCCGTGTTGGCGATCACCAGGTCCGCGCGCGGCGTGGGTCGATCCAGCCAGAGCGCGCCGACCAGCAGCGCCACAAGCAACAGGATGGGGGTCAGCAGGCGCACCGAGGTCGGGCCCTGCGGCGCGTCACTTCTTCGAGGGCTCCGGCTTGGCCCACGGCAGGCCCACCAGCTTGGCCAGGCCAGGCAGCGTGGCCTTCGCGGCGCGGATCTCGCTCGTGATCGACTGGGCATCCGCCCCCTTGGCGTCGTCCGGCAGCGTGTCGACCTGTCGCAGCAGGGGTTCCACGCTCTTTCCAAGCGCCTTCTGCTGATCGGGAGTCATCTTCAGGACGGTTTCGCGCATCACGAACAGGCCACGGAACACCACCATCGCGAAGTCGGCGGACTCCGGCTTCTGCGCACGCGCCAGCGCGGCGCCTGTGGCCTTCACCAGTTCATCGAAAGCGCCACGCAGGGTGTTCGGAAGCTTGGCCGCGTCGGCGGTCGAGGCGATCGCGCCCAGGCTCTCGA
>Ga0164293_10004661_pt1 | contig 11716 bp, 10 predicted proteins | sample GEODES118metaG_FD_111487 | JGI IMG/M metagenome (GOLD analysis project Ga0164293, IMG submission 111487) | Eutrophic lake water microbial communities from Lake Mendota, Wisconsin, USA - GEODES118 metaG | ecosystem: Environmental > Aquatic > Freshwater > Lake | place: USA: Lake Mendota...
GAAGGGCGAAGATTAAACCGGTTTCCACCGACTTCCAAAGTCGCGAAACGAGAATTGACGTCGATTACTGATCCAGATAGGGACCCGATTTCGAAGCGGTCTCCGGGTTTCAGTTTAAGTGTTGTTCCCTGGGTTTTGATTTTTACCCATGCTGTCCAATCCCCACCACCTTGAACGAGGGCTGTGAGTACCGTTTGGGTTGAATCGTCGAACTTGGTTGGAGATTCTGGTGTTGGAGGGGGCGGCGGCTCAGCGATTACGATATCGAATGTCTGTTCGACGCTTGCCGGCGGATAGCCATTGTCCTCTGCCTTGACAGTCAATTGAAAAGTCCCTGCCGTTTCCTTTTCCCATCTTAACTGGCCCGTCTGTTGATCCAATCCCAGTCCGCTTGGGGGCACGCCTAAAATCGACAAAGTAACTCGATCGCCCTCCGGGTCGTCTGCAGTGATGCGAAGGCTAGATCCTTGACCTAGATTGGCCGATAATTGCATCGGCCCATTAAAAGACGGAGGTCGGTTTGGTGGCGCGAACATATTCCTATTTAGTATAACTTTGGAGTAGGTTTCGAAGTTGCCAACTAAAGGTGAGTTGTAATCCGCGGAATCCAAGATTGGTTTAGCGTCGGACAAGCTAATTGCTTCTATTTTCAGGTCGATGGCTAGGCTTCCTTCACGAGAACGCTTGGCCGACCACTCGATTATCCGGTGAAGGTAGTCTTTGGAATGAAATAGATGCATAAACTCTAGCCATCCACGTTGATCTGTCTTGCCGCTCACTTCAAAAGTTAATTTCTGATAGAGAGTTTTCGCTTGATCTGAACTCGAGTCACGTACAGGCACGCTGTTTACAAACTTGACACTTGCATCGTCAAGGTTCACGAGCGTTATAAGCTCCGAGAGCCAGCGAGAGTAATCGGATCTAGCAGATTCGATATCGCTGGGCAGGGATCGGATTAGATACTCTCCCATCATTCGGTCGGCGTAGGCGCCTTGTACTAAGCGATCGCGGGATTCAAATATCTGCCTGTCGAGCGTCTCGACTTGATTTTGACGTGATTTAATTGCGCCGCGATACAATGACAACAAGTACTGGCATCCTGCTAGAAAAATAACTGTTCCTACTCCGAGACCGAGAATTCTTTCTCTTTGCGTCATTCGGTTCCCCCCTCAATATCATTTCCCTGAGATGCTTCATTGCCGCTTTGATCGACTCTTATTGCTTCTTGTTGACTTAAGGTAGCGTTCGGTTGCGAAGGTCGGTTGACATCCGGAGCAAGATCGGTTGGTGGGGTCGGTCTTCCCGTAGCCTGCTGAGGGCTTTCTAAATTTTCTGTGGTGTTGGTCTCTCGGGTTTCAAGGCTGTCGATTTCACGGATTTCTAACGATAGGTCGCCTTCTATTTCCGAGGTTTGGATCTTATTGACAGCGTCGTTTGTACTCTTTGTCGATTCTCTTTCCATAAGTTCAGCGATAGCGTCGTACCTTTGTTTGCGTACTAGGCTTGGCTCAATTGAGATGACATGGTTGAAACCCCATCGATAATCTTGGTCTTCTCCCAGGTCATTCGTTCCAGTACCTCCAACGCTGTGATTTTCGTCACGTATTGATGCCTCCATCTCATGCACGACACCCGGTGATTTAGCAGCGGCCTGGAGTATTACTTGGCCACCGCCCGCTGCAACATTTGATTTTGCCGAAATCGTCTTCACAATTACCTGTTTGGCTGGCGGCATTTTGTCCGTTAGTCGACGCAACTGTTCTAGCCAGATAACATTGCCATCCAAGAACTGATCAACCAATTCGGTCCGGGTGATGCTTTGCTCTGCTTTCTTGACATCAGGTTGTAAGCTTTTCAATTCGCTTTCGCGTCTATTAACTAACTGTGCTCGTTCTTTTAGGGATGACCAAGATAAGAAACTCAGAATGCCAGCAGCAGAAAGTCCTAGGAAGCCAAAGGTAATTTGTCGTTTGTAGCTTTTTCGTTTCTCAGTAATCCTTCTAGGGTTCTTAAAATCCATCAACAGAGGATGAGGATGTTGGGCGGTGGAGGATGGCATGCTCGCGTGGGCCAAGAGCAAACCGAAAAGCGACGCAAACCGCCCAGTATCCAATCGCTGGAATTCGTCTGTCCTGACTTGCTTGTCAATGTTTACCAGGGTGCATGGATCTAGAGTTTGGACGCTGCACGGCAAGACGCTTTGGAGTTCACTTACATCCGAAGCATGCACATCGTGTCGGCCCCAGAGGATAATCTTAGGAGTTACAGGATTGATGGGCTCCGTAGTGCAAGCCATTAAGCTTCTCCGGACTTCCCCTGCAATTTGATTGATACGTCCTGAAGTTTGCTGTGGCATGCGTACAGATCGCATGAATGCGATCTTTTTGCCGCGATAGATAACGATCTCGATCTCATCGGCAAGGAGATCAACCAGAACAATATCTCCCGGATTTTCTGAATTGTCGGCCTTAATCGAATAAAGCACAGCGGCGGCCGAGGGCCTTAGGACTACGCAACGTAGGTCTAGCGATGTGTCTTCTGCTATCTGAGAAATTTGCTTCATCGTGGTGGCTGACACACCACCAGCTATTACGTTAGTGGATCGGTCAGAACCTTCGACACATATATAATCGACCGAGGCTGATTCGCTCACAATGTTTAAGCTTTGGGATGCTTGAAACCTTACTAAAGCGGGTAACTCCTCCTCGGGTACCGGGGGAAGGCTCAGTTGCCGTAATTCCGCTTTACCTCTTCCGATAGCAATTAATAGATGACATTTCGATCTATTAATATGATTTTCGTCTACCCATTCGTTAATCAACTTGCTAACGAGTTGGGGGTCATCGCTACTCAGGGGAATCTGTTTTAAATCAGAGATGATAAGATTCGCAGAGACTATTCGCCCTGATGCGATTCGCAACTCTGAGGAATCCCAGTCTGCTGCAATTAGATTGGTCATAATCAAGGTCTCAAGGCCCCGATGGTAGAAGGGTTCGAAGCCCTAGAACGGATAAGTCAAATCCTCTTCCGAGGTGAGACAAGTCTCGAAGACTAACAATACGAGGATTAACACCCGTTGCATCGATGACAGCCTCGAGTCGTGTCGCGGTGGAAGAAGTTTCATAATATGCGATGATTTGTGCACTGAAGACGTCACCACCGCCAGTGAATAGTGGCATGAGCGTTCTCATGGTATCGAGAGTAACCACTCCTTCTACTAAAAGCCAAGTCTCGTATTGCCTGTTCTCACTTTCGGTAGCCTGTGCACGCGCCTCTAAGATGGCTTCTACGGTCTCTGCTTCAAGTATTGGAACTCCGTAAAGCAATTCTGCTGGGCATTCATTGATATTGATCCGCCCTGGCATTTTGTCAAACTCGATCGTGCTTAAAGCATCCATGAGCAGTGGCATGTACGAAGCCATCTGCAACGGGTCGGACGTAAATGGTGATCGGTAGCTCTGGCCACCAATTGTTACGGTGGAATCGATTAAATCGAGTATCTGGGTAAGCTTCGTACCGCCTCCAGTAAGATCCAGTTTTGATATTTGGTCGCCCGTCCACACAGGTATATTGGTGTTAACGGATTGCGGCATTCCCCCTGCCCCTGCTGGTTGCTGTGATTTATCTCCTGTGGAGCCTGGATTGCTACTGCTTTGGGATAATGATGGGGTATTGCCCGTGCTTGCTAAAGTTGCTGCTTTCGCGATGCTTGATTGTCCACCAACGCGAAATGCAACTATGTAGCTGGAATAATCCGGATTCTCTATCACCCCGCTAAGTTGCTGATATAAAACTTCAAGGTCGTCTTGATTGACGTCAATTTTTGGCGTCCCATCCCGTCTTTTATTGGACTCATAGCCGTGTACAGTGAGGAAAGACGTCCAGCCCAGAGAGCTTGTCTGCGTTGCATCGACGAGGCCTCTTTGCTGCTCCGCAGGATCCACAACGCCATTGCGATTTGAGTCGATACCGAAAAGGAGTTCCGGGGTAACGCCACGCACAAGCAGGAGTTCTTCCACGCTATCAATAGGGCCATTCTTAGGAGCATAAGGTGTAGGCAAGACCGAATAGTACTCTAGTTCGGATCCATTCGGTCTGGGGTCACTATCTTCGTCCAGCCAATCGAGAATTGAGTCAGCAATTTGAAGGGTCATCCCTGGCAGAGACATTAGTAACGATTGCGGCAACGAGAGTTGGCTAGGGTCTTGTCCGCCGATTGCTGTTCTGCTTTGAAGAGAATTAGTAAAGTCAGCTGAATCACCAGAGATAAGGTTCAGTGCTGGCATTAAGAGGTCGGCATTTTTGTCAAGCGATATCAAAGCGTTGAGATTTAGCCGTGAAGACTCATTCCGTAGGCCGTAACGGATGCCGGAAAGCCGGCCCATCTCATTCATCGCAGGAGCGACGATTGAAAAATTCACACTCCTGGCGTCGTCAGTAGCAGGAACTACTTGGATTGCCTGAAAAATTGCTGGGTTATTGAAGGTGCCTCCTAAGGAGTCCCTCATTTCAGCCGACTGACTGAGTATCAATCTTGTCATTTCAATAGCTGATTCAGCGACAGCTCGAGTCTGAACTTGGTCGCCTACGAGGTTGGCTGCATCATCGAACGCCAGCATCGTATCGGTGAACGAATAGGCGGCTAAAGTTGCCACCGCTACGACCACTAGTACCATTATCAGAAAAAATCCTTTCCTGTTAGGCATTTGCTTGGGACAAGCGTAGGTCATAACTGTCCTCCTGCAGGCCCTGTCGTCGTGGCTGATGGGCTTTCGGTCACACTGCCTTCTGATAAGCCTGAGCTTTCAGTGTCGCCTGATTGTGATCCTCGGCGCCCCGTCGGTATGTGGATGATATGTGTGAAGATTCGATTAGGAATGTTTATGGAACTCGGATCATCGGCTGACGACGCGTTACCGATCGCGATGCTAGCTTTTATTGCTAACGGTAGGCCTTGCATTTGGTCGCTATTCCAAGAAATCTGCCACAAAACACCGTCAAAATAAGAAAATTCGATCGATAGAACTTCGCTTGCGATCAGTTCACCGGTAATGTTCAGTCTCGACGCACCGCCGTTGTCTAAAGCCCACTTATTCGCCGCCCTGTCGAGTTCGCGACGGACTAATCCTCCTGCTGAATTCAAGCTGGCAAAGCCAGTTTTTTGATCTTCAGGGGAAATCAGTTCGCTCAAGGGGTTTCTTACCCCGTTGCTAGATTCGGCTGGTTGTACAAAGTAACTGACGGTTTTGAAATCGCTTGGAATGTCAGTTAGCTCGCCGACGAGACCAGACTCATCTGGTCGACTGCCTCGCCACTGCTCTAGTCTTGGTAGGCGACTAATATCAATTTGAAGCTGATATTGATTTCCGACTAGGCCCGGTCGCTTGAGGCTGATAGATGAAGCGAGCAGGTCCGTGGTCTCAGCTTCGGATCCCAAGGGTTGGAGGCCCACCGCTTCAATCGTGTCCGTAATCCCTAGAGTTTGGCTCGTCTGGGGATCGATTTCTTGGACGATTTCTGCGCCTAGGGAGCCTTTTAGGAAATTGTCTAAAACTGCAGGGTCGTATTCGGCCACGTAAGCAGTGGACCTTAGATCGTCCGAGAGCATCTGCAGTATCGAGGTAGCTAAATGGACCCTTCTAATGTCAATGTCTCGTGCACTCATGTCATTTGCATAAAATTGGAGTGTGACTCCAATTAGTGTCATGAGCATCACGGCCATGGAGAGGGTCAAGACGACTTCTATCAAAGTAAATCCCGATCGTTTCATTAGGGTTTTCCTCAGCTACTCGGTTCCCCAGAAACAGATGATTTTGGATTTAATTCGGTGGGTGGAGAGGTCTCTGAAGCGGTGGTTTCCGAAGTCGCATCTTCAGACTCAGTCTGTTCAAGGCCCAATAAGGGGTCGATCATCCAACGATGGATGGTGTATGAAGCAATAGATGGTCCGCCATCCGGATTTATAGCTTCGACCGTCAGCTTCATCGCTATCAATCCACTTAGAGGTGGTTGACCGATTTCGACAGAATAGACAAACCCAATATCGGACTCAGAATCCGGGCTTACGACTGGCATCGCGTTAACAGCGGTGGGCTGCAGGTTAGCAACTAATAGCTCAGTCAACTTTGATTGACAAAGTATCCGTGCTTTCTCCAATTCCCTCGCATTTCTTCCAGCATCTCCGCCAGTTCCAACGATTTGCGAAAGAACGGCTAATGATCCGCCAAGGATCGCTAGGGAGAGCAGTATTTCAAGTAGGGAGAATCCGCGGGGATGAGATGGTGGTTTGCGTTTCATCATTTGAACCGTTAACGCTGCTAGGGCTGAAGTATTTCGCTGACGGTTACTTCACCCGTAAGCCCTCGGAGCAGAATTATGACTCGTCCGACCCCTTCGTATGAAAGTGTAATTGCGGCTGTGCTGCTACTACCGTCGGGAAAGAAAAGGATCGGGCTGCTCCATCCGTTTTGGCTCTCCATTTGCATCTGGGAAAGGATCAAAAGATCTCTTTCGCTTGGCTTGATTGCGATTTTACTAATTGTGGTGGCTGCAGGTAGTTGCGACTCCTTTGACTGCTTTTCTACGTCAATTTGTCGCATTGTTCCGGCTGTAATGTTGCCCCCTGTCATTAGGGCCGATGTCGTTCCTGTTTGATCATTCGCCTCCGTCATGTCACTTACTTCAACCCAAGGGCTTACCCGAATCGTTCCGCTACCCTCCATCGCTTGCAAAAGATAAGACCTGCCGTTTCGCATTGCGGCAAGTCTCGATTGCATCATCTCGACCATCAGTTGGTCACCTGCTCGAACTAGACTGCGGTCAGCAAGTAGCCCACTGAAAGAGGGCACTGCTAGGGCAGCTAGTCCCGCGAGAATGGCCAAAGCTAAGAGAAGCTCGACCAGAGTAAAGCCTAGAGATACCCTTTGGGGCCTTCTCGCTCGTGAATGCGTTACCAGTATTACATGAAAAATATTCACGAGATTGATATATAGTGATGGATTATTAATTCGAAACAGTCAGGTCATCGTCGGTGTTCATTTGGCCATCAAGGCCTCCGCTCCGCAATTCGTAGGTATTTCCGTTAAGTGTGTAGGTAACTTCGTTGCCCCAAGCGTCCGAAGGGATGTTCGGGATGATTGGCGACGTCCACTTCGCTTTTTTTGCAGCGTCGCTCGGGCCTTCTTTCAGCTCGTCAAGGGATTTTGGTAACGAGTTCATCCGTATTTGATACATCTGAACAGCCTGCTTTTGGGAGTTCAGTTGGGTTATAGTAGAGTTCACATTAGCATCTGCTTGCGCTCCACCAAAATTGACCAAAACAATTCCGCCAAGGACAACGAGAATGGCGAGCACCAAGAGCAGTTCCAGAAGCGTAAATCCGCTCTTTTTATCGCGATAAGCTGCAATTCTGTCGATCTGGCATGGGTACGCTTTTCCAACGATATTCGAGTCGGCTAAATATGATAGGTTTGCGTAATCGAGTGTTTGGTTCATTCGTTTGGGATCAAGGACGTGAACGGTGTGAATAGCCGGCAAAGGCTTGAGGTACGTCTATGCGCACCTTATTTTAACCAAAAACTTGTGACCTGGTTCCGGAGAGGCCGTCGAATTTGCCGAAATATCGTAGCCTGGGGAGTGTGAGGGGCTGTTCTTGGTCGGTTGTGGACCGCTGCCTATTTTTTCCATTAACCTTACCGAAAAGTCAGACGTTCGATTTGAGCCTCGCCCTGTCATGAGCCGAAATTCCTCAATAGGAAAGGATTTCCTTGTGTGCATAAACAGCGGTCGGGATTTTTAGCTGCTTTCGATTGATAGGGATCGGTTTTATGGCTTTAGGTAGGCTGTTGCGAGCGATTTTCAAAGGAAGGTTGGTCGCCGTAGACGATGGGGGTAAGTGCTTGGATTCCAATTTGTCGAATCGGATCCGAGAGCAATCCATCCCCACGAACGTAAAATCAAAGGCTATAAACTCTTCAATAGCGTCGGCCTCGGGGGAGCCAAGTAACGCAAAACTTCAGGACCTTGGCGCTGACAGATTTCAGGTACCAGCAAAGGAGGAGAAGGGGCCCGGTGTGTTTGGGGTTCCTGCTAGTGGGAAGCAGGCGAGCCATTCTGGAGATCTGTTGTCGCTGTCGAATGTTACTTCCGTGCATTCGGCTACGATATTCTGGTTAGAACAAATCAGAGGAAGAAATATCAAATCTGTATTAGATCTAAAATGTGCGACTGGTGATCGCGCACAATCGCTCATTCAAGCAATTGTTTTCGATACCAAATCGCCGCCAAAGTACGCAACTGTTGAACAGTTTGATACCGTCTCTGGCTCGCTCTCGTTAATCGAACTGCATCGTCTAGTGAGAACTGCTGGCGGTCATTTAGTGCCACTTCCTGGATCTCTTACGGATAGTCTACAACGGCTATCTCGGACCCTTGGTACCGTTGATATGGTGCTTCTCGGTTGTCCACAAAGCGAATTTAACGATTCATCTACGACTCGACTGATCTCTCGCGTCGTTCACGCTAATACATTGGTTTTTGAGCCTTGTGGTGACACCGCCTGGCGCCCTGTATCGCTCCCCTGTCAAAGAATTATTGAAATGGCCAAGCTGAGAAAAGCCGCTTAGCCTAATTCAATCTCACTGCTATTATCAGATCATAGCGTGTCAACGCTTAACCTTGTTGCCATTGCGGGTGTCGCTGAGGACTTAAGATTACTACCAGCGTTTGAAGGATCTACAGATATCTTTTTCAAAGAATGAATGTAGTTGATCAAATTCCAAACATCTCTTTCATCCAACTGCCCTTCTACAAACGTTACGGCAGGCATTGGGGTTCCCGCAATACCTTGTGTCAAACGACGATAAAGGTCTTCTGGGTTTGAGCCTCCACGAAAGATGCCTTCCTCGAAATTTCTAGGCTTAATGGTTCGAGGAGTAAGGGCGCCGCGGGCTATCAATGGAACAAGTGACTTTTCATCGACAGGATTAAGTCCGATACGAGTGGTCCAATCTTTTGTCCAGTCATCATAATCGGCCTCTTGTCCGTCACCACGGCCATGTATTCCATGGCATTTGGAACAACTAGCAACCGTGCCACCAAAAAGTTCCTTCCCTCTCGCTATTGATTTCTTCACCGTGTCCGAAGAGTCTTCTTGGGCTAATAAATGCAACAGGTCCTCATGGGAAGATGCCACAGGGAGATCCGAAGGAACTTCAATTTCAACGACATCATCTGCTGCTTCAGCCCATTCCGATGCCACACCGTCGACGATTTCTAAAAGCAAATTCCATTGCTCTTCAAACTCCTCTTTGCTCGAGGCAGCTAATTCGGGTTCGATTAACCTCTCACCATCTTCAAGATTCAACTCAAGTGCCGCTTCCTCTAACATCTGTCGCTCTGCTTCTCCTCGAATCGACAAATAGATCACGTAGTCAGCGAGTTGGTCAATTGAGTCATGAGGTAAGGGCCCGACCTTGCCCCCTGGCAATTGATATTCGGCCACCATTGATGACCCGGCAATGCCATGCTTTATCACCCTGATAAGATCGCTTTTGATAGGTTTAGATGAACGGCTTGTGCTTTTAAACTTAAATACGCCTGCCCGAAAATCTCGCGGGTAAGGTTCAACGAGGGTTGCGTTTTCTCCTCGCCCGTTTCCGGTAACTCCATGGCACCTTGCGCAGTGTTGGCGGAAAAGCCCCTGACCTTCCTTAGTTTCGGGCCCCGAGGCGGCTTTCAACGCATCTACGGAAATCAGAGTTTCAAAATCCTTGTTCTCGGAAAACGATTTGGGCAACGCTGGCTTATCTGGAGAGCCGAACAGTGCATCGAGAGCCCATTTGGAGTCCTTAATCACCTGCTGCATGGGCATGCCGGTCTGTAATTCAAGCTTTTTCGCGAGGACTAAATTCTCCTCAAACTCTACTGGCGGATCCTTGTAGCATCCTGAAAAGAAAATCAGGGTTGCTAGGGGTAGTACAAAGCTAATTTGATTCAAAGAAAAAAAACCCATTATGGAGAACTTCGCAAAACAAATATTTACACGGCGGTGAGCCACAACTTTGTGGTGTGTTCCGACGCTGCAGGCTAACGCAGCAGCGGTTTGCCTAAATCCGACATTAAGCATTTAAATCGTTTGAGTCGTGGTCGTTTAGAGTCTTCAAGGAACTTTTACGGCAATTCGCGCGGTCGTCAATCAGAATTCTAAAGGCCGGTGACTCGATATCGTCGAATTGGCCTTTGAGGATGCTAAAAATGTAGGCTACGGTCGCGCTGCCACCGAGCAATAACGCGACTGGGATAGCGACAAATAAAACACTCATATCACATCGTCAGGGAACGTCTTTTGCGTCACCGTCATCGCAAGGACTGTGAGCGAATTCACGGGCATAATCAAAGCGTCGATCATCGGACTGATACAGCCACTCATGGCTAAAATGATTGACATTTAATTATACACAAGTGACAATACGAATGCTCCTCTGATTAGTCTGATCGTTCGTTTGGAAGCAATCAATAGTTCATTAACTCTGGTTAGATTTGCATCGGAGATGAATACTGGCGCGGCCTCAAGACTAACTTCCACGCCGCCTCTAACGGCAGTTCCTACCCCCGCCGCAGCGAGTGAAGCAGAGTCATTTACGCCATCGCCAATCATCAGTAAGTTACCAAGCGTCTTACGAATCCTTTCCAGTTTGGACGCAGGTGATAACTCGACAAATGCTAAGTGAGACGGGATGATTAGTTTGTTTGCAACACCTTGAACGCATGTGTGATTATCACCAGGAAGTATGCCTACTTTCCAGCCCTGTGTCTTAAGCAGTTCGATGCATCGGCTCGCACCAACTCTTAGAAAATCACGCACTCCGAGCAGAGAAGCCTCTCCTGTGCCAACCGAATAAAGAATAGGATTTATTCCAGACGCAGATAGATTGCCAATTTCGTCTTCTATATGTTTGGTTCTTATTCCGATGGCGTGCACCTAGCGTGTCTGTTGCCAATTGCAACCCCTGTTTCTCGTAACTTACCAACAATCCCTCCGTCGGGAAATTGGTTTATTTCATCCGTTTCGGTGATCTTGTTCCGGTCGCAGCCATCGGACGGAATTATCCCACGGGATTCCGTAAAAAGCACAATTGCGCGGGCGACCGGATGATCGCTTAAGCTCTCAAGCTCGGCCAGTGCCCGAAGATCGGAATTTGAACCCTTCCGATAGGTGACTTTGGGTTGACCATCAGTAAGGGTGCCTGTTTTGCCGAATCAAGCCGTTCTAGAGTCAGCGAGACGTTCAATTACATCAGCCCCTCGGACTAGGATGCTCCTTTTAGCTGCGCGACCGATTGTTAAGGAAAGTGCAAGCGGAGCCGCTAGCGCAATTACACAAGGACAAGCTACTTATGAATAACGCGATGATATGCGAAATCGCGATACCAAGGCCCTGATGCCACCACAGGCAGGCAGAGACGGTCGCCAGTATAAGCAACCTAGAAAATAACCAACCCCCCTGCTCGATCCGCTAGAGCACTTTTAATATCGCTATAGGCCTACTTGGGGATTGATAGTATTTTATGCACTTTTCGTTCACGGAGGTGCATATGAAACCGCTAAGCATGGATTTAAAGGAGAGAATTCTTGCGGCCATTTTAAATGACAAGGAGACTATGCCAGCAATTGCGGTTCGTTTCTCCGTAAGTCACAAAATGGTGCAGAAAATAAA